>LAHU01001127.1_pt1 | contig 34131 bp, 48 predicted proteins | sample 329631 | NCBI WGS metagenome assembly LAHU01 (sample SAMN03275698, study PRJNA271635) | activated sludge metagenome | isolation source: sample C-0 Zero hour mixed sludge faded in reactor as a methanogenic...
CGCGCGCACGCCGCCTTCTTCGCCGCGCGACCATGCGGCGTGCTTGTCGATGATGGCTTGCAGTTCGTTTTCCGTAACCACGAACTCATTGTTTTCGCCGTGATATCCGTATGCCGTTTTCTGGTTGTTCATTGTGTTCTCCTTGTCTGTGTCTATCCTGATTGACTATGGTGCCAGTATACCACAGAATCTATATCTTGTCAAGAGGCAATTTTCGCCCAACATTGTGCAATTGTGAAATTTTTTCGGCACGGCGCTTACATAGTACTTCCGCTATGTAGGCATAGTGATAATAACGCAGCAATTTACTATTGCTAATGATAACAGCGCCATAATGCTTGCGCTTTTCTAAAACCCTGGTATAATGTAGACACCATGAGCGAACTAACGCTACAGGAATTAGCGCAGCAAATTGCGAAATTGCGGGAAGAGCTAGAGGCCCTACGCAAATGTCTGCGGTCGCTCGAACGGCGGCTGACAGAACAAGAGGAGCGCGGCGGCCGCTATTGACGGGAGAGTTGCCACCACATGCTATCCCCTATTATTTCAGAACCCCGCCAGGTAGGGCAAACGGCCAGCGAAGTTATTGGGGCAGTCCTGCCACAACTGGAGAGCCTACGGCAAGAACTGCATTCATTTGCGGAGGAATCCCGGGTGGATCGTCGCAAAATGGGGGAGGGAATTGCACGCGTGGAAGTGCGAGTTGAAGCGGTCGAACGGCGCCTCGACGCGGTGGAAAAACGCCTGAATGGGGGCAAGGTAGAGGAAAGGGAACCCGACAAGGAAACGCGGTTGGATTTGCTCAATACGGTATTGGGATGGGTTTGGAAGTTCGGCATTTTGTTTGCGCTTGTCTATGGACTGGTAAATGCGGAAAAGCTGCTAAGTCTAGTCAAATAGGGAGGGACGCATGGCACAATGGTGTAATCTGTTGTGGGGTTTGCTCGGGGCACTAACTATGGCCACGAGTACGCTTGTGTCGTGGCTATTGGACAATTTCCCGCGGCTTTCAACATGGTGGACGCAACTGCCTGCCGGTGTTAAGGCGGTATTGTATGCGCTTGTCACTTTGATTCTTGGCGCGGGTTGCTGGGCACTCGGGGCGTTTGTATTTCGTTGCCCAGATTGGCCCGACAACCTGGCTATCTGGTATATGGTCCTGGCCGCTGTAGCCTCATGGTTTATCGGGGGGTATCGCCATGAGCGCTCCAAGTCTGGATAGCCGGCTCCGCCTGCTCGCCAGCCTGTGTGATCGCCTGGCAGACTCCCTGCGGGACGTGGCCGCTGTGTTGCGCCCCCCGGAAACAACTGGGCCGCTACCGCCGTATTTGATTGACGAATGCACTACGAGTACCACCAGGACGGGCGATGTAACATGGTACGATTCTGGTGCCGTGGGGCCAAAGTGAACCGCTTGGGGATGGGGCTCTATGCATCTAGTTGCGACAACATCTGGCCCGGCCTCCTGGCCCTCCAGCCGGCGGCGGTCGTGGCGATCGACCCCTACCACCTACCGCCGGCGCTGGGCACCCGCCCCTATTGGCTGTGGCGGCCGTGGGTGCCGGGGACAATGCGGGACTATCGACCCCGGGAATGGCTCGAGCGGGTATATCGAGAGTGGGGTGCCAAGGGCCGGCATCCGTTTGACGGGATCCAATTTTTGAATGAGCCTAATTTGCCGACAGAGAGCGGATATGATGATCCTGCGGCGGCGGTTGCGGCGTCAAACTCTTGGGGGCTTGAATTATTGCCGCGCCTGCGCGAACTCTGGCCGAATGCCGACATGCATAGCCCGCCATTGTCGCCCAACTATGGGGATTGGGTTACATTCTATCAACGCTTGCGCCCCCTCATTGCGGCCTGCGATGTTCTAAATGTGCATACCTACCTGGACAAGCAGCGCAGTTATGAAATTCCGGCGGCAATGTATCCCGATATGCCCCTGGTAATTTCGGAATGTGGCACCGGGGCGGGGGGCACGGCCGAATATGCGCGACAACTCCTGGCATGGGAGAAAACGCTCCCGGCCTATGTTAATTGGGCGGCTATCTATATTTATAATAGCACGGCCGGCCAACATCCGGCGTGGGAAATCTGTGGAACCGCTGCCGAGCGCGTCCTGATTGCGGAGGGGTAATGATGCGACCAAGTTGCGTCAATATTCTGGGCAAAGAATATCGTATCGAATACAAAGATACACCGTCGGAAGTTGACCTATTCAAGCGGGAATCGCTGTGGGGCCAAATGGACCCCTGGACACGGACAATCCGCATTTATGATGCCGGCCGGCAGCCGCAAGACATTTTCGAGACGTTGGTGCATGAGGTGATCGAAGCGCTAAAATCCGACCTGCACCTGGATAGTTTAGAGGACCACGACGAGTTAGAATTGCTAGCTCTGGCGCTGTCGGATACATTGTGGCGGAATGGGTGGGTGCGGGGATAGTACCATTTAGAGGGTAGGATTATGGAAAGGGATACCAAGGGGCGCTTTGTGAAGGGCCACGCCGGCGGGCCCGGCCGGCCAAGGCGCGCCACAGAAGCTGAATATATTGAACAGCTTTGTTTTGCTGTACCCCCCGAACGGTGGTACAAAATCGCTGACGCGTTGGCAAAAAAGGCGGAAAAAGGCGACACGCGAGCAGCCTTGGCTCTGGCGTCCTATCTGTGCGGCGCGCCTCCTACGCGCGCGCAAACCGCGCTGAATATCGACATGAGCAAATTGACAGACAGCCAATTGGAGCGTATCGCCAATGGCGAAGATCCCCTTGTCGTTGTATCCAGCACAAGCGAACCAGGAACGGGCGCGGCGGGAACTGCGGCAACGACAGCTGCGAGCTAGTAGTAACTACAGTACCTTTCAATCCACCTACCAAGACGATCCCGGCGGCTTTGTGCTCGATTGCTTCCAGTGGCGCGGCGACGAGGGGCCGGCTTTCTATCAGGCTGAGATTTTGCAGCAGTTGCCCGCAGCGCGGCGGGAAGCGGTGCGCGGGCCGCACGGCCTCGGCAAAACGTGCGTTGCGGCTCAAGCCGTCTTGTGGTTTGCCCTGACACGAGACGGCCGGGATTGGAAGGCTATTACCACGGCGAGCGCCTGGCGGCAGTTGGAAAAGTATCTATGGCCGGAGATACATAAATGGGCGCGGCGGCTGGATTGGGCCGCTATCGGCCGGCCGGCCTTCAACGAAACGGAGTTGTTGAAGTTGGCGCTGAACCTGAAAACGGGCAGCGCGTTTGCGGTGGCCTCGGACAATGCCGCATTTATCGAAGGCGCTCACGCTGACGAGCTGCTGTACATCTTTGACGAGGCCAAAGAGATTCCCGGTGATACCTGGGACGCGGCGGAAGGTGCGTTTTCAACGGGATCGTGTTACGCTCTTGCCATCTCAACGCCGGGGGAGCCGCAGGGCCGCTTTTACGAAATCCACAGCCGCAAGGCTGGATTATTGGACTGGCAAGTAAGGCACGTTAGAAAAGAGGAAGCAATTGCGGCTGGCCGGATGGATGCAAATTGGGCGGAAGCGCGGCGGCGACAGTGGGGCGAGCAATCGGCGGTTTACCAAAACCGCGTAGCCGGGGAATTTGCCGCGCAAGAGGCCGACGGGGTGATCCCGCTGGCCTGGATTGAGGCGGCTAACCGGCGGTGGCAAGAATGGCAGGATGCCGGCCGGCCGGGTTCATTTGTCGCCGTGGGGGTAGACGTGGCCCGCAGCGGAGAGGACCAAAGCGTATTGGCCCTACGCTTTGGCGAGGCGGTAGACACGTTGCGCTACTATCGGCAAGCGGACACGATGGCCACAACGGGCAATGTCAAAGCGGTATTGGACGCTTACGGGGGGCGGGCAGTGGTGGACGTGATCGGCATTGGCGCCGGCGTGGTAGACAGGCTGCGGGAGCAGGGCAAGCCCGGTGTTGTGGCTTTCAATGCCGGGGCGCGTACTGAATACCGCGATGCGTCGGGCGAGCTGGGCTTTGTCAATGTGCGTTCGGCGGCCTGGTGGAATCTGCGGGAATTGTTGAATCCGGCAAGCGGTCACAATGTGGCTCTGCCGGATGACGACCTGCTAACCGGGGACTTGGCCGCGCCGCGGTGGAAAATGCAAAGCGGCGGGGTGATTGCGGTAGAGAGCAAGGACGAAATACGGAAACGCCTGGGACGTTCGACCGATAGCGGCGATGCGGTGATTCAGGCTTTTTGGAGTGAGGAAGAGGGCGCGCAAGTCGGCACTGTCGGGACGCCGTGGTAGAGGGAGGCCACATGCAAGAAATCATCGGCCCGCAGCCGGGCTACAAGCAGTTGGGCGGCGAGGCGACAAAATACACGATTCAAAGCGACGTGCGGGCCGATGTGGGCGCGAGCGCCTACGGCACCTCGATGCTGCTCTACATGGCGCAGCAGAACGATTTGATTGCCCCCTGGTGGTCCTGGCGGCGGGACGAGGACTTGCTACGCATCGTCGGGGAGTGTGATGTACTCAACGGGGCGTTATACGCCTACACCGCAAAAATGGCGGCGTTGCCGTTCCGCATTGAGCCGGTGGATCCGTCCGTAAAATCGCACTGGCGGCAGGCGGAACAGTATCAAATGCTGCTGTATGAGGGCAGCGATTTCTTTGCCGGCTGGGAGGAGTTTTTTGTCCGTTGGCTCTTGGCGCGTAACTGCCAGGATAACGGCGCATTTGCGGAAATCATCGGGGCGGGGCCGGCCGACAAAGAGATCCGCGGGCCGGCGGTGGGAATTTCGATCCTCGATTCGGCAAAATGTACCAGGACGGGCAACCCGGAATACCCCGTCGTCTATACCGATGTGGACGGCAAAGCCTACAAGCTGCACTATAGCCGGGTGATGTACTCGAGCCAGTTGCCCAGCATTCGCAAGGAAATGTATAAGGTTGGCTTTTGCGCGGCTTCGCGGTGTCTGGCTTTTGCGCAGACAGTGATTGACGATCTGCTGTATCACTCCGAGAAGTTGGGCAGCCGGCCGCCGCGGGCCATCCTGACAGGTAGCAGGATCGGCTTAGATAGTATCAAAACGGCTTTTGAATCGGCGCAAAACCTTGCTACGTCGCAGGGCCGGCGGCGCTTCGGCTCGATTGCGACAGTGGCTAACCCGCACGGCGATGTCGGGCTGAACCTGGTAAGCCTGAGCAACCTGCCGGACGGGTTTGATTTCGTAACCGACCTGACCCAGACAATGTATGCTATCGCCCTAGCACTGGGCATCCCGCCGCGGTGGATTTGGCCGGCTTCTCAGACGGGGGCCACGAAAGCGGATGCGATGTATATGCACTTGGCCGGATCGCAAACGGGGCCGGCTTTCGAGTTGCGCGTGATCCGCAACCTGTTGGGTGGCGCGGATACGACAGCCGTTGGGCTGGCGGCGATGCGGCCCAAGCGGTTTTTGCCCCCTGAGCTAAAGATGGTATTTGACTTGCAGGACGATGAGCAAGACCTGCAAGCGGCGCAAATCGCGGCGGTGCGCTCCCAGGCGCGCGGGGCAGACCTGGCCGGCGGCGTCGTGTCCACCCGCGTAGCGCGGGAACAAATGCTAGAAAACGGCGAGCTGACGGCAGAACAATTTGAGGACCTCGAACTTGCCGACGGGCGGACCAAAGACGGCTCCGATGTGAAGGACCTCCCTTATACTGACAATGAGTATGTCCAGGGGGTGACGGCGCAGACAGGCAAGGACGAGTTGGAAGTCAAACTGGACGCGGCCCGGCGCGGCTATGCGACCGCAACCGCGGCGGCGCGCAAATCAGCCGCCCACGCCGCGATTGCGTGTCTCTCGGCCTATCTGAAAGCGGCGCAACCGACACCCCCCCCTATCCCCCCCCAGGCGGCTGTGCCGCCGACGGCCAACATTGCTGGGGATGATGAGGAAACACCCGAACAGGCCGCGCCGGTAGAGGGGGAGACGCCGGGGGAAGAGGCGGAAAAACAACTAGAGCGAGTCGAACCCGCTGGCCGGCCCTTGAAGCGGCAGGGACCGGGCAAGGTGAAAATCAGCCAAGCCGACATTGACCGCGCCATTCGCAAATGGAATCAGCGAATGCCGGCCCAGGCACAGGGGATATTGCGGGCCAAAGAGGCGACACCGGAACAGGCAGCACAAGCGGCCGCTGACTTGGGGGAATAGGCAATGCCATCGTGGGTTTGGCTGCCTGAACTATTGCGCTATCGCGACCTCGAAACGGGGCAATTTGTCTCCGCTGACCAGGTGCGGGCGTGGTCCTATGCCGCCATTGACGCGGCCAATAATGCTGTAGCCGAGGCGACAACGCAGTTGACTACAGGCTTACTCAATGTCGGGGATTGGGAAACGATTATCCGGCAGGAGTTGAAGGACGCCTATATTCAGGATTATGTACTCGGGCGCGGCGGACTGGGGCAAATGACGCAAGCCGATTGGGGCAGCGTGGGCGGGATGCTGTCCGACCAGTACCGGTATCTCGATGATTTTGCAGCCGAGATTGCTAACGGGGAGTTGACGGCAGCGCAAATCCAGGCCCGCACCGAGATGTATTTCGAGTCGGCAACGGAGGCATACGAGCGGGGCAACGCGCGCTCGTGGGGCGTGCCGGTAGACAAATTGCCGGCAATGCCGGGAGACGGTTCGACGCAATGCATCACCAATTGCCGTTGCGCCTGGGAATTTGAAGAAACAGAAACAGGGTGGAATTGTTACTGGAAGGTTGACCCGGATGCGGAATCATGCCCCGATTGCCTTGCGCGGGGGGGCGAATGGAATCCGTATTTTATCCCGTTTGAAGAGGAGTAGGCAATGGCAAAAAGGCTAGTTCAGGGGGCGGCGGCTCCGGTTTACATCTGCGATGGGGACGGGCGAATTATTGACGCCGATGCGCCGCTGGATGTGCGCGTCAATCAGGATACGCCCATCAAGGTGCAACTCGAACCCGTCGAAAGCGAGTTGCAGGATCCGGTACAGGGGACGGCTTCCACGAGCGGCAATAACACAATTATCCCGGCCCCGGCTGCAAATCGGCGCATCGTGGTGACGGCATTTGTGATTCAGAACGAAAGCGCGACGGCAACCACGATGCTGTTGAAAGATGGGCCCGCGCCAGGGGCCGGCCGCTGGCGCTGTCTGGGACAGAACCAGGGCGACGGGCTGGCAATAGTGTTTGACGGGCAACATCCTTGGAGGTTGTCGGCAGGCAATGGCCTGGTGCTGAACCTGTCCGGCGCGAATCAATGCGGTTACTCAATCCAGTGTTATTTAGAGACAGTCTAGCAAAGGAGTCTGAGAAAATGGCGGCGGATTATCTGAAACTGAACACGACCACGCAGCACGGCGGCGAGTTTTGGGCGGCGGTGACGCAACTACGCAATGCGGAGAGCCAACTCGTAGCGCTCAAGGCGCGGTTCGAGGAAATGATTGACGGCAGCGATTACACGATGCTGGAAGCCAATACCGACTTGTCGGCGGGGCAAGGCGTGCAGGCGTATAACTTGGTAGCCGGCGCGGTTGCGGGCCTGGCGGCGGTAGACATTCAACAGCTTATTGCGCGGCTGGCGTAGGAGGGCGGCATGCCCATTTTGCACGCGGGCAAGGGCAAGTTGCTGCACCTGCGCAAGTCGCCGTATCTCTGGCAGCGCGTGCCGGGCTTGCCGACGCCCCTGGCCTGGTGGCAGCCCAAGGCGGACAGCCTCGGCCTGTGGGCGCCTACGACGATTGCCGAGAGCTACACCAACGTGGCCACGCCCGGCACCTACAACGCCGCCCCGGGCACGGCGCCGGCGTGGGCGGCGGCGACGGGGTGGACGTTCAATGGATTAACGCACTACCTGACGACGGGGGTGACGCCGCAGCAGGCCCAAACCCAAAGCATGTTGGTCTGCTTCACGGCCACGACTAGCAATCGGCATATGTGCGGCTCCCTCGGCGCGGCCGGCGGCAACAGCCGCTTTTATCTGGTCTGCAACACGGTGACCGCTATTTATGGCAACGGCGGCTTCGGAATCGGCACGCCGGCCATGAGCGGTTGTCTGGCCGTCTGCGGCGATACGGGCTATAAAAATGGCATTTCTGACGCTACCGGGTTGGCCGCCTGGACCTCGGCCCCACGCGCCATCTATCTCGGCGCGCAGAATTCTGGTACACCGGCCAACTATTTTGGCGGCGTTATCACCCTCGTCGCCGTCTGGTCCTCCAACATCGCCGCCTACATCGCCAGCCTGTACACGGTGTTGCAGACGGCCGGCCTAACGGTCTAGGAGTATGCGAAAAATGGGACTTGTACCGTGCCTGGTTTATAGCCGCATCTGCGGCTATCTCACTGCTACACAAAATTGGAACAAGGGCAAATTGCAGGAATACGCCGAACGGATAAATTTCAAAGTGCCGGCAGAGGGGCTAGAAAATGGGAAACACGTTGATTGTGAGCGGGAGCGGCCCGACTAGGGAAGCGGCCATTTTGGATCTGCAAGGCAAACTGCAATTTGTCCAAGTGCAGGAATTCGCTTTTCAGTCCCAGGAGTACGACGCCGGGACCGGGCTATGGACGGCGCTGGCAATGGCGGTATTGCGAGAGGAACCGGCTGCCACGTATACGGTTGGCACAACGGAGGGGCCATTGCCGGAAAAACGGACTGGCGTCTGGGCGCGCTTTTGGGGCCGGGGAGGTGGGGAGTGACGCGCAATTTGACACGTACGCGCAACCGGGGCCAGGATGCTACAATCTGGGGCATATCGGACCATAATAACCCCGCCCCGTTGCGGGTAGATGAAGACGGCAATTTGTATGTCAACCTAGTCAATCCGTTTTCAACCGGCGGCGATGACGACGACGAGGGGCAGTTGCTTCTCACCGACGAAATCACCGGGGCGTTGACGACAATCGAATTGCAGCACCATGAGGTACACGAGGGGGAATCATTCGAGGCTTCCTATTTCACCCTTTCGCTTGCCAACAATTCCAGCATTGATTTTCGTCTGCCGACAGGAAACAAATATTGTCATTTTGTTTTTGACTGTTCCTGCGGCGGCAATGCCGAAGTGCAATTCTATGCAAGTGCGAACCTGGCGGGCGGCACGCCATTGACGGCCTGGAATATGAATCGGCCTTCGGCAAACACCGCCACATTGAACGTTTACCATACTCCCGCCGTGATTGGAACCGGCACGCTAGTCTATAATGCGGCGCTGCCTGGGGGCAAGGGGCCGAATGCCGGCGGCGGTGTGGCCCGCCAAAATACGGAATGGATTTTGAAACTCAATACGGTATATCTGCTGCGACTATTCAATCGCAGCGGCAGCGCGCAGCCATCTTCAATCGTTGTGCAATGGTACGAAGAGGGCACAAACTAGAAAATGGCCTCGATTGCGTTCAAGTTTATCAAGCCGCGGCGGGACTATCGCGCAATGGGGCAAAAAGTGGCCCGGCAACTCGAAGCGCAACTAGAACGGGATGTTGAGGGTATCCGGCAGGATTTCGAGGCGACAACTGCCACATGGGAACACCAGGTTGAGTTCCAGACGCGCACCCTAACGGCGGCCGGCTCCCGCGTGGCCTATGTCTATACCGATGATGAGATTTACAAATTTGTGGACAAGGGCACGCAACCCCATGTCATTATGGCAAAACACAGAATGCGCCCCCTGACATTCCAAAAGGGCTACAAAGCCAAGACGCAACCGCAAGTGATCGGCAGTCGGGCCGGCGGGCCATTTGGGGATACGGTGCGGGCGCTCGTGGTGCATCATCCTGGCACCGAAGCCCGCCAGTTTTCCGAGACGATTCAAAAGAAATGGGAAAAGGACATCCCTAGAGCAATGGCGGATGTGATCCGCAATGCGGTTATCAGTAGTTGACCAACCCGGAGGGAGTGGTATGACAGGGACAGACGAACGCACGGCCGCGTTTTGGCTTTCGTTTCGGCAGGGTTTGCTTTTAGTGGTAGACTCGATTGAGCGGTTTCTGGGCATTTCGCCAACAACGGCTGAAGTACGGCAAATGTATAAGGCACAGAAGAGAGGCGGGGACGGCACCTAGATACTTGCGCTTTTTGCGCAATGTGCTATAATGTTTCCAGTATAGGCAGTCCGCAACGGAACGCCGTTTCTCTTTGGAGAAGCGGCGTTTTTTGTGTTACCGGCCGGCCGCGCGGTTGTGGCGGTCATAGTGAATATCGGGACTCCACCGCACAGTGAACGGGAGCCAATGGGGAAAACAAGAGGCGGCCAGACACGCCGGCCGGCCGGTTTTGTGAATGGGAGATACCACGATGCCCTATGAGAAGTTGAGCGACTTGCCCGACCCGGTAAAAGACAACCTGCCCACGCACGCGCAAGAAATCTTTTTGGCATCTTACAATAGCGCGTTCGATGAATGGGATAAAGACAAGCACGGTGACAACCGCGAAGTGTACGCAAATTCTGTGGGTTGGGCGGCTGTGAAAAGGTCGTACCACAAAAACGACGCGGGGGAATGGGTAGAGAAGAAAGAGGGGTGCGCTGAGGATGACGAGGAAAAGCAGGACGAAAAAGCCGGCCGCCGGCTCCGCACCGAAAAAACCGGCTTGCTATCTGAAATGAAAAGCGGCCTCGAATCGCTGTTACAGAAATTGGCCGAATTGCTCGGCTGGGCACAATACGAGGACGACGAAGAGGAAGAAGGGGACGAAATGCCGGCCTGGGACACAATGAACGGCTGGCGCATGGCGAAGGCCAGCGACGGCTCGCCCCGGTTGATTGTCTGGAGCACTAACGCTTTTGAGGACCGGGAGGAAGAGACATTTCGGACAAAGGCCCTAGCCGACTACCTGGCCTGGGCTGACAAATCGGGGGACCGTGGCACTATTGATTTCTGGCACATCCCCGGCACCGATTTTGCTACCGTCAAGGAACAGGCTTTGATCGGGCGGTTTTTGGTAGAAGTGGCCGAGTTTGACCCTTCCCCCACGGGCCAAGCCTTCAAAGCCTTTCTTGAAAAGCACCCACGCGGGCACCCGGAGATCGCCCCGAAGGGCTGGGGTGCTTCACCACAATATCGGTATGATCCGGCGGACCGCGCCGACCGAATCTATGAGCGAATGCGGAAAGAAAAAACCAGCGTCCTGCCGGCACACAAGGCGGCTAACGCCTGGAATCCGCAACCGGAGGTATTCGGGATGGACGAAGAGAAAAAGAAGGCACTGGAGGCCATCCTGGGAGCGGACAAAACTGCCGAGCTGATTGCCCAGGGCGAAGAGCTAACCAAAGAGCTTGAACGCCAGGGCGTTGCTTTCAAGGCAGCGGGCGCCGCGCCGGAAACTGCCCCCCAGGAAACGCCGCCGGAAGCGCCGCCGGCCGAAGCACCCCCGGCGCAAGAGGAAAAAGCAGCCGGCCCCGACTTGGCGGCTGCGCTTACGCCGGTCTTTGCCGAGATTGCCGCCGGACTGAAGGCATTGGGGGACCGCTTGACCGCGCTCGAAACAAAAGCGGCCGCGCCGCCCCCGGCCGTTGAGGAAAAGGCCGCCGAACCGGAACCGACTCCGTTTGACACGTTTGCTGCGCTGATTCGCGCTAGCGTGATCGGGTCGCCCGAGGCACGCCTGGACAAGCGCACCAAGGAGGGTCGGGACTTGACGGCCGGCCCATCGCAGAATAGCAATGGTATGGACGGCCCCACACCCGTCCCGTTTATTAACGCCGTGCTCGCCGGCCAGGATGTGAAAGCAGCCCTGGGCGTGCCGCTGGGCGATTCGTAGAGGAGGAAAAGGAATGGACGAGAAAGCTCTTGAGGCACTTTTGACGCGGCAGACGGCAGCCCTGGAGGCATTGGCCGCGCGCGGCGTCAAAACCCCGGCGGGAACGCAGACGGCGGTATCGCTGCACGGTCGCGCCGGCATTTTCAAAGGCCCCGGCCTCGAACGTGAGGTTATTACGGCCTATGTCCGGCCTACGGGCATCGGCCAATTTCTGCCGAAGTTGCCGAGTGTGGACGAGGATCCCCGCTTCGGCTCACTGACCGGCTATACTGCCACTGTTGGCAGCCGGCCGACAAATGCCTGCGAAGACGCGCCCTATGGTTACGTGAAAGGTTGTAACCTGCGGGCCCAATTCGGCCTGGAGCGCATTGACACCGGTACGATTGAAATGGACAAGGTGATGCTGCGGGTCAACCGGGGCGACTTCACCGACCTAATTCTGATGGGCGAAGTTCTCGGCATGTCCGGCCTCACCCCGTCCGGCCTGAACCAACAGCAAATCCTCAACATCATCACGATGTCGGAAATGGTTGGCGCTGGCGTCCAGATGGAACGGCTGCTCAACCAAGACCTTTGGCAGTCTACCGTCGCCACGGCCGGATTCCCCGGCCTGGACGCCCAGATCGCCACCGGTCAGGTTGACGCCGACACCAACACCCTCTGCCCGGCGCTTGATAGCGATGTCAAGAGCTTCGCCTACAACGATGTTTGCGGCACGACGTTGGACATCGTTGAGTACCTGTCGATGATTGCGTACTACCTCCAGAACAATGCCGACTCGATGGGGCTTTCGCCGGTCCAGTGGGCCATCGTGATGCGCCCGCAGCTCTGGTATGAGCTGACCGCCTGTTGGCCTTGCAAGTACAATACCAACCGTTGCACGTCCCAGTACATTTCGCAGGGCGACCAGGTGGTATCCCTCGATGGGCGCGAAAACGTCGCCGACCGCGACCGGATGCGCCGCGACCTCGCTCTCGATATAAACGGCGTTACCTATCCCGTGATCCTGGACACCGGCATTTTCGAGCACAACAACCAGAACAACGCCAACCTCGCGGCCGGCCAGTTTGCCAGCTCTATTTTCTTTGTCCCCCTGACCATTCGCGGCAACTTCCCCGTTACCTACATCCAGTATGTAGACTACCGGCAGGCGGCCGTTGATCGCGGTCTGCTCCAGGGCAAGGAAGATTGGTGGTGGACGGACAACGGGATGTATTCGTGGGCGATTGAACAGCAAAAGTGGTGTTTCAAATTGTCGTTGAAAATTGAGCCTCGAATTGTATTGCGTACTCCCCAGCTTGCCGGGAAGTTGCAGTATGTGCGCTACAGCCCGCTCCAGCACTTGCGCGAACCGTTCGCGGATTCCCCCTACAACGCTGACGGCGGTGTTTCGCTCCGCACCAGTTCTACGGCCTATAGCGTTTGGGGCAATAGGTAGTACCTACACAACGATCAAGCGACAAGCGGGCGGGGGAGCAATCCCCCGCCTTTGCTTTACTCCTTGCGCTTTCTATCATTTGTGTTATAATGTCCCCGTCAAGGCAATTTCTGGTAGTAGGCGGATTCGCTATTTATATGCACCCCATCCGGTTATAACTGCCGTTGCCTTGACACCAACCGCCGCCGGATGGGGTGCGCCTATATAAATAAGGGGGACAACATGGTGAAAATCAAACTGACACAAGGGTATACCGCGATTGTTGACGATGAGGATGGCGACCTTGCCGATTACAAATGGTGTGTAAAAGTCAAGGGTAACGGACGGCGCATATATGCCGTTAGCCACATGGGGCAAGGCAAGAAAATGGCCTGGCTACATCGTGTTATCTTGGAGCGTATGACGCAGAGGCCATTCCCGGTGGGTATGGAATCAGACCATGCCAATGGCAATACCCTTGATAACCGCCGCCATAATCTCAGGATTGCAACCAGAAGCCAAAACAAGATGAACTCTAAACGTCGTGCAAGTGCGACGACAAGATTTCGTGGGGTATCGCGTAACGGTAAAAATGGGTGGATGGCTAGAATTGGCGACGGGGGAAAGACAATCTATCTCGGCACATTCCGCACCGAAGAGGAAGCAGCCCGCGCCTATAATGAGGCGGCTATCGCGGAGTATGGTGAGTACGCCCGCCTGAATGATGTATAGTTTTGCCCACAAAAAAGCCGGCCCCCTTTTCGGGGCCGGCTTCTTTGTTCCGCTAGTGCCGGTTGCGCCGCCGGGATGCTTCGGCTATGCGCCTTTTGGCCTTGCGCTTGGCGGCGCCGTTGCGCGGTTCGTGATCGTGGCGCCGCTTGTCGTGTTCGGCCTGCCGGGATTGTGCCTGGTAGAGACGACGCAAGAAGCGGGTCAAGATGGGTTCGGAGCCAGTGGTATCGGGGTTCATTTTCCCTCCATCGCCGCCATGAGGCGGAGTACAAACCAAGCAGGCAACGTAAAGGTGTTACTGGACTGTAGGTTATCCCGGCACTGAATACCGGGGTCAATGGCGTAAACGCGCACGTTTAGCCGTTTTTCCAGGAATTGTACCAGGATGTCCCAGGCATTGAAATATTCGTTGACATCCTCGGTGATCGAGTTGTCGGGCAACCGGAATGTGCTCATTCGCCCATCTCCTCGGCCATTGCCAGGGCCTCGTCACAGATGCTAGCCATATCGATGTACCGCACCCCTGCTTTGAGTTCGCCCCACAAGGCGATAAGGGCGTACTGGCAGAGGCGCTCCGAATCGGGACCGTCAAAGTAGGTGAGGCAGACGCGGCCTCTAGGAAACTCGGCATAGACGCCGTGCGCGTCAACGCTTGGCGCTGTCACTACATTCTCGGCATTGTCCAGGTTGACCAGTTGTTCATCCCGGCTGTTCGTTTGCGTGCGGACCCAAGTAGCCATTTTTGCATCCTCCTTTTACTGGCAAAAACTCTGTCGATACGCTTCATTCAAACGATTCTGCGTTCGTGCGTCGGCCCGCTGGCCGAGGCGCAGGTGTTGCCGACATGCCACCTTGCTCAACAGCATCGAGCTGTGACGGTAGTTGCCGTCAAACAGTTCGCAGTTGTGGCCATCCGGGTGCGCGCGCACATAGGCGTGCGTGCCTGCGCTGTAGGCGCGAAAGCGTTCCGCCGGAAACGGATCGCTTACAATCTCTACCGCAAACCAAGAGCCCGGCTCGCTGCGGGTTTTCTGGCATTCGTGGCATTGCGCGGCGCAGACACCGCGCGCGCGCTTTGCGCACCAGCCGCCACCAAGAACACTGCTAGAAAGAGCGGCACATTCGGGGAAGTCGGTGCGGTTATAGTCCAACATTAGAACTCCTCCTCGTGGCCGCATTTGTCGCAAGCGGCGATAGCGAGGTAGCTGTAGGGGGCGATTCGGGACCACGGGCGGTAGCTCATTGTGGTTCCACACTGTGGACAGGGCCGTTGCGCAATCGGCTTGTCGTCCTGCTCGGCTTGCCGGCTCGGAGCGCCGGGATGGTATCCTTTCTGGCGAAGTTCGGCGGCTGTATGCATCTCGTTTTCCTTTCCGCGTGTCAGGAGGCGCGGCCCCCGTTTATGGTGGCTTAGCTGTTTGCAAACCGGCAGGCTTTGTAAAACTCTGCCGTGTGCCAGACCGACCAAAACGCTTTGTTGTTCAAATTGGCGGCCTTCAGTTCGATTGCTTGCTTGAGTGTCTGCTTTTCCATCTTACTTTCTCCTTGTCTCTGCGCTCTTGACTATGGTCTAAGTATACCACAAAACTAGAATCTTGTCAAGAGGGTAAACCGGCCAATTTCTTAGCAGTTTTCGGGCCGGCGGAATGAACATTCTATGAACCCATATGAACCTGTTACTTTTTTCACAACCAAAAAGCAGTAGAAAATAATCTTGTTATTGAATAGAATGAACCTAATGAACCTATTCTGTTCATATTTCTATACTCATTCCACTTCTATACTACTGCTATATTAGTGGAAAAGAATGACACAAAATAGGTTCATTAGGTTCATAGCCGTAAAATGCAAGATGATTTTCTAGTATAATATATCTCGCGCCGTAGGCGCAATCTGCATAAGGTTCATAGAAGGTTCATAGACGACCAAGATACTTGCGCTTTTACCTCGATGTGCTATAATAAAACTAGCAATCCGTGAGGAATACGTCAATGGCGATTTTACCACGACAACCCCAACTTTTAGACGCGCCAGGATGCGGACATGTCGAACCGCGGGGCGCGTTTGTTTTTGCGGAGGAGCAAATGGCATTCTGGGCTGGGAAGACGGTAGCGGTTTCCGGCGGCTGCGGGATGATCGGCTCGCACCTCGTTGACGAGCTGGCACATCGTGGTTGTCGGCGCATTTTGGTATATGATGATTTGCGGCGGGGAAGCCTGCGCAACATTCGCGCGCACCTCGATGCCGGATTGATTGACCTCTATACCTGGAATCTTGCGCGGGATGATTTTTCTTTCCCGCCGCGCCTGGATGCTATTTTCCATTTGGCGGCACGGGTGACGAGCATTGAGAAAAACCGCCATGATTCGTGGGGGATGTTGATGCAGAACTTGTGGATTAACAGCCGGGTTGCCGAAGCGGTTAAGGTGGCGCGGCCGGCCCTGTACCAATATACGAGTACGGCTTGCATCTACGGCCACGATGTGCTGGTGCCAACGCCGGAAAGTTGTGGCGACGTTTGCGACCCCGAGCCGACGAACTGGGGCTATGGTGCGGCGAAGTGGTTGGGTGAAGCGCAGACTAAGTTGCTTTGTCGGGAACACGGTATCCCGGCTTTTTCGACCCGCTTCTTCAATGCCATTTCGCCGACCCGTGATTATTACGACGAAAAAACCTCGCACGTGGCGCCAGCGCTTATCAAGCGGATTTGCGATGGTGAGGATCCGGTTGTAGTTTGGGGCACGGGCACGCAAAGCCGCGCACTCGTGGATGCGCGTGATATTGCGCGGGCTATTTGCGACTTGGCTGAAAACCCGCTTGCCCACGACGGCGGGGCGGTGAACATCGGGCACGAGGTAGAAATCACGGTCGGGGATTTGGCGCGGCTGATTGCTGGCCTCGCGGGCCGGCCCAACGTGCCAATTGTGTTTGACACGAGCCGGCCTGACGGGTATCCCCGGCGGGCCGCCGATACAACCAGGTTACGCGAGCTTATCGGGTGGGTTCCTAGTACGCCATTGGCGGACACATTGGCCGCGATGGTTCAGACGTATCGGGAGAAGTATCAGTAATGCGCTTGCGTATCGAAGTCCAAACCTGGCCGGTAGACGCTCACAAACAGCCGCCGTTTGCATTGCCGTTCCATCCCTACAGCGGGGGGGGGCGGTCAATGGCGGGGCGCTGCTCCTGCCGTGGTTCGGAAAACGCCAGTACAAAAACGGCTGTTGGTTGCGGCCGGTGTTGGCATTTGAGTTGGAGTGGTAGGGTATGCGCGTCTTTGTCTTTTCGTCCGACAAAACCCAATGGGCGTTGCGGCCGTGCTCGTACCTGTTCAACCTCTACTGGAGCAGCTTGCAGCCCGTCGTGGTATCTGGCTTTTCCCTGCCTCCTTTCAAGTTGCCGGACAACTGGACATTTATGCAGATTTCACGCAATCCGTACCCGGCGGAAAAGTGGTCAGATCAGGTGATTGACACGCTTTCCCAGGTCGAGGACGATTGGGTTGTTATGCTATTTGATGACTATTGGCTCAACCGCGGCGTTGACCATGAGGCGGTTCGCTCGCTGTACGAGTATGTGCGGGGCAGCTCCGACGTGCTGCGGGTTGACCTCACCGATGATCGGCAGTACAATGGACACGCCCGGAACGCGGGCGCGTGGGGCCGCCTGGATCTGGTAGAGACAGGCTGGGACGCCGAGTATCAACTTTCGACACAGGCCGCTTTGCTAAATCGGCGCCATTGGCTCAACATCCTGCGGCCCGGGCTGACGCCGTGGGAATACGAGATGCACCACCAGGAGACAATCAGGGCGCAGGCCGCCGGCTTGCGCGTCCTGGGCACGCGGCAGTGTCCGGTGCGCTATACCAATGGCCTCGGCATGGGCCACGGGGACAAGGGTTGGACGGAAGGCATTGACCCGGCGCTGGTGCTCGATATGAGGAAGTGGGGGTGGTTTCCGAAATGAGGCGCATCATCATCGGGGCCGGCGGCGTGCAATATCCCGGTTGGGTGTCAACTGACATTGGGCAGTTGAACCTACTCGATGTGCGGTCGTTCCAAAGTTACTTTGACGCAATTGGGAATTGCGTTGACGCATTTCTCTGCGAAGCGGTTTTTGAGCACTTGCCGATAGAGAGCTTGCTTGATGCGGCGCGGCTGTGCTATCGCTTCCTCAAACCCGGCGGGTACATCCGGGCCGCTGTGCCCGACGGCTATCACCCCGACGAAAACTATATCAACTGTGTCAAGCCGGGTGGGTGGGGGAGCGGGGCGGATACCCATGCGTCCCTGTTTACCTATGAGCAATTTGTCTTGCTTTTCGCCGGGGCCGGCTTTCGCCCGGTGCGCCTGTTGGAATGGTGGGGCCCGGATGGGCGCTTTCACGTGCGGCCGTGGTCAACTGAGCAAGGACCAATTGACCGTTGTCTGGCACACGATCCGCGCAATCAGGCGGACGGCAAGCCGCATTACACGTCAATTATTCTCGATGCGTTCAAGGGGTAAATAGTGGACGGCAAAACTGGAGAACTCGGAACCGGCCCGCTGGCGTCAAAGTACAATTGGTGGCTCGGCAGTGATACGGCCTGGAATGATGGCGTTCCCTGGTGGCGTCCGCCCGCGGCGGATTTTCTCGCGGCTGCGTTGCCTGCTGGCGCTCAGGTTCTCGAATGGGGTTGCGGTGGTTCGACAATTTGGCTCGCCCGCCTGGGCTATCAAGTCAAGTCGCTCGAGCTGGATGCGGAATGGAAAAGCCTCGTGGCGCAGCGGTTGGAATTGGACGGTTTGCACCGACGCGCGGAAGTGCAATATTTTATTCCGCATGAAAACAGATTCGAGTTCTATGCGGACCATGTGCTATTGGCTGGCGACGAATATTTTGACGCCATTCTGATTGACGGTCGCAACCGGGCCCGCTGTTGTGCCAATGCCCAGCGCAAGGTGAAAATTGGCGGCTATGTGTTATTGGACAATTCAGAACGGGGCGAGTATGCAGCCGGGATAGAACTGTACCGGGCTTGGCCTCGGTGGGACTGGGGCGATGATGGATGGCTGACGACGATCTGGCAGCGGCCGGCTTTTTGGGTGCCGCCTAGTGAGCGCATCATACTACCGAATGCGGAGGCGTAAATGACTGAACAACGAATTGAACTGCAACGAACTTGGCGGGTTTGGTTGACTGGCAGCAAGCCGCACTTTGAGGACGTGGTGGGAGTGCGGCCAATGGTGGACGAAAAGGGGATGCTGGCTTTTGCCGACAGTGTAGGCAATCTTGCAGCGCTCTTTGCAGCTGGAATGTGGGCCGTGGTCAAGCCGGGGGCGTTTGTAATGGCAAAGCCTGTTGCCCAGGAGCAAGAGAAATGACCCAAACTTCTGAAGCGGTCGCGGATTGGTGCAATTATCTGACGCGCAATGAGCTGGTGTTGCTGAAGGGAATTGCGACAGACCTGCCGCCTAATCCGCTCGTCATTAACATTGGGGCTGGACACGGTACGGCAACCCTGGGCGTGCTCGAGGTGCGCCCCGATGCGCTGATTTTTTCGATTGATACCACAGCGGGGGAAGACCCTATCAACACCGGGGAACATTTGCGCCTCCAGGAAGCCGGCCTGCATCTGACCGGTTCGGTAATCCGTATTTGGGGCGCGTCGCAAATTATCGGCAAACGCTGGCGGTTTCCGGCCGATCTGGTGATTGTGGACGGGGACCATAGCGCCGCGGGCATCCGGGGCGATTTGGAGGTCTGGTTGCCCCAGGTCAAACCGGGCGGCATCATCCTGTGCCACGATTACAAGCGCAAACACTGGCCGGCCGTGGCAGAAGCAATTGACGAAATCATGGCTTCCTATCGGCCTGCGTGGGCTTGCGTTGACACCTATATCGCCTTTCGCGTTGGGCAGGTTGCCAATGGCGAAACGCGCCCCTGCCCGGGGGGCTTTTGCAGTTGCGAAAAGTGCGATATGCCGTCGTGCTAGAGGCAACAAACCATGTTTCGCTGGAAAAGAACTCTACCCCTATCTACGAATGAAAACTATATGGTTTCGTTCAATGATATGGTGCGCTGGCGAATCATTGAGGCGGTATCAGATATACACCGGGGCGACTTCGATTTTTCTTCTGATGATGTACCAGCGGTACTCAATGATGTATCTTATGAGGTTGACGAAATAGGTTTGCCGAGATGTACTGTGATATTTGAGAAACAAGCAGACTGTTTTACCTTGACTGTTGGCATATTGGCGGGGTAAATTATGCGCCTCCTAGTGATTGGCTCGGAAGGCAACATTGGCCGGCCGTTGTGCGGGTGGCTGCGGCACGAAGGCCACGAGATCATTGAGGCTGATATAAAACCAGGCTGGCGGCCAAATTATATCACGGCTGATATATGCGTCCCATTAGACCTAGAAGACGCGCTGGCCGCGGCCGATGTTGCGTTGTTGCTATCGGCGGTTGTGTCCCGGGCCGTCTGCGAACAGGCCGCGCTTCTAGCCTATGCCACGAACCTCCAGGGTGCGGCGGGCATTGCGCGGTTATGTGCCAAGTATGGCACAAAGTTGATTTTCTTTTCCACTTCTGAGGTTTACGGCCCCACGGCCGGCCTAATGGAAGAAGATTTGCCGCCCCGCCCCAATAACCGCTATGGGCTGACAAAATGGCTGGGGGAGGAAATCATTCGCTATGAAGTAGACTATAGTGGCCTGCGGGCCGTGATCCTCCGGCCATTTATGATCTATGGCGAGGCCGAGGACGAGGGGGAACATCGTTCGGCTATCGTGCGATTTGCGTCCAACCTGGCTGCCGGTCGTCCCATCACAGTACATCGGGGCACAAAACGATCTTGGATGCACGTTGACGACGCCTGCCGCGCTATTGCGCGAGCGTGCGAATTGCCGGGTTGGGACTGTCCGGTTATCAATATCGGTCATCCCGATGTTGTTAGCGTGGAGAAGGTCGCTGAGTTTATCCGGGTAGAATTGTTGGCCCCCCAGACATTGGTACAGTTTGTTGAACAGCCTGAGCAAATGACCCCGGTAAAGCGGCCAGCACTGGGGCGGCAAACGGAGCTCTTGGGGGTAGTGCCGGAAGTCGATTTGATCGCGGGTTTGAGGCGAGTTTGCGCGAGGTTTCAACGATGAGCAAGGGCATTATTCTCGGAGACATTCCCGCAACTTGTGGACACGATGCTAACTATTGGCGCGACCGCGATTGTTTTGTGGATGCGCGTGGGCCGCTCGTAATCCATCCCGGTTCGTTTTTCGGCTTTCAGGTTATGCTCTTGACTCTTTCGCACGATGTAAGCGGCGGTAAGTTTATCGCCTATTCTCCTTGTGTGGAACGGGGTGTAACCGTAGACGAGGGCGCGTTTGTGTGCTCGCGGGCGTCCCTCTATAACTGCCACATCGGACACCACGCCATCGTTGCTTTTGGCGCGGTGGTGCGGTCCCAGGATGTGCCGCCGCGTTGCATTGTGGCCGGCAATCCGGCGCAAATGATTGCGGTCTGGAATGAATCAACCGGGTGTTGGGTACGGATGTTGGCAAGTTTGCCCGAGAGGACAAAATGACTTGTCATACCGCCCGCCTCTACGACGCTGCTTTTTCACAATCCGCTTGCCTGAATGCGGCGGGCGAGAATGCGGGGATGTCGCCCCAGCGGTTGACCTGGTTACGCGGCGGTTATCACAAAGTTGCGTTTTTTACCGATTCGTGCCTGAACTTGGCGAACGACACGAACCACGAGCGCAAGATTGCCTGGTTACTCGAACCCCCGCCGTTCCGCCAGTGTAACTATGACTATGTGCGGGCGTTTGCGAATGAGTTTGACTATGTGCTTACCTATGATGCCCGCCTGCTAGATGGCAAGAAGTTCCTGTACTACCCCTATGGCGGTTCTAGAATTGCGCCGGAACGATGGGGAATCAAAGACAAATCGCAGTTGTGTAGCATTGTTGTGTCGGCCAAAGACACAACAACGGGACACAAGCTGCGCCACGCGGCCGTGGCAATGATTCGAGATGCCGGCTTGCCGGTGGACGTGCTTGGATGCGGTTACGGAGAATGGGTAGAAAAGTATGAGGCATTGGCGCCATACTACTACAGCATCGTGATCGAGGGGGAATCGCTTGATTGGTGTTTTGACGAAAAGCTCTTAGATTGCCTTGCCGTCGGCACGTTGCCGTTGTTCTGGGGTTGCCCCCACATCGGGGCGCATTTCAACAAAGATGCCATTTTTCCCTGGTACGATCTTGAGCAATTGCGCGGGATCCTCTCGCGATTGACGCCGGAATACTGGCATACTAGAATGCCGGCTTTGTACGGCAACCTGGAGCGGGCGCGGGAGTTTTTCTGCGCGGAGGATTGGATTGTAGAGCACTATCCGTTTTTGTTTGAGGTATGAAAATGCGCGTTCTCCCCGACGGCCCCGGTTTGCCGGAAGCCCTAACGATTGTCGCCAAACACGATCCGAAATTCGGCCCGTATTCCCAAGTCAAAACAACGACGTTTTACCGGCTGGCGTTTAGCGCGCCGCGTAATGCTGCTATTGTAGAGTTGGGCACGTCAAAAGGGCTGGGCACGGTGGCGCTATGCCTGGGCGCGCGGGATGGGCACAACCAACAGGTGTACACAGTAGACACATTCGAGCGGCACACGAATTGGATCGGCGGCGACGAACGCGGCGATTTGCACAAAACGGAATTTTTGACGCTGTGTGGAGATGTGGGCATCACGCCCCGGCTTGTCCCGCTCGATGTGCTTCAAGCTGCCGCATGGTGGAACAAGGGCGCTATTGGTTTGATTGTCTGGGACTTGGGGCTACGGGATAGGATGGCTGGTGATTTTGCCGCCTGGGCGCCATTGGTTGAACCCGGCGGCCGATTCGCAATGCGGGATGTGGATAATGGGTGTCTGGGGCACGCAATGACAATTCGGGCAGCTGCCAAAAGTGGATGGCACAATCCGCAAAAGTGGCCGCAGTTCATATGGAGTATCGACAAATGCTAATAGCGCACGACTTATGCGGTTCCGACTATTTTATTCAACATCACGATGTGGACCTACTGCAACGGTTGGCAATGATGCTCTTGCCGTCCCCGGTAGTAGTAAACATCGGGGCGGCGTTTGGGACTTCGGCTATTGCGTTTCTGGCGGCACGCTCCGACCTGACGGTTGTTTCCATCGATGTGCAGCCGTGCCCAGAGGAATTCGAGAATATTGTACGAGCGGGATATTCCACATCCGGGCGCTATATCCGCGTTTTGGGACGGTCACAGGATGTGGCCCGGGCGTGGCGGTTCGGTTATGTCGATTTGGTTTTTGTGGACGGCGGACACTCCTACGCTGATTGTTACGGCGATATGATGCTATGGTATCCGCATATCCGCCCCGGCGGCATTTTGGCAATTCACGATTACGAGGCCGATATGCTGCCCGCAATCAAGCCGGCGGTGGATGATTTTGTCGCGCAATCCGCCGGCGCGTTGCAGTATGTGGACAGGGCCGGCAAGCTAATTGCATATAGGGTGCGCGAATGAGAATCTTTATTTGCCCTGTTGATAACCGATATCAACCCAACCATCAGGGGTTTGTATGGCCGCCGCGCAATACTGAACCCGGGTGGGATTTTGGGGTTGAGCAGGATTTTTTGCGCTGGCTCTTTGGGCATCCTGATTTGTTGACAGATGATCCGGCGGCGGCGGATTTTGGGTACATCCCGGTTTTTTGGAATCGCGCCTATATCAATAATTTGGACTCTGATAACCACTGGGGCGGATCCCAGGAATTCCGTAGTGACCTCGCCGCCACGGTGGACAATCTGAAACGCCAGTATAACGGGTTGCGCTTGTTTACAGTTTGTGAATACGACCTGGTGATCCTCTCCCCCTACCTGGACTTGCGCGGCATTACTGTTTTTTGCGCCTCGCGGCGGCAACCAGGCACCGGGATTGACATCCCCCTATTGGCAGCACCGCACCCCCGTTTCGACGTTCCCAAGCGGCACCTCGCCGTCTTTCAGGGCCATATGCAGACGGATGGTTGCCGGAGTCGGATGGGTGAGGTATTGGCGGGCCGCGATGATTGCCTGATTGAGCACACCAACAAAGGCCCCGACGAATTTGCCCGCAAACTTTGCGCGTCCTACCTGGCACTGGCTCCCCGTGGGCAAGGTGTCCAGTCGTTTAGATTCTACGAAGCTCTACAACTAGGTATACCGCCGATTTACATAACCGACGACGACGCCCGGCCTTTTCAGAAGTGGCTCAACTGGGACGAATGCTCGTTTCTGTGCCAGGATGTGACGGCGCTTCCAGCGCTGCTTGACGACCTGGCCCGCGATTTGCCGTTGTTGCTCGAAATGGGCAAACGGGCTTGGGATTTGTACCGCTATGCTATTGGTTATGGTCGCTGGTGTAGTTATGCGCTTAGGGAGTTGGAACGACTATGAATATAGACGGGCTTGTCGGCGCGGCAGCTCTGGCGTTTTCTCAAACTGCCCGTTATTTTGCAGAGTCTATCCAACGGGCCGAAGAGGCTAGGTGCCAATTGCGCGAATTGGCGAGAATACTGGAACGGCCTTTTACCGAACTTGAAATACAAGCACAGAAATTGGCACAAACTACGGGCATGACCCTTGACGCAGCATACCGCGAGGTATACCGCAAGTCAATTTGTTGTGGCGAATCCGTATGGACTTTCCCAGAGAAACAACCATGACCGGGACAATTGCCCAGATACCAATTGCCGACTTGACACCCAAAGTCACGCTAGAAATCAACATCGTAGGCTATCGCGGTTGGCTGATTCGGCTAGGGCTTGCCAAGTTACTCATTCGTCTTGCTTGTCGAATCATTAAGGTAAACTATGGAATCAACGAGGTAGAGGAATGAGCAACTACGACAAATGCGCCGTCGTCTACGTGGCTGGGGGCGAAAACTACGCCCACGATGCGGAACAATCGCGGGACTCGATTCGCACCCATATGCCCGGCCTGCCGTGCATCCTGGCAACCGACGATCCGCGCGGCGATGATGGCCGCTGGGATGGTGTGCATATCCTGCCGGCCCGCCGGCCGGAAGAGATGTGGTATCTCGAATCCTGCCGGTGGTACTGTGAGGTGTTGGGCCGGCTCGCCAATAACTATCGTAAGCTGATTTTTCTGGACACCGATACATTGTGCTGCGCCCCGATGGACGGCGTGTTTGATCTGCTCGAAAAGTTTGACCTGGTGGGGACGCACGGTGCGGCGCGGCATACGACCAAGACAGCCAGCCCCATCCCCGATGCCTTCCCCGAACTCGAAATCGGGATGCTGGGCATTGTGACCTCGGACAAAGTGGGCCGGCTGTTCACGCTCTGGCGCACCCTATACGAAGCCCATCCCCAGGTATACGGCAACAACGACCAGGGACCATTCCGCGAGGCGCTGTGGTTATCTGACGAAATCCGGCTCTATGTGGCGACGCCCGAATACCATTGCCGGGCCGGGTTTGGCGCGCACGTCGTTTCTACCGTTCGGCTCGTGCATAGCCGGGCGCGGTTGAAGGAACTAGCACAGGAAATCAACGAAACGGGTGGAATGCGGATTTACCGGCCCGGTGGTATCGTTTGGAAGGCGGGACACGGAGACTGGCAACGATGAGCAAAGTAATCCCGTTCGTTTTTCGCCGTACTCTTTTCCCCCGTTGGACGCTAGCTATCGGCCCGTTGGTTATTCGTTGGTGGCGCGGAGAATGGCCGGAAGTAAAATGGATGTGGGGGCGATGGAGATATACGAAATGACTTGTGAATGGGGTGATACTGTTTCTATGCAAGTTACTATCCCAGCCCATCTGTCTTATAGCGGACAAGTGGCCCAACGAATCAAGGGCATTGACCGTTGTATTGCCGATATTGTCGGGGCATTGGAAAGGGCAGGTATTATTATGGAAGGAAGTTGTTGTGGACATGGGAAGGGGCCGGGAAGCATTTTGCTTGCCGATGGTCGCAAACTGAGGATTTTGCAATCGGAGACAGAATGACAAACAAACCCCTGCGCGTCCTTATGCTCCCCCAACTCAAATGGTTCCGCCGGGAGGAAAGCGGAATCAAGCGGGTAGTGGAGAACCTGTTGCACTATCTGCCCAACTATGGTATTGAGTGTGTGGACGAAGGCGCGCATTACGACCTGCTAGTTGGGCACGCGGGGATGGAATCACATGCCGCGGTGGTGCATAATCATGGTGCTTATTGGACGGCAGACTATCAAACCGAAGGTTGGGAGTGGCGCGAAAACAGCCGCGTTATCGAGGCGTTGCGGAATGCCAAAGAGATTATTGTCCCGTCCGAATGGGTGGCGGAGGTAATCCGCCGCGATATGCAACGGCAGCCGCACGTCATCGGGCACGGCCTGGACTGGCAATCCTGGCAGCATAATTTTGACGACAACCACTATGTGCTATGGAACAAAAACCGTTCTTACGATGTGTGCGACCCGCAGCCGGTGATCGAACTGGCGCGCAAGTTTCAGACGACGCGGTTTGTAACCACGTTTGCTCCGCAGAATCAAAGCGAAGGTAACGTGCAGGTGATTGGACTCCAGCCCCATGCGACAATGAAAAAGCTCGTGCAGGGAGCATCTATCTACCTCAGTACGACTAAAGAAACGTTTGGCATTGGCGTCCTGGAGGCTCTCGCCGCCGGGACGCCGGTCCTGGGATTTGCCTGGGGCGGCAACCTGGACCTCGTGCCGCATGGTGTAGCGGGCTATCTGGCGCAACCTGGCAACTATGATGATTTGGCCGAAGGGCTACTATACTGCCAGATGTACCGGGATCGCCTGAGCGCCAATGCCCGCGAAGTGGCGAAGCGGTGGACTTGGGAAGCGTGCGCCGAAAAAACAGCGGCAGTTTATCGGCGGGCGATGGTCAATGAGGATCCGCTTGTAACCGTAGTGATTCCGTGCTACAACTATGCGGGTACAGTGGGCCGAGCTATCGAAAGTGTGTTGGGCCAAACGCACGAATTGCTCGAATGTATCATTGTAGATGACGGCAGCTCGGAGGATATTGAGGCGGTTGTGCGGCCGTACTGCGAATCAGATAGACGGGTGCGGTTTATCCGGCAACCGAACCAGGGCGTAGCGCACGCCCGGAACAATGGCATTGCGGCGGGAAGTGGCAAGTACATTTGTTGTCTCGATGCTGACGATGCTATTGACCGGCGTTTTTTGGAAGTGTGCGTTGACGCGCTCGAGCGGGACCACGGGCTGCACCTGGCCTATACCGGGTTGTGGGCAATCAAGGGCGACGGCTCACAAGGAAAATCCCAATGGCCGGGAAAGTGGGAGTTTGACGAGCAAACCAGGCGGCGCAATCAGGTGCCAACCTGCTGTGTTTACCGGCGGCAAACGTGGGCCGCATTGGGGGGCTATCGGCAACGCTATGCGCCCCACGGGGCCGGGGCCGAGGATGCCGAACTCTGGTATAGATTCGGCGCGGCGGGTTATCGCTGTGCGCAAGTGACTGATACACCGTTTTTCGTCTACAGCCTGGGCACGGGGCGCGTATCGGGCAACAAGCAGTACCGGGAGGCGGATTGGTTGGTATTCCATCCCGAGGTCAATGACGGATTGCATCCGTTTGCCTCTTTTGCCAAGCCGCAGCGGTTTTCGCACCCGGTACGACAGTACGACCGGCCGATGGTATCCGTCATTATTCCCGTCGGGCCGGGCCACGAACAGGCAGTAACGGAAGCCCTGGACAGTGTGTCCGGGCAGACGTTGCGGCAATGGGAGGCCGTAGTGGTCTGGGATGCGGGCGGGGAGATTCCGGCCCGTCTCCAAACGGCTTACCCCTGGGTGCGCTGGGGGAATACGGGAGTGGAAGGGAAGCGGGGCGCGGGTGTAGCGCGTAATGCGGGGAGAAAGCTCGCCCGCGCCCCCCTATTGCTATTCTTGGACGCCGATGATTGGCTATATCCCAACTGCCTGGATCGCATGGTGGAAGAGTACCAGATTACGGGCCATGCGGTGTACTCTGATTTTGTCGGCAAGGCGATTGTTGGGGATCCGCGCAAATTGGCGCCGAATCTGCAAAAGATGATCCGCAGTTTCAATGACCAAACCGGCGAGGCGGTGATTGAGTACACGCAGCCGGCCGGCTATGATTGCCTGCGGGCGCAAAAACAGCCGGATCACGAGCGGCCCTATCTGTGGTGTAATGTGACAACGCTCCTGCCGGCGGGTTGGTTTGACGAAATTGGCGGATTTGACGAAAGCATGGCCTCCTGGGAGGACGTAGACCTGTGGTGGCGCGTGGCCCGCCGTGGTCACTGTTTTGCCTATGTAAAAGAGCCGTTGCTTGTCTATCGTTTTTACACCGGCACGCGGCGAGACGAATTTGCCGCCGACAATCCAGAAGGGGCACAGAAACGGCAGGCAGCATTTCAGTATTTGCGCGATAAATATGCGCGGGAGGGCGAACCGATGCCATGTGTGAGTTGCGGGAAAAAACAGACTATTCGTAGCGGGCCGGCGCCGCAGATGCGGCAACCGGCGACAATTCCAGTGGAGGTGTCTACAGTGAGAGACGGCGATTTTGTATTGTGTCGGTACATGTCCCCGAATATCGGGGACCATGCGGTATACGGAACGGCGGCGTTCCGGCAACAATTACCGGGAATCAATATGTACCAGAAGGGGGGGAGTTGGTTTATCAACTACGGCTATCGGGCCGGCGGCGGTACTGAGAAATTCCTGGTACATCGGGATGATGTGAAAGCGCAACCGCATATGTTTCAGGAAGTACAGGTTGTTCCGACCATTGCGGCGGCACCACCCCCGCCGCCGCCGCCGGTTGCTATCCCGGTTGCGGAGGTTCCGCTCCCGGCCGTGGTAGAGGACGCGCCCCCGCCCCGGCCCGAACCGCCCATCGAGCCGGGCGTCCCGGAAATTGCTACGGGTCTGCGGCAGCGGGGCCCGGACCCGGCTTTTGAGTTGCAGAAATTGGCCGGTGTGTCGGATGCCATCGCGGCGTGGTTTGTGGAACACGGCGTTACAAATGCTAGTGACATCGTAGCATTATCCGAGGATTTGTTACAGAACGTCCCCGGCATGAGCAAACGAAGAGCCGGGATGATTCGCCAAGCGGCACAGCAGGCGGTAAGTCCAGATGCTACCGTGGATTGACCTGGTTATCTTGGCGCTGGCAACTTGGCGGCTATCGTCCCTCATTGCGGCAGAGGATGGGCCGTACCGTATTTTAGACCGGCTGCGTCAATGGGCCGGAGTGCGGTACGATCCGCAGGGCGTACCGTTTGGCAACAATGAGTTTGCCAAGATGATTGCTTGCCCCTATTGCAATAGCGTTTGGATTGGGGCGGCATTGACGCTTGCCTATTTCCTATGGTCGGCCGTCGTTTGGTTTTGCCTGCCGTTGGCCCTCTCGGCCGTGGCCTGTTGGCTCACCGACCACTAAAACGCTTGCGCTTTCGGCGCATTGTGCTATAATACAGACATGGGTTATAAAAGCAGATTGCGCCGGCAAATCGAGAAAGACCCGACATCCTGGCAAGATACAAACCTTTGGGGCCAGGTGCGCTACAAGGATGCGGCTGCTCGTGTCTGGCGCCCAAGCAAGAATAGCGCGCGTCGTTTCTTTCCATATTCTTATGGTACGCGCTATCGGGCTTTTATTCGGTACACTATGCGCCGCTTGGCGCAACGGTCCTAGTAGGGCCTCGTAGGCAATGCCGATGTGGGGCTGGGTGAGGATTCCGGTTGACGACCGTTGAAACTCTGCCAGCATAAGGGGAGTTAGTCGCCCCCCCAACGTGGGTTCGAATCCCGCCAGGGCCTAGTGGGACTATTCACATAGTAGGGCTGTCCGGTTTACGGAACGCCGCCTATCTCCCCCCGGTGTAGGCGGCGTTTTCGTTTTCTGGAAACAAGGCACGCTAGGGCTTGGTTAGGCGTGGCTTGGCCGGGTCCGGTTAGGCGCGGCCTGGCTTGGCAAGGCGAGGCGCGGCAGGGGAAGTCGGCGAGCAGGAGCATTTATGGCAAGAGCAAGTACTGTAACGTTATTGTCACTAGACCGATTTGCCAAAATAATGGGCCTGCCGCCGGCTTCATTCAATTCGGCTTTCGGCAGAAAAACGTCAAACGCGGTCGTTTTCCCGGTTGCCGGTTGTTCGACAGTGTGGTATCAACACCCCTGGCAGAACCAGGACCAGTTGAGCCGGGAGGAGCTGGCCGAAACAATCCGCCAATGCGAAAGTGACTTGGCGGAGGCGTTGGGCTATTGGCCTGGCCCGGTGTGGATTGAGCAAGAGGTCCACCGGCAGCCGCAGTATTTTCGCCCCGATGCTATCCGTATTGGCAACATTGACGCGCACGGGCAGGTTGTCGGGCTGCGGGCGAACTATGGCAAAATTATCGCGGCGGGCCGGCGTACCGCTACGCTGGTTGACGACAATGTAGCGGTAGCGTACTCTGATGCCGACGCCGACACTTTCTCGGAAACGGCTACTGTAACTGGCGCCACGACGGTTACAGACGAGCGCGAGCTTCATTTCTTCTTTGCCGGCCATAGTGGGGAGCCGGAATGGGAAATCCGGCCCGCGCGGTCCTGCGTTATTTCTGCCGGTGTGTACACGGCAACTTTTTGGACCTGGCAGCTTGTAGACCCCGATTTGTGGGAAACTTTGCCGGATGACCAGGATAACATTGCGGCCATCGATGTAACCAGCGGCAACCGGGAAACGGTGGTAGACGTGTACCAGGTGTACAACGACACGACGGCTACGAGCGCAACATTTTATTGGGAGCCGGATCCGGCCGTCGCCTGGACGTGCTCGTACTGCGGCGGGGCGGGTTGCACGGCTTGCACGCTCACAACTCAGGACGGCTGTCTGCATGTGCGGGATGCAATGCTGGGCATTGTCGTTCCCCAACCCGGCGACTATGACAGCACTAATGACGAATGGGACGGGGCGGCTTACACGGTATGCCGGGACCCCGATATGGTGAAAATCTGGTACTATTGCGGCGAGCTGTCGCAGGACTGGTTGAAAGAGAAAAACGCGGCAGAACCGCTGTCTGACCGTTGGGCCAGGGCAATCGCATACATGGCGACGGCGCGCCTAGAGCGGCCTATCTGCAACTGCGGGAATGCGATGGGGCTTTTTGAGGACTTGCGGCGGGACTTGGCCTATGCCAAAGATGGCCCGCACCAGGTATCGTTTGACGTGCTGGATAACCCCTTTGGCACGCGCAAAGGCGAGGTCATCGCCTGGCGCATGATCAAGGGGAACGCGAGAGATAAAATCTCGATGGGAGGCGCGGTAGGGTGAGAATCGTAATAACCACCGACAAAACCGGCCGCAAGCACCGCTATGCCGTCCCAGACCACCTACCGGACGAACAAGCGCCATACGGCCTCAAGATGGACCCGCCTTCTCTGGACAATCTGGACTGGGAGGGCCTAAAAGTCGATATACACAATGCCTTGATTGACCTTGGCATTGCCAATTGGCACGATTGGCAAAAGCAGCAAACGCGGTTGCAGGGGGCGATCCTGCGCCCGCTGTTGCGGCGGCTAATCGCGCATCTGCGGAGTACGGAGGAGGTACAAAATGGGATTTGATCCGGCAAAAAGCGCATTTACCCGTGTCCATTGGATTCGGGGCCGGGCCGGACCTACGCACGCATCTGCGTATGTGTCCTGTCTCAAAATGGCGGGCGTAACTGAGGGCATTGGGGACATTACGAAAATCGAATGCCCCGACCCCGACCGGCCCGGGGAGTTCATTGAAACGGGCGAAATTCGCGGCGCGCGCGAGCGCCCGACCACCACATTGACGGGGCGTTACCCGTCTAACCGGGCCAGCGAAATCAAGGAACTTGTTGATTTGCGCTGCGCTCTTGACGTGCATCTCAATATGGGCGAGTGCAAAAAGCTCGGCATTTTTACCGAATTTCAGAAAAAGCTCATTTGGGAAGCCGCCGAATTTACCAACTACAGCACCGACGATCTGGGGGCGCTGTCCAGCGACGAAAACGCCGCGGTCAATGAAATGGTGGACATGTCGGCGGCAAAGTGGTATGAGGTCTTGCCGATTGCCTTCACCGAAGAAGCCAAAACGATTGTCACGAACGAACTGCTAGACGTGGTGATCTGCGGCCCGGCCTCGTGCGGCACTTGTGGCGCGGAAACGGACGGTTGCTATCACGCCTATGCCGTGTCGAAGGGCGCGGGCGGTAGCGCCGGCACGTCCCCCGACATTGTGTTCACCGTTGATAAGGGCGCGAACTGGTACGCCGACGATATCGACAGCCTGGGCGCGGCCGAGGATGCTGACGGCGTAGCCTGCCTGGGCAAGTATGTTGTCGTGATTTCGGCGGATTCAAATAGCCTGCATTATGCGCTCAAGTCCGAAGTGGACGATGTGGACTTTGACGAAACGTGGGTTGAAGTCGCGACCGGTTTTGTCACGGGTGGCGAACCGAACGACATTTCGAGCACCGGCTCTGTAGCCTGGATTGTCGGCAATGATGGCTACATCTATCAGTGTGTGGATCCGACGGCCGGCGTGGTTGTAATCGACGCTGGCGAGACTGTTACGGATCATCTGCTTGCTGTCCACGCGCTTTCGGCTACGTTCATTGTCGCCGTGGGTCAGAATGGCGCCGTCGCCGTTTCTAGTGACGGGGCGCTATTTGCGGCAACGGATCGGCCGGCTGGCGTGGGCGTCAACCTCAATTGTGTCTGGTGCCTGGACGAAAACACGTGGTTTGTTGGCACGTCTACGGGCCGGCTGTTTTACACCATTGACGGCGGGGATAACTGGGCCGAAAAAGCGTTCCCCGGTAGCGGTTCCGGCATCGTGCATGACATTGCATTTCCGACCCGCTCTATTGGCTACATGGCCCACAGCACTAGCGCCCCGGCGGGCCGCATTCTGCGGTCCTATGATGGCGGGTACTCGTGGAGCATCGTCCCTGAGGCGACCGGCAAAATTCTACCGGCCAACGATTACGTGGGGGCTATCGCAACCTGCCAAGAAGACGTGAATTATATCGTCGGTGTTGGACTCGCTGATAACGGCGCAGATGGATTCGTTGCCGTCGGCAAAGACTAGCGCATATAGTTAGTAGCGCATAGCATAATAGGAGGCACGGAATGACTGAGGAATCCGTCGTACTAGGTGTCGCTCGAGAACAAGCGGCGCATCAGGACATTGTTGTTTTGTCAACGGGGGTGCGGGCGCGTATCCGGCCTGTAGCGGCAGCGCTATTGGATACGGTGCGCGCCCGTTTGCCCATGCCCCGCCCGCCGGTGCAGATGATTCCCGAAAAGGGGCGAGAAGAGGAAAACCCCTTTGACCCGGAATATCTCCGGCAAGTCGATGAGGTCAATCGCGCCCGCAACCTCGCCGTGGGCGATGCGGCGATTTTGTTTGGCGTTGAACTCTGTGACGGGATGCCGGATGATGGGTGGGAAATCAAGCTCGGTCTGCTTGGCATCACAGTAGGCGAAGATGCTCTGGCCCGTGAATTTGCCTACAAAAAGTATATTGCGGTTGCCGCCCCGGACCTGCGCCTGGTAATTGCCGCCTGTACCGGTGTGTCGGAGGAGCAGGTGGCTCAGGCCACGGAATTTTTTCGCAATCGCGCGGGCGGGCAGCCCGATAGCGCAGTATCCGCTAAGGCATAAGGTCAACAGCGGCATTACATATGCAGCGGCTTTCGAACATTGGGAGGCCGCCGTTGCCGCACATCTGGATTTAGAGCGGCTTTACCGGGGCGAGTACGAAAGCGCGTTCCTGGCCTATGTTGTGGCTTGGTGGCGTGGGCAGCAAATGATTGCCGTCCACCAACAGGACGCGGCGATGCCCAAAAAGCGGGGGAAGTGACATGGCTGATTTAGAGGCCATTGGCGTTGAGGCCGTAGTCGAAGGGCTGGACAACTTCACCTCCAGCATGGGGGAAATGCAGGGGGCTATTGACGAAACGGGTGAAGCGGCTGATACCGGGAGCGGGCTGCTATCCGGCCTGGGTGACGTGCTGGGCACTGTGGCCGGGGTTGCCGCAGGAGTAGCCGCTGCTGGTTTTGCGGCATTATCCGGCGCCATTATTTCGTGCATCGGCCCTGCGGCGGACGCCGAACAGGTTGATGCGCGATTAGACGCCGCGTTGCGTGCGTTGGGTGAAAGTGCTGCGATAACCAAAGATGAGGCGGTTGATTACGCCAATGCGCTACAGGATCTTAGCACATATGAGGACGAGGCGGGATTAA
>LAHU01004127.1_pt1 | contig 33291 bp, 32 predicted proteins | sample 329631 | NCBI WGS metagenome assembly LAHU01 (sample SAMN03275698, study PRJNA271635) | activated sludge metagenome | isolation source: sample C-0 Zero hour mixed sludge faded in reactor as a methanogenic...
TGGTAGTTGGGAGGGGGCTAAAGGTATAGTTCACCTGAGAGACATACCAGAACCCAAATTGGTCTGCACCTGTTCGAGGGCGCAAGACACACTTACCGATTAGGGAATGTGATTGGTGAATTCGCGTGGAGCTCCCACGGCAAGACACGGCCACTAATTCAGGAATACACAGGGAATCATCCTACGCAGGGCAAGGCTTGCTTATTCGGTTATTTACGTGGAGTCATCCCGCAAGACAAGGTCAACTGGTGGGAAGAGGTTATCAAGCCTGGATTGACCGGTACCCTGCATTCATTCCATTCACCCGCCAGGAGAGGGGGGGGTTGGTTACAATCCCATTATTTGTGAGTTTTTTTAGATCGGGCCTGGAATTGACCCTATAATTGAGCCGGTACCTGGTAATGACCGACCCTCCGTGGTCACGTATATACACCATATGATGCTATACGAGATGGAGTATCCCCGGCACCCCGTCCAGCCCTCCGCATCACATAAGACGAACCCCGTCCCACCACACACACAATGGCGAGCCGGTTCACCGAGGAGGACGTGAACAAGTACAAGAAATTCAAGAAGGTCGATGGCGCGACCTACCGGAAGGTGAACGCGTTCCTGCGGAAGAGGACCTTCATCACCGCCCGGGAATGGGCCCTTGCCCGCCTCTGCACCGATTTCCGGACCAGGAATGGTGCAGAGATGACATTCATCGGGAAGAACCTCCCGCAGCTCGTCCCATTCATGGAGGAGGAGTACACACCGCAGGCGGTCAACCAGGCGCGGAACTCCTTCAAGAAAAAAGTGCGGATATCGGGCGCCACTTTCTTTTACGGCGCAATGTGCGGTTTTTTCACGCAGGAAGAACTCGATGACCTCCTCTTCGAGGCGAGCGAAGTCGCCCGGTTCCTCCTGGAAGTGGAGCGGACCTCCCTCGACATCGACGAAGAGATAGAAGTCGAGGACCGCATCACCGAGATCATGCGGAGCGTCGGGAAGGCTGCCGCCAGGATCCTCAAGGAGCGACAGAACGGGACATTCACCGAACTAGAAGAGAAGAACGCCGACGAAACAGCCCCGGAAACAATACCGGCAGGACCCGATGTACACGCCGGGACCCTTGGGAACGAAGAGAACCGGGATGAGGCAGAAGAGAGGGAGGTGGTTGTACAACCAGGTGAGGTGAGTGTACAACCAGACGATGCAGGTAAACAACCAGATGCAAGCCTGGTGGACCAGGATACCCTATCCTCTGACAGGGACCAGGTATTTGAGGGTTCAAACGAAAACACTGCGAAAAACACTCTAAATCACGATCTCAAGGGAGTGAGTGCGGAAGACACCTCCAAACGGGAGCCGGTATGAGGGTCATTCACGTCGCAGGGTATTCGGGATCAGGAAAGACCACCCTTATCACCCAGCTGATACCGCTCCTCCGGGAGAAAGGGCCAGTTGCGGTCATCAAGCACATGCACCACCACGTCCTCTCTCTCCCGGAAGGGAAAGACACTACCAGGTTCACCCATGCGGGAGCAGACTCCGTCTGCGCCATCGACACCAGCTTTCTCCATATCACCGAGAGTAATCTGGACCTGGGCGCCCTCCTGGCCCGTTTGTGCGGTTCTGGCATTGAGACGTGTATCATTGAGGGCTACAAGTCCCTCCCCCTTCCAAAGGTCGCGATAGGCAGTATCGAAGCGGCACGTATCATCCTCCGTGATCCTGAACCCGCGGATGTCATCTCCTGCGAGTCGCGCTTCCCCGTATTCCTGACACCCGGGAAGCTTGTGGAAGACCTCCTCGGGACAAACCAGGCCTCCATGCAGGAGATGATCACCCTGGTGCACATGCCGCTCCCCTGGCTCGCCGGCTACGGGGACACGGAGTACGACGCGGCAGCCAGCCGCTGGGAGAACGAAAAGGAGGAAATGGCGGGTCTTATTGCCCCGGGCATCCCAGGCAACGTCCGTATTGCGATGCATCTCCACCAGGGCCGGTTCTTCGGGGGGGACGACATGGTTTATATCGCCGTTCTCTCCACCAGTCCCGGTGACATGATATCCGCGATCGAGCATATCCATCGCGGGCAACAGGAGATCCAGGCAGTATTACATCATCAAAGGCTGGAAACGGGCAGACCATGACTACAGAGAAGATGAAGAAGGAGTTTTTCGGAACGAACGGCGTCCGGGGCGTCGTAGGAAGCGAGATGACCCCTGCGCTTGCACTCACGATCGGCCTCGCCCTCGGCTCGATGCGCCCAGGCCGTATCGCAATTGGCCGGGATACCCGGACATCGGGTCCCGCACTGCTCCGGGCCCTCGCTGCCGGCCTGATGGCCGCAGGGTGTGACACCGTCGATTACGGCATCCTCCCCACCCCGGCCCTGCAGCTCCTCGTCAGGGGGTCCTATGCCGCAGGGGCCGTCATCACCGCCTCGCATAACCCCCCGGAGTACAACGGGGTCAAGGTGATCGAGCCCGACGGAACCGAGATGGGTGACGAGGAGACCCTCGTGCTCGAGGCCCGGATGCGATCGGCACACGAATTTACCCAGCCCTGGGACAAGGTGGGATCTGCCATCGAGAGGGCCGGCGGACCGGATGAATACGTCCGTGCGATTGGCAGTGCATTCCCTGCAGGGATTGGGGAAGGATTGACCGTTGTGATCGACCCTGGATCAGGGGCCGCCTGCGATACCACGCCCGCCATCCTCCGCCGCCTTGGCTGCCGCGTCTTTTCGCTGAATGACCGGATGGACGGTTACTTCCCCGGCCGCCTTCCCGAACCTTCCCCGGAGGGCCTCGCTGCCCTCTCCCGCATGGTAACCGTGACCGGGGCCGCATTCGGGGTCGCCCATGACGGGGACGCCGACAGGGCGGTTTTCATCGATAACGAAGGCCATTTCGTCGAGGAGAATGCCGAGTTTGCCCTCATCGCCGACCACCTCACCTCCCAGGAGAAGGGAGTCATCGTCACACCAGTCAGCACCTCCCGGCTCCTTGAGTGGGTCGCGGAGAAGAACGGCTGCCGCGTGGTATACACCCCGGTCGGCAGTATTTATGTCGCACGGACGATGCGGGAACGTATCGATGCCGGGGAGAAAGTCGTGTTCGGGGGGGAAGGGAACGGGGGGCTCATCTATCCAGGACACCAGTTCTGCCGGGACGGCGGGATGACCGCCGCAATGATGGTCGCCCTCCTGGCCACCAGGAAGACTACCCTGTCCGCAGCCCTCGGTACACTCCCCACCTACACCATGCGGAAAGAGAAATTTCATGTACATGACCCCGAAGAGCTAATCGCACGGCTCGCAGAAGCATTCCAGGGTGAGGCCCCTGACCTGACCGACGGGGTGCGGATCAACAGGAGTGATACGTGGGCACTTGTGCGCCCCTCGGGGACCGAGCCTCTCGTCCGGATCTTCGTGGAATCTAAGACCAGGGAAGCAGGAGAAGAGATTTACCAGGATATCCTGGCTTTAATGGACCCCAGTTCCGTGTGATACCCGTGGTGCATCCCCAGGGTACGGGAGTCCGTCCACTCCCGGGAATTCACTCAATTGTGTCGCTTTAAATAAACGGGGCACCGGGAGGGGTCGAGGCCGGTCAGCAATTTTATATATCGAGAAAACTGTACCTGAACTCATGTCACCCTCATATGCAAGATACGGAATTCTGTTCCTTATCGTTGCATCTTTACTTGCCGGCATCGTTGCGGCAGCCCCTCAGTACTGGGCCCTGAGCCCGGTCAAGTACGACCCTGCCTCGTTCGACCAGTACGTTGACAGGGCATGGATCACCGGTTCCAACACCGGGAACTGGACTGCTACCCTCCCCAAGCCATCGGCGGATGCAAACATCATGAACGACAACTGGGTCGCTACCCTCCCCAAACCATCAGCGGATGCAGACATCATGAACGACAACTGGGTCGCTACCATCCCCAAGTCCGGTTCTGATGCAAACATCCTCAATGACAACTGGGTCGCTACCCTCCCCAAACCATCAGCGGATGCAGACATCATGAACGACAACTGGGTCGCTACCCTCCCCAAGTCCGGTTCTGATGCAAACATCCTCAATGACAACTGGGTCGCTACCATCCCAAGGACGTCCGTTTCAGACCCTGGTATCTTCTTATAATCTTTTTTTTTTTGAATTTTCAAAAGCAACATCATAAATTCCCCCCTGACCAACCAAAGATCACCGGAATACAGAGCGGGAGGGTAGGGTCCTGGCATTTACAGGGGGCGAACAGCATACTATCGGCGTCACAGTTTTTGGAAAAGTTCAACGGGTAGGATTCCGGAACTGTATCCGGCGGATTGCACTGCGCCTGGGCGTGCGGGGGGAAGTGATGAACCTCCCAGACGGGTCAGTGAGAATCGTCGTCAGCGGTGAACAGGTCATCCTCGAGAAGTTCCTCGCCATGGTCTACATGTGCCCCCGGGCCATTGTCCGCGATGTGACGGTCACGCCGGTTGAAAGCAGGGACTTTTCTGAATTTTCGATTGTCAGGGAGTAAAGAAAGGATCAGGTGGCGTGGAACCGGACGGTGAAATGAGTGCCAGAGGTCCGGTCAAGGGTGAGGGAACCACCTATCTGCTCGGTCAGGTTCTTCACGAGCGAGAGGCCGAGGGTCCCAGGTACACCGATATCAACCGATGCGTCTATTCCTTGCCCATTGTCAGCGACTGATAGCTCGTACTCGTCCCCTTCGCACTTCGTCATCTTTATTGTGACCTCGGGGTTATCCCTGCCATTGAAGGCATATTTCAAGGAGTTTGAGACCAGCTCATTCACAATCAGGCCGAGTGCAATCCCCTCGTCGATACCAAACTCAATTCCCGGGTCAATCCGGATGGAAAACCGCACACCCGCTGCCTTTTTCCCGTAGGTCGAACGAAGGGCGGTCGTAAAACTTTCGATGTAATCTGCAAAGTTGATCCGGGTAATGGAGTCCTTCCGACAGAGTTTCTCGTGGATAAGCGCGATAGATCGTATCCGGTTCCTGCTCTCCTCGAGCATCGCCAGGGTCTTTGGGTCACACACGCCGGACGACCCCAGGTACAGGAGACTCGATATGACCTGGAGATTATTCTTGACCCGGTGGTGGATCTCCCGGATGAGCATCTCCCTGTCTGCAAGGGAGCGTTTCAATTCCGCTTCTATCTGTTTCCGGTCAGAGATATCGCGGGCGACACCCTCGAGCCCAATGACTGACCCGTCACTTGCGTGGATAGGGACATTCTGCTGCTCTACCCAGATGACCTTCCCGTCCTTTGCCAACCATTGGAGGGTGAGGGGCCCGTTCAGCGCATTCTTGTCGCGGAACATGGTTTTTATCGAACGTCGCCCTCCAGGGTAGATCATCTCGAAAAAGAGCTCGGGTCGCCGGGAGAACTCCTCGGGAGAGTAGCCGGTGAGTTCCTGCACCGAGGGGGAGATATAGTCCACCACAAGCACCGGGAAGATCCGGACGCGGTAGATGACGTCGATCGCATTCTCAGCAAGGAGGCGGAAACGTTGTTCACTCTCCCGCAGGGCCTGTTCTGCCCTCCGGCGCTGCACCGCCTGGCGGAGCATCGATTCCAGCTCGGTGAACTGGGCCCGGGTATCTGCTCCCTTCTGAAGGAAGAAATCGGCCCCGGTGTTCAGGACTTCGATCAACACACTCGAGCGGTCCCTCCCCGTGAAGATGATGACCGGGAGGTCCCCGAAATCTTTCCTGACGATGCGGAGGAACTGTGAACCGCCAATCCCCGGCATCGCGTAATCTGATATGACCGCGTCATACTGGCGGACCTGGAGGAGGGAGAGGGCATCATTTGCCGTGAGCGCAGTATCAACCCAGATCTCGGGGTTCACCTCGAGGTACTTCTTGGTAATCACGAGGATGTCGGGATCATCGTCAACGAAGAGAACACGGATCATGCGAGACCACCCATACCAGGGTAAAGCCGCCGGGTGGCAGGCAGGGCAGGCCTGGGGGCCATGGGATTGTTCATAACGGGCGGACCACCAGCATGACACCTGACACTCCTGAAGCTACCCGCAACGGGATGCGCTGTACCTGGACTTTCCTGGATGACTGGCCATCCCTCACCTCCTCTACCTGGCTCTCGCTCTTCCCGGTGCGGAATACCGATTGGATCGCTGACGATGAGAACGAAGAGACGAGGGGGAAGACCGCAGGGAGAGGTTCGCTGGTGAGGTCAGCAGACGCAGTCCATCCCGCGGTTATCCCGATGAATGCGGGGTTTGTATAGACCAGGTGGAGGTTCTTCCCAACACAGCCGACCGCAACATCGAGCTGATCGATCATCTTGCGGAAGAACATGACCTGGTCCCGCACCTTCTGGTCGCGGGCCTGGTGCGGGCGGATATCCCGGAAAACGAGGAGGAATCCCCCGTTTTCACCGCCGGGTTCCCTGATGAGTGCCATCGAAGCGTGTACCGGGACCACTTCACCATTCTTTGTCATGAGGGAGATCTCCATGGGTATGCCGATCATCCCAGTCTTCTCACCTGATTCAGGGAACGGCAGGTCAAACGGATTACCCTGGTCCACTGACCGGAGCTGGAGCAAGTCAGTGATGGGCTGCCCGACCGCTTCACTGCTCGAGTAGCCGGTCATCTGCTCTGCAGGAGGGTTCAGGTACAGGACCCGGCCCTTGAGATTGGTTGCCGCGACAGCATTGAAGACCCCGCCGAGCATCTCGTGGATGCGTGGGGCCGAATCCGTTGCAGAGTGGTGGACCTTGTGCTTGTACAAGGCCATCTCGATATTGCTGTAGAGTTCCCGCTCCTCGAAGGGCTTGATGAGGTAACTGTAGGGTTTCGTCCGTTTTGCCCGTTCAAGCGTGGCATCATCGGAGTATGCAGTAAGGTATATCAGCGGCACATTCATCCGGGCCTGGATTTTCTCTGCCGCTTCGATACCGTCCATCTCCCCTTTCAGGTTGATGTCCATCAGGATGAGGTCAGGCCTTGTTTTGGTGGCGAGTTCGATGGCTTCAATCCCGCTCACCGCTGTTCCTGCCACGATATAGCCCAGGTTCTGGAGACGGTGGGTTAACTCCATCGCAACAATGCGGTTATCCTCGACGATCAGGATCTTCCTCCCTGATGATACTGCCATGCGGTCACCACGCGCTATCCCAGAGGGAGGGACACCTGCTCCCCCACCACCTGATGCAAATGAAGTACCCGGAATAAGAGAAAAAATAAACGATCATACGCTAGCGTGCCGATCCCAGCCACGTACCCCGGGTGCCGGCCGACCCGGCAGCGATAGGACGAAACTGGGTGAATAGTTGTTCTTGCAGCCAGGGGTTATCAGGCCCCCCTGACCTTCGCCAGGGGACTCTCCTTCTCCCGCATCACAAAGAATTCGGCGCGGTTCAGGAGGGCATTCCGGTAGATGGTAACCTGGTGGGCGATCCAGGCCTGGTCAAGGGAGCGGTGCAGCTCCGAGAGGAGAGAGGTCGTGAGCTGGCCCGAGAGCATGCAGCGGGAACCGCTCACATCGTACTCGTCAGGCGATATCCCTTCCCTCACCATCCGGAAGACTACCAAATCGACCATTACCGGCCGGAGAGGCTCCATGATATCATATACCAGGCCGAGAGGGCCGCGGGTCAGCATGCCGATATCGGGATCGAGGCGGGCACCGGCGACCGCAATCTCAACATTACCTGCAAGGATGGCGTAGCCGAAGGAGAGCATGGAGTTCACCACGTCCAGGTATGGCCGGACCCCGCGTCGGTGGAACCCGAGAGCCGGCGGGAGGGCCCGTGCCATCACCTCGTAATACATGTCATTCGTCAGGCGGAAGAGGCGGCGGACCTCTTCGAGGGTGATCAGGTATTCGAACCCGGCAAGTGCCCGCTCGAGGATTTCCCGTTCCCCCTGGTAGAGGAGGTCTCTTCCCACGCCGCAGGACATTTCAGCAATGTGCATCAGCCTTGTCTGCAGGCTGGCCCTCGCGATCTCGATCGCAAAGGAGTGTCCGGGCCTGTTCTCCTGGAGCTCGCGCAGGGTCTCCTCAGTCCGGTCGCCGGAGGGTCGGAGCATCCCAACCGGCTCACCATCCGCTTCGAAGAACGAAATGGCCGCACCTGCACGGAGGAGGGCAATAATAGCCCCGGTGTGGATATGGTGGCCACCGACGACCAGGAGGTGATGGACATCACTGATGGGGTACTCAGTTACTTCTCCCCGCACCTGGATGGTGAGCCGGGAACGGGTCGCCTTGATATGGGCCCCGAAACCCGCCACTACCTGCCAGGAAGCCTTGTTCCCAGTCTCCGTGCCACGACGCTGCATTTCCGTTCCTGCTACATGGCCCACCGTGACGTATCAACACATCGGTTTATGGTGTGCATGGCGCCGGTTACCGGAATAACGATGTGCCCGGGCATGGATATACCAGCCTGATGAAGACTGGTGCAAACGCCGAGTGGCATCCCCTGCGGGAGGTGCTCGTCCACCCGCCTGGGATCGAGGTCTTCTTTGCCCTTCTTTCTCCAAGGGCACACCTTTACGAACGTTTCTTCGACCTCGGTAAGGCCGCCCGGGAGCATGAAACCCTCTGCGAGACCCTCCGTTCCGGGTTCGGCGTGAGGGTCCATATACTGCAGGATGCGATACAGGAGGGCGCGGTACGCGACCCGGTCCTCCACGATGCCCTCGCGGAACTGGCGGACCGCCGTCTTGGGCGGCGGTGCCGGGGCGAGACGTGTGCACTTCCCCGTGCGGTGCGCAGGGAGATCGAGGAACCGGTCCCGGTTGCGATGCGGGACCCCGGGCACCTCTTCACCATGGCACTTCTCAACCCGCGGCTCACACTCGCCTCATCTGGGGTCCGTGTCTCTCTCGGCCACCCGCTGCACAACCTCTACTTCATGCGGGACCAGCAGGCTACGACCGCGTCGGGAATCATCATGGGGCGGATGGCCACGCCGGAACGATCAGGGGAACCACTGGTCGCATCGCTCGCCCTCCGTGCACTCGGTGCATCCCCGGCAGCCTCGATCTGCAGGGGGTCCTTTGAAGGGGGTGATTTCATTCCCCTCGGCGATGCCGCACTCCTGGGATGCGGGTCACGGACCGATGAGACGGGAGTTGCGGCACTCCTTGCCGCAGGCCCGGGATGCGATGAAGTGGCCGTTGTGCAGGAGCCCCACCACCCCCTCATCAATGGCTACGACCCGATGGTCTGCATGCACCTCGATACCTACTGCAACATCGCTGCACCGAATGTTGCAGTGGGCTCCCCCCTCCTCCTCAGGGCAGCGAAGGTGACGGTCTGGATACGCGAGGGAAAGACGTACCGCCCTTCAGGGGAGGAATCTGACCTGGAAGGCTACCTGATCTCACGGGGATACACGGTCCTCCCCCTCTCTACTCTGGAACAACTCTGTTATGCCGCGAACTTCCTGGCCATTAGGGAAGGGACCTGCATCTCGCCCGATACGCGGTCAATCGCTCCCGTCGTCCTTTCGGCACTGAAGGAGAAGGCGAGACGGCTGCCTGGACGCTACGGGAAGCTCCTCGCCCAGGCAGAGCACGAGTACGGGCGTCAGGCCTCATCCGGCGAGTTCTTCCCGGATACCCCGGCGGTCAGGGAGCACAACCTCTCGATGACACCCATTGAGCTTACCAACGCCACGGGCGGGTACGGTGGCGCACACTGCATGACCTGCGTCCTCTCCCGCCGTTGACAGGCGGCACAAAAGAGGGGAGCCGATAGGGGACAGGAGAGAGGGGACGAGGGGTGAGATGGAATGTTCAGGGAAGGATACGGGTGCCGGTCTTCCCTGACAGGGCCGGAGATGCGTCTGCCAATGCTGCAATGATCCCCGCCCGTCCCCCCATCCGGACAAAACGAATGCAGGCCGCAATCTTGGGGCCCATCGTCCCTTCGCCGAACTCCCCGTGGGCAAGGAGGAATTCTGCCTCGCCGGCCCGCAGCGATGCGAGAGGGCGGGGCGAGTCCCCGGAGAAACCGGTATATGCACAGGGGACGTCCGTGAGGATGAGCAGGACCTCTGCCCGTACTGCAGTCGCCAGGCAGACTGCCGTGAGGTCCTTGTCTACCACGGCCTCCACTCCCCGCAGGGCACCACCGGGTGTCGTCCGGACAACCGGGACCCCCCCGCCACCCCCGGCGACCACGAGGAAGCCTGCCCGGACGAGCGCGGCGAGGGAGGGGGCCTCCACCACACCGAGGGGCACGGGAGACGGGACAACCCTGCGAAAGCCTCCTGGAAACTCCCGGAACATCCAGCCCTCCCTGCCTGCCAGGTGATCTGCCTCCTCCTTCGGATAATACGGCCCCACCGGCTTTGCAGGGTGCGAGAATGCCGGGTCACCTGTATCAACAAGTGTCTGGGTGATGACCGTGATCACCGGGAGTGAGGGTCCTTCGCGTCGCATCCGGTTCCCGAGTGCCTGCTGGATCATGTAGCCGATCATCCCCTGGCTCTCGGCACCGCAGACATCGAGGGGCATCCGCGGGAGGGTGTCCCTGGCACATTCGTTCTTCAGGAGTATGTCGCCTACCTGCGGCCCGTTGCCGTGGGTTACGAGCAGGGTGTGCCCTTCCCGGAGAAGGACCATCACGCCTTCCGCAGCGCTCTCTACGTGGGCCATCTGCTCTTCCGCGCTGCCCCGCTCCCCCCTGAGCAGGAGGGCATTTCCTCCGAGTGCCACGACGACCTTCACGGAAAATCACCTGTGGTTCCCGCGAGGGTCATGCACCGGTGCGACACCGGACCTCCTGGTACGACCCCGGTACTACTCACCTCCGTTCCTCCACGGATGGTTCCTTCAACCACCGATGGAATCCTGGTACGACGTCGATATTCCACACTTCCCTCCACCACGGACTACAACCTAAACTACCAACAGACTCCTGGTATGACCTCAATATCCCACCCCGCATCCCTGCCGGGCGGTTAAGATCCGCCGGGACGAGTGCACGTTCCGGGAACCCTATTCTGTTCACAGGTTGGGACCTGGCAGGGGCCAGGTGGATCACCCTTTCGAGCTTCGCCGGCAGAACAGGATGACTGCCGCGGTACAGAGCGCTGCGATGGACGGGACCACGGGCAGCGCAGGCCCGGATTTCCGGGTAGTCCCCGGCACAGCAGGGAAGTCAGCGGCGTTCCGTTCAGCCTGTATCACCTGGTTCCCAGGGTCGAGGGAGAACGCGCGGTCATAGGAGGACCTGGCATCGGCCTGGCGTCCCAGCAGGTAATATGCCCGCGCCTGGACGATCCACCCGCCTGGGTTGTCAGGTCCAAGTACAACCGCCTTCTCCGCTGCGGCAAGGGCTTCTTCAGCCCGGCCGAGGTTGATGAGGGCCTGGCCGCGGTTCACCCATGCATCAGGGCTTGCATTGTTGAGCGCAAGTGCCTTGTCAACATCCACGAGGGCCTCGCGGTCCCGGCCGAGGAGGGAGAGGACCCCCGCCCGGCTCGTGAGGGCGAGGGTGAAGTTCGGGTTCTCTGCAAGGGCCTTGTCAAAGGAGGCGAGAGCCTCCGGGTACTTCCCTCCGGTCGCAAGGTCAACCCCGGTATTGTAGGCATTGATCGCATCGAAGTTGTCTGCCGCGGCAGGTTCTGAAACCGCCAGTACGGCAACAAGGAGCATGATGAGCACGAAGGCTGCGTGCCCTCCCATTCGGATCTGTCTCATGTAATTCCTCTCATACTACAAGCTGTTTGCTGAAACGAATCTATCATGACCATACCTCCCGGCACTCATGACGAGATATTTCTCTGTCATACCCATGGCCCGGGCCATGCCTTCCATGCATGCGTTCGCGGACATGACTTCCATGCTCATGGTCCTGGCCATGACTTCCATGCCCGCGTTCCCGGACATACCTTCCATGCATGCGTTCCCGGACATACCTTCCATGCTCATGGTCCTGGCCATGACTTCCATGCCCGCGTTCCCGGACATACCTTCCATGCCCGCGTTCCCGGACATACCTTCCATGCATGCGTTCCCGGACATACCTTCCATGCTCATGGTCCTGGCCATGACTTCCATGCATGCGTTCCCGGACATACCTTCCATGCCCGCGTTCCCGGATATGCTTTCCAGCCAGCGAATCAAACGGGGGACCGGCTATCCAAACGGCACCCGGTCGTACAGTGCCCACCCGTTCCTCCCAACCTGGTGGAAGATGAAACGGATACGCCCACACTGCACGCAGCGTGCAACAATCCTCTTTGGGACATCTTTTTTCTCGGGGTCCGTTACCGTGTGCAGGCTGTACGTGGTGAGACCGCATACGCAGACAACCTCAAACTCCTCTTCCATGCCTGGTCACCGTTCTTACCTGGTGATCCGCCACTTTCCTACAAGAACCAATCGGTACTGCGGGAGGACCGGCGATGACCAGAGCCCATGCTACGGTCTGACATAGGTTTTTGTTTCCCTGTGCTGACATTTTCCTGCCTGTCCGGGAGGCCGGAGGGGTTCACGGGTATCCATTCCGGATAGCCATATTCCGGTCCGGGGTTCCGACCAGAGCGGCCCCGTCACCCGTTTTAACCCCCCGTCCCCACCGGAACCACCCCACTCACGTGCAGGATGCCTATGTTCTGGAATGAGCCAGTCGAAACGATATCCCCGGCAGATCTCCAGGCCCTTCAGCGGGACAGGCTGAAGGCCACGATCCACCAGGCGATGAATGTCGGGTTTTATCGCACGCGGTTAGCAGAGGCCGGGATCCGGCCGGAGGATATACGGAGCCCCGATGACGTGGAAAAACTCCCCTTCACCCGCAAGCAGGACCTCCGGGACGGTTACCCGTTCGGTTTCTTTGCAGTCCCGCTCTCAAAGGTTGTGCGGATACACACTACGTCCGGGACGACGGGCAAACCGACTGTCGTGGGATATACCCGCAACGACCTTGATGCCTGGTCCGAGTTGATCGCGAGGAACATGACCATGATCGGCTGTACCCCGGACGATGTCTTCCAGAACATGGTCAACTACGGCATGTTCACCGGTGGCCTTGGATTCCATTACGGGGCCGAGAAGATCGGGATGACGGTCATCCCGAGTGCGACCGGGAACACCAAGCGGCAGATCGAGATGATCCAGGACTTCGGGGTCACGGTCATCCACTGCACACCCAGTTACGCGATGCACCTGGCTGAAGCGGCCGAAGAGCTTGACATGTCCCTTGGTTCCCTGCGGACCGGGATATTTGGTGCAGAACCCTGGTCAGAGACGATGAGGAGCGAACTCGAGCGGAAACTGAATGTAACCGCATACGACAGCTACGGCCTCTCCGAACTCTTCGGACCAGGAGTTGCCTTCGAATGCGAGGAGCGGGACGGGCTGCATATCTGGCACGACTCGTACCTCGTGGAGATAATCGATCCTGCGACCGGCGAGCGTCTCGGGGAGAACGAGACAGGGGAGCTCGTGGTGACCCCGCTCGTCAAGGAGGCAATGCCACTGCTGCGTTACAGGACCGGCGATATCACGATGCTCCGTGACGATGGCTGCATATGCCGACGCAGGGCCAGGATAGCACGGATCACCGGACGCAGTGACGACATGCTCGTAATCCGTGGGATCAATGTCTTCCCGTCGCAGATAGAGCACATACTCCTCTCCTTACCCCAGGTGGGAAACCAGTTCATGGTATATGTTGACCGAGTCAACCACCTTGACGAGATGACGATCGAGGTGGAGATGAGCAGGGAGGCGTTCCACGGGGAACTCGCCGACCTCGCGGCAACCCAGAAGAGGGTTGCAAAGGCCCTTCGTGACGCCCTTGACCTCCGTACAACCGTCCGGCTCGTGGAACCGGGAACCCTGCCCCGTTTCGAGGGCAAGGCAAAGCGGGTGGTAGACAGGAGAGGTGCACAATGAAGGCAGGATCAGGTATCGGCTGCTGGAACCCGCGGATGGAGTTCATGCCAGTTGAGGACTTGAAACGACTCCAGTACCGGCTCCTCAAGACCCTCGTCTTCCGCCTCTATTCCTTCTCGCCTTTTTACCACCACCGGATGGAGGAGGCCGGCGTACATCCGGACGACATCCGGAACCTCGCAGATATCACGAAGCTGCCATTCATGTACAAGGCTGACCTGCGGGATAATTACCCGGACAAGCTCTTCACCGCCAGCCCTGACGAACTCGTCCGCTACCACGTCTCCTCGGGGACCACCGGAAAGCCGACGGTGGTCGGCTACACCGAGAAAGACCTCAATGGCTGGACCGAGTCCCTCGCACGGGGCCTGATGTCCTGCGGGATCGGGAGGGGCGACGTCGTCCAGGTCAGCTACGGCTATGGCCTCTTCACCGGCGGCCTCGGCCTCCATTATGGTGCCGAACGGGTTGGGGCAACGGTCATCCCGACCAGTGTCGGGAACACGGAGCGCCAGATCGAGCTGATGCAGGACCTTCGGGCTACTGCAATCGCCTGCACCCCGTCCTACCTCCTCCACATGGGAGAGGTGGCCGAGAAGATGGGCGTCAGCATCGCGAAGGACACCCAGCTGAAGCGGGCGATCCTCGGGGCAGAACCATGGTCAGAGAAGATGCGCACCCGGATCCAGGACTGGCTGGGGATCAAGGCCTATGATATCTACGGCACCTCTGAACTCTCTGGCCCGATGTTCTGCGAGTGCTCAGCCCAGGCCGGGTTCCACGTGTGGGGAGACCTCGCCTACACCGAGGTCCTCGATCCCAGGAGCGGTGAGCCGGTCTCCCCAGGTGACGAAGGCGAGCTCGTCATTACCATGCTCCAGAAAGAGGCCCTCCCGATGATCCGGTTCCGGATTGGGGACCTGAGCGCGGTGGACGAGGGGGTATGTGCATGCGGACGGACCCACCCGCGTGTCCGCCGGGTGACCGGCAGGGTCGACGACATGCTGATCATCAGGGGGATCAACGTCTTCCCCTCGCAGGTGGAGTACACCCTTATGGCAATCCCCGAGGTGGGTGAGCACTTCCAGATCATCGTCGACCGCCAGGGAGCCCTCGACGACATGCTTGTCCGGATCGAGCTCTCCAAGGAGGGGACGACTGACCGGATAACCGACCTCATGCGTATCCGCAGGAATGTCGAGCACAAGCTTCGCAACACCCTCAATGTCGCGGTGAACGTCGAACTGGTCGAGCCGGGGTCGCTCCCCCGGTTCGAAGGGAAGTCAAAGAAAGTGATTGACCGGAGGAACATCTAGATGGCTGGCGAAGAATTCACGATACGACAGATCTCGGTCTTCTCCGAGAACAGGCCGGGGCGCCTCGGTGCCATCGCACAGGCCCTCGAGAAGGAGAAAGTGAACATCCTTGCATTCAGCATCGCCGAGGCCGACGGCTTCGGGGTGGTGCGGGCACTCGTTGACCGGCCCGAAGATGCATACCGGACCCTCACGGCTCTTGGGTTCAACGTGGCCTTCACAGAGGTCATCGCGGTCAAGATGCGGGACGAGCCCGGGGGTCTCCGGGAGATAGCAAGCGTCCTCGGGGACGCAGGGATCAATATCGAGTACGCGTACGCCTACAGTGGGAAAGATGCTGCCGTCCTCATCCTCCGGGTTGACCGGACTGCCGATGCAGTGGATGTGATCCACAAGATAGGTGGCACGCTCCTGACCCGCTCGGTCTTCCACTGAAGACCCACCCCCTGTTTTGAGAGAACTCCCTGCGAGAGAGCGACACGCTACTCCAGGCATATCTTCCGTATACGCAGCAAGGACTGCCCGGATTACCCCACTGCCATGCTTTCCGCATCGCCCCCGGTGACCCGCGCTGCCCGTACCTCTCCGCACCCGCGGGTTCCAGGGGCCCGGGGGCAGGGATGCAGTCGCGCCATCCTGCCGTACCTCTCCGTACCGGCGGGTCCCAGCCTGGAAACAGGGGAATGGTTCCTGATACCTGCCGGAGGGCATACGCTCCTGCTGGTCCGGTGAAAGGATCCCGGGAAATCCTATCCGCGTTTCTCCCACCGGAGGAGCTCAGCGACCTCGGAGAGAGTCCCTCCCCGACGGATCTCCTCCCGGATGCGGGCCTCGTTCTCCGCGACCATCTCAGCCCGGCGGGCGATCTCAAGCGCCCGCTCCCTGGGGACCACCACTACGCCGCTCTCGTCAGCGACTATCCAGTCCCCGGGACGGACTGCCTGGCCACCGCAGAGGATCTCGGCATTGATCTCCCCGAACCCCTTGGGATCACCGGCGTTCGGGACGACCGCACGACAGTACACGGGGAACCGGATCTCGCGGATGTCCTCTGCATCCCGCGCACCTCCATCAATAACGACCCCGGTGATCTTCCGGTTCAGGCAACTCCGGGCGGCCAGCTCACCGAAGACCGCCGCATCGGTCACCCTTCCTGCATCGATCACCAGGACGGTCCCCGGCGGAGACTGATCGATCGCTTCCACCGGTTTCGCCCAGTCTCCGGCAGCAGTCCGGACCGTCACGGCAGGACCGCAGAACCGTATCCCGTCCATGAGAGGGATGAGTCCCGACATCGCTCCTTTCCGGTGCATTGCATCAGAGATGTTCGGAGTAGAGACGGTCGAAAAGATGGAACGAAGAGACTCCTCCACCGGGACCAATGGCTGCATTGCACCTGACGGCCAGTCCATCGCGCTGCGAACCGCCCGCGCGGAAGCCGTTACATCAGCCGACCGGATAATGGCACCTCCGACGATGATGACCGAGGCCCCGGAAAGGACCGCCTGTCCTGCCGTCCCTGCATCGAGACCTCCTGCAACTGCCACCGGGATCGTAAGGACGCCGGTCAGCTCCCGGAGGAGAGTGAGCGATTCCTTTCCGATCATCTGCTGGTCGATCCCAACATGGGCATTGACCAGGTCGACACCCATCGCGGCGAGCACCTTCGCCCGCCCGACCGGTTCCGGGGTGTTGAGGAGATCGGCCATCAGCTTTACCCCGTACTGGTGGGCAGTCCGGACCGCCTCGGCGACGACCGTGTCGTCGGCATCTCCAAGGATGCAGACAACCGATGCGCCGGCCTTTGCCGCCATCTCCACCTCGGTTCCTCCCGTGTCGGCGACTTTCATATCCGCAACGATGGGGTTTCGGGGAAACGCCTTCCGGAGGGCCCGGACCGCTTCCATGCCCTCGCTCTTGATCAGGGGGGTCCCTGCCTCTATCCAGTCTGCCCCGCCCGCGACGGCCTCGGCTGCGATCGTGAGGGCGCGCCGGAGTTCCAGGACATCCAGCGCGACCTGGAGGACCGGAGTATCCATACAGAGAGTGTGGCAGGAACATCCCGATAAGCATGGCGGGAGGGCACTCCCCTACCTGGTAGACGGGGTATCCCGGCAAAAGAAGTGGACACTTCGCCAGAATACCGGAAAAATGCCTTTCCAGGGGAGGAAATACGGGAGATGCGATAGTTCATCTCTGCGGACTTCCCACCAGGTACTACCAGATGGATATCATATCTATCCTGCTGACAATCGCCGGTCTCTGCCTCTTTGAGACGATTTGCAGCATTGACAATGCTATCATCAATGCCGATGTCCTCTCGACGATGGGCGAGCGTGCCCGCCGGTGGTTCCTGATCTGGGGCCTCGTATTTGCCGTCTTCATCGTCCGCGGGGTCCTCCCTTGGCTTATTGTCTGGATAACGAGCCCCGCCCTCGGCCCGGTCGGTGCGCTGACGGCGACGTTCTCATCAGATCCTGCAGTGATCCACGCAATCGAGGAGTCAGCACCCGTCCTCCTCATCGGGGGAGGCACGTTCCTCATATTCCTCTTCCTCCACTGGCTCTTCATCGAGGAGAAGAACTTCGGTCTCCGCGGGGAGGGCTACATCATGACGAAGAGCGTCTGGTTCTATGCGATCGTCTCGGTTATCCTCGCCCTGCTCGTATGGACCGCCCTCGGGAGACATCCCATGATGGCATTCGGGGCGGTGATGGGATCGACCGCATTCTTCATCGTGCACGGGTTCCGCCAGAATGCAGAGGAACAGGAACGGAAGATGCTCGGGAACAACCTCTCCGATATCTCGAAGATCTTCTACCTCGAGGTGATCGATGCGACCTTCTCGATCGACGGGGTCCTCGGGGCATTTGCCTTCACCCTCTCGGTCCCCCTTATCCTCATCGGCAACGGGATCGGCGCCTTCGTGGTCAGGGAGATCACGATCGGAAACGTGGACCGTATCCGCAGGTACCTGTTCCTCAAGAACGGCGCGATGTACTCCATCCTCTGCCTTGGTATCATCATGATCCTCGACTCATTTGGCATAAAGGTCCCAAGCTTTGTCTCCCCGATCATCACGTTCGGTGTTGTCGGCTTCTTCCTCCTCAAGTCACTCCGGTTCATCCGGCAGAACGGGGCAGGAAGCACCTGATTTTCTCTTTATCAGTATTTTCAGGCTTCTTTCCATGTCCTTCCCCGTGGAGTGGGCGTCATGGGTATCCCCCTGCCGGCACTCCCGGCCCTTCCCGCGGTAACGATTGTTCCGGGACTATCCGGAAAAGAGAGAGGGAAAACGAGATGGAAGTGAAATAACAAGGGATGCGAGTTCCAGGAGATCAGGATGATAGTACCTGGTATATCCACCGTTCGTCCGTTCCCCCTGAAAACCCGGGAAGCGAAAAGGCATCCAGACCCCTGGCAGGTGATCGCGGTTCACCTGCCGCTCCCGGTTTCGGGGCAGAACTGCTGGTTCCGGGACTGCCCTGCACTCATCGTTTCTCGGCGTATGTATCAAAGAACGCGACTTCTTCGAGCGGTCTCTTCGGGACCATGGAGATCTCTCTGGGGAAACCGGCAGCGACGAGCGAGACGAGCGTATATTCCGGCGGGACTTCCAGCATCGTCCGCACCTGTTCGGCGTAGGGCTTCTGGGCCCCTGCAACCCAACAGCTCCCGATGCCATGGGCGTGGAGCGCGAGGATCAGGTTCTCAGTCGCTGCACAGCAGTCCTCGAGATAATACTGGTGGTCACGCTTTCCGAAGGTTGCAAAACAGAGGGCTGCATCCCGGATGAACCTGCCGTTCTCGGCGAGTTCCGAGATGTTTGCGAGGGTATCACGGTCACGCACGACCCCGAAGAGCCATGCCTGTGCATTCCGTGCCGTGGGTGCAAGGTGGGCGCACTCGAGGACGTCACGGACCACTGCCTCGTCGGGAATGCCAGGTTTGAACTTGCGTACAGAATGGCGGCTCTTGATGGTGGTAGTAACGACATTCATGAAGGCGTTATCACCCCCGGAGGCAAAATGCTTGACGGGGATGCCACGCGGTTACCCGTGTAGGAGAATTTCAGGACAACCAGGCGACGAGTCATTCACCGGGTTCAATCGAGTTCCTACCCGGTTCCCCGGGCAGCTTCCCTGGACTTGTGATCAGCACCAGCCATCCCTGCAGTGCCACAGTTCCTGGAAATGCAGGTACTTTCTCAAACTGATACGGGTGCTTTCTCAGTCTGATTACCGCATGGTGTATGGACAAGGGGTGGCTGGATAAGCCTGCCCGCACACTCCGGGGGACTCGGCATGGACGGCCTTCTCTGGGACAACCAACAGGATTACCGGTCAACTCACTGGCACCTCAACCACTGCCTCTCACCACCTGCTTGGCGGGAGATGACTCCTGGAAAAGAACGCTCTCGTTGGTATAGCCAATTTTGATACCAGCTCTCTTGGAACGGGGAGGGGGGTCAGCATGGGTCTGCCAACAGGTGAGGGGGGTGGTAAGGTGGAGAGAGGGGGTGAGGGATCCACTCACAGGAAGATTGGCTGGAGTTGCTGGAGGACAAACAGGGTAATGAGCGCAGCAATTAAGAGGCAGATGAACTTGGCGACGACCCGTTTCGTATCCCAGAGGAGGAGGAGGACCCGCGATATGACCGCGAGCATGAATGTCAGGCCGGCCACTCCGGCAACCAGGTGGATCGTCTCGTTTGTATTCATCGTGGTATAAAGCCCGCGATAATACCCCCATGCAAGGACGAGGAGGTACACGCAGATGTAAAATCCCCAGAACTTTGCGATAGCACGCATGGCAACCAGTAGATTGATCAACCTATAAAAAAAGGATTTGCCGGACTAAAGGGACGATCCGCTCACCGCCGCGCACGCAGAATTGCCATGCTGCCGATGAGCGACCCAACCACCAGGGAAGCTCCTGCTGCACCCGGGAGACCTCCTGCACGGGTGGGCTGCGGTGATGTGGCTGGGGGAGGGGGTGTTGCTCCCACTGTTGTCGTCCCTGGACCTGTTGTCCCCACAGCGGTTGTTCCACCAGTCCCAGGAAGGGTTATTGGCCCAGGGGATCCCGGTACAGGGGCCCCGGTCGATACCGGAAGGACAGGGGTCTGAACCGGGCTCCCCATCACGGTTGTACCGGGGGTGGGCGGGACAGTAGTCCCGGCCTGGGTTACGTTAGCTGTTGCTGCGCGTTTCTTCGTGATATCGGGGTTCTCCCCGAGGATCTGGAGGTTCCCTCCTGCAGGGATCGCGGTGATCGTCCTGCCGACGACCTCGTAGTTATCCTTCATGCTGTTCGCATTGCACTCGGCCCAGACCGAATAGTTCCCCCTGGTGTAGGTGCGGTCCCCGGTATACCAGATGGGGCCCGTATTATAAACCGGCATGTTCACCATGATATCAGAGAGACGGGTCCGGTCCCCACCAGGTCCAACCAGGCTGGTATATTCTGCTCCGGATGGGCCCTGTACCCGTATGGTCACCGGGGCCCCGCCGGCACCGGGACGTTTGGTCATCTCGTAGAGGTTCGACTCGATCCGGAACGAGAGAAGGTCTCCCGCGGGAATCCAGCGTCCGGTCGCCTCCAGGTCCCGCGAATCGTCAAATATTCTCAGCGCGAGAGTGGGGCTCTGGACCGTGAAGACCAGCCGCTTCTCCGGGAGGAGGTACCAGTTCCCGGTCCGCTCGGCGAATGTAATCGGGGATGCGTAGAACGAACCCGCATCCGTCACGGTGAACGTGTACACCGGGGGCGCCGAGACCTTGGCCCCAGCACCCCACCACCCGATGACAGCCCCATCCGGGACGCCAGTTGGATGGATATCAAGTCCTTCTTCCCCGACAAAGATCGTCCCTCCCTGGGGGATGGTCTGGACCGATGCCGAGACCGGTACCCACAGGAGGAGGATGAGTGCGAGGGTGGGTATTGCCCGCATATACATGCTCGATCCTCGCCTCCACCGGAGTAAAAGTTACTGATGTGGCAGTCGGCGAGGCACAATGTAGGGATCTGGGTGACAAGGAGAGAAATAAGGATGATCAGGGATGGGCAGGGCTGAAGAGCCCCCAGAAGGCAGCCGCCATGTTTGAGAACCCTTCTGATAGGATCACGACCGGGTCAACCTGGAGAACCGGGAAGATGAAGAGGAAATAGGCAAAAGTCCCAATCGTGGAGCCCACATTCGCAAGCGCGGCGACGATGACCACCCGGAACATCGGGATCTCCCACATCTCCCGGAAGGTCTCAGCGGTGACGATCCGCCTGAAGTCCCCGACAGCGGGCTTTCTGACCTTTGCTTCCACGATAGCCGAGAACCAGCCAGCCGCGATGAGCGGGTTGAGTGCGGTGAACCAGGAGACGGCAAAACCAGTGAGGGCAGAGAGCGGGTGACCGCCAGCCACGAGCGTGAAGACGGCGGTGAGGACGCCATGGATCAGGACCCAGTAGATAAGTGCCCATAACAGGACGTTGAGACCGACCCCGGAGAAGGCGATCGCCGCAATGAGGATGGCAAAGAACGCGGTCATCAGCACGCTGAAGATAGTGCCCCACGGGCGGCTCTTCGGCTCTTCGGTAAGACCGGCAAGTGGGGGGAGGCTTGCCGGGTCAGCGAGGAACCGTTCCACGCCTGCGACGTGACCGGCCCCGAGTACTGCGAGGACGCGTTGGTGCGTCCCTGACAGGGCATGGATCTGGTGGGCGAGGTAGGCATCCCGCTCGTCGATCAGGGCCCGGGCCCCCCGCGGTGAAAAGTTGCGGAACTCCTCCAGGGCCTGGGTAATAAAGTCCTGGCTGGTCAGTTCGTCAGGGTTGATCTCTGCCTCATCGATCGCAGAGAGGGACGTTGCGAGGGCATAGAGCATCTTGATCTTTTCAAAGAGCGAGAGCCCCTTCCAGAACCTCCGAAGCGTGATCCTGATATCCCGGTCGACGAGGGCAACCGGGAGGCCGCGGCGCTCAGCCTCCTCGATTGCTGCCTTCATATCGGCCCCGGGTTCCACCCCGACGTCCATGCCAATACGCCGCTGGAGGTAGGCAAGTGTCCACTGGACGAGGAGCTGGGTAAAGTTCTTGGTCTCGAGTACCTGGGCAACCGACGGATCCTGCGCCTCCTTCTTCAAGGCAGCATACCGGCCGGGGTCCAGTTCGACTGCAACTACTTCGGGGGAGAAGGTCCCGATCGCCTCTTTTACCTCCTCGATGCTCTTCGCTGATACGTGCGCGGTCCCGACAATCCGGACTTCACTCATTCCTGCACCCACACTCCCTCGCTGTCAATGACTGCAAATACTCCTGGCGGGATATGGCTGGCAGCGAAGGTGCGGCGAACCCCCTCCTCCTCTGCCGCTTCCGCTTCCTGGCGGGAGACGAGGTCGCGGGCAATTGCCACTGCCTCCCCTGCCCCGATTGTACAACCGGTACCTGGACATGATGAGACGGTGACATCCCCTCCGTCAAGGGCAAACGGGAACGTCCTGCAGATCCAGGGGCGGACCCCGTAGATACGACATCCCTGGTCGGAAAGAAAGATGCAGCGACCGTTACGCTGGAGGAGGCACCACGCCAGCGTGAACCTCCCCCCGGCCCGGGACTCGAGGACATCAGGGTACGGGCCGGCGATTGCCTCCCGGGAGAGGCCGGTCACGTCCATGATCCGGCGCACCTCCTCCGGTGAGACGAGGACGACCGCTGGATCGAGCGGGTCTGCCCGGCAGCATGCACCACAGCGCCAGCAGGAAAAGCCGGTCTGCCGGACTGCTGACACGATATCACCCAGCCGGTCCCCGGTTCCGTTGCTGCCGCAATGCGAATCACCCTTCATCTTCCCGCAACCTCCCTCGTGACCCGGTCAAAGTTCTCGTACACCAGCCGGCCGTTCTCGGTATGGCTCACTTCTGGGTGCCACTGGAGGCCGTACATATAGTAATCCGGCCGGGCGACCGCTTCGACACTACAGATATCGGAACGTGCAAGGAGGGTGAATCCGGGTGGGACACCTGCAGCTTCGTCTGCATGGGATGCCCAGACCCTGGCCCGCGCGGGATACCCTTCCAAGATACCACCAGGCTCAAGGATTTCAACGGTGACCGCACCGTAGCCCCCTGCCTTCCCGGGGCGCACCGTGCCACCGGCAGCCTGCACAAGGACGTGAAGCCCGAGGCAGATCCCCAGTACCGGCACCCCGAGGGCAAGGTATTCTGCGCAGCGTCCTGCGCGGGAGAGGGAGGGGCCGCCCCCGAGGATGACCCCCCGGCATCCTGCCGCTATCTCGTCCGGGGACATGGTATTGGGGACCATCTCAGCATCGATCCCGCTGTCCCGGAGCATACGGAGGATGAGGTGGTTGAACTGCCCGTGGTTGTTCACCACATAAATGGGGAGCATTCAGATGAGGTTGGAGAGTGGAGGTGATAAGTCCTGTTCAGGTATACGCAGAGACCGTCTCGATTACCGCCTGCCGGATCTCCTCCGGGGTGTGGCCCATAAGGTGGGCAAGGAAGAGGGCCCCTCCCGCTCCCATCCCTTCCTTGACATCACCGATGCAGTACCGGGCGAGCCCGTGGTGACCGATGTCGCCGAAACCCGGGTCAATGATGATAACCGTGGCGCCGACCGCGGCAGCAGTCTCCATCACCCCGGCAGAGGGGTCGTCGCGGACGTAACAGGTCGTCACAACCGGGGGGACCGGGTGATCCAGACCCCTGATCACTGCGGCTACCGCGAGCATCTGGGTCCCGCCGGCAAGGAAGATACTTCCCTTGTAAGAGGAGGCGATACCGGCAGCAACCGCCATCATCGGATCACCGGCCGCCCGGACGACTTCCAGGGGACCTGCCGGTTCCTGCAGGGACAGGCGTGAAAGGACCCCGGCGGCGATCGCCTCCTTCTCGGCTATGGGGTTCTTTACAAAGGAACTGCTCACCGATGCATGATAGCCGAGCGCCCGCAACACGCAGAGCGCAGTGGTCGTGCCTCCCGGTACACACTCCCCGAGGACGAGCAGGTCCGAGACCTGCGAGAAGAACTCGCCAAGCAGGAGGCCTTTCTGGTAGAGAGCAGCTGCTGCAGGGACCGCGTCACCGGTCCTCGGGTCCTTCCCAGCCTCGCCGTAGACATCGAGGCAGGGCACCACCGGCAGGTGGACCAGGCCAGCATTCACAAACACCACGGGGACTCCCGAGAGGACCACCATCGCCCGGGTGATGGATGCAGGCGTCGGGCAGCCGGTCGGGGTGTTCGGGCGGACCGGGCGGCTCGTGATAGCCCCGTGGACGATCAGCTCCGAGTCAAGGACCGGGGTCAGAAGGGTCAGCTCAGGGGTGGGCCCTGCCGCCGAGACCCCGGGGACTGTCGAGATGAGGGTGTTGGCAAGGACCCCGCAGAAGAGAGGCCGGGTGAACGTGACGGGAGGGATAGGGGTTGCAAAGGGCATGACAGTGAGATCCGATCAGCGGGACGTCCCATCAAGATATCCCCGGGGGACGTCCGTTACCGGCAAGTTTCATCTTCCCTCCCACCGACGTTCTCAATACATGTTCGGGATTTATGAGCAGCTTGCAGAGAAAGGAGCGACCATGGACGAGATAGTGGAGGCCGCAATGGGGCTCTACGTCTCTCACGGCATGCCTGCTGACACGGCCCGGGGCGCAATCCAGGCCAGGATTGAGAAAGCTCTTACCGACCCGAACGTTGCGTCCCTCCTGCTCGGCGCGGTCCTCCTCGAGGATAAACTCTACTGGAACCGCCCTGATTCCGAGATCAAGGACGACCCGGTTTTCCTCCTGAGCGATGAGATCATCGGGATGGCAATTGCGGAGTGCATCGGGGGGACGTATGCCCGCTTCGAGTTCACGCGCTACGACCAGAAGAAGCCCGGCGTCCTCTCCAGGCTCGGGCCGTTCCTCGACGACGCGGTCGCCGGCCTGATTGCAGGGTGTACATCGAGGCTGTACAGCGAATGCTGCTAGAAGCCTTCCGAGCGCTGCTCCAGTTCACAACCGTCCTCCCGATCGGGAGACCGGCTGATTTCCGGTGCTTTGCCCGCCACTCCTGGTTATACCCCCTCGCGGGCTACGTTATCGGGGGCTGTGCCGCAGTCATCACCTTCTTTGTCAGGGACCCGGTCCTGGCAGCAGCAATCGGGATCGCCACGGTCATCCTCCTTTCGGGGGCAAACCATTTTGACGGTCTCCTGGACCTCGGGGACGCCCTGATGGCCCACGGGAGCCCCGAAGCCCGTATCCGTGCCCTGACTGATCACTCGTGCGGTGCCGGGGCGCTTACGGCAGGGGTCCTCGTCACGCTGCTCGCGTTTGCATCCCTGGTCTCCCTTCACCCGTTCTTCTGGGCGATCATCGTCGCCGAGGTCGGGGCCAAGTTCTCGATGGCCGCCATCACCGCCTGCGGTACCCCATTCCGGGAAGGGCTTCACGCGACCCTTCATGCAGGGGCCCGGCCATACTTCCCCCTCTGTGCCGCGGCGCTCTGCATCCCCATCCTCTTCTTCCCGCTGTCACCCGCCCGGGCTGCGGCTACCATAGCCGCGATGGTCCTCGTCCCGGTCTTAGTCATCGCCCTTGGCAACCGCCTCTTCGGTGGCGTCAACGGGGACCTCACCGGGGCGTCAAACGAGGTCACCCGGGCCGCGATCCTCCTCGCGATGGCCGTCTGCAGCTGACCGGGAATCCCAGTCTTTCCGGTGCAGTACTGCACCATCCCAGACAACCACCCCCCGGACCGGGACGAGAGGAGCCTGTGCTGACCTGTACCATACCCCTTGGGACCGCGGGGGATGAAGACTGCACAGTCTCACCACTCGTCCCATACTGCCTACCCGGTACTTGTAGAGAGGATCCCCCAGGGGATGGGTACTGCACGGTCTCTCCACACCCTGTTCCTTGTGTAGAAGGGATAAACCCGGTCAGAAGAAGATACAGGAGTGCAGGCCTGTTCACACACCGTCGTTACCGACAGGGACCTGACCTGCGCTGCAGGCGGGTGCACAGCGATGGACATAGGCCAGAAACAGAACGGTTAGCGGAAGATATCTAATCTATTCTGCAGGCAGGTATACCACCCCATTCGTTTTAATGCGCGGGTACCGGTTTCTGGGAATTAAGGCGCGTGGGCAGATGTGATACAGAGGGACCTCCGCGTGATGTGGGTGTAATGCCAAGTCAGACGCGGGATCTGGGGTGATACCCCTCGCCCTCGCAGTCTCCGCATTCAATCGTATCCCCGTCGCGGACCAGGACATTGAAACGGACTGCCGCGGTGAGCATCCCCTGGTCGTCTATCCGGCCGCGCCTGAGGTCTTGATAAATCTGGGCGTACGGGTTGGGAACCCCCACTCCCCGGGCCTGGATGGCGAGACAGTGAATGCAGTATGCGCACTTCCGGTACACTGAGACCTCGCCGCCTGCACAATCAACCATAGCGGTGGAACCCGTCTCGTTCTTGCGGAGGGGGAGCAACTTTGAAGGCATCAGAGGATCATATCTCTTTAACTCTCATCAGCGTGCCGGTCCGGCCGAACAGAGGCACGATACCGCTTTTCCAGCCATCGAAACGATTAATAGCAATCCCTTCCAATACGTAATACTCGCACAACCGGACTGTTTATAACAGTTACGGTCGTTCTGGAGGAAGGAAGTTATGGCATCCGAGAAGCCGCACCTGAATCTTGCAGTTATTGGTCATATCGACCACGGTAAGTCCACTACGGTCGGCCGGCTGATGTTCGAGACCGGCACCGTCCCCCCCCACATCATCGAGCAGTACCGCAAGGAGGCAGAGAGCAAGGGCAAGGCAACGTTTGAGTTTGCCTGGGTCATGGACAGCCTCAAGGAGGAGCGCGAGCGCGGAATCACGATCGATATCGCCCACAAGCGCTTCGACACCGCGAAGTTCTACTTCACGGTCGTGGACTGCCCCGGTCACCGTGACTTTGTCAAGAACATGATCACCGGCGCATCGCAGGCAGATGCCGCAATACTCGTCGTGGCTGCTCCTGATGGCGTTATGGAGCAGACCAAGGAGCATGTCTTCCTCGCCCGTACACTCGGCATTAACCAGCTGATTATCGCCATCAACAAGATGGATGCAGTCAAGTATGACGAGAAGCGGTTCAACGAAGTGAAGAAGGACCTCTCCGACCTGATCCGGATGGTCGGCTACAAGCCCGATGAGATCACCTTCATCCCGATCAGCTCCCTTGCCGGTGCCAATATCAAGACCAAGTCGGCAGAAACCCCCTGGTATAAAGGCATCTCCCTTATCGAGTCCCTCGATACCCTCAAAGAGCCCGAGAAGCCCATCGACAAACCGCTGAGGCTTCCCATCCAGGACGTATACAGTATCAGCGGCGTCGGCACCGTGCCAGTCGGCCGTGTCGAGACCGGTGTTATGAAGAAGGGGATGAAGGTATCCTTCATGCCGGCGAACAAGCAGGGTGAGATCAAGTCCATCGAGATGCACCACGAGGAGATCCCGCAGGCAATACCCGGTGACAACGTCGGGTTCAATGTCCGCGGTATCGGCAAAGGTGACCTGCGCCGTGGAGACGTGACCGGCCCTGCCGATGCCCCGCCGACCGTCGCCGATGACTTCACTGCCCAGATAGTCATCCTCCAGCACCCGAGCGCCATCACGGTCGGGTACACCCCGGTCTTCCATTGCCACACGACCCAGACTGCCTGCACGTTCATCGAGCTCCTAAAGAAGCTCGACCCCAGGACAGGCCAGGCCAAGGAAGAGAACCCCACCTTCCTCAAGACCGGTGACGCGGCCATTGTGAAGATCAAGCCGACCCAGGCGATGGTCATCGAGAACGTCAAGGAACTTCCCCAGCTCGGCCGCTTTGCGATCCGCGATATGGGACAGACCATTGCCGCGGGGGTCTGCATGGCCATCACCCCCAAGCAGATGCGATAATTCGGATACTCTCCTTTTTCCGGTGACAATAATGCAGAAGGCGAGAATCCGATTAACTGGCACTGACTTTAAGAAAGTAGAGATGGTTTGCGAACGCATCCGTGAGATCGCGGAGCGGACCGGTGTGAATATTGCAGGGCCTATCCCGCTGCCCACGAAGAGGCTCGTTGTCCCGATCCGGAAGAGCCCGGATGGTGAGGGGACCGCGACCTGGGACCGATGGCAGATGCGGGTCCATAAGCGGCTCATCGATATCGACGCGGACGAGCGGGCGCTCCGCCAGCTGATGCGGACGCAGGTCCCGAAGGATATCGGTATCGAGATCGTGCTGGAGAGCTGATCCCCTTCTGCAGATCGACGGGTGCCGGAGTGACTCCCGGATTCCTGAACCGAATCTCATTTTCCCGCCTTTTCCTGGTTCTATTCATCTTCTCCCTTATCCTCCGCTTCGCCTACCTTGACCTGCGGCTGCTCCACCACGATGAAGCCGTGCATGCATGGTTTGCCTACGACCTCCTCGTGAAAGGGAATTATGTATATGACCCGATGTACCACGGGCCGTTCCTCTATTACGTCACGGCAGGGATGTTCACCCTGCTGGGCCAATCAGACATCGTCGCCAGGATCCTGCCCTCGGTCTTTGGGTCACTCCTCATCCCACTCGTGTACGCAATTTACAGGCTCGGATACCTCGACGAACGCCAGACACTCGTTGCAGGGCTCTTTCTCGCCCTCTCCCCTGACCTGATCTACTTCACCCGCTTCCTCCGCCACGATATATTCCAGCTCACATTTTCACTCATCGCGGTCGTGGCCCTGCTGTATTACCAGCGAAAAGGCCAGTTCCGGTATGCGGCCATTGCAGCATGCGGTATTGCAGGTGCCCTTGCCTGCAAGGAGGACGCCCCGCTACTGATCGTGATCATCGCTCTCTTCGCTGGGTACCTTTTCTTTTTCCGGAAGATGCACCTCCCGGCTCACTGGAAGAGGGACCTTCTCCTCTCGCTCCTGGTCATGGCCGGGGTTCTCCTGGCTTTTTACTCCTCATTCGGGGCACACCCCGAGGTCCTCACGACCGGCATTCAGAAGGCTTGGGTCCATTGGACTGCCATGCACGGCCAGTGCCGCATATGCGGCCCCTGGTTTTTCTACGTCCTTCTCTTCCTGCTGTACGAAGCCCCGGTATTCTTCCTCGGTCTCTTCGGAGCTGCCCAGCTGCTGGTCCATGCCACCAGGTGCAGAAGACCAGGGACAGGGAGACTTTCCCGCTTCTTCCGCAGCGTTCCTGCCAGGCCGGTGGAAAACAGGGAGGGAGACGGGTTTGCTGAAACCGGGGAACATGATCCCGGCGATACCTCACCGGGTGGTCCCCTGGCCGGAACTGCTACCTGGCATTCCCCGGATCTCCCGCCTGTACCCGGTGAATCTCCTGCTCCTCTCCAGGAAGCCCGGACTTCAGAGAGCGGAGATCCGCCGGTATCCCGTCTCCCGGGGGAGACCCGGTCACGCTTGAAGGCGTTTTTCCGCCGGGACAGAGAGGGAAACGGCCCTGCAGAAGGTACCGACTCCGGCAGGCAGACGTGGACAGGTAAAGATGACTTTTTCCTCTTCTGCCTGCTCTGGTTCTTCCTGGCCTTTGCCGCCTATGCTTACATCGGGGAGAAGGTCCCCTGGCTGATCATCCACCAGCTCCTCCCCCTCATCCTCCTCTCGACCTACAAGATGACATCGCGGAAGACTGTGGTTGCGTGTATCTCCTGTATCTTCCTGATACTGGTCTCGTGGCATGTCGCGTTCGTCCCGGTCGACATCAGCGAACCTATTGTGCAGGTGCAGAACTCGGAGGACCTCCGCATCGTGATGGACCTGATTGACTCCTCGAGGCTTGTTGTGATTGCATCAAAGGACTACTGGCCCCTGCCATGGTATTACCGCGGCGACCGCTGGGACAAGATGAAGTTCTACGGTGACAAGGTAGACGAGAGCGTGATCCGCCAGGAGAACCCCGATCTGGTCATCACCCATGATACAGAGAGTTATGAGAGCCTCCAGGGTTACGACAAGAGGACCTACAAGCTTGCCTACTGGTTCTCGTACTATGACAACGAGAACCGCCTTATCCCGTACTACTTCCTCCGCGACGGAAAGCTCGGGAGCATCAATATCGATGTGTTCCTCCGGAACCGGACTGCACAGCAGCTACTCTAACCAGTCCGGGATAGCATGACAGGGTCCTGGACCCTTGCCCGACCTCCTGTTTTGACTCATGCTCATGCGTGACCTCCTGGCTGGCGATATCACCCTACCAGGTGAGAGCCGCCGGGCAGAGCCCGTGGCTGATCGTACCAGGTCCCACGAGATACCCCCCGGTATGCCCGGGCGGGGAGTTTCATTCCACCTAAGGTGGGGAATTACATCTCCGATACAGGTCACCCCATTACCATTCCACCGCACGTGAGGAATGCCAGACCACCAGTGACACCTGTCTTACTTAACCAGGATGGTGGGGGGTCGCCCCTTCATGGTTACAGGAACTGATCTCCTCCCTACTCCCATGCGCTACCGATTCTCATGGAACGAACCGGATAATGCCCATGTAACCCGGGGATGTGAATCCCGGGTCCATAGATAATCCCTTCATCCAGTCCATGTCCCATTGCCCACCGGAAAGACGAGAATGGATGACCAGGGAATAGATCCCGGTGGCTCTTTGAATATTCGTCAATGATTCCTGAACCAACACGGATTATCTGAAATGAATCAAAAGGATGGATACCCTGACCGGTCAGACAGATGTACCTGGGAAAAGAACGGGCCCACGGTATGTGCCCGACCGCAGAGCGATCATTGACAATTGGTATTAAAAAATCAGGTGATGGTGAAGGCACTTGCCTTCGTCGCGTTCTTTCCCTCTCCGTTCATCACCTTGAGAGTCCACTTGCCAGTTGCCCCGGCGGGTAATGTCAGGTTGGTTACAAGGCCCTTGTTCGAACGGGATGTGTAGTCCGAACCGGTAATGGGTGCCATTCCTGACCGCTCAAGCTGGACGGTTGTGGTACCAAGGAACTTTGTTCCGTTCACGGTCACCGTCACGGTTGTCCCGCTTGTCCCTGATTTCGGATCAATCGACTTGAACATCGGGGCAGGAGTTTTCGCCAGGAAGGCATTGGCAAGACCGGCCTTATTCATGGCAGGGTCCAGCGGGTAGGTAAGGTTTACGGAGTACGGTCCGGTTGGCGTGCCACTCCAAGGCAGCACGAAGGTCGCCTTCATGGAAGTGCTGCTCATGACCTGGATGGTGGTTGCAACAATCGATGTGGCACCCTGGTTCAGGCTGATGACTGTGTCACCGGGTGCCGTCCTGATGAAGTTCTTACCGCTGATGGTGAGTGCATAGGTGCCGCCGAGGTCCCCCTTGTTGGGCGATACCTTCGTGATGGTGGGCGATGGAACCGCATTGATAGTGATGAGACCCGTACCGGTTCCCACTTTTCCATCAGGATTCTGTATATTCACGTTGTAAAGGCCAGTTGGTGCATTCCACGGTATTATGAAGCTAGCGGATATAGAACCCGTAGTTGTCTTTGTGACCGTTCCCGGGATGGATGTTGCGCCCTGGGTGAGGTTCACACCTGCACCGTTCTTGAAGTTCGTCCCTGCGATAGTTGTGCTGACCAAGGATCCTGCCGTGGTGACCTTGGGGTTGATGGACTTGACGGTGGGTGCATTGATCGGGGTGATGTTGAAGGCATCCACCAGGGTTGTGGAGTTCCCGTTCGGATAGGTGAGCGTGAGAGACCATACGCCACAATCCGTATCACCAAGCCAGGGCAGCGGAAGAACGAAGCTCATCTTTTTATCATTGATCACCTTGTTGTTGAACCCTGTAACATTCGGGAGACCGGTCCTTGTCAGGTTCAGGGTGCCACCACTGTACAGGTTCGTCCCAGCGAGGGTCACCGCCACATTGGTCCCAGTAACTCCCTTTACCGGACTGATCGAGGTGATGGTCGGTGTCCACCACTCGTGCTGGAGGACGAAGGCGACTGTTGTGGTCTTCTTTGCCAGGACATCGACATCATCCCTGGATTTATCGTAATACCCGGCCTTCTTCACGGTGATATTGTGAGTCCCCGGGGCGAGGTCGGTAATCCTCGCAGGGGTCTTTGCCTTCTGCCACAGGACACCGTCCACATAGATATCTGCCTTCGATGGATTCGAGTTTACCTGTACCGATCCAACCGTTGCTGCCCCGGAGTTTACTTTGAGGACCTGCGACTTGACCAGTATCCCGTTGACATAGACATTGACCTGGATAGTTGCCTGGTCCACATTACCGGGCACGAAGGTCATCTGGGAGTTGAGAGGTCCCTGTTTCGTCCCCTGCAAGCTGAATGTGATGGGAGTATTGGCGGTGGCAGGGACTCCCTGGTGCATAACCGAGTAGGTACCTGATGTGAGATTTGCTGAAGACTGCGAGGTTTGCCAGACACCCCCGCTCACGGAACCAACCTTTTCTATAGTGTACGCACCCCGTTTAATTGTAAGGTTGCAGGGATCCTTTACATACTCCATCCGGCATGTCAGAGTGGAGAGGTTGAGGTCAAACGGGATCGCCAGGTTATCCAGCGTGAAATTGAATGGTACATCCGGCGTGGTCTCTATCTGGCTGACAATCTCAAACTGGACATTCGATCCATCGGCGAGACCGCTCATCTTTGCAGTGAAGGTCTGACCAGGCTTGATTGTCGTTGGTGAAATGGTTACCGTGACAGCACCTGCTACTGAAGTCGTCAATGCGAGGAGGCTGCAGAGAAGAATGATACTAATTAGTAGGATTTTCCCCCTTGAAGATGGCATAATAACCATTGGAATATCCCTATATCCATAGATAAACCTTGCGATTTAATCGCCGATATAACCTCGGATATTGGTTTACTCAAATTAAAGCCTTTTTCGGAACCCGGGTTCCATACCTGGCTTTTTTATACTTTTCTCATTCACCGCCAGGTCCGAAAACGAATCTGGAGAGAAAGGAGAGCTCCTTTTTCAGGATTATACTGGCAGTAATAAGTCAACCAATAGAAAAAAAATAAAAAAATAAGGTGATTAGTCAATAAACG
>LAHU01000021.1_pt1 | contig 33231 bp, 30 predicted proteins | sample 329631 | NCBI WGS metagenome assembly LAHU01 (sample SAMN03275698, study PRJNA271635) | activated sludge metagenome | isolation source: sample C-0 Zero hour mixed sludge faded in reactor as a methanogenic...
AGGGGTATATGTCAGGATCCCGAACGATGACCTCTTCACCACCAGGATGAAGAACTACCGCGCACATTCAGCCCGCCGCTTCGAGTACACCCTCGGCATCAGGTTTCGCGATGATATCATGCTCGCGACCCGCCTCATCCGCGAGACCCTCGAGAAAAATCCCTATGTTCTTTCTTTTCCTCCTCCCGATATCTTTGTGAGCGACATCGGGGAGAGTGCAGTCCAGGTGCGGATCCGTGTCTGGTTCCCCTCGGTTTACGCAAATGAAAGGGACGACATCTCTCTGCAGGGGTCCACTCTTGCATCACTCAAGGGAGTCCTCGAGGCAAACGGAGTCGCGTTCCCCTACCCGCAACGCGTTCTCCATTTTAACGGGGAAGAGGTAGAATACCCGGCAGGGTTCCCTGCCCACCGTGGCCAGCCGGTCTCAGCTCAACCGGGTTTGCCGGTCAACCCGGGAGAGGCACCCCATGAAGAGTGATCGCTCCGCAAACAGCATTATCGCTGGTCTTCCCGAGAAACCTCGTATATCTGCCCTGGCGGGTATTTACATTCCTGTAATCATTTCAGCCCAGATTACAGGAATCCAACCCCGGACACACTACAAGGACCGTATTCCAGGGGTATTCCCATTTACATGGGCGTTATCTGCACAGCGGTAATACCGGATGTTCACAACCGAATCAGGTGCGAATGGGGGAATCCCATCATGCCGGAGAGTGGTCACCTACCTGCCCAAATCGGTATTCTCCATTACCGGAATGAAAACACCCTATATGTCTTTCGTTCAGAAGAACCTGGATGTTTTGCTGCTCTCCAATACAGGAAAGATACAATACCCTGGAGACCGGGAAGGAGAGGGAAAGTGGGCATGCCTCCCGACCTGCCGGTACGGCCGTTTATCCGTTACCTGGATTTCCCTGGCTGGATGAACCAGCCGGTCAGGGTTTCATCCAGGGTCTTTTCGCTCGTCTTCCTGGTTACAAGGCTTACTCCAACCAGTACGATGAATGCCACGACGACTGCGTAGATCGAGAAGTGCATCGGGAGTTTGACGAACTTGAAGTAGGAGAGAGATCCGCAGATGACCGACGCCGCAAGCCCAGCTCCCATTCCTGCAAGTGCCCCGGCCTGGGTCGCTCCCCGCCAATACAAGCCAGCCAGGAGGGGTACCGCGAACGTGGCAAGCATGATTCCAATCCCCATCCAGATGAGGGAGGCCAGGAAGTCCGGCGGGTTGATCGCCAGGAAGAACGTCAGGGCTGCAGCGATGACCAGCGTCACCTGGCTCACCCGGAGCACCTGCTTGTCGGTCGCCTGGGGCCTGAAAATGTTCTTGTAGATATCCCAGCCGCACATCGACCCTATTGTCAGCATCAGCCGGTCCGTCGTGGACATCACGGCGGAGAGGACAATGACTGCAAAGACCGCCCACAGGTACATGGAGGGGAGGGAGTGCTGGATCCCGTAGACAAAGACAAAGTCCTGTGCATTTTTCACGGCGGGAAGGGGGATTGCCCCCTCCTGGACAAGGACCCTGCCTGCAAAGCCGGATAGCTTGATCAGGACCATCACGGCACCGTACGCCAGGAAGGCGATGATAGGTGTCCACCTGAAGTACCGGCTCTCTTTCACGGCAAGGACATTGTTGATGACATGGGGAGCGCAGGCGAGGCCCACCACGAGGAGCATGCAGAACGAGACGAGGTACTCTGGCGTAACAAACGCATACGCCGTATATGCCGTGGGGAACCAGGGCTGGACAAGGTTTGGATCGATCCCACTGAGGACCTCGTTGATGTGCGTTAACCCCCCGGCACTCATGATGAGGAGGGGTGCCATCACGAGGACACCGATGATCAGGATGATACCCTGAACAAGCGAAGCCCATGCTACCGCATACAGTCCTCCTATCACCGTATAGAGCGCTACGATAACGGCAGCGATCAGGAGAGCCATCCAGTGAGGTATGCCGAAGAGCCAGATCAGGACGATGCTGATGGCAGTATACTGGCCAGTCAGGTAGATTGCAGAGACAACGATCCCGGCGATGGCAGAGAGCCCGCGCAGGTGCGTGGGGCTCTCGAACCGGTGGGCAAGGTAGTCCTGGACCGTGACATAATTGGTCGTCTTCCTGATTTGGATGAGTTTTGTCCCGAAGAATATGATACAGAACGAGATCGAGAGCGGGACGAAGAGCGATTCCCACATCCCCGGCCATCCCGACGAATAGCCAAACCCACTCGTTCCGAGGAGTGACATCCCTGAGCAGACGGTCCCAACCATCAGGAGTGTGAAGAGCCAGAAACCAAGTGAACGCCCCGCACACATGAAGTCTTCGCACCCTTTGATCTTCCGTGAGGCCCAGACTCCGATGCCAAGCATCGCAACGAGGTAGATGCCTACGACAATGATCTCGCTAATATCCGCCATTCAGGCCACCTCACGGAACCGAAGGCCCCAGGCAGCCAGAAGCAGCACCATGAGAATTACGAAGCCACCTACCGTGGCAAGAGTGATAAAAGGAAGTCCCAGCATGTATACCAATCCGGAAACTTGCTACTTGTTAGCATATAACATGTGTGATCTTTTCTTGGCGTTATCCTTGTACAGAGATCCAATTGCGAATCGAGACTCATGGAACGAATGGTTTCGATCAGGAAGGGTATGTAAAACTAACGGATATACCACAAGTATAAAGAGTCGCTGATTGTCTCACACCTGGTGAATGGATCGAATCGTACCCGACTGGCAGAGTATAGCAGAGAAGTGATAGCAAGTATGTACCGGAAAAAAGTGTTGACAGTCTGACGAGGTTTGTTACATCACACCAGAGTGGCAGATCTCAAAGCAAGACCCGCACCAGCATGAATGTCACATATGCAATCAGGGCACTCAGCGGAATGGTCAGTAACCAGGCCCATAAAATGTTCCGGGCGACACTCCATTTCACTGCACTTGCCCCCATTGTCGATCCAACTCCCATGATCGATGCACAGATAACCTGGGTCGTGCTCACCGGGATCCCTACCACCGATGCACCAATTATCGTCATTGCACTGGCTGTTTCTGCGGAAAACCCATGAACCGGCCGTAACCTGGTGATATTGAAACCCAGGGTCCGGACTATCCTCCATCCACCGGCCATCGTGCCAAGTGCGATCGCGCTATACGCGAGGAGGATGACCCAAATGGGGACCTGCAGGTTGTTAGGGTCGGCAGAGGCCCCAAAATAGCCAACTGAGAAGAGGAGGGGTATAATGATACCCATTGTTTTCTGTGCATCATTCGTGCCATGGGAGTAGCTGTACGCCGCTGCTGAACAGAGCTGTAACTTTTTAAAGGCATTGTCAGCTCTCTTTTTATCGCTTTTTCTTGTGACCCAGAGGACCGCAACCATGAAAACAAACCCAATGACAAGGCCGATGAGAGGGGAGAGGATCATGAACGTAACAACCAGTTCGATCGCGGTCCATTGGATTGCTGCAAGACCCCCGGCAGAGATCCCCGCACCCATCAGTCCACCGATGAGGGCATGAGACGAGGAGGTAGGCAATCCCAGGAACCAGGTAATAAGGTTCCAGCTGATCGCACCGGTGAGCGCCCCAAGGATGATACAAGGGATGAGTTCCTGCGGGATGTATCCGAGTTTTATAATTTTACTGATTGTATTTGCCACGGCAGTGCCGAAGCCGAATGCTGCAGCGAAATTGAAAAAAGCTGCAAATACAACGGCTTTTCCCGGGGAGAGCACCTTTGTTGATACAATAGTGGAGATGGAATTTGCCGAGTCGTGAAAACCATTCGTAAAATCGAAGATCAGGGCGATGAATATGAGGATAATAACAAACAGGACTGCAATCGAGATCATGGTCCTCCACTCCCAGCCACCGTTGTCCGCGTCCAGCCAGTCTGGTAACCTGGATGTGCAGTAACCATGCGTTTTTCCTTCGAATGAACTGAATCCCGAAGAAGGCCCGTGGTAGAAGAGAGTGCAGCAGGCCTGGCCATCCCCGTTGGTGCGGGCACGTGGTTTGCAGCCCTCGCAACCGAGTCGGCCGTACCAGGGAGCCCTTTTTGGAGATGGAAGAGAACCCCAGGGATTATACTGGCAATGGGAAGGGCTTCCATAATAATTCAGGGAGAATGAACCGTTCTGTTCTACCGGAAAATGGTCTTTATCGACGGAAAAACGATCCGATTTGAGGCGGGAGAACGACCATGGCAGGTAAAGGTTGCCATGCCAGAAAACACATGCGAATGCAGCACGGTACTGCCTGTAGAAAGAAGTGCTGCGGTAGCGCCTGTATTGAGGATTGTTGCACGGGACTGGCTTCATCTGTCCATGTGCGCACGGTTAAATATGCATGGTTGTAATGCAAACGTATCGATATGAGGGCGAGGATCAGACTTGACGAACTGGAGACCAATGCGCTGCATGCGAAGGGTGTAGAACTCCATATCGGGCGGATTATCCCTGCCTGGGAGGAGTCCCCGGGTCCCACCCGCATGCCGGGGATGGGGGCACTTAGGGGATGGGACCGGACACTATTGTCCAGGTATCACCCTTTCTACCTCCCTTTCTGTGATTACTGCTGTCTCTGTACTATGGGCAAGTGCGACCTCTCCACAGGAAAACGCGGCGCGTGTGGGATCGATATCTATTCCCAACAGTCACGGGTCGTCCTCCTCTCTGCCACGATTGGTGCCGCGACCCACACTGGCCATTGCCGTGATCTCATCGACCACCTGGTCGCGGCCCACGGACGGGACCACACCGTCTCCCCGGGCCTCCGCGTTAACCTTGAAGCCCCGCACATCCGCCTTGTCACTGGGATCAAACCGCAGAGGCTCGGTGATCTTGAGGATGTCGTGGAATACTGCGAGAAGGAGCTGACCGGCCTCCTCGCAGCCTGTCATACCGGCCAGGAAGGAGATACCCTAGACTTCGAGTCAAAGGTGATGCACGCAGGGATGGTGGATCATGTCGCAATGGAAGCGGCCGACCTCGCCCAGATGGTTACTTTACGCCTTCCGATGGGAGATCCGGCTACCCCTCTCATCGAGATCGGAACCGGATGCATGGACAGGACCAAGCCGACAATCCTTGTGATCGGACACAATGTCATCCCTTCCGTGGAGATCATCGAGTATCTCCGGGAAAACGGGCTCGAAGATGCCATCGAGGTGTGCGGAATATGCTGCACTGCGCTTGATATGACCAGGTATAGCTCAAAGGCAAAGATAGTGGGGCCCATTTCCCACCAGACACGGTTTATCCGTTCAGGAGGAGCGGACATCATCGTAATCGACGAGCAGTGTATCCGTGCAGATATTCTCGCCGAGGCCCAGCGCGTCCGTGCTCCAGTCATCGCCACGCAGCCAAAAGACATGCAGGGGCTCCCTGACCGATCAGGGGCTGTTGCAGCAGAGACGGTCCGTGAACTTGCGGAAGGTTCCCTGCCGGGGGCAGTCATCCTCGACCCCGAACGGGCTGCAGAAGTCGCGGTGCGGACGGCACTCCTCACGTTCCGTACCCGGCACAAGTACCATATTCTGCCGGGTGCTGATGAGGTAGCCTCCCTCGCAGCACAGTGCACGGCCTGCGGCGCATGTACCGAAGCCTGCCCGAACAGCCTCCCTCTCGGGGAAGCATTCAAGGCAGCCGCTGCAGGGAATTCCACCCCCCTGGTCACTCTGTACGAGTCCTGCATCGGCTGTGCACGCTGCGAAGGGAAAGGAATATGCCCGCGTGACCTCAGGCCCCATACGCTCCTGCTCGGCGCATGCACGCACGTGATGGCAGAAGAGCGGTTCTGTGTCCGATCTGGCCGCGGTCCCATCCAGGACACCGAGATCCGGGCGGTCGGCGGGCCAATCGTGATGGGAGAGATCCCTGGCGTGATCGGCATCGTCGGGTGCCCGAACTATCCTGGTAGTTTCCGCGATGTCGGGGGAATCGCCGAGGAGTTCCTCAGGCGCCGCTACATTGTCACCACATCGGGGTGTTCGGCAATGAGCCTCGGGATGTACCGGACTGCTGAAGGAAAGACACTGTACGAGATGTACCCCGGAGACTTCGATGCGGGCGGACTGGTGAATGTCGGATCCTGCGTCTCCAATGCCCATATCTCGGGGGCTGCCATTAAGATCGCAAGTATTTTTGCGCGAAGAACGCTCAACTCCAATTACGAGGAGATCGCTGATTACGTCCACAACCGCGTTGGAGCAGTCGGGCTCGCATGGGGAGCGATGTCACAGAAGGCATCCTCAATCGCAGCGGGCTTCTGGCGCCTTGGGATACCGGTCATTGTAGGCCCCCATGGTGCAAAATACCGCCGGCTCCTCCTCGGGAGGAACGATCTCCCTGATACCTGGTCTCTCATCGACGCCCGCACCGGTGAAAAAGTCCCAGGAGAACCCGCACCGGAACACCTCTTCTGTGCCGCGGAGACTCCAGAAGATGCGATGGTCCTTGTCCCCAAGCTCTGCATGCGGCCGAGCGATACCACCCGGGGGCGCTCGATGAAACTCACCCATTACATCGACCTGCACCGCCGGTTCTTCGGTGAGATGCCGGACGATGTCCACATCTTCGTCCGCACTGCGGCTGATATACCGGTGACCATGCGTGACGAAGTCACCGCTCACCTCGCCGCACACCACTGGACAGAGAGAGAGAGTCCGGCCCCTGACCCGACCCTGGTCCCCAGGCTGGTCAGAGGGGCCGGAGGGCGATCATGACCGCAATGCCCTGTTACTGTACCATGACCGTCGGCGGCCGTCCTGCTGCACGTATCGAAAAGCCCGCTGCTGCAGGAGCGATCATCTGCCGCGCTTCATCCCCGATCCTTTGTACCGGGAGGCACCTCGCCGATCCCTCAAAGCCGGAACGGGAAGTACTTGGGCATCTCTCGCGGTTTGCACTCGCCCATGCTATCCCGGTTATCACCGTACCCCAGTGCCTGCGATCGCTTTCGGCTGCAGGAATTTCAGACTGCAAGGTCCTCTCCCTGATGGAAGCCGGCCAGCGGCTCGTGGATCCAGGCTGGACCACCGCTCCGGGCAGGGCACCCCCGGACCTCGCGCTCTTTGCTGGAGTACCGCGGATGACCGCCGACCTCCTCTTCTCCGGCCTCCGGGCAGGGGCGGCACACCGGCTCCGGACCATCTCTCTCGACCGGTTCTACCAGCCCTATGCAACCCTCTCCTTCCCTGATCTCTCCCCGGGGGACTGGGTCAAGTCAATTACCGCGGTCACCGGGAGGGCAGATACAAAATGACGACAGGGGGGATGTTCGCCGACATCCCGGTGGAAATAGGTGTCGTCTTTGAGGGGGAGCGGATCCGCAAACCCTCCATGTATGTCGAACTTGGAGGTCCGCACACCCCGGAGAAGTTCGAGATCCTCCGGATCCGGGACCGCAGTGCCGTCGAGGATGGCGCAGTCAGGATCGAGGGGCCAGATTTCCCTGACATGAAGGAGGGGACTACCCTTCCGTTCGGGATCCTCGTCGAGGTCTCGGGATCCACCCTTGACCCGGACATGGAAGGTGTGATGGAGAGGCGGATCCACGATTTCTGCAATTGGATCGAGGGATTCATGCATCTCAACCAGCGCGACACGATCTGGATCCGGGCAGATAAGAAATCGGTCGCAAAAGGCCTTCGGCTGCAGCATGTTGGCATAGTCCTGGTACGGCTGTTCCGGAGTGCGATGCCCATCCTCGACGCGATCCAGGTCACGTTCTTCACAGATCCATCAAAGATCCTCACCCCCTGGCAGGAGGCCCTGGCAACCTACGAACAGCGGGATGCGCGGACTCGCGGAATGACAGACGAGGACGTGGATGTCTTTTATGGCTGTTCACTCTGCCAGTCCTTCGCGCCCGCCCATGTCTGCGTCATCACCCCGCAGCGCTACGCGAACTGCGGAGCGATCAGCTGGCTCGACGGCCGGGCGGCTGCACGGGTCGACCCCAAGGGACCAATCTACGAGATTGCGAAAGGGACCTGTACCGACCCACTCACCGGGGAATACGAAGGAGTCAGCCGCGTCGTGAAGGAGAAGTCACTCGGGGAGATCCCGCGGATTCAGCTCTACACCGCATTTGGTCACCCCCACACTTCCTGCGGTTGCTTTGAATGCACGACGTTCTACGTGCCCGAGTGCGACGGGCTGGGCATTGTCCACAGAGACTTCCGCGACGTGACACCTACCGGACTGACCTTTGGGGCAATTGCCGACTCCACCGGCGGGGGACGGCAGGTTGACGGGTTCCACGGGCTCTCATTTGAATACATGCGTTCGAAACGGTTCCTCGCAGGTGATGGCGGCTGGGAGAGGATCGTCTGGATGCCTGCCGATGTGAAAGACCGTCTCAAGGACTATATCCCACCCGATCTCTCCCAAAAGATCGCAACAGAGGCCGATGCCTCCTCGGTCGACGATCTCCTCTCGTTCCTCCGGACCCACGATCACCCGGTGCTTGCACGAATGACCCATGATAACGGACTTGTGAACGCGGCAGACTCTGTGCAGGGCATCCACACAACTGCAGGAAACCGGGGACCAGGTGCCCTCCAGGGAGGCATCACCATCGCCTTCCGGAACGTCCGGATCCAGGCCGACCGGATCTTTGTCAGGAGGGAATGAGCAGGTATGGATATCCCGAATATTCCGAAGAATGACCTTGTTGCGATCCTCCGCTCCATCCTCGGTGAAGACCGGGACCTTGAACTCGAGGGCGTTACGATAACTGCCGAAGAACTTGCCGTCACCATCCATGGCACCCCCGGCCTCACCGCAGACCTCCTCCTCCCCGAATTGGCTGCAGCACCGCCATTCCCGGGTACAGAGGCGGCCCTCCAAGTCCCACCGTATACCCCGCCGGTGAGGACCTACCCGGGACGGATAGGAGAAGTGGAGCTTGGTGCGACCCGTGGAGACGGGGGTACACGCGACGGTACCATTACAATCGGAGGCGCGATGACCCCGGCATTCAACCTCTTCGAAGGGTCGGTAAGCCACCCGCCGGTCGTTGCGGGGAGTGTCTTTGACATCCCACCTCCCCTCGCCGGGCCGGTGAAGGCGAGTTTTGGTGATGCCGTTGAAGATGCCTGCGAATGGGCGCGTATCTGGGTGGAACGCTACGGAGCCGACATGATAGATCTCGACTTGATCAGCACTGACCCCTACCTCAGGGACACCCCCGTGCGGCGTGCGGTTCATCTCGTCGAGGACCTGCTCCAGGCGGTCCGGGTTCCCCTGATAATCGGCGGATCCGGGAACCCGGAAAAGGATGCAAAGCTCCTGCCAAAAGTCGCGGAAGCATGTTCCGGGGAACGTATCCTCCTCTCCTCGGCAACAATGGACATGTGGGAGCCGGTGGCAGAGGCAGCCCGGAAATATGGTCACGTCGTCCTCGCATGGAGCCCCATCGATATCAACCAGGCAAAAGAGCTGAACCGGAAACTGACCGGCCTGATCTCGCCAGAACAGATAATTATGGATCCGACCTCGGCAGCGCTCGGCTATGGTCTCGAATACTCGTACTCTGTCATGGAACGCATCAGGCTCGCGGGGATCATGGGGGATAAGGAGCTCCAGATGCCACTTGCTTCCGGGACCGCCAATTCCTGGGGAGCCCGGGAAGCATGGCGGAAAGATCCTGCACTCGGTCCGCGGAAGTTCCGTGGCCCCCTGTGGGAAGTAACGGGAGCACTCGCCTATCTCCTCGCCGGTGTTGACCTCTTCATCATGGTTCACCCGGGAGCAGCGCGGACCGTGGCAGATATGGTCGGCTGGCTCACGAATGGCAAACATCCCCCTACATTCCCTGAGTTCATCGGGGTGGGGGCCTGACCGGAGGGATTGACAATGCCCAAGAAGAAGCTCGGCCCGATGAATGTCTACCCCCACCTGCCCCGCACGAACTGCGGACTCTGCCCGCCCAGGACCTGCATGGGATTCGCGGTCCAGCTCTGCGAGAGGGGGCTCACCCTCGCTGATTGCCCACCGCTCGACGAGGCGGAGCATGAAGGGCGAAAGACCAAGCTGGAGGAGATCCTTGCTCCTCCCGTCCGGGAGGTGACGTTCGGGACAGGCACCAGGATAGTACGGATCGGTGGAGACCTCGTGCTCCGGCGCCATGAACTCCGTTACTTCAACCCGACCGCTATTGCGACTGTTGCAGACGACACCATGCGCGATGCCGAGATTACGGAACTCGTGACCGCGACATCCTCCTTCTCTTACCCGTACATCGGGCAGACCCTCACACTTGATGCCATCGCGGTCAGGGCGGTATCAGGAGACCCGGAACGGTTCCGGGAAGCGGTCACGATCGTCGCACGCGCAACCGGCCTCCCGCTCATCCTCTGGTCAGAAGAACCCCGCCTGATAGAAGCAGTTCTTCCCCTGGTGGCAGACCGCCGCCCGCTTCTCTACGCTGCAAACTGGCAGAACTGGCGTGAAATGGGGAAACTGGCCCTGCAATCACAGTGTCCGCTCGTGGTATACTCCCCCGAAGGGGTGGAACGGGTCAGGGCACTTACCCACGCCCTCTTTGGCATGGGCATACGGGACCTCGTCATCGACCCCGGCTGCGGGGTGCAGGAACACCTGCCCGCCATGATCGATACGCTGGTCCAGGCACGGACCGCAGCCATTGAAGGCGGAGATATTCTCCTCGGTTATCCTCTCGCCGGGACCCCGGTACGGATATGGGAGAGCCATTGCGCGGATCGCGACGAGAATGCCAGGTGGCTGGAGTCCAGTCTTGCCACAATGATGATCGTGCGCTATGCCGATATCGTGATGATCCGTTCCCCCGAGATCTGGTCGGTCCTCCCACTCGTCGTGCTGAGGGCAAACCTCTACAATGACCCGAGAAAACCGGTCAGCGTTGAGCCCGGCCTCCGGACATTTGGAAGGCCGGACGCTGCTGAAGCACCGGTCCTTATCACGACCAACTTCGCCCTGACGTATTACACGGTCCTTGGGGATATCGAGAAGCTTGACTGTTACCTCCTGGTAGCAGATACCGAGGGGCTTTCTGTCGATTCCGCAGTAGCAGGCCGGAAATTAAATGCCGAGAAGGTCGCTGATGCGATCCGTTCATCCGGGATCGAGCAGCTCGTGACTCACCGGACCCTTATCATCCCGGGCCTCGCAGCCCGGCTGAAAGGGGACATCGAAGATGCGACCAGCTGGGACGTAATCGTAGGACCACGGGACTCAGCCACCATCCCTGCGTATATCAAGGAAAAATGGGCCGGAAGGGATCATTCCCCGGGGTGGAGCTACCGGTAACGCCCCGGGCAGGGGAGGGGGGAGCACGCAATGACAGGAAACGCAACCGCGAATGGCCCAAAGGAGAAGACCGCAGATTCTGCGGTTGCCGTCCTCCTCGCGTTCCACGGGGACCGTATCGACTCCTACTGCAAGGAACGGATCGCTGCCGGGATTGCACCGCACGCTATCTTTGACGAACTCTCTCTCGGCCTCGAGGAGATTGGCAGGGGATTCGAGGACCCGGTGATGAGACGGTATTTCAACGCCGATCTCATCATATCAGGAAGGAACATGCGCAGGGCGATCGAACGCCTGGCGCCATTGATACCCAGGGTCACCGGGCACGAAGGATTGGTGCTGATAGGGACCGTCCAGGGTGATGTTCACGATATCGGGAAACAGATCGTCGCGGTAACCCTCGAGGCGAATGGCTTCTTCGTCCGGGACCTCGGTACCGACGTGGCGGCAGAGGTATTTGCAAGCGCCGTTGCCACGCAGAAACCTGACATCCTTGCCCTGTCAGCTCTTCTCACCACAACCGCACCAGCGATGGCAGACGTTGTCCGGCTGCTCGTGGATCAGGGACTCAGGCAGGAGGTACGGATACTGGTCGGCGGCCGTGCAGTGGATGCTGCCTTTGCAAACCGAATCGGCGCTGATGCCTATGCTCCCGACAGTATCACAGCACTCAGGATCTGCCGGAGGTGGATGGAGGCGAAAACGGAGGGGAAAGGATCGGATTGAGGATTGCTGCGATATATGCCGGGGCATTCGGGGAGCAGATCCTCAATACGCTTAGTACGGGCGGTTTTGCGGATAGCATTGTTGCAGCATATGAACTCAAGCCGGAGACAATAGGAGATCCGGCCACCATTGCCCGGATCTGGGAAGACCCAGATGCGTTTGTCCCTGCCGACTACCCCCCAGACCACGCTGACCTCCTCCTTGTCCTCGGCGTCCATGGAGCGCTTGCGGATCTTGTCCCGGTCCTTGCCCGGCGGACTGGCGCGCGCTCGGTCCTCTACACAATCGACGACAGGGACTGCGCCCCGGCTGCCCGGCGGACCATCGAACAGGAGTGCGCAGCTGCCGGGATACACATCGAATTCGCCATGCCCCTCTGTTCCCTGAAAGAGAGCCCGGACCCACTTATTGCTGAATTTGCGCAGACCTTCGGGCAACCGGCCTTCCGTATCACGGTCGATCCGGGTAATGCGCTCATCCAGGCCGCAGAAGTACTCAGAGACACCCCCTGCGGGACTGCCTCGGCGATTGCGAAGATTCTTCCCGGGCTTTCCACCGCAGACCCCGGGGCACTTGCCCGCAGATGCTTCGAGGAGCACCACAGTGAGACCGCGGACCACACGTGCCTCGCCGAGATGGACCCTCTCTGTCCGTTGATGCAGGAAGCCGCAGATATAGTGAAAGATGCGGTTTTCTTATCCTGCAGGCTCCCCCTGGTGCGGGATCTCATCCTGGCCGCGGTCAGGGTGAAAGGACCAGTCAGACCGGATGACCTGGCAGCGGATCTCGTCGACCCCACCGGGCGGTTCGCATCCGGTACCATCGGGTGCATCACCCGCCGCGCCCTGGACAGGGCGATTGAAGAACTCGTTGAAGAGGGGAGAGTCGTCCGGACACCCGGTGGGGATATCATCTCCAGGGGCTCTCAGGATGAAGGCTTTTCTCCAAAATAGAGAGCTTCGCAGAACCGGTCAAGGAAATCCGGGAGGGCTTCGAGGCTGATGTGGGTGATACGGGGAATAACAGCTTCTGCTTCCCGGCGTAAGGCTGGGTAACAGAGAAGGAGCGCCGCACCTTCAACAGAGGCATTTCCTATCCGGGAGACACGGTCATTCGGAACGGGAGGGATGAGACCGATTGCCCGTGCATTCCCCAGATCGATGGAGGACCCGAACGCACCGGCCATGAAGCATTTCGTGAGCCGGGAGAGCGGAATATCGGCTTTTTCAAGAAGAACCCTTGCACCCGTCAATATCGCTGCCTTTGCCAGCAGGAGGGCATCGGTATCTGATGCAGAGAGGGCAATCCGCGGAGGGCCTTCCTGGATAACAAACTCCCTTTGCCCATGGCCGAACCTCCCTGACTGGTCTATCACCCCGGCCCGCCTCATAATAGCCAGGGCGTCAATCATGCCAGAGCCGCATATCCCCCTTGCAGGGAGGTTGTCAATCGTTTCGACCTTTAATTGTCCCGTTTCTGTCAATGTGACCGCAGAGACTGCCCCTGGGACCGCCCCTGTCCCTGACCGGATTCCCGCTCCCTCGAAGGCAGGCCCCGACGCACAGGAGGTGACAAGTATCCGTTCCGCTGACCCGGCAGCTATCTCCGTGTTCGTACCGATGTCGATTGCGAGGAGAGGGACTACGGAACGGTGCATGCCGGTGGCGATGATGACGGCAAGGAGGTCGGCTCCCACAAAGTGGCCCAGAACAGGGGGGGCGTATACAACTGCCCCGGCGAGGACCGGAAGGCCCAGTTCCCTGGCAGGTACCTCTAGCGCCCCCGGGCTGACCGAAGAGAATGGATAGACCCCGAACCCGGCGAGGGGAAGCCCCATGACCGTGTCACGCATCACGCTGTTGCCCACCACGACCACCGTGGAGATTGCATCCCCCGGCACGGGGCCGTGGCTGACCATCTCAGCGAGGGCATCGAGTAACACGCACCGGAGGCGCCGTTCGTTCTCCGGGGAGACCCGGGCATATGCAACCCGGTCGATTACATTGTCGCCGTAGACGACCTGCGGGTTGATACGGGCCTCGGTGTGCACGGGACCAGACCCGGGATTGGTGAGGTCATACCACCGGAGCACGAGCGTCGTTGTTCCCGCATCGAAGGCAAGCCCGAATACCCCGCCTTCCCTGCCACCCATCCTTTCCCCGGCCTCCCCGCTGCCTGGCGCGGCCTGGCCGTCCGTCAGGATACGAAACTGATGCGGAGCCACTGGCGTCACCGTTATCTCTGCAGTCTCGTCGATGACGGTCGCCTGGCAGGCGAGGCGACAACCGGGAGGGAGACCGCGCTCCTCCTCTGCAGGGCTCAGGGGAGAGAGCACACCCGGCGGGGCATCCACGCGTACGACGCAGGCCCCGCACTCTCCCTTCCCCCCGCAGCGTGCGGCCATGAGAGAACCAAGGCGCTGGATATGGGCAAGGAGTGTCTCCCCCTCGTGGAGAGACCCCGTCTTCCCCTCGTGCCGAATCACGATGGACCCCATCATTCTTCCACCCATGGTGCCCGCCCGGACACGATAAACGGTGTGGCCCCGGGTATACCGGCACCTGGTTTTATCGGATCACCCCGCCCACTGCTCCCCGATGATCCGGGTGGCAGTCACTGGCAAGGGAGGAGTCGGCAAGACGACCATTGCCGCGGGACTCGCCCAATCTTTCGCTCGATCCGGCAGGCGTGTTATCGCTCTTGATTTGGACCCTGTGCCAAATCTCGCCCTTGCCCTCGGGTGCGCTGATCCTTCAATCACGCCGGTTCTCGACGAAGATGACCTTATCCGCGAGAGGACCGGTGCGTCATCCCGCGAATCCGGGGGTATTTTCCGGCTCAACCCCAGGGTCGATGATATCCTCGGCAGCCGGGGCGTGAGATGCGAAGATGGTTTAAAACTCCTCGTTCTCGGGGCGGTGACCCGGGGAGGGGGGGGGTGCTTCTGCCCTGCCCATGCCTTCGCCCGGCACCTCATCGCGCACCTCACCCATGCCGGGGACGTCCTGGTCATGGACATGGAGGCCGGGACCGAGCACCTGGGGCGTGGGACCACACGCGTGGCTGACATCCTCCTTATCGTGACCGAACCAGGGAGAGCGGCGACCGTTGCTGCAGTCCGGATTGCCGGCCTTGGCCGGGACCTGGGGATTAAACGGATCGTGGCAGTCGTAAACAAGGTCCGTGACCCGGAGGACAGCGAACCTGCTTCGTTCCTCGCAAGCCAGAGAATCTCCGTCATTGCTACATTTCCCTGGGACCCTGCCGTCGGGATCGCGGACCACAGGGGCTTGTCACTCTCCTCAATACCGGAAGGACTTCCAATGGCCGGCAGGTTTGATCACCTCCGGGACAGGCTCATTACCTTGGCAAACCCTCCCGGGACCTACAGGTCTCCCTGATTCTCCCCGGGATGGAATGACAGGCATTCTCGCTCCCGTGGTCCCTGGGATCACGGGGATAACTAAACGGCGGTTTCAATCGCCCAGGGTAAAATTCGTGGTTGCTGTGATGGCGGGGGAGAATGGAATGACGGGACGGGAGTATTGCGCGGAGACCCCCTGTCCTGTCGTATCCGAGGTGACCAGGGTGAGGGAACGTCACCGGTATCCCGGGACAACACCCTAGCCAAAAAGGATCTGTCCCGCATACTCCCAGTGACCATCCTCCCCTCAATCACCTGTTGCAACCCGCTATCGACCGCAGGGGGAAGAGGATCAGGAGCCGGGGGGGCTGCTGGTATCCTTTTGATCACCTATGGCCGTCCCATTCACCATGAAAAGCCCTGCTATCAGGCCGATCGCGATATTAAAGTAGAAGAACAGGATCCTCCAGAGGAGAACAAAGATACCAAGCACACCACCGGGAATGAGGAAGGCATAGAGCGACGTTGCCGACACCTCGGCAATACCGGATGAGCCGGGTGTGAGGGGGACCATCATCACGACCGCGATCACAAGCTGGAAAAGGTAGGACTCGGCAATGAAGGGTGGCTGCCCGAGGCTCATCAGCAGGAGTGAGGCGACGAAGAACTCCGAGGCCCAGAATAACGCGGTGCAGAGACTCCCGAAAACCACGTAACGCCGTTCTTTCTGGACAAATCCCCGGATACCACAGAAGAAGATATCTGCTTCGGCATCTGCCCTCTCGATGATTCTGTTAAGGCTCCCCGATCGGAACCGGGCAGCCAGCCAGCGAAGGCCCCGCATGAGGATTGCTTTGCTGCGGGAAGGGTACCATGCGGCAAGGGCTACCAGGACCAGGATCCCACCCATGAAGATCCAGCCGGCGATCATCACGAGGGTCAGGCCAGGGGAGACTCCGGTCAGGATTCCCCCCAGGAATACCATGGCGATGACCCCCATGATGGTGAGGACGACCGCATCGAGTATCCTTTCCAGGATGACGACTGCAGTGGCGTCCCCCACCTTCACTCCCTGGCGGTAGAGCTCGGCAACCCGGACCGGTTCTCCCCCGGCCTGGCCGGGAGTAACCGCCCCGGCAAAAAGGTTCACGAGGACGAGCAGGAACGCAGGGCGGAACCTGACCCGGTAGCCGAGGGATGCAGAGAGGACCTGTATCCGGAACGCCCAGAATACGAGTGAAATGATGCGGAGACCGAATGCAAGGAGGAGAAAGAAGAGGTTCAGGTTCATGAGTGCGCGGACCGTCTCCTCGTTCACGGTGGTGAGGAGAATAACGGCAAGTACTATGAGGCTGAATGCAATAGCCGCCCAGATCAGTCGTTTCTGTAGTGACGCCATAGACAATGGATTTTTTTACGATCCTGATCAGCACATGACCCCGGCCTGCGGGAAGGAACTCCCTGCGCGATACATGGAATTACGCCTTCCAAGCCAGCGATTCGTTTCTCTCCGGTAAAAGGAGAGCGATTATTCCCGGTCCCTCAGCGGACCTGGCCACAGCGGGGATTGCGGGAGACCTGTTCAACTCAAGGTCAACGTAGACACTAATAAAGATCCCAGTTATTGGAGGGGCAGCCTGCTTTTCCTGTCATTCATGCCCCTGTTCTCCAGTTACGGGCCAGTGACCAGACAACCCGGTTTATTAGAGAAAAACCGGAACGGGAGATCCATTGTGATGACAGGGGAGAGCGCAGCGATCCAAAGGTAGGGGAGAGAGGGGACAGTCCATGTTCCCCGGACAGGGAGCAGATCGAATATTGCTCGTGTCCTGGCCTGAATACGGTTTTTTATTCCTACTCTATTCCTGCTGCGGTTCCGGGGAAGGAACGATGCTTGTTATCGCTTTCTCGTCTCCTTCTGCCGGGAGCATCAGGAGACGTAGTGTCCCGGCACAGGAGTGACAGATATAGAACTCAGGCGTCCAGCATCCTCCGCATGCCCAGCGGCCACACACAACACACTGGCGCAGTCCCGTGAGGGGCTGGGGCGACCGGCAAAGATCGCAGGAGAACCGCGAGAATGACCCCGGGTCCTTATCCGGGTCATCCCCCTGGTTCCGCATCTGCGTGACCTCGGCCCGGAGCTGTGCATAAAGGCCTGGCCTGGCGTCAGGACTGGTCTGTTCCGGTCCGCCCGAGATCTTTTTCCAACGCATCCAGTCTCATCTCGAGGTCATTCAGGTTTGAATGTATTCCCTGCGAAAATTTCTGCAACTCACCCAGTTTTACCTCATCTGCCGCAATCATCGGACTCTTCTCATCCCGGAAACGGTTCAGCCCGGTGCGCCCGACAAGATCCCACTCGTTCACCATCTCCTCAAAACGGCGATCGAGGTACTCGTCGACGCGGCTCTCGATGGGACGTGCAAGGGAGATTCTGCCACTGCTCCCCCGGAAGAAGTAATACAGCCCGAACACAACGATCACGATAATCAATACTGCCAGCAGGATTTCGGTTATCATCGTTTCATCGCCTCCTGGATCCTGATGATCCTGGCTTCGATTGCTGCAAGACGAGCTGCGGCACGCGCTTCCGCATCACGAATATCCGGGATCTCCTCTTCTATCTTCCCGATCCGTCCTTTCATGTCACTGATATCAGACTGCCGGGAGAGGTCCCACTCGGCAATCAGGTGCTTCATCCGTCTGTCCACGTACGAGTGGAGGTACTCGTCGGTGATCACTGGGACCACTCCTCAAGGGCCCGTACCTCCCGTTCCGCGCGGGAGAAACGGGTCTCGATATTCTGCCGTTCCTGCTGGAGAGAGTTAATCTCTCCGTGGATACGGTTGATACGGTCTTCAAGGGCCTGGAGGTCGCGCGAGGTCAGCAGGCCCCATTCGTCGATGATGGACTGGAAATACCGCTCAAAGTAGTTGTCCAATGCCCGTTCAAGGGTTGGAATCCGTTCCCCGAAACTTCGGGGGAGATCACTGATATCCTCCCACGTAGCCGGGAGTCTCTGTCGGAATTCAACAGGGTACATGGTATCACCGGATTTTCCGCTCTTCTTCCCCGACCTTGTCATGCATCCGGTCGAGTTTACGTTGTTTTACCTTGTTCTCCAGCCTCTGGATACGGGAGTCGAGCATCTTCTGGGAGACAAAGATATCATTCTCAAGGACTGCAATATCGTCCTGGATGCCACGGAGCCCGGCAAGTTGTTCGGGCGAGATCCTGATGTAGGGTGAACCCCTGGTCCCGATATCCTGGCGGATCAGGTCGATCTTCTCCTTCTCAAGGTCCAGCTGCTTTAACCGTGCACTTGTCCACATAAGCCTGATCTCACGAATAATCAGGTAGATCACTGCGATTCCAGCGAGATAGAGGGCAATCGTAAGTAGCCCGTCAGTAGTGAGGGGGAACAACTGCATGCTAGCCTTCCAGGTGTCGTATCGCGTCTCCCAGGGCGGCCTCATTACCCGCGAGGTACACCACGTCGCCTCTCACGAGGAGGGTGTCTGCAGCGGGCATCAGGATGGTGTCGTTCCTCTGTACCGCAACAAGGACCACACCGGCAGGAAGGATGATCTCCGGAATACGGCGGTCAACTGCAGCGGCAGTGGTAATTGTGGCTGCCCTGATGGCACCATTGTTCTTCTCGAGGAGGGAGATCAGCTTCTTCGACTCGTCGGGCTGGAGTTTTTTCATTGCAGACTCCACCGCGGCATTGAGCCTCCCTTTCAGGTTGTAATCCTCTATCTTCAGGGCGGCCTCCGCCGCGGCTCCTGTTACCGTGTCCTTCACCCGCGATGCCTGTTCCCTGACCGTTTCTGCCGCCTGGGACGTCCCGGTTTTCGCCTGGGCTGCAACATCTTTCAGGGACTCCCCGACATTCTCAGCTGCCCTGGTTATCTGGTCTGCGGTCTCTTTTGCGGCCCTCTTCACCTGCTCGTGGACCGGCGGCTTCTTCGTGACGAGGACCAGGTCCCCCTCCGCAATCCCAAGCTCTTCCATGTCATCGGTCGAGATACGGATCGCCTCGCTGTCCACCATACCATCCGCAAACGCGGTGACAACGATAGTCGGACCTCCTCTCGCCGGGGTTACTTCAAGGTCCTCTTCCTCTGCGATTCCCAGTTGAAGGAGCGCCTCTGAATGGAGCCTGGCACGCCCGTGGCTGGGAAAAGCCCGTTTCTGAACGCGTAATTGTAGGGAGTCCATGAACTACTTGGCCTCCTGCTTCATGAAAAAGGTTCGCATCGCCGGCGCCACCGGCCACGTTTACCTTGCAGTAACAGGGTGTATCCTGTGAACCCAACCCTCATGGAAAAGGAATGAGAGTCATTCAGCTGGTTGATTGCCCCAGGAGACCCAAACAGGGTATGCTGAATACGGTATATCCAACCCGGGTGAATGGTTGCGGGGTGCGCGATTAAAGGCAGGTATTCGTAAAACCAATTACGTGAGGGTTAACATCCCTGTTATTGAGTTTCTCCGGCAGGGCGCTGGTATCACACCCCATGCTGAAACACCCCATGCTGAAGACACTACCTGATTCCTTTTTAGCGACATATGCATACAAGATGAAAACTGGGGATGCGGTTTTCCTGATGAAACGCAGGGATACCGGGAACTGCCCATGCGACAGGGATGCGCACGAGAGAACCGGTGAGTGGAGGGAGGCTATTCCCCTGCTAGCCTCTTTTCTCCATCTTCTCCGGGGAGATCGCAGGTTTACGTTCATCTGACCCCCTACAGGAGTCAGTTCCCCTCCGCCAGGGAGATTGCCCCGCTTATACCTTAAAGCGAGACATTTCACGGGAGACCTTGTCAACGATGAGGTTGAGGTTGCCGACCACTTTCGCAATCTGGTCGATGGCAGCCGATGATTCTTCGCTTGCGGCCGCCGCATCCATCGCCTCCCGCGCAGTGCCACCAACGAGGGAGTTCACTTCATTGACGCTGGCGGTGATCTGCTCGACTGATGCGGCCTGTTCTTCAGATGCCCCTGCCACCTCCTCCATGTTGCGGTTTATTGTATCGATTGCCCCAGCAATCTTCCTGAAGACTCCCAGGGCCTCTACGAGCGCTTCACTCCCTTCCTGGACAACATGGTAGGCTTCCGCAGAGGCTTTGGCGGCCTCTTCCGATATCTTCTGCAGACCCCCGATCATCTCGGCGATATTCTCTGCCGACCCGCGGGACTCCTGCGCAAGGGATTTCACTTCCGTTGCTACGACCGCGAAACCTCTTCCGGCATCGCCAGCCCGCGCGGCCTCGATCGCCGCGTTCAGGGCAAGGAGGTTTGTCTGGCTGGCAAGGTCGGATATCAGCCCTACAATCTTCCCGATGCGGTCCATCTGAGACTTGATATCAGTGACGATCTCCTGCACCTTCATGCCATTGGCCATGATTCCAGCCATCGCCTTGTCCGCCTTCTGCACCACATTGCTGCCGGAAATGGAGAGCTTGTTCGCATCTTGCGCGAGGTGCGAGACGGCTTCTGCCTTCTGGGCTACCTGCGCAACCGTGGTGGCGAGGTCCTCCATGGCACGCAGGACCTGCTGGACGTCATAACCGCTCTTCTCCGCATTCACGCTCACGGCAGATGCGTTCTTTGCAATATGGGCTGAACCGGAAGAAACCTCCTCTATACTCGCATTTGCCTCCTCCGCACTCGAAGCGAGGTCCTGGACCTGCGCATTCATAAGGAGAATCGGCTGGACCATCGTGTCGAGGAGTTCATTAATCCCTTTCGCAATAGCCTGGAAATCACCCTGGTACGAGGACGCATTCGTCCTCGCCGTCAGGTCGCCGTTATGCGCCTTATCAGACACTGCAAGTATGTCTTCGATCGCACGTTTCTGGTCAGTGAGATCGTTGTACACACTCAGTACGTTCGCCACGCGCCCCTGGTCGTCACGGAGCGGGATGGAATGGCGCATAAGAGTCCTTTCTCCCGAGGGAAACTCCACGGTCACCTCCCCGATCTCAACAATCGCGTCACGGAAGGTCTCGGCCATGGAGTGGCCGCTCTGCCTGATGTATTTAAAATCTCGTACCGTGAGACGCTCTGCCTGTTCCCGGGTGTACCCACCAAGATTTTCAAACGCGGTATTATGCGCAACAATCCGGAGATCGGGGTCCCAGAGGAGAATCGGATAGGGGTTCTCCCGGATGATCGCATCCGCCCGGTCCTTTAAGGATTTCATCTCCTCCATCTGTCTCTGCAGAGCCGTTACGTCGTTGTACACGGTCAGGATGTTCCTGATATTCCCCTCCACGTCAAGGAGCGGGATGTTATAACGCTCCACGTGCTTGGTCCCCGAGGGGAATTCGAGTTCTGCTTCCCCCTTGTTCGGCCTGCGGGTGTGTACCGCGTCGGCGGCACTCCCTCCCGTCTGCGAAATGTAGTGAAAGTCCTTCCCTGATAGGGTAAGTGCCATCTCGCGTGAAAAACCGGTGACATCAACGAAGGCTTGGTTGAAAGAAGCGACTTTCATTGTCTTGTCCCAGACGAGAATTGGGAACGGGTTCTGTTGGATTATCGCCTCGTTTGTCTGCTGTATCTCTCGTAACTCATCCAGTTGCCTGCGCAAGGCAGTGAGATCGTTGAAGAACACGAAGACCGCCTCGACGGTTCCCTGTTGTGTCAACAGGGGCAGGTAGCCGGTTTCAAGGACCTTCACCCCTGATGGAAACTCGATTGTCACCTCGCCTCGCCCTCTCTGCCGGGTGCGGACAGTTTCTGAGAGGTCCTGGCCACTTCTGGCGAGGAACTTGATGTCGTGTATGGTTATTGATTCTACCCTGGACCGCTCATACCCACTCAAGTGGAGGAACTCATCGCTGGACCCAAGGACCCGTCCTGTCGGATCAAAGAGGACCGCAGGGTAGGGATTCTCGCGAATAATATGGGTAAACCTGGACTGAAGGGCCTGTAGCTCTTTTTCCTGCACAGCTACCTTCTGCTTCAGCTGGGTAATCTCACCTTCTTCAGCTTTCTTCCGTGGTTGGGCGGTTTCGTCTGCCATGATTGATCCTCGTATGATTGTACCCATGCCACGGTTCACCGGAAACGCTGATGGGACAGATCCAAGCCTTTGGCTATGGGAGAACTCATTTTTTGTATGTGATTCCAAAGACAAGCGATCTATTTAACAATTTGTTTTTCATCTGCCTTGTATGAGATGCGCAGGGAGATGCCATGATGGCAGCGATTTGGAGGCAACAATCAGGATATCACGGAACAGCCCTCTCCCTGAGGGCATGGTCCCCGGGTCCCCTTGAGAACCGCACTTCTCCTTCGAATCCAGAAAAGGCATTGTTTTATCCCCATCGGGTGTAGCTCTTCTGTTCATTTCAGGGAGAGCACAGTGGGATATATGCAACCGCAATGGCAGGACCTCCCAGGGGAGAAGGGAGTCTCGATCCTCTCATTTACAGGAAAACCGGATGTTACGAGTTCATCCAGTTATCTCATCGATCTCGGGGATTGTCTGCTCCTCATTGACCCGGGTGCCGATACATGGCGTGCTGCCTTCATTGCAGGGATCCTCTTCGGAAAACGCGGAGCCGTACCACCCCCTCTCCTTGTGATCCTCACCCATTGTCACGTCGACCACTGCTACAACCTGCTCACTGATACCCCACTCAGGGACTATCCCCTCGCCATTGCAGCCCATGAAGTCGCCGCGGATGCACTGGTCCGGGGAGACGCTGCGATGACAGCCGGTGACATCTTCTCCCGTATTATCACACCACGGGAGATCCGCCTCCATCTCTTCTCCCCCGGTGCAAAGAGAGAGAGAGGCGTGGAGAAGTTCTCAATCCCAGGTAATCTCTGGATCGGGATCGGGCCTGCAAGGATACTTCCCCAAGGCAAAAGCCTGCTGACCCAGGACCTCACGTTCCCTGGTGGACATATCGTGACGGTGTACGCAACACCCGGGCATACCTCGGACAGTATCTGCCTGAAGATCGGAGAGGCCCTCTTCCTCGGGGATATCCTTTTTGCCACCGCACCTGGAATCGCGGGAGTGGCAGGCTTCTCGAAGGAAGACCTAATCCACTCAGCTGATGCACTTGCCTCGCTCATCCCCGAAGCGGGTATCAGGATCTGCTTCAATGGCCATGGTGACCCGGTATCCCCGGAGAATGCAACAGCCGGGCTCCGCCTGGTCGTGAAGGAGGCACGCCTCCTCCCTGACATGAACCGATTCGACCCGGCCAGGCTCGGCGCATCGAAAGTCCATGCCCTCGACCTTCTCGACGAGGCGGGGCGGGTATACGCGATCCTTGGTGGCAGACTCCTCTCGGTATCTCACAACCTGGCCAGCCTCGGAGAGGAAGAGGAGGCCGCCCGGTTCGTCAGCCTCATCGATATTGATGCTATAGACCGGATACTCGAGGACTTCTTCCAGTTCAGCAGGGAGTTCCAGGAAGGAAAACGCGTTGACCTGGCAATGATACAGAAAGCAAACCAGATTCTTCGGAAGATCGAGAGGGTAGTCGTCCAGGACACCCTCTCTGGAGCAGTTGACCACACAATACTGCGCCGGACGGGCCGCCTCCTTGACGATTTCCTCTGCACAATCCGGGGGCTCCCTCCGTCTGATCCTCCTGAACCAGTAGAAACGGGATCATTCCTTCGCGAACTGATCCGCGAACTCTCCACGAACCCGTTCTCTGACGAAGAAATCCTGATGCATGCCGACGACGAGGCGGCGTTCCGGAGGGACCTGGTTGCCCGGGTAGCTTACCAGCCTCTCCTTCCGGGTGTTACGTTCTCCCTGCAGACGGGTCCTGGGACAATACCTCCAGCCCTCCTTCGAACCATGCGCCTCCATGACGCATTGATCGGTCTCTGCGAGGACTGTGCTGCCGCCGGGTGTGATCATTTCCAGTTCCGTGCAGATGCGGAACCAGGCAGGGTAGTTGTGGTCGTCTATGCGGATGCCCCACGAATCGGAATGTACTTCGACGAACGTCGTCTCAACCGCCACACAAGGGCATTCTCCCTTGCAGGGGCAGAGGTCACTCCTGTCAACTGCACAGACTCGCTCACGATCACCCTCGCCCTTCCTTTCGCAGACCCCGGCCTCCACCATTGATGACTGCGAGGGAGAGGGGAAGACCGGTAACTGTTTCGATTATTGTCGGGTTTCCTCTTCTCCTCGTGTAGAGAGGCCGGAGAATATACTGGTGAACGGGACAGGCACCAGGACCTTCTTTTTCCGCGTCTCATCGCCATCACAGTCCAGAACCTGAAGTCACGATATGGGAACCAAGAGGTACGTATACCTCCCTCGGCCTGCCTCGAGAGGCTGGGTAAATCAGTGGACCACCGTGCCACGAGCCTGCCGGAACGGTGCATCTGGAGCAGGATGGAATAGACGTGTATTTGTTCGAGGCTATGGAGAGGGGAACGTCCTTTCCGGTTCAGTAACCCATGCCGTTACCGGGGGAGGCGGGACCCGTGATCATTCGCTACCAATTTACTGAGAGTATTCATCCAGTGTCCGGTTGTCACCACGGGTGCGGGACCTGGCGGTGGCACAGTAATCAGCAGATATATCAATTCCAAGGTAGCGGCGGTTTAGTCGGGATGCGACCGCTGTTGTCGTCCCGGCCCCGTTGAAAGGATCAAGGATGACATCCCCCTTGTAACTGAATAACTTGATCACCCGCTCGGCGAGGGCCTCAGGGAACATTGCGGGGTGACCCCATGACTTCATTGCACGCTCGGGTCCAAGAGACCACCTGGCTACAACCCAGCTCTTGAACTCATCGGCCGAGAGGTCGATATCCTCGCGTCTTCCATCCTTTGAGAGGTCCCCCTTGGCGAAGACCTCGAGGAACTCCCATGTATACTTGAGATAGGGGCTCTTCGGGCTCTTCCAGCTCCCCCAAGCCGTGTATTTACAATTGTAATTATTCTTTTCCCAAAGGATCTCGCCTTTCCAGATAAGATGTGAGCTCATCAGGTGCTGCGATACAAGGTGGTGGAGTGGGAGGTAGTCTGAGAAGAGCGGCTGGACATTCACTACAATCCGACCACCCCAGCGGAGCACCCGGACACATTCATCAAGAACCGAATAGAGGCGCGATAGGTACTCCTCCCAGTCGATACCGTCCTCTCCGGTATCATACCCTATTCCAAAGTTATAGGGGGGGGATGTCAGGATAAGGTCGATACTGTTATTAGGAAGTCGGCTAAGCACCTCCCGGCTGTCCCCGCACACTATCGCATTGGTGTATTCCCGGGGAAGCGGGTTATCATCCCTCGAAAAGGTATTCCCACTTGTATAGAAGAGGGCTTTTCTCCGTTGCACTTTTACCTTGCGGTTCTGTACCTTTCGTTCGGCGGTATAATCATAATAAACCCGTTTCCCTGCCTTCATGCCGTAACTCCGGATAGAATCCACCTGCCTGAGGAGGTCCTCAAATAGTAGCTGGATCCCTTTACTTTCCTCCGCTTCTGCAGGCTGACATGGATCCCCACCAGACTGAGGGTCCCGGTCCCGGCTGGTTGTATCGTCCAGACCGATCTCTTTTCCCTCGATAAACGAGGCAACCGCCTTCCTTACAAGATCCCTGAAGGCAGAGTAGTCAAGACGGTTGATATGAATGAACAGGGATTTATCATCAGAAGAGAGGTAACCATCACGACGGGATAGTCCCCGGTTCACTGTCTGAATGACTGAAAGGACTGATTCGATTCGTACGACACCAGTATCAACCCCTACAACGCGGTATCCTGTCTCGTTCCCTTTCTTTTCCTGCCTTCCCATTTTGTATCTTCCCCCTATCCATTGAGAGAGGCCTGCCCTCCCGGTGTACTTACTCTGGGGTACAGGTTAACCCTCTTATTAAAAACAATGCTTAGTTCCCTGATGTGGATATGAGTGATAGAAAGATTCGACCTGTGGGAACTCTCTGCTCCCACACCCCATATACACCACGATCTGTTGCCCCTGAAAGGGGTCCCGCCGGTGATCGAATAACTGAACAGATATACAGATAACAATCCCGGTTCAGTCTTCCCATACAAACGGCGAGGAGGTATAACGGCTCCTGGCTGATCGGTCTGTATTGGATTTAGGAGAAAGCAATGATGACACAGCAAGCCTGCTATCGCCATGCAAGAAGAGCTCTTCATCCAGGCACTCAATACTAAACAATTCTGAATGATAAGGAAGACTGGGTTCAATGCCGATGAACGGAGTTTCTGATGACCTTAGTTCAACGTACCTTGCAGGAAACCGTACAGAGGCCAAAACAAAGGGATAGGTGTGGCTAATTCTGGGAACCCGTCCCACCTCAGGCCGGTGCTGCCTGGGCAAGTCCGCTTGTGTCGATATCGCCTACCAGTTTCTTGATATCGATCCAGATTATCAGCTCGTTGATCTCCTTCTCCTTGACGCGGACCTTCTTCTTGATTATCCCACGGATTGCGGTCTCCATGTCATTCGTGGAGAGGGGATTGCTGTCTACCTGGTCCCTTTCGAATGTCGATACCGATGTGACGTCATCCACAAGGACACCCATGCGGGTACTCGCCGCCCTCTGGTCGAGTATGATGATCCGTCCCGCGTTCTCCTCTTCCGCCGCAGTGATGTTCAACCGCTTCTTGAGGTCGATGATCGTCGTAATCTCCCCGCGGAGGTCGATAATACCCCGGACATAGATGGGAGAGTTGGGCAGCTGGGTGATCCTGCTCTTCTCTACGACCTCCCGCACGTCGAAGAGGTCGATTGCAAAGTGTTCTTTCCCGAGATCAAATTCCACAACCTGTATGGTCTCCATGGTAGTCACCGTCTCCCCCGCATTATACTAGCCCCGGGAGGAGGCAGGGGCTGTAGCAGAGGTATCACGGACTTTTCTACACGGTGCCGGAAATAGTTTGTGATCTTCCATAATCTCTTTCTCCTCTGGTATTCCTGAAACGCTCTGCACGAGAACGGACCTGTAATGCAGGTATCGCTATCCTGGGTTTTTGAAGTGATCTAAAGTACATTATTGGGGCGTGTTCTTCATTTTTGTACAACAATGTATAAATATGTACAGAAAAGAATAATTATGGTCAGGCCAGGGTACTCCCGCTGAAGGGAGCCTATCCTCACGGGGATATGCATGACCGATGAGAGGATGTCCCAGATGCCCCGCACACGTCACCTCAACGGGAAAAGTGTCCCGGCCTGTCATCACGATTCACAGGAAGGGAAACCAAGGAATGATGCCGGTGGACTGGTAACTGCAGTCACTTCATCCCCGCCGCCGATGAATTACGCGGTGGGACAGTTCCGGGAGGTCATCAATGCCGCAACCGGACCTATCGTCGTCCCTCTGGGATGTGAACTTCCCCTGCCCCTGCATTCACCTGCAGATCTTTATCGCACTCTTACCGGGTCGATCGCCCCTGATGACCGGTTCCGGGACGCGATTCAACCGCAGGGGTACCTCCTCGAATCACTCGAGGGAAACCCGAGAAGCGCCCGTTATACCTTTATTGGCGCTGACCTGCTCCTTGTCATACGGCTCTCCGACCCTCCTGCCGCTGAAGGAGACGAACGGTTCTGCCGGCTCATTCGTCCGGTCCTGACCGGTGATCCTGTCAATGCGGTGCGGTCTCTCCTCTCCGTCCTTCCGATGGCAGCGGCAGATGGACCGCGCCTGATGTGCGGCTTTGTGGGGTATTTCTGCTACGAGTTCGTCCAGGCGACGAACCCCCGGCTTGCCACGGTGATCCCTGGACCGCATGGAACACTGCTCGGGGAGCTTGTCCTGCCCAGGATTTCTCTTGCCATTGACCATCTTACCCACCGGATGCATGTCTACTCACCGGTGCTGGTCCTTCCAGGTGATGACCCCGGTGCCTGCTACGATGAGGCGGTCCGCTACATCCGGTCTGCCTGCAGGAGTATACAGGCAGGTGACCCGGCTGCAGGTGGTGAAGGGAGTAGTCCTACTCCTGGTTCACTACCTGCCTGTAATCGTGGGTTATACCAGCAGCGCCCGGAAAAAGATATATTCTGCGACGGTGTGACGAAACTACGGGAACACATCCTTGCCGGTGATATCTTCCAGGCGGTCATATCGACCCGGATAGAGGGGACAGTGGAAGGGAATGCGCTGGCACTCTATGATCGCCTCCGGCTCGCAAACCCGAGCCCCTACCATTATTTCCTCGACTTTGGCGGGCAGTGTATCTGCGGAGCCAGCCCCGAGATGCTGGTCAGGGTCGACGGGAGACAGGTGACAACAGTCCCGATAGCAGGAACACGGCCCCGTGGCTGCACCCCTGATGAGGATGCCGCACTCGGACGGGAACTACTGGCTGATCCAAAAGAGCGCGCCGAGCATACCATGCTCGTCGACCTCGCCAGGAATGACCTTGGCAGGGTCTGCAGCTATGGATCGGTGAAAGTAGACGGATTCATGACCCTCGAGGCGTACTCCCATGTCCAGCACCTCGTCACCACGGTGACGGGGGAGCTGGCACCAGGACGTGAGCCTTTCGATGCGTTTATCTCCTGTTTTCCTGCCGGAACGGTCACCGGTGCCCCGAAGATACGGGCGATGGAGATAATCGGTGACGTGGAGGGAGAACCACGCGGGGTCTATGCCGGTGCAGTCGGCTACCTCGCGCTGAACGGCCCCCTCGAATTCGCTATTGCCATACGGACAGCGGTTATCCGCAATGGTCGTTTTTCTGTGCAGGCAGGTGCAGGGATTGTAGCGGACTCTGTCCCGTCCCGTGAATGGGACGAGGCCTCCCAGAAAGCAGGTGCATTACTTGCCGCACTCGGGTGCAGGGGTGACAGGCCATGAAAGTGGTGATAATCGACTGCTACGATAGTTTCACGTACAACCTCTCGCAACTGGTCGGGAGACTCGGGCACATACCGGTCGTTCTCACGTGCGATGCGACGCTTGGTGAGGTCTCGCGGGAGTGCCCTGACAGGATAATCCTCTCCCCCGGCCCTGGGACTCCGGAAGACTCCGGGATATGCCCTGACGTGATACGGACCTTCTCCCGGACGATCCCGACACTGGGCGTCTGCCTCGGGCACCAGGTGATCTGCTCTGCGTTCGGGGGAACGATCATCCGGAATACCAGGCCGGTACATGGGAAGACCTCACTAATCCATCATGATGGGAAGGGCGTCTTTTCAGGCCTTGAGAACCCCTTCATCGCAACACGGTACCACTCACTCATCGCCGGACCCGGGAATCTTCCGGCTGACCTTGTCGTAACCGCGATTAGCGGGGATGATGGTGCCGTGATGGGCCTTCGCCACAGGACACTCCCCATCGAGGGCGTCCAGTTCCATCCCGAGAGTATCCTGACTCCTTCCGGTGACAGGATACTCGAAAACTTCATTTCTGGTCCCGGTGACGTCGAGGCGGGGGGGGCTGCATCATGCTGAAGGAAGCGATATCCTGCCTTGCGGAGAAGAGGGACCTCTCAACACCGCTCGCCTGTGGGGCGATGGAAGAAATAATCGCCGGTGCGGCGTCGCCTGCACAGATTGGTGCGTTTCTTATCGCACTGAGGATGAAAGGGGAGACCCCGGGAGAGATAACTGCATTTGCAACCGTCCTCCGCGCTCACGCACTCCCTGTCCCCGTACCCCGGATGAACGGCCCTCTCGTGGATACCTGCGGGACGGGAGGTGACTCTTCCGGGACATTCAATATCTCCACTGCTGCCGCATTCGTTGCTGCAGGCGCCGGAGTCCCGGTTGTGAAACATGGGAACCGCGGCGTAAGTACACGCTGTGGTTCTGCCGATGTACTGGAGGCCCTGGGAGTGGGGATAGGGTATCCACCGGCGGAAGCAGCAGGGATTCTCGCGCGCGCCGGGATATGTTTCCTCTTCGCCCCTGCATGCCACCCCGCAATGCGGCACGCCGCCGGGGCCAGAAGAGAGATCGGGATCCGTACGGTCTTCAATATCCTCGGCCCGCTCTCGAACCCTGCCGAGGCGGACGCGCAAATTCTCGGGGTCTATGACCCGGCATTAATCCGCCCGGTTGCCGAAGCACTCAGGGGCCTCTCCGTCCGCCACGCGATGGTCGTCCATGGGAACGGCCTCGATGAGATCTCCACGTGCGGGCCGACAAACGTGGCCGAGGTGAAAGGCGATGAGATCCACGAATATATCGTTACCCCGGAAGAATTCGGCATTCAACCTGCCCGGCTGCCCGATCTTTCCGGAGGAAGCCCGGATGTAAATGCACAGATCATCAGGGCTGTACTCGCAGGGGAGACCGGTGCTACCCGTGATATCGTGCTCCTGAATGCTGCCGCCGCTATTTACGTCGGGGGCAGGGCCCGGGACATCCCGGAAGGTCTTGCCGCAGCAGCAGAATCGGTACATTCGGGTGCTGCGCTGAAGTGTCTTTGCGATCTCATCGCCGCTACGGAGGGATATCGGTGATCCTCGACGATATCCTGAGGGTCACGACTGCGCGGGTCGCATCCCTGTCGGAGCCCTCCCTGGGTACCCGGAGACCTCAAGAAAGACGCAGCCTTGCAGCGGCTATCCGTTCGCGGGGGAAGAGCCCTGTGATAATTGGTGAGATCAAGCCTGCGTCACCCTCTTCCGGTGTCATCCGGCTGGTCCCAAATGTCTCCCGCCTTGCCATGGCCTACACGGCAGGTGGCTGCCGGGGCCTCTCGGTCCTGACCGAACCGGACTTCTTCGGGGGAAGCCTGCCGCTCCTTGCCGAGGCACGTGCTGCCTGCCCGCTCCCGGTCCTCCGGAAAGACTTCATCATTGATCCCCGGCAGATCGCAGAGAGTGCTGCGGCCGGTGCCGATGCTATTCTCCTGATAGCCCTGCTGTTGGGTGACCGCCTCGCCGCGATGGTGAGAGAAGCACAACTATTCGGCCTTGAACCGCTGGTCGAGGTCCATACCGAGGCCGAGGCTGATGCGGCGTGCAACACGGGTGCTGCCATGATAGGAGTGAACAACCGGGATCTCACGACGATGAAGGTCTCAATGGAGACTATCTCCCGCATCGGGCCGATATTGCAGGATGAAAGGCGCCTTGTTGTCGCAATGAGCGGGTACAGGACCGTGGCCCAGGTCCGGGACGCGAGGCCGTTCTGTGACGCCGTCCTCGTGGGTACCGCCCTGATGGCCTCCCCTGATCCAGAGGCCCTTGCACGGAGGCTCGCATGCGCATAAAGATCTGTGGGGTAACGACCGTCCATGATGCCCTCGCTGCCGAGGCAGCCGGTGCGGACGCGATCGGAGTGGTCCTCTTCTCACGGTCACCCCGCTCTGTCGGGCTCGGGCGGGCCCGCGAGATCTTCTCCCACCTGTCCCCGTTCACGACACGCGTTGCCGTCTCCTCGACCACATCACTGGAGGAATACGAGCTGCTCCAGTCCCTCGGCCCCGATGCCATCCAGGTCAGTTCCCCGTTCCCCCGCCCTGATAACAGTGCCATTCGTATTATCCGGGCAGTGCCCCGTGAGGGGGACCTCCCCGGGTCAGCGGAATGCGATGCTCTCCTCCTCGACGAGAGCCAGGGATCGGGGAGGCCGTTTGACACGGCATTTGCGAGCGACCTTGCGGCGCACACGACGCTGCCCCTGATCATCGCCGGGGGACTTACCCCTCGGAACGTGGCAGACGTGATAGCCTCGATGCGGCCCTATGGTGTTGACGTCGCCTCCGGGGTGGAGTCTGCACCGGGTGTAAAAGACCCAGTACGGATGCATGAGTTCGTGGCTGCCTGCCGGGCAACAGGATACTGATCCGAACATTTTTCGAGTAACCATGACAGAAACAGAATTGAAGGGCCGTTTCGGCCCATTTGGCGGGCAGTACGTCCCCGAGACACTGATGGACGCCCTCTACGATCTGGAGCGGGCGTACCGGCATTTCCGGGAAGACCCTGGTTGCCAGGAGAGGCTCCGCTCATTCCTGACCACCTACGCGGGCCGTCCCACTCCCCTTACATACTGCGCGAATACCTCACAGGAACTCGGTTGCCAGATCTACCTCAAGCGGGAAGATCTCCTCCATGGAGGTGCCCATAAGCTGAACAACACGCTTGGCCAGGCACTCCTGGCAGAGGCGATGGGGAAAAAGCGCATCATCGCCGAGACGGGAGCAGGACAGCACGGTGTCGCCAGTGCGATTGCAGGTGCCGTCCTCGGCATCCCGGTGGAAGTCTACATGGGAGAGGAAGATATCAGGCGTCAGGCCCTGAACGTCTATCGCATGAAACTCCTCGGCGCCCGCGTTATTCCGGTGACTACCGGGTCGCGTACTCTCAAGGACGCGGTGAACGAGGCACTCCGCGACTGGGCGGCCACGGTCAGGGATACGTACTACCTCCTTGGCTCGATCGTCGGACCCCATCCGTATCCCCTGATGGTGCGCGATTTCCAATCTGTCATAGGGGTAGAGGCGAGGGAACAGGTCCTCGCGGTGACAGGCCGCCTTCCTGATGCGGTCGTCGCCTGTGTTGGCGGGGGATCAAATGCAATTGGCATCTTCTCGGCCTTCCGTGATGACCCTGCGGTTCGCCTGATCGGTGTGGAAGCAGGCGGGAGGGGCAGTTCCCCAGGTGACCACGGTGCTACGCTGTGCCACGGGGAGGAGGGAATCCTGCACGGCGCACGCTCGCTCTTCCTGCAGGACAAGGACGGCCAGATCGGGGATACCCACAGCATCGCTGCCGGGCTTGACTACCCGGGTGTCGGCCCGGAACTCGCGTACCTTCAAGCTGTTGGAAGGTTACAACCGGTCTCAGTCACCGACGAGGAGGCTCTTTCGGCGTTCTCGTTCCTCTCCCGGA
>LAHU01007490.1_pt1 | contig 31856 bp, 32 predicted proteins | sample 329631 | NCBI WGS metagenome assembly LAHU01 (sample SAMN03275698, study PRJNA271635) | activated sludge metagenome | isolation source: sample C-0 Zero hour mixed sludge faded in reactor as a methanogenic...
ACGAGGACATGGTGACTGCCACCTCCGGGAAGTGAGAAGACGATCTCCTCGGCATACACCTTCCCTTCCCTTGCAAGCCTTGAAAAGAGTAATTGTTCATCTTTTTCACGAATGAACGTGCTAACAGGCACTCCCTTCAGCTCTGCAACACTTCTTCCAAGGAGCGATGCGGCATTCCAGTTGACCTCCTCCACCACCATGCGGCCGTCGATCTCCCGGACGAGGATGCTCCCTGCTTCCGAATGATCGAAAAGACCGGTGTAGAGAATTTCTTTTTCACGAAGCCTTCCAGAAAGGGTGGATATTAACCACCCGATGAAGACAATCACGCCAACACGGACCAGTGTCTCCAGCAGGACCTGGACGTCCCCTCCCACCAGGAGAAGGACCATGAGGAAATATGCACCACCAATCGTCCCAGCAATTGTAAGGCCATGCCTTGGGAAGCGGTATGCCCCTATCACGACAGGGATATACAGGAGGTGCGGCAGGACGATGGTGTAGCCTGTCACAAGACCAACAAGGTTGAGCAGGAGCGCTGCCGACGTGGAAGCCATGAGCGCAAGGTTCCAGCTCCCTTCACGACCGTCGAAAACCGACGAGAGGTTCATCTTATCTTCCCCTGATAGGCTGGCTGGTCTTCTGCTCTCCCCTCTCTCAATAGTGAGTACCCAATCATCCTTTCTCCTGCCCGCGTACCGCGGCCCTGTACAGGAATGCGTGGCGGGGAATATAAGTGAGTATTTTACCTTTCTCTGATGGGCGTGGAGGGTATTTTGGCAATCAAACCAGTGTTGAAACCACAGGCATGCCATCACCGGGCATGAAGAGCTCTTTCCAATGGATTTTACCTCCAGGAATCACTGGCTGCAGAGGAGATAGAATTCACGAACCATGGGTGGAGATCTGATGACAAACAAGGCTCCCTTGCCCTCTGTTCGGTTTAGATGAGACAGAACTCACGGACTATCGACGGAGATGAGGAGAAACAGGGTTCAACATACCCGCACACCATTGCCATGAATCATTTTTTCGTTCTGCCAGGTTACAGGCAGCCCGTTCCTGCCGGGAGATCCCTCAAAACCGGCAGATAGGAGTGTTGATAGTCCCAACTGCCTTTCAAAGATGATTTTTCATACCGGTTAATAGATACCAGCCCGCACCGGCACATTGACCGGATCGCCAGCCCCACTACGTTCTCCGGGAACCGTTATTTCCCTGGAATAATCAACCGCTGCCAGCAGGTAGCGTACCGCCCCGGGAACAACCCCTGCGCAGGGTAATTACAGGCGTCGCCATATTTATGAATCTCTCACACCAGATACTTCCCTGCCAGACCCCCCGGTCAAGGTGACCACATCGGCTTTGGGGAGATGTGCCATTCCACCGTCCTGGAGCGGGTCCGGTTGCACAACCCACATGACAATACCGGAACCTGCTGCCTGTGACAGGACCGTGCGTATCCTGCTGCCTGTGACGGCACGGTAATCATCCTGCTGTTAGCGGGAGGGCCCGTGCTCGTGACCGCATCACCAGGCCGCGCCAGGCCCGGCACGGCTCCCAGACCCGGTTGCGATACGGACCCCCTTACGCATCCTCCTTTCGCACCTTGTCGAAAGGAACCGCTGGAGCGGTCTTGCGTGTCCCCGACGACTGGCCGTGCCAGGTAGTGCAATCCGGTTGCTACGCAGGAGTTGCTGGTAGTATCCCGGGCCGTGAAAAGGGAGGCATTGTACGTTTCTCTTCGCCCGTTTTTCTCATTGCGGGTGCGCAGCAGCAGGATCCTAACCATCGCTCCTTCGTGCTTCCCTGCCATGAGGTGGAGAACTTCGTTCCGTTACACCCCGCAGATGAAGGTTCTAGTGAGGACCGTCATTCCGACTGCGCATCTCCTGGTCACATATGGTCCCCCTTATGGGAGAACGGGTATGCGTGCTTCTGCAGAAAATCCGGGGCTTATACCACGCACACCCCTCTTCAAGAACCTGGAGTACACCATACAACTGCAGGTTACTCACCCGCGGAATCGGTACCGGGTTGAGAGTGACCTCGAGAACGCACGGTCGTCGCGGTATCGTGGTGGGAAGGGTCGCATCCAGTTGAAAGGCCCCATACTCGGCGAATGTCGGAGAACCAATTTATATCTATGGATATTTTTCCCCGCCGGTATAACCCGGCACCAAGCCAAATTAGAAATATTTATAGGGAGAACAGTCGTTCATCCGCTTGTTGCACAGCGCAACAATACCGGAGGAAAATAAATGAAAAAGAACAGGCCGTATATTTGCGAAGTGTGTGGTTACATTTACGACCCAGAGAGAGGGGAGCCCAAGAATGGAATCGCGCCGGGAACCGCATTCGAAGACCTTCCCAAGGACTATACCTGTCCTGTATGCGGAAAAGCCAAGATTGGAAAGACCGCGTTCAGCCCCATGGATGCACCTTCAGGGAGGTACCGCTGTATTGCCTGTGGATACCTGTACGATCCCGAGAGGGGAGAACCCAAGAATGGGATAAAAGCGGGTACTGCATTTGAAGATTTACCTGACACCTATGTCTGCCCTGTCTGCGGGGTTTATGCAAAGATCGGGAAGAGCGCATTTGTGCCATCCGAATAACTTCTTTTTTTTACCGGTCTAAAAGCCCACCCCGGGCTATTGCTCTCTGTATCACCGTCTCCCGTACATCAGGTCTCGTTCATGGTATCCAGGCCCGCATCGATGAGAGACATGGTCTATCATTCATGGACCACTCCTTGGCCAAGGACTATTAGGAGGTCTACCTACAGGATAGAGTTCCAGGTTTTTTTGCTTTTTTGGTCCCTTTTTAAAAATGCCAGAGGGACTCCTTTCCTTTCTCTTCAGTATGATTATTATCGGTGATCTTGTAGCGGATAACCGGGACATGAGTCACGTCCCACTTGCAGGAGAAGAGGGGATTGCAGAGCGTGTCGTACCAAGAGCCAGACACGTTCTCCTCAAACCGGACGGTCCACCCCGATTGCACAGCCCCGTCAAACCTCTCCTTAAGGGAGGTTGTCCTGTCAGGAGGCAACAGGTTCCAGATGCCCGCACCGTGCAGGTTCCGGCACGTTTGTCCCAATAGTCACGCTAAAAGGCCATACCCTTTCAGAATAAACCCGTTTTCATCCAAAAGAACCGCCTAATCAGAGGCCGGGTTTATCAACGACCGTTCCGTTTCCAGCCCCTCCTAGCGTACGGTTTCGATTGACTTGCGCAAGGTGCTATCCCACAGGTGGAAAAGGACGGTTTGGCGGTCCACTCTTGGTTCATACACGAAGCACCGGGTTTAACCCCGGACTCCCTTTCCGGGGATGCCGTGGGCCAGTACAGGTATTCTGCAGGTATTCCGGTGGTGATACTTTTCCGGTTCTGTTGGCAATACACGACGTGAACCCGGCTTGCCGTTGGCCAGTACCGGTATCCTGGCGGTGATACAGGCATCGTCCAGGAGTCCGGTGCCCAGTCACGGGCGAGGAGAGTGGCACAGGGGAGAGGGGGTCTGCCGCGACCTGCATCCGGGCGAACTTTGCCGTATCAAGGGCCCGTGTGTCAAAAGAGATACGCAACGGTTACCCAGTACGAGCGGGAAAGCAATTATCTCAGGGATATCTATTCACGATAACCCGGGACGGAGAAGGACCATGGACAAACAGAACAATGGATACACCGAAGAGACCCTTGATCCGGAAGACTGGGTATCGATGCGTGCCCTGGGTCACCGTATCCTCGATGACGCGATGGATTACATCGAGACGATACGGGAACGCCGCGTCTGGCAGCATGCACCACCACACGTAAAAGCGCACTTTGATGGACCGCCCCCCTCAGATCCGCAACCCCCGGAGGAAGTCTACCAGGAGTACGTCGACTTCGTCCTCCCGCACCAGACCGGCAACAGCCACCCGAGGTTCTGGGGCTGGGTTGCGGGATCCGGGACCGTGATGGGATCGTTCGCAGAGTTGCTGGCAGCCTCGACCAACGCGGTCAGCGGGGCCTTCGCCTACATGAGCAATAATTACGTCGAGATCCAGGTCGTCGAGTGGTGCAAGGCGCTCCTTGGGTTCCCTTCAACTGCCAGCGGCCTCATCACCAGCGGGTGCTCGGCATCAAACCTGATCGGGCTTGCGGTTGCGCGGAATACCATGGCCGGCTTCGACCTGCGGAAGCAGGGTATGCAGAAAGCACCACAGCAGATGACCATATACTGCTCTGATGAGGCACACTCCTCGATCCAGAAAGCAGTCGAACTCCTCGGCTTCGGGAGTGATTCCTTGCGCCGGGTCCCGGTAAATGACTCCATGCAGATCGACCTCGCAGCCTTGAGAGCGACGATTACGAAAGACCGTGTGAGCGGCTGTCGTCCCATCTGCATCGTTGGTGCTGCCGGGACGACCAACACGGGTGCGATCGACGACCTCAACGCACTGGCAGATATCTGCGCGGAAGAGAGGTGCTGGTTCCATATCGACGGTGCCTTCGGTGCCTGGACCGCCATCACACCCAGGTACCGGCATCTCGTGGACGGCATGGAGAGGGCGGACTCACTGGCGTTTGACCTGCACAAGTGGATGTACCTTGCCTACCCTATCGGTTGTGTCCTGGTCAGGGATAGCGACATCCACCGCCAGGCATTCTCCCTAACCCCGACCTACCTGGCCCACGGGGAAGGAGAACGCGGCCTGACCGGCATCGACGTCCCCTGGCTCTCTGACTACGGTTTTGAACTCTCCCGCGGTTTTCTTGCACTCAAGGCCTGGATGACATTCAAAGAGCATGGGACCAGCAGGTATGGCAGGCTCATCCAGCAGAATATCAACCAGGCGCATTACCTGGCTCAACTGGTCAGGACCGCCCCTGAACTTGAATTAGCTCTTCCAGTCTCACTGAATGTGGTGAATTTCCGCTACGTCCGTCCCGACCTGGATGAATCCTCGCTGAACGATCGGAACAAGCGGATCGAGATCGAGCTCCAGGAGCAGGGGATAGCAGTCCCCTCTGTCGTCAGCATCCGGGGCACGAAGTACCTGCACATCGCTATCACCAACCACCGCAGCCGCCGGGAAGACCTTGACCTCCTGGTGCGGGAAGTGATCCGGATCGGTGATGAACTCGCATGATCATCAAGAGGGGAAGAAAGAGGACCGGTCCCCGATAAACCCGGGTTATATACCCCTCAGATCGCGTTCCGTCAGCTCCGGGTACCCTGCGGGCATATCCAGGAACCGGACAATGAGCATGTGCTGAGCGAACGGGGGCCGGTACTGAATCGGGCGTACGCTGCTGTCATAATCCAGGAATCAGCAGGCATCACCTTTTTCATATGCTTTTGGCTGAACTGCTTCGCCAGCCGGGCAAGGGGATGCGGGATGAACCCTCTATCACTCCGAACCAGGATGACTCGGAACTCCTCACCCATGATGGTACCGGTCCCTCATTTCATCAGCCGTTCCAGGGCGAGTGCCCCGAGCTGTGCCATTGCCTCAGGGACCCCCTCGGTCTCAAGCGTCATCACTGCATCCGGCTCCTGGAACGCGAATGCGAGAACACCATATACCAGGCCATGTGCCTTCATCGGGACGTAATGCCCATATCCCCCAGCCAGGGTTTCGGTCCCCTGCCCCGCCACTTCGCCATTGTTGTAGACCCACCGGGCGATGGTCATCTCTTTTTCGGTAAAAGGATAGTCCCCGTCTCCCGCTGCCACCCGGAGATCATTGCCTTCAGGTACCAGTACCGAGACCCGGCCGGGTGTGAATGCCCGCATGTGTCGGGCTAGGATCTCAAGGACCTCCTCATATCGTTGCGTATCCACGAGATCTTTTGACAGCCCTGCGACCGCCGCTACCGTCGCCTCGCTCCTCCGGATCTGGGGGATGAGGTACCGGAGGCGGTTTGCCAGGTGACTGATGGCGATCGCGATGATGACATATCCGGTAAATGAGATGGAATATTCCCAATCGGATATGGAAAACATGAAATACGGGGAGATAAATGCAAAGTCAAAGACAAAAATGCTCACTACTGCGGCGAATATCGAGGCACCCCTGCTGAAGAACCAGGCACTTGCCACGACCGGCAGGAGCTGGATGATGATGAGGTTCTCTGTGCTGATAGTGCCAAAAAGCATGTAGTTCAGGAGAGTGACCGCGAGGATGAGTATGAGTGTTATGAGATAATCCCCGGGAAGAAGGCGTGGGATCTGCTGTTTCAGGGGGAGGGGCGGTACACCCTTTGCATCGAAGAGGATGATGTCAATTCCCGGTGTCGTTCGCATGATCCGGTAGACCGGCGAGAACAGGATATTCAGCCCCCGGGGTTTCCCGAGCATGATCGTCGTCACGTTATGCTGGCGGGCGTACCGCAATATCTCGGAGGCCACGTCTTCGCCGCGGTATATCACTATCTTCCCCCCGAGCTTGGCTGCAGTGTCCATGGCGTCTTTTAACCATGCCCGCTCCTGCGGGGTGGGCGGACCCTCTCGCTCCTCCTCGACCGAGAAGACCACCCATTCCGCATTCATCCGCACAGAATCACGGTATGCAGCCCTGACCATGGCTTCCGCCGTGGGCCCGGGGCGTATTGCGACCAGGATACGCTCCACTGCCGGCCAAGGACCCGAAATTGCCCTGGCCCGCATGTGGGTCACCATTTGCCGGTCCGTCCGCTGGGCAAGGAACCGCAGCGTCAGCTGACGAAGTGCTATCAGGTTTCCCGTGGAGAAGAAGTGCTCAACCGCCTGTGCTGCCATCTCACCGGTATACACTTTGCCGGCGTTCAGGCGTGCGATGAGCTCTTCGGGAGTGAGGTCGACCAACCGGATATCCTCTGCACGTCTGAAAAAAGTATCGGGAACGGTCTCATGCACCTTGATCCCGGTAATCTGGATGACCGCATCGTTCAGGCTCCCGACATGCTGGATATTCACGGTTGTGTAGACCGAGATCCCTGCCCGGAGCAGTTCTTCAATATCCTGGTAGCGTTTCAGGTGCCGGGAACCCGGGGTATTGGTGTGTGCGAGCTCGTCCACGAGGACAATGGAGGGTCTCCTGGCCATGATGGCGTCAAGGTCCATCTCCCGGATCTCGAGACCCTGGTACCGCTTTTGTACCGGGGGGATGCTCACAAGTGAAGCGGCAAGGGTATCGGTCTCGATCCGCCGGTGCGTCTCGATGTACCCGATGATCACATCATTTCCCTCTGCCTTCCGCTGGAGGGCATCCCAGAGCATGGTGTAGGTCTTCCCCACCCCTGCAGCATACCCGAGATAAATAATGAGTTTTCCATGATGGGCGGACCGGTCCTCTGCCCGTGCGAGCGTGAGGAGGTCTTCAGGTGCCGGCCGTCTCCGTTCCGGGTCAGAAAAAGAGTTCATGGAAGTTCACCCCGGTCAAGTGCCCGGTTCAGGGAGAGGACATTCACATATTCCTGCCCGCGGGAAAAGGGATTTACAACGATATTCCGGTAAACGAGAGCCTGTACCTGGCCTTCCGCCACCCCCCGGGCTTTCGCTACCACCGGGACCTGCAGGAGCGCTGCATTGAGCGAGATGTGCGGGTCGAGGCCACTCGCGGATGACGTTACGAGATCTCCCGGCCATGGACCTTTCACCCCAAGTCTTTCCAACTGGCGGATTGTCAGGTTTACCTCCCCCAGCAGGGCAGGGTTTGATGGTCCGATATTGGATCCCCCCGATAGTGCCGCATTGTAGGAGCTTCCTGCGGTAGCTGATGGCCGGCCCTGGAAATAGAAGGGGCCGGTGAAATTCAGGCCGATCAGCTCAGATCCCACCGTGGCTCCCCTCACGTCCTTCACCAGGCTGCCATGGGCCTGGTAAGGGAATGCCAGCCCGGCTATCCCGGTCATGACGAGTGGGTAGATAACCCCGGTGATGAGAAACAGCACCCCAAAAAGGAGTATGACAGCCCTGACAGACCCGGACCTTCTCATAGGCAGGCCACCGCTGAGATCAGGAGATCAATCGCCTTGATACCCAGGAACGGGGTCACAATGCCCCCGAGACCGAAGATGATCAGGTTATAGGTAAAGAGTCGTGCGGCTGGCATTGGCCGGAACTGGACACCCCGGAGAGCGAGCGGAATGAGCAGCGGGATGACCAGGGCATTGAAGACCACTGCTGACAGGATGGCCGTTCCCGGTGTGGCCAGTCCCATGATGTTGAGGATCGCAAGATCCGGGTAGATCGCGAGGAATGCTGCGGGAATGATTGCGAAATACTTTGCGACATCATTTGCGAAGGAAAATGTCGTAAGAGCGCCCCTTGTCATCAGGATCTGCCTGCCGATCTCGATGACGTCGATCAGCTTGGCTGGATCAGAGTCCAAGTCAATGATATTGGCCGCCTCGCGGGCCGGCTGGGTACCGTTGTTCATCGCAACCGCCACGTCTGCCTGGGCAAGCGCCGGAGCATCGTTCGTGCCATCACCGGTCATGGCAACCATGTACCCTTCATCCTGGTATTCCTTGATGAGCCGCAGCTTTTCATCGGGTTTCGCTTCCGCAAGAAAATCATCGACACCCGCCTCGGCGGCTATTGCTGCTGCGGTCAGGCGATTGTCACCGGTGATCATAATCGTCCTGATGCCCATCCTGCGAAGGTCGTAAAAACGCTCGCGAACACCAGACTTGAGGATGTCCTTGAGGTGAACCACCCCGAGGATGGTGTGGTTTCTGCTGACCACGAGCGGGGTACCCCCGGTCTGTGCAACCCGGGTGACCTTTGAGGATAGATCGGGAGGGATGGATTTTCCGGAAGAAGTGACCTCTTCCATGATAGCGTCCGTCGCACCCTTGCGGTACGAGGTATCACCGATATCCATGCCGCTCATGCGGGTGTGTGCAGAAAAGGGAATGAAGACGGCTCCTTCGGGTATATTACATGGGATACGGCCAGAGACAGTGGCCAGGGATACAACGCTCTTTCCCTCGGGGGTCTCGTCTCCATAGGATGCGCAATAGGCTGCATGCACAAGATCCCCCTCCTCCACGCCTTCGACCGGGATAAATGTAGCAGCCTGCCGGTTCCCGAGGGTGATGGTGCCGGTCTTGTCAAGGAGCAGGACATTCACGTCACCTGCCGCCTCTATAGCCCTGCCTGACATTGCGATGATATTTCTCTGGAAGAGCCGGTCCATCCCGGCTATCCCAATAGCAGGTAAAAGAGCGGCGATCGTCGTGGGTGCAAGGCATACGAATAGAGCAACCAGGACCACAAAACCGACAGGGCTCCCCCTCCCTGAAGTTGCAGCGCTATACGCGGAGACCGGCCATATTATCGCCACCACAAGCAGGAATATGCCAGTGAGGGCAAAGAGAAGGATCTCAAGCGCCTGTTCATTCGGGGTCTTCCTCCTCTTGGCCCCTTCGATCATCTGTATCATGCAATCGAGGAAGGTCCTGCCAGGCTCCGCCGTGATCCGGATGATGATCTCATTGGCGATAACGGTGGTCCCTCCGGTCACGGCACTGCGGTCACCGCCGGATTCACGCACGACCGGTGCAGATTCCCCGGTAATGGCCGCTTCGTTGACCAGGGCTGCACCTGCAACAATCTCCCCGTCGCCAGGGATGATATCACCGGTCTCAGCCAGGACTAGGTCGCCAGGCTTGAGGTCTGCTGATGACACGGATTCAGCTGGGGCAGAAAAATTGGGGGATTCCAGTTTTTTCGCCGTCATGGCAGACCTTGTCCGCCTGAGAGAGGCCGCCCTGGCTTTTCCCCGCCCTTCAGCCAGCGATTCTGCGAAATTTGAGAAAATAACCGTCAGCCAGAGCCACGCAGACACCACGCCCGTGAAGAACGCAGCATTCCCACCCTGAGCAAGGACTTCGTACAGGAACGTGACAGTCGTCAGGATCCCACCAACCTCGACGGAGAACATGACCGGATTTGCAAACTGTCGCCGCAGGTCAAGCTTCTTGATGGCATTCAGTGCGGCGTCAGTGAGAAGGTCCCGGTCAAAGGCTGTGACATGTGTCACGCGTTTTCGGGCCATTTCAGAGGGCTCCGGCGAGAGAGAGGTGCTCAGCAACCGGACCCATCGCAAAGAGGGGGAAAAACGTGAGTCCCCCGATAATAAGAATTACTGCGACGAGCCAGAGAACGAAGGAGGGGGATGTGGTAGGGAGGGTCCCCGACCCCCGGGGAGCGGTCTTCTTCCCGGCCATCGATCCGGCGAAGGCCAGCATCGCAATAGCCGGTACATATCGTCCAACCGCCATGGCCAGTGCACCTGACAGCGAGTAGAATGGGAGGTCCCCGTTGAGACCGGCAAAGGCACTCCCATTGTTGTTTGCCATCGAAGCGAACGCGTAGACAACCTCGGAGAGGCCGTGGGGGCCCGGGTTGAAGATCCCGGCGATACCTCCCGGCGTTACCAGTGCAATACCGGTGAACAGCAGGACGAGGACACCAGGAACAAGGATCGTAACCAATGCCACCTTCATCTCGGCGATCCCGATCTTCTTGCAGAGATACTCCGGGGTACGCCCGATCATCAGGCCGGCAATGAAGACCGCGACCACAACGAATGCCACCATTGTGGTAAAGCCCGACCCGATACCCCCAAAGACAACCTCTCCGAGGAGGATAAGAACCATGGGGACGAGACCACTAAGCGGCGTCAGTGAATCATGCATGGCGTTCACCGCCCCGCAGGAGACCGCAGTGGTAGAGACGGTGAAGAGGACCGTACCTGCAAGCCCGAACCGGACCTCCTTTCCTTCCATCGACAATCCGGGCACATCCGCCGAGGCAAGGGAAGGATTTCCGGAAAGCTCTGCGATGGAGAACACCCCCGTCGCAGCGACAAAGAGCAGCATCATTGCGGTATATATTGCCCAGCCCTGTCTCTTATCCCCGGCAAGCACCCCGAATGTAAAGGGCAATGCCGCAGGGATGAGAAGGATGAGGAAGACCTCGAAGAGGTTGGAGAAGGGGGTTGGGTTCTCGTAGGGATGAGCGGAGTTCGCGTTGAAGAACCCCCCGCCATTCGTTCCCAGCAGCTTGATGGCCTCCTGCGAAGCGACCGGCCCCATGGGAATGTGCTGGGATCCGGCCCCCCCGTACCCACCTGTAACAAGTGTGGGGTCGAGGTTCTGGATGACCCCCTGGGAGAGGAGGAGAATGGCAGATACACAGGCCATAGGGAGGAGGACATAGATGACTGCCCGGGTCATATCTACCCAGAAATTCCCGATGGCAGCGGTCGTTTTACGGGTGAGCCCCCGCATCACGGCAATGGCAACACAGAGGCCCGTGGCAGCAGACAGGAAGTTCTGGACGGTAAATCCCAGCATCTGGGTCAGGTAACTTGCTGATACTTCCCCGCGACAGACCTGCCAGTTGGTATTGGTCGTGAAGCTCACTGCCATGTTGAGTGCAGTATCAATGGAAAGACCAGAGACCTGCTGGGGGTTCAGGGGGAGATATCCCTGGAGGAGAAGGATGAGGAACAGGACGAAAAAGCCTACCCCATTGAACAGGAGAAGGTCCCGTGCATACCCTTGCCAGTTCTCCTCCTCCTCCGGGGATGTCCCCACGAGTGGGTACAGGAATGCTTCAAACCTGGCCAGGGGAGTCCAGGTGATGTTCCCGGAGAACACCGCTGCTAGATACCGGCCTGCCAGGTACGCTGCACCAGTGACAAGAAGGAGAAACAGCAAGATAATTACCATATCGTACAAAGGATCCACGACAGACATCGCGCGACCATCTCCGAAATCCGGGCAGGGTTCTCCGGGTATTCTCAGAAAGGTGCTTCCCCTTTAGTTGGATAAGTAGTTATCCATTAAGGTGGGTAGCCAGGCCATATGACGGTTGTGTGTCCTTCTTCAAATCGTTCCAGCCTTCCGCGTGGTATTCCACTCCGCGTCATCTCCCTAGTATCCACCCCCATGCATGCAGTACCAGCGACGTGACGACCACGGAGAGGGCTGGGCACTGACGAGAGGATCGGCTCATGCATCGCTTTCCCCCAGGGGTGAGTGAATCGTTCCTCGCATCAACGAGGAAGACCGTCTTTGGGATGCGGGAGGTGTGATCTCTCTATAAGGAATGGGTGCCGGAATAATGGCCGGGGTACGGGGCGGGGTTATCATCTTACTTGCGCGTGCAACTGCAGCAATCGCGGCCACGGTATCGATGATGGCCGGTGAGTACCTTGACCTTGAGTCCGAGAAGGATACGGCCAATAGAAAGGCAGAGCAGAAGAGAAGGATACCAACCTCGACCCCGATCAGGCTGTCGAGCGTGTAATACTCCCGCTGGGAAGAACCGGGCTATCAAAGAGGAGAATTCCCTCCATCCAGGATAATTTAACGAAAAACCCCCTTGTAATCCGGCCCTTTGAGAACCCGATCGCATGTGACGATGAACCGCTCTCCCAGAAGGTGATCCCTGTGGACCATGCCTGCTGGAGTGGGATCGCAGATATCATCGCGATAATTATCCCGGGGGTTCCATTCGCGTTCCCCCCGGTTGAAGAGGCGAAAAATACCTGTGTTGCGAAAACGGCGATTCTCCTGCTTCTTATCGGGATTGGCAGGGCAAGGACAGGGAAGCGTCCGGTTATCAGGACCGTACTCGAGACGATGGTAATAACGACGGATGCAGGCAGGGCAGGTGTTGTGGTCGACGGGCTCCTTACTGGAGAGTTTTTTGCCTTTTTTCGGGATTACAAGGAGAACCTGATGACAGGTGGGTAAGGGGGGCCAAGGTACCCTCACGCAGTGGTACAATAATCCCGGTCATAAAGTATCAGTCCCTGCTGTCACGTTTTTCTGCTTGCATATTCCACCGATAATGTTCTTTTCTCTTCACGAACCAGTAAGCCGGCCCCATATCACGGATGAGATCGAGGTGGGCATCGAGATACAGGTGAACGGTGCGAAGACGATGAAGGAGTGTACAGCCGGGCCATACCAGACACTGCTAATAACCGGAATGGGCCCTGTCCTTCGCACATTCCCGTATTGTACACCGGGTGTACCCCCTCCGGACCTGCTTGGACCAGACTTGCGGAACCCCGTTATCTGGTGTAGGACAGATAGGAATACAGGATAATCGCGAAATTCAAGAGTTATTTCTGATTTGAGTTCTGTGTATTGCTCGAACTGGAGATCTGCCAGTATTTTCTCGAGCATATCCACCATGGTGAATAATTCTTTGCATGAAGGAATACCGTCACCACACCAGAGGCCATAGAACGATATCAGGTCCTCGTCCATCCGATGTCCCCTAGTTATAATCTCGGTTTGCCAGGGGTAATTTACTCCACAGTACCCAATCACTGCCCCCCTATCGGTTCATTATAGACCCGGTTCAGATACAAGCCGATCCCTACCGGGATCAGGAACATCAGGGCGTAATACAGGTATATATCCAGTGCATAGTACTGTGCCTGGAACAAACAGACGATGAACAGGAAATCAAAGACCATCGCAATTACGGCCCAAGCGATCCCAACACCTGCATAGTAGGCGAGGGGTAGGTTCTGCCCATGGAACCACCACCAGGTGACCAGGATTGTAACGGGGGTGAAGAGTGCGGTGATGATCCAGCCCATATTGCCTGCCAGTGGTGAAAAGAACAGGACCATCCCAGCGAGGTAGCCGAGAAGCCAGAGCAGCAATCCAAGGCCTATGCTATCCTTGATCCACGCCTTCATACCAAGAGTTGGCCGTGTTCCACAAATAATCTCTCCGGGCTGGGTCAAGGTCGGTATTGAGGTGAAACCCGGCAGGATCACGTACATTACCTGGGTGGTCTGTCCCTCGACGGTGGCAGACATGGTGCCGGTCCTGGTATCGAGGCCGATACGGCCTGAAAGAAACAGATCCTGTCCCGAGTATACCGCCTGGCGGTACGGTCCGATGGGTTTCAGGGCATACTCAATCAGAACGAGCTCTTTACAGCATGATGAAGGAGGAAGGGGAATATTACCACAAAGATAGTGACCCCGATGAGAATGCCACCCACCAATACCTGAATGGGGATATAGGATTTACGGTAATCAACCATGTAGTATCTCCCAGATTTCCATTCTGTGTGTATCACAATTCAACAGGGCAGGTACTAATACTCTCCCGGATAGCGGTCGCGGGAGTGCAGGCGGGTTGATTGTATGAATGCAATATTCTGTAACGGATGGTCCAATTGGTTGTGTTAACCGGTAGCACGGAATAACCGACTCTACCTGGTTACCTACTTAGGGTCCTGTGGTTGGATCAACCAGATATATCGCCAGGAACGGATATCGCGCACGTCAACCTTCCAGGCTCAAGGAGGTAGTTCTTTTACTGATAACCACCATCAATCCACGTATGCAGGAACCGGGGTACCGGGGAGAATATCCAGCCACTACGGTTATCTTATCGAACCTGCTCTCACTCTGTATCTATGGAACAGGGGCATACCTCATCTTCAGGCTCAACATACTCCTGGCTGCAGCGTATATCATTTTTATTGGTATCCTTGAATACCGGCTCTTACGAAGGCGTTGCGTTGACTGTTACTATTTCGGCAGGACCTGTGCATTTGGAAAAGGGCGGGTAAGCCGGTTTTTTCGAGAGGGGCATTACAGATCGGTTCAACCAGAGACCGCTCACATGGAGGGATATGGTCCCTGACCTCCTGGCCTTCATCATCCCCCTCCTCGCGGGGATCATACTCATTTTACAGAAATTCACATGGGTTATCCCAGTACTCGTCGCAGCCCTGTTCCTCCTGAGTTTCCCTGGTACTGCCTACGTCAGGACCAAGCTGGCCTGCAGGTACTGCAAGCAGAGAGAGATCGGTTGCCCCGCTGAGCGGTTGTTCGATTCGTCAGAGAAACTCTGATTACTCCCCAGGTATTGTGGAAAGAGGCGGAAATATCAGGAATGCCTTGGATTCCAGTATAATATTATCACACGAGGTATTGCGAGAGAAGACACCAGTCGTCACGGTATTATTATTATCCCTGTGTTAGTCTCCCTTCATCAGTTCCTGTATCCAGGCCCGGTTCGCCCGGAGGGCACACCCCCCTTCTGTTTCCGTAAGGAGCGCCGGTGCCTCGCGGAGCCGGGAGAGCAGACGGGACCCAAGGGCGCTTTCGAGCGAGACCACAGAGAGGTTCGCATCCGAGAACGGGGCTGCAGGACATGGCTCAAGGTCACCGGAAGGACTGATGTGCACGAATCCCCGGCCTGCTGCAAGGCAACCACCGTATGCTGCTTCGTCTCCAGGAAACCCAATAAAGAGTGCCGGGAATCTGCGGTTATAATCTGAAAGGACCGCCTGGAGTGTGTTCTTCTGCTCATGGGTCAGGATCAGGTCTTTCGTCCCGGCGGCCATGGGGACATACTCAACATACGAAAAGACCCGGGCACCGGCACCTGTCATCTGCCGGACAAATGCTTCTCCCGTGATGGTGTCAACGTTTCTCCGGGTCGTGGTCATCGAGCAGCCGAAGAATACCTTGCGTTCCTTCAGCCTGGCACAGGCCGCAAGCAACTGGTCATAGACCCCGCTCCCCCTTCGTGCATCGGTCTCCTCGCGAAATCCCTCGAAACTGATAACCGGGACGATGTTCCGGAACGCTGCAATCTGATCGGCCACCGTCTCATTGATAGAAAGGCCGTTGGTAAAGACCGGGAATAGTACCTGGGGATGGTCCCTCGCAACCCGGTATATCTCTTCTCTTCGGACAAGCGGTTCCCCGCCCGCGATGACTATGATGGAGACGCCCAGTTCATCTGCCTGGTGTATGACAGATACCAGCGTATCAGGCCCTATCTCGGGTTTTGGCCTGTCGTTGCGCCCATGCATGTAGCATCCGGCACATGCGAGGTTGCAACGCCGGGTGATGCTTACGATCATGACTGGCGGGACCAGCAGGCCTTCCCGCTCATGCTGTTTCCGCTTTGCAGCCGCCTTCCGCTGGTGATGCAGGATGAGCGTACCGGGTATGACGAGAACAGGCTCCGCTGCAATGATCCGGACTGCCCTACCCAGGGTCTCCCCTATCGTTGCATTGAAGGTCTTCCGGTACGGGTAATCATCTTCTTCCATACCACCAGTCTCCCGGCTTCTCCAGGGGAGTCCCGGACGGCGGTACTCCCGCCGCCGGGGGGAGGACAGCCGGCATCCTTACAGAGAGGACCGCTACGAGCTTCCTACCGCACCCCTGCACCAAGATGCGGCTGATCCGGTGGAGTGCCAGGGCTCCCACACCGCTGAACCTGGCGATGGTAAAGATACGGGGGATGGCACTGAGATTGGATTTTCCAGCAGATTCAGCCATACAAACGTTGATTCCAGCATCGTCCGGGGAACATAGTATTCCAGCTCTGTCTGTTGCCGGGCAGACTCCCACCGGTGCATCCCTTGGTGAGACAACAGGTACCAGCCCGGTCTCTATCAGTTCTTCCGCGATCTTCCCTGTAATGGCATGCGAGTTGCCTGTGCCGGTACAAGAGGAGAGAATAGTCTTCATCGTGGATCTCCGGAGGGGGGTATCACCTGGTACATCAGGATCACCGTGTTTCCTGGGGGGTTCCCCCGTTTAAGGTCCGGAAAGGGACTGCCCCGATGATCTGCCTGAGCAGATCACCACCCACATCTGGTTTCTTTGTATCTTTTGCGTCCAGGGAGAACCCGGCCATGACCTGGACCCCGCGGAGAGAAAGTGCATGGCTGAGGTTTGGAAGTGCCTCACCGGGCTGCCCGCAACAGGTCGTAAAGACCACGGCAATTTTCCCTTCGCAGCCTTTCAGTGCCTGGACCGCTGCATTGATGGCGGGTGTTGCCCTCCCAGCCCATACCGGGGTGCCGATGATCAGGAAGTCGTAGCGGGAGACGTCTATCTCCGGTGGTTCGATCGGATCGCACGCCATCTTCCTGGACCGCAACACACCGGTCGTATAGGCCGAAAACGAAGAGTAGGCCTTCTTTGTTCGGACTTCGATCATATCACATCCGCTGGCATTCCGGATGCCCTCGGCAATACCCCGGGTCACCCCGGAGTACGAGAAGAAGATCACGCAAGCCCGGATATCCCGGTCCCCGGTCGACTTCCGGACAAGTTCACGGTTGCAGTTCACCATGACGCCCGAGTACATCAGCTCGAACTGGTCCCGAAACGCAACCATCCACTCACGGCTGATAGTATAATAGATGTAAAACCCATCCCGCCGGGAATCAACGATTCCCTCGTTCCGAAGCGTCTTGAGGTGCTGCGATACCGCGGGCTGCGATATCCCAAGCCTGGCAGCAAGTTCCGAGACGCCGAGTGTCCCACTCGGGTCGGTGACCAGGAGGAAGATTATCTGGAGGCGCGTCAGTTCGCCAAGCGCCTTGAATGACCCGGCCAGCGCGGGTGCAATCTCATTCAGATTGCTGCTCCCTTTGAGCGTGTCGTGCTGATCCATGGTTACTTGTATAAGTATTTACTAATACACTTATATCTATCGCAACGTCCCATGCACGGGCAGATCTTCGTTGGCACTCCCATCCCGGTAATCTGGTATCCTTTTCACCGTACAGACGGACTTTACGCACCAGGTAATGTCTGTGATAATACCATCCTGGTAATTCGCTATCCTTTTTCCATCCGGTCATCCTACAGGCCGTTTCGGTGGACTCTTTTTGCGTTTCCGGCGCGGAAACCGGATTGTATCATCTCCCATCAGTTCGAGCAGGTGGTGGTATTGCCAGTCCCGTTCCCTGGTCGTGGCGGTGTCATCATCGGCGGAGTTGGTAGCGTCCCGAACCGCAGTTGCAGCATATATGGCAGCAGCAATGGCATGGGCGGGAACATGGGCGGTTGCCAGTGCCTGGCCGGCGGCCCTGGCAGCGGAGCGCGCTGCATCGTTCTCTGCACTATCACGGGCGGCAGCGTGGGCAGCAAGGGCGGTTTTTCGAATATCGGCCATCCTGAAGATACCAGTACGTACCCAGTCCCGGCACGCTTCTATGGCGGTGCGTGGGCGGGGGTCTCCCGGGCATTTCTCCTCGAAGTAGGGAAGTACACGCTCTGCACAGTCAGCCGCCCAGATTGCCAGTACGGTGTGGTCGTTCTTTGCAACCAGCTCTGCAATCGGCTTGTCCAAGGCGGTGACCACCATTTTTCTCTTTTTCATATCAGGAACCAGGTTTCCTGGTTGTTCATCCTTCTCCAGTATTGCCATGAATTACGCCACAATCACCGTAGATATTCTTAATCAGATGTAGGAAGACTTCTTTTCGAGGATCTATCAATGTCTCATCCATTCTGCAAGGGCGTTTTCCTTTGGATAGTCGTTTTACTACCCCGGGGATAGTAGTGTTCTCCTGCTCTTTCCACATCGCTTGTCTACTCCTCCTAGTGACCCACGGCTGCCGGGACCGGTGGGGGAAGTCCTGAATGCAGGGGATATCCCACTCCAGGATACCTGGCTCAATTTCCAAATCCTCATTTCCCATCCCTTCCGAATGGATAATAGGATGGCGTTCTCCCAAAGAGACGGCTATACCATGGGAGGGAATCAGGTGCAGGGCCTATCACCGATATTGGGGATGCAACCGGAGAGAGGGAGATACCTGCTCATCCTCTTCGGCCTGGTCATCAACCTCTGCCTCGGGACCGTCTATTCGTGGAGCGTCTTTGTCAACCCGCTCACCAGGTATTTCACCCATGACCTCGGCCAGGCGGTCACCGCGAATGAAGTGCTCCTCCCGTATTCGGTGATCCTTGCCGTCTTTTCCATCACCATGGCCCTGACCGGGCGGTATGTCGAGGAGCACGGGCCAGCGAGGATCACCGTTATCGGGTGTATCCTTACTGGCCTCGGCTGGCTGCTTGCATCCGCCGTCTCTTCGATCGCGATGCTCTCTCTCATGTACGGTGTGATTGGGGGTATCGGCATCGGGATCGCTTACGGGGCAACCGTCACCGTCGCAGCCCGGTGGTTCCCTGACCGGAGGGGGCTCGCGGTAGGATTGACCGTCTTTGGAGTCGGGTTCTCGGCATTGATCACCGCAAACCTTGCAGGATACTTCATCTCCGCGTACGGCATCATGAGCACGTTCCGGATCTTTGGCATCGGGATCATCCTCATCACGGTCCCCCTCGCCCTCCCGCTCGTATTTCCCCCGGAGGGATGGAGACCTGCCAGCGGGAATCCTCCCAGGCACCAGGAAGAAGGGCACCTATTTACTGGGTGCAACCGCCCGGAGATGCTGAAGACCCCGGCATTTTACGGCCTCTGGACCTGTTACTGCATCGGGTGCACCGCCGGGCTGATGGCGGTATCTATCTCAAACCCGGTCGGGACCGAGCTGGTCCATATTGAGACTGCCCTTGCCACCGCCCTCGTTGGGTTCTTTGCAATCTTCAACGGGAGTGGAAGGCCGGTATTCGGGCTCCTCACCGACCGGCTCAGGCCGAGGAACACGGCGGTCATCTCGTTCGTGCTGATCGCCCTTGCCTCCTTCGCGATGTGGCTGGTCCCGACGCTCCCGGTCTATATCGTCGCATTCTCTGTTCTCTGGGGATGCCTCGGGGGCTGGCTCGCCATTGCACCGACCACCACGGCGTGGTATTTCGGGACTTCGGACTACCCGAGGTGCTATGGTATCGTCTTCCTCGCATTCGGTGCCGGTGCAATCGCCGGTCCGCAACTCGCCGGCTATATCAGGACGACAACAGGGAGTTACCTCGGGGTGTTCCCGTACGTCGTTGCCCTCGCATTCGCGGGTATAGTGGTTGCATTTGCCATGATGAAACCCCCAAAACCGGGTAACTGACTCTGCTCCCTTCAAGCCGAAGCGAAATAACCGGATCCGTCCTCCCGGAAGAATCGGGGGCGGGTATCCGGACAGATATGGACAGGATGAGAGAGAATGAACCGGTGTAGGCAGGAATGGCATCCACCGTTCGTACAAAGACACACGTGAGGAAGCCGGATAACCACACCCAAGGAAATAATGTGCATACATGATTCCTTTTCGAGCATACTTCGGGACGATGTCTCTCTATCCACGGCATCCCGCCCCGGTCCCGACCAGAGATCGAATAAACAGGAGACCGGGTATGAACACGGGTCAACCTACCCGGTTACACCATCTCTTTCATTCTTGATGCGAACTGTTCCGCGTTCCGGAGGTCTTCCGCATTGGGTCTGCCCTTGTTCATTCCCCCGAACAGCGCAAGGAAGCTGTTCGTGTTGAAACCTTTGCAGCTGAATTCACTGAGGATCGTGTAGCCTTTCGATTGCAGTTTTTCCCGAAGCTGTCCATGGTCCCTGGCAACTTTGGCATCGCCTGTCAGTGCACTGGTTGAGAAGATGAACGCCTTTCTGCCGTCCGCCTGCGGGAGCCTGTCGACAAGCGCAAGCAGGGACTCGTGGTGTTTCCCGCCATATATCCCGGAGCCGAAGCCTGCCAGGTCATACCCCGGGAGGTCATCAGGGTCTACCTGGTCCGGAGATTTAACCTGTGCACCGAGTACTGTTGCGATGACTTCCGCAACTTTCCCGGTATTATAATGGTGATAAGAATACAAGACCACCAGGGACTTCATAGATGGTAGCTCCACACGGTCATATTAAAATTCTGGTTAATGGAGTGTGGCGTAGTATAATACGTGCACTTCCGTGACATCTGAACCCTTCCCTGGCGATTTAACCCGCCATGCCGACAAATCATCAAAGATGCACCGGGCCATGTGCACGGCGAGGTGAAATAACAAAATAATTTATTGAACTTTTGTATATTGTTGAGCATGAAACGGAAACTGTACGGACTTATCTTCCTCCTCCTTCTTACCGCAGCACTCCTGGTTGCCGGGTGTACCACTACCCAGCCACAAAGTGCCCAGCCAGCAAGTGCAACAACAACGGCCCCCGTTGCTTCCCAGGGGAGTATCCTCGTGTACTCAGGTGCAGGACTCAAGGCTCCCATGGAAGAGATTGGACAGGTATTCACGAGTAAATACGGAATTGACGTCCACTATACTTACGGGGGGAGTGGTATGCTGATCACCCAGATGAACCTGACACGGAAGGGAGACGTTTTCATCCCCGGGTCAACGGTAGAATACAACACGGCGAAAAACCAGAGCCTTGCTGGTCCGTATCAGCTCGTTGCGTATCACGTCCCGGTGATTGCAGTCCAGAAAGGGAACCCCAAAAACATCACGGCACTCCAGGACTTTGCCAGGCCTGGCCTGAAGATCGCCCTTGGTGACGTGAATGCAACTGCTATCGGGAAAGCCGGGGCAAAGATGTTCAAAAAATTAAATATCACTGATGCGGTTGAGAAGAATGTCATTACCCGGACCCCGACCATCAACGAGCTCGTAGTCATCATGAATACCGGGCAGGCTGATGCATCGCTCCTCACACTCGACAACCTTGATCCGAGCAGCATGGATTCAATCACCATTCCCACCGGTATAAATGAGGTATTGATCGTCCCGGTAGGCATCACCACATTCTCGTCAAACGAAGCGGGTGCACAGAGGTTCGTTGACTTCGTCCAGTCAGAGGAAGGGAAAGGTATCTTTAAAAAGCACGGGTTCCCGGTCTATCCTGATACGGCATATGCAGGTGTCATGCCGTGAAGGACACCACCATGTTTTTTTCACCAATTGGCATCGCCCATTCTTCCCTGCTCACTCCGGGTGCACCCCCGTTCCAGGGGGTCTTTTCGCAGGCAGAGGGAACGATTGAGATCTATCCGGAATACCGGGAAGGATTGGAGAGTGTTACCGGATTCTCCCACCTGATCATTCTATCGCATTTTGATCGCGCCGACCGGGGTGCCCTCGTAGAACTGCCGTTGTTAGATGGGAACTCCCCGCACGGGATATTCGCCACACGCCACTATAACCGCCCCAATCCAATTGGTATTTCGTACGTGGAACTGATCAGTGTCGATCAGGGGATCCTCTCAGTCCGGGGTATCGATCTACTGGATAATACGCCCGTTCTTGATATCAAGCCGTATATTCCGGCATTTGACAGCATCCCGGGTGCCGTCCCGGGGTGGGTAACACACCAGCATATCGAGCGGATACGCGAAACGAGTGTTCATGCCCAGCAGGGCCTGCATTCCACCCCGAAGTAGCATGGACCCCCTGGAGATCTGCTGATGAGAAGGTTTTCGATCGGCCTTGCCACCATCGTCTTCCTTGTCATCGGCATCATCCTTCTTGGATTAGTACTCTACAGTCCCCTGCCGGTCCTTGCCACAAGCCTTGCAAGCCCGGAGATCCAGTTTGCAATCCTGCTCAGTCTTGTAACAAGCATACTCTCTACGCTCATCTGTATCGCAATCGCAATCCCGGTCGGATACGCCCTTGCCAGGTACAGATTCCCTGGGAAAAAGGCCATGTCTCTTGCCCTGACACTTCCCCTCACCCTTCCACCGCTCGTAGCAGGGATCGCCCTCCTTTTATTCTTCGGGACAACCCCGTGGGGGAAAGCGCTTGACAACCTGGGCTTCACCGTCATATTCACCCCCCTTGGCATCGTTGTTGCCGAGGTGTTCGTGAATATGCCCTATATGATCCGGATCCTTCGATCTTCATTCTCCACGATCAATCCGCGGTTCGAGTACGTTGCAAAGACCCTTGGATGCTCCGATACCGGTGCCTTTCTCCAGGTTACGCTTCCCATGGCCAGGTCAGGGCTGCTTGCAGGTACCGTCATTACCTGGTCGAAAGCTATGGGGGAGTTTGGGGCCGTACTGCTGCTTGCCGGGGCAACGACGATGAAGACAGAAACACTCCCGATCGCCCTTTACCTCAATATATCAACGGGAGAACTGAACATGGCGGTCGCAGCCGCTACGATCCTGATCATGATCTCGCTCATCACGTTGTGTGCAGTTGAGGTCATCGATCGCGATGTCCCCGTGTTTTAGGGGGTACATGCGGTGTTACACGTGGAGTCACTCTCGATAACCCTTGGTGAGTTCTCTATCCGTGACGTCTCACTCTCCATCAGGCCCAATGAATATTTTATCATCCTTGGCCCTACCGGCGCTGGAAAGACCGTCCTCCTGGAGACCATTGCCGGTATCCATACCCCCGATTCCGGAAAGATCTACCTGGGCAACCAGGAGATAACCGGGATAGAACCACGGTTACGGAATATCGGGATGGTATACCAGGACTACATGCTCTTCCCGCACATGACCGTCAGGAACAATATCGCGTTCGGCCTGCGGCAACGAAAGACCGCTCTTCGCGAACAGGATACCACCGTTCACGAAATCTGCACCTTGCTGGAGATCCCGCATCTCATCGAACGGTATCCAGGTACGCTGAGCGGTGGAGAACAGCAGCGTGTTGCCCTGGCACGGGCACTGGTGTTGAAACCACGCATTTTACTCCTTGATGAACCGTTGAGTGCACTCGATGGCCGTACACGGGAACGGATGCGCATGGAACTGTCCCGAATCCGGCGGGTTACCGGAACGACGATCGTCCAGATTACGCACCACTTCGAGGACGTCTTTGCCCTCGCAGACAGGATTGCAATCATGCGGGAGGGTCGGATCGTGCAGGTCGGTGAGACTTCGGAGGTGTTCCTGCATCCTTCCGATGCATTTGTCGCCGAGTTTCTTGGTATCGGGAATATTATCCGGGGATATTCATCCAGGTCCGGGGACCTGGCACGGATTAAAACTCCTGACGGCCCGGAATTCTACGCTGCTTCTGATATTTCCGGGGATGTGGTCGCAACGCTTCACCCGGAGGATGTGATCATCTCCCTGGAACCATTTGCCTCCAGTGCCCGGAACTGCCTTCCGGGAACGGTCCGGGAGATTATACCCTGTGGAAGCACGATCCGGATCATTCTCGATGTCGGATTCCAGGTCATGGCTCTCCTCACCCGTGAGAGCTGCCATGAACTGGACCTTAAACCCGGAACACCGGCATTTGCGACCTTCAAAGCATCAGTCGTCCATGTAATCCCGGTCACTCCCCGGGAAGAGGAGAGGACCGTTTCTTTGTGACAAGTATCATTGACTTGGATCGAAGCAAGTGGGAAAAAAGCCATCGTGGTTTCTGATCATCCGAATAAAGAAGAATGTGAGAAAGATACCAGGCGGCGACTCACCTTCCCTGTTCTTCACCCCACCCATCCCAGCCTGACAGCATCCTACCACAGGCTCGTACGGCCGGGTTTCGAGAGAGGAGATTTGGGTCTTTCCAGGAAGGGGTATTTATCCACGAGCCAATCAGGTTCGTCATGATATTCTCACTGGATAATCCCGTCCTGGGATTTTCCAGGAGGTAGGTAATTACGCAGCAGATCCCCATACAAAGAAGACGGGATACGAGCGGTGAACAAGAAACCCAACTCCGAACTACCACTTCCTCTGCCGGCTGACCAGGAACGGCGACGTCTTGGCAGAGAAACGCGGGTATGGAATTGGACCGGGATGGTTCCCGTGAACCGAGAGGAGATCCGTATCCGTTTTTCCAGGAGGTCTCCAGGAATAGGGAAACCAGTTTACTTTTTTTCCAGGAACGTATGCCTGGAAATATCCAGAAACCAGTACCCATCCCTTGATACCCGCCGGTTTCCGATGATCTGAATCTTCTTCCTGAACAACGGGCCGTCCAGGACAAGCGTATGAAATTCCCCGTTTTCACCACAGGGATCGATAGATTCATTGACGCTGCGGAGGTCGTGAATGAAATGCTCATCAATCCTGCGGCCCAGCCAGTCCCGGCTCAACATATCCTCCCTGGCACTGACGATGATCACTTCAAATCCGGTTTCGATGATATCATTCAACACTTTTTCCGAGTCCTGGCCCCAGAGGGGCAACAGGAGATCGATCCCAAGGTCACGGCAGATCCTGTCGACCAGGTCTTTGTGGGTTTGAATGTGCCCGAATATTGCGGCGTCAATCTCCATGCCCTCTGCCTGGAGATCCCGGATGACCGATTTGAACTCTTCCTCGTACGAGACGAAATCCCTGCGGACCAGCGGAATACCCATGGCTTCAGACTGCGCCTGGATGATTCCCGGGTTTAAGTCGTGGGTGCCTGCCATCTTTTGATTCCAGAAGTTCAGAAGATGGGTAACCTGGTAGCCCCCCTCCATCGCTTTAAAAGATGCAAAGCACCCGTCTTTACCCCCCGTCCAGGAGACCACCGCGTTTCCAACCCCGGTTCTCTTAAAAGCCATGGTGTTTCCTACCATTATCGGGATTGACCGAACGAAATAGTTACTCGTGACAATGGAAAACGCATTGGCCAATGGCCAGGTCCGCTTCTTTGTCCGGGTAAAAAAAGCTCTTCGCGATCCGGCGCGGTACGAGTGACGAACCAGGGACGTTCCGCGGGGGCTCTCCCCTCCCGGTCCCCGGAGAGGATCAGAGGGTGAGGATGATCTCACCGTCTTTGAGGACTACCTCATAGGTGGGCTGCGCATTTGTTGCCACTCCACCCAGCACCTCACCTGTTTTGACGGAAAATACCGATCCATGACATAAGCAGCGTATCGTCTCCCCTTCCAGTTTCCCATACCCAAGTCTGCAGCCGCCGTGGCTGCACTTGTTATCCAGGGCATAGATCCCCGTATCAAGCCTGATGAGCAGGATCTCCCGTTCACCAACTTTTACAGTGTTCATATCCCCGGCAGGCAGATCTTTTGCATAGATTTTCGTGTGTTGCAGGGTGTCCATCGTCATGCCTCTGTATACCCTCCATTGTAAGTGTCATCCGTATAATCCTATTGAAATACGGCAAACCACCCTTTATTCGGAGTATTTTCCTGTCGCATGAAAAAGAGAGGAGCGTTATCTATGCGACCGGCGTGAACCACGCAGTTGAAAGGTCGCATTCGTGTCTTATGTGGGTTATTGGATAATCCATTCCCGCCAGGGTAACTGACTGGTACCCCTGGCAGCCGGCTCTTACCTCACCGAGTAGGTTATCGCTCCTTTCGGGCAGGTATCAGCGCAGTTTGCACAGAGTATGCAGTCAGCGCTCTCCATCTGACCCTTCCGGACCATGCCATGCACGTCAAGGCCCATCGGGCATCCCCGGGAGCATTTTTGGCAGTCGATGCAGAGGCTGGGGTCGGCACCCAGCCGGAGAGCCGGCCACCCGATGAGGTTTTGGACTTTTCGTCCAAAGACCATGATGCCGGCGATGGGACAGAGGATATGGCACGAACCCCTCCTGCCAGCGATGAGTGCCACAGCGAGGAATGACAGGAAGAGACCCGTAACTACCACCAGGACCTGCAGGGAGGTTATCGAGATACCGCTCACCGTGCCATAGAAAGGATTGACCGCTCGTATCCCGCCTGCCCTGAAGAACTGGTATGCAAGCGTGGCAAGCCACAGGGCCGTGATGCCGTACTTGATCCAGTTTGGCCAGCCCTCCCTGACCGTGCGTTTGATCACAGGTGTCCAGAATTCCTGCCATGCACCCATCGGGCAGAGCCACCCGCACCAGAGCCTGGCGACAAAAAGGGAGAGGAAAAAGAGGGTGATATAGACCAGCATGCTGCCGGTTGCGACACCCTCGCCGGCACCCATGATGATGACAATGGGCGATACATAGACGATCGTCACCGGGACCAGAATGAAGGAGAGGACGAGAAGGGTCCTGCGGATCTTCTGTCGGATGGATGGCTTCCGGGATTCGGATTCATTCATTTGATCTGCCTCGTTTTCGTATAATCTCTCGTGTGAAACCAGGTCCTGGCGGCACATTCTTAGAGATTCTCCAAAATGCCGGAGGATCTGGCTATTTAATTCCTTGTTCTGCGTTATACCCCGATAATGATAGTGCCAGGTGAACCAGTTGGTGATATTCCATCGTTTCCAGACGGTATTCCATGGAGCCGTGCATCCATCCATCCGGAATGGCCGGTTGTGGTTAGTATCCCCTCAAGAGTCGATCATTCCCTGGGTGTGCCCCCCACCCAGACCGATACCAGAGGAAAAAGGCTGAAAAGAAATACCTGATTCCCATGTCCTAATGCACGTCCCCCCTGTTACTCAAAAGAAACCACGTGTATACCTTCTCCGGCATGTACCACCGTATCCATCCCGGCCCCTCGAGGCGTGTCCGGATGAGAACTGCCGTGAGAAGAACGGCAAGCCCAAATATGAGGACTTGTACATTCGCAACACCGAAGAGATCGAGTTGATATGTCCCGCCAACCGGAAGCCATCCGAGTCCCTTGTTCTGCGATGAAATCGGCCAGAAATACTTGTATGCTGAGTCACTGATCAGGGCGTCTTCAAAAAAGTGGGCACCGATCCCGATAATGGTGTAAACAAATGAATCGAAGAACCGGATACCAAACGGGTGGAGTAAAAACGCCATGATCACGGCGAAGATCACCATGAATACAATGGTATGAAACGCTCCATGTGTGATCAGTTGTCCTTCAAAGATTACAGTAAAACCAACTTTATTGAGGAGCCTGTTGGCAAACATATCAATATCAGGGGCAAATGCGATGAGAATGATAATCCAGGATGTGTCTCGTCCGGTGTATCGGTAACAGAGCATCCCGGCGATAATAGCAATCGCTGCGGAATAGATGAGATGCTCCAGGAACATGTGAGGTATTTTGGCCGGGAGAGGTATTAATGAAGCCTGAAATGACTCGTTCGGGCCTTCGGGGGGACACCACTGATCACTTCCACTGCCCGCAAGGCACCCATGACCGGAACGATTATTTTGAAGAATATTACGAAGACCGTCTTGGCACGCTACATGAAGAACGGGGAAAGGGCGTAAAGATTGTTGGAACGTTCTGTCTCTTTGTCCCGGACGAGATCATCTTCGCAGCCGGTGCGGACCGGATTATCCTCTGCGGAGGGAGGTCTGATACCATCACTCTCGCGGAGCAGTCTTTGCCGAGAAATATATGCCCGTTAATCAAATCCTCGTTTGGTGCGGTCCTCGACGCCTGCTGCGGCGGAACGGTCTCCTGCCCTCACGTCGGACTGGTCGATGTGGTGGTCGCAGAGGCAACATGCGACGGGAAGAAGAAGATGTATGAACTGCTTGCTGCCCGTGTCCCGACCTACGTGCTCGACCTCCCCCAGAGGCCTGACAGCCCCGACGCGGTGGCCTACTACCTGTCAGAAATTCGGAAATTCAGAACATTCATGGAAGACCTGACCGGGAGCCGGATAAGGAACGAAGACCTGGAACGCGAGATTGCTTCGGCAAACGAGACACGGAAGATCCTCCACCGCCTCTTTGCACTAAGGAAGCGGGATCCGCCACCGGTCAGGGGATCTGCAATCCTCCGGGTTATGCAGAAGCAGTTCTTCCTATCCCCTGACCAGTTCAGGACTGGACTCCGCATTCTCTGCGACAATCTGGAAAAGACCCTGCCACCCACCCGGACCGGCCCGAGAATCATGATCTCCGGTTGCCCGATGGCGGCAGGCAATACCAAGGTTGCCGACCTAATCGAGCAGAGAGGAGCGGTGATCACGGTCGAAGAGAGCTGCACGGGGACACGCGCCTTCTGGGACCTGGTCGATGAGAACAAAGATCCCTGGACTGCTCTTGCCGAGAGGTATCTTCACATCCCCTGTGCCTGCATGACGCCAAACGATGAACGGGTCTCCCGTATTGTCGATCTCGCGAAACAATACCGTGTTGACGGCGTCGTGTACTATACCCTGCAGTTCTGTCATGGATACAATATCGAACGACTCAGGGTGCAGAAAGCCCTGAAAGAAGAGAAGATCCCGATGCTTGCCATCGAGTCTGACTATGGCGATTCTGACACCGGGCAGATAGGAGTCCGTATCGACGCGTTCCTGGAGATGCTCTCATGATCACTGCCGGTATTGACGCAGGTGCGGCTACCACAAAGGTCGTCCTGCTCATGGACCGGGAGGTTATCGGGTACCGGATCACCGGCACTGCCTTTGATTTCCAGGCCACTGCCGAAACGATCTATCACGAACTCCTTGGCACTCTTCACCTTGAAGGAAGCGCGGTTGAGGTGGTCTGCGCTACAGGATATGGAAGGAACGCCATCCCCTTTGCCAATAAAGTTATCAGCGAGATTACAGCCCACACCCGGGGGATCAGCCTTCTTTTCCCCGGGGTCCGGGGCATTATCGATATGGGAGGCCAGGACTCCAAGATCATCGTCGTTGAGGAGGGGCAGGTGGTGGATTTTCTCATGAATGACAAGTGTGCGGCCGGGACTGGCAGGTTCCTGGAGCATACTGCCAGAGCCCTAGAGGTCTCTGTCAGCGACCTGGGAACGTTCGCACTTCAGTCCCGGCACCCGGTCGGTATATCGAGCATGTGCACGGTCTTTGCCGAGACAGAAGTTATCTCGCTGCGGGCACGGGGGATCGCAAAGGAGGATATCGCTGCTGGCCTTATTGCAGGTATCGCCCAGAGGATCGGCGTGATGGCAAAGCGGATGGGACTCACGGATCAGATCGCATTTGTTGGGGGTGTGGCGAAAAATGCGGGGATGAAGTCTGCACTTGAGAAGGAGCTGGGTGTTGCCCTGTTTGTTCCGCCCGAGCCCCAGATCACCGGGGCCCTCGGGGCAGCCCTCACCGGGCAGGGACATCGGTAACACGGTCCAACTCTCCAATCGACAGAAGCCATCCTGCGTCTGATACGATTAGCGACCTGCCAGAACAGCGGGTTGGTTGTGTCATGCAAGCGAAGAAGGTACCACCAGTGGTTGTTAATCCAAGTTCTATTCGTGTATACGCCGGATAAAACCACCACGATACACGCATCGTGGTGGTTTTGGGTATGACGGTGTCCTGAGCGTTTTTCCAGCTGGAGGGGGTTGATATGACCGCGTTCCTTCGTCTTATACGGTCAATATCAAGCCCTAACTATTCTCTTACATAGGGAATTACTCCACCCCAAGTTTCTTCTCGAAGTCGCGTACTTTCTTTGGGACCTCGGCGATCTGGTCGAACCTATCATAGGATATTTTCATCAACTTCGAAAAGATCAGTAGAACATCCTTTGGTGAATACTCAACAGTCAGGTCTGCTTTCTTGATACGAGCCATCAACCTGCAGTAGATATACAAGCAGAGGAATCCGATAAAGAGATAGCCACCGATAGCACTCCGATACGAAAGACACAGGACTTCTGCCCGGATTTCATTCTTCAGGGTATCGAAGTGCTTCTCCACCAGGTCACGGGTCTTATAAAGTTCATGGATCTGCTGCGACGTTTTATCGAGATTTGAGAGAAAGAGGATTTGGAAAGCACGCTTCTCCGTTTCCCTTGTTACTCCCTTCGTGAACGTCCCTTCATCGAGCTGTTCAAAGAGGGGCTTCCTCTCTTCGATTCGCAGATCCACATCCTCGAAGATGTCGAGGATCCTATCTCCAATCCCCTTTTTCCCCCTCAGATAGAGCACTTATGGCACAGGAACCAGTCGTTGAGGCGTATCCGGGTTTCATAGTGGACACTGTCGCGACGGGGTGGGAGGAGGTACGAGCACTCACAGTTGATGATCCCCTCTTGTTACATTTTCAGGGATAACCCCGCGATCAAGGATCAGGATGGCATCCGCAAGGTGCAGACCATCCATGGAAGGGAGGAATGTCTTGACATCTATTTTCCTGTTCTGAAAATCGCGGAGAATAGATGATTATAGTAGGATTTATCTGATTAATCTGAAAATAATAAATATTTAGATGATGAAGGATGATCAGGAATCATGCATATGGTGAAGAAGAAAATTACAGAAACCACTGTGCCATCCGATGAACCATCTCACGGATGTGGGCCGGGGACCTGCTGTAATGTGGAAGCGGTACTGAGCGTTGATGAACGGGGCCAGATGGTGCTTCCCAAAGAAGTGCGACAGAAAGCCGGCATCGGTACCGGAGATAAACTGGCGCTGATTAGTTGGGAACGGAACGGTGAGGTCTGCTACCTCGCGTTGATGAAAGTCGGCAACCTGTCAGGGATGGTCCAGGGAATCCTCAACCCCCTCGTACGGGACCTGAATAAGGAGTGAGCATAGATTGAATCAATCCTCACCTGATACTGCATCGTGCTCATGCTGTTCCAGTGTTCAGCAGCAGGATACCGTTCCCTGCTGCCGTGCGATAACCCCTGCACAACCACCGGAACCGATGACCACGGAAAGTACCCTTACCTTCGCTGACCGGTTCGACCATTTCCTGGCACGGTGGGGAGTAAACCGGATGGGTCACCTGGTGAAACCCGGACTCTATCATCTCGGCAATCCGACCCCCGACTCCCCGGTCTTCGTCTCGGCGAACTACACGCTCAGTTTCGATGCACTCCGGTCGGCACTTTCGGGGGTCGATGCCTATATCCTTGTACTGGACACCAAGGGAATCAATGTCTGGTGTGCTGCCGGCAAAGGGACGTTCGGCACCGATGAACTCGTGAACAAAATATCCTATACGGGGCTCACATCGGTTGTCCGGCATCGGACCGTCATTGTTCCACAACTTGGTGCACCAGGTATATCAGCTCACCAAGTTCTACGGCGGTCCGGGTTCCGGGTGGAATATGGGCCAGTCCGTGCCCGGGATCTTCCAGAATACCTGAAGACCCGGAGAACGTCTCCTGACATGCGGCAGGTCCAGTTTTCCTTCGTAGACCGGATCGTTCTCACTCCGGTCGAACTTGTGCATGCCGCGGTGCCGACGATTGTTGCCGCGGTGCTCTTGTATTTCATCGTAAATCCAGTCGCCTCCCTTGCGGCAGTGATTGCAGTCCTGGCAGGAACCATGCTATTCCCTGCCCTGCTCCCGTTCCTCCCGACCAAGGACTTCAGCACCAAGGGGCTCATTCTCGGGCTCAGTAGTTCACTAATTTT
>LAHU01002659.1_pt1 | contig 31683 bp, 25 predicted proteins | sample 329631 | NCBI WGS metagenome assembly LAHU01 (sample SAMN03275698, study PRJNA271635) | activated sludge metagenome | isolation source: sample C-0 Zero hour mixed sludge faded in reactor as a methanogenic...
ATGGAGACAGAATTAAATGATAGAAAAAGAATCTAAATGCCCTAGAGGAGTATATAAAGTCAAAACATATGGGACTCTACAATTCGGCTGATGGATGAAAGACTATTAAAGATGAGAAACAGCTGGAATGCAAGTGCAGATAAAGGTGATACTAGGATCAGCGGTTAGACCCAAAGGAACTTCTGATTAATGGGTAAAACCTAGAGTCTGACTTAAAATCACTATAAACGATAAGCTAATTCCTAAAAAATTGCTATTAGGAATGCGCAGATTGTCTCCCGTCAAGGCTAAGCAGCAAAATCCTTTTCTCCTTCTGTTACTGACCACAGTCGTGAAGAAGGTCTTCTAATGGCAAATGGTAAGGAAATCAAGCCATCGAGCATCATGAAAAGAGCGATTCGTTATTTGATCGCATGTGTCGTCATACTGATTTGGCTGGGACTCTTGGCTAGCCATTGGCCTACTGCCCTTGCGATAGCAGTTATCGGTGGCATTATCTGGCGATCGAGAAAATCATCGCATAAAAAGTTGTCTGAAATAACTCCTGCTCTGGATCAGCTTACTGGAAATACAGCACCTGCGGCACAACTATCATCATCGACGCCGCCGTTTACAGCATCGATTCCTGGTCCTGCGATCACTATTGAATACAATATCAACCGTTCGATCAGTCGCTCGACAATGCCCGGCACAAATGAAGTACAGTGGGCATCAAATGAGGATCTTCTTGAAGTAGCAGGCTATCGCGTCGAGCATCCGATGACTTATTGGGCAGCAGGCAAGACACGCATTGCTGAAGCTTCCTGCATTGAGAAAAATTTGCCGGTTGGAACGCCGATATCTGAGCCGATAGGTGCACTCGGCTACTGGCCGCGATATGAGAACATGACCCCAGGCCAGAGAGGGAACTATCTCTCCTGGCTGGCAAGTGGAAAACAGGGACAGCTAGATGATATCGGTTATGCCTTTGTGTATTTCTACGGACTTGAGCGGCGGGTCTTCATCGATGGCAAAGATGCAGATCAGATCATTCCAGAAGTAGTTCGTTTGCTTTGCCGCTATACAGAATCAGGCTCATTCAATGGATATTTGAGTCGCTTCATTGCCTTTTCTGCAGCCAGGAGGGGGCTAAGATCCATAACGAATGAAGACTTCGCACTTTGCTTCGATCAGGCACCGCTCAAGGGCTATTCCGAAGATCTGCTTGCCGTCATTCTCAGCTGGTTCTACCAGCACAATCTTCCTCTCCCAGGTCGCTGGGCTTTCGAGGTGGCCAGGCAGGATGTCAGAACCATGCGCAGTGTAGTCATCAATCGTGCTCCAGAGCAGTTCAGGTCACTCTTCATGCAAAAGTACCGGGAGCGATTTGATGATGGCTTGATGCTCAAGGAAACAGAAAGAGAGCGGCTGATTGAGTATCATCCTGCAAGTCCAAGTTTAATGGAGCTGGGCCACTCGTCTGCTGCCTTTGCCGCAGTCAGAATTCCCGATGTACTGGGTTTCCAGAGTCAATTCGTGCATCTCTCTCAGATCTGGAATGCTTGCGTAGAAGAGCTCAGGGATTTCAGTCGCGCGGTAGGCAAAGGCTTGGATACTACAACACGCGAAGCGTGGGAAGCGCTACCTCCTACATTACGCAAAGATGTAGACCATCCAGATGCTTCACGGTGGAAAGCTATAGCAGCAACGCAAGCCCGTGAAGATGGATTCTCATTTGCTTCAATAGCAAAGCTTGCGGAAATTCAAGGATTTCAGCCAAGAGAAAAACTGACCGCCTCACAAAGCCGGTCATTGGCGCAGACAGCGGAAGATATCGGGCTTGCCATAGTCCCGGATTCACGGATTACCGGAAGGGCTTACAGCTGGTCGGATGAGGTTGTGATCTTTCAACCGGAGGGCAGTGCTGCCCTGCAGAAAGAGAGCGGCTATCGTGCTGCATTATGCATGTTGGAATTGGGGATGGTTGTTGCTGCGTCTGATGGGACAGTCGACCTGGAAGAACTCGCCCACATCGAACGATTTTTAGATGATCAATTCAGGCTCTCATCAGATGAATCAAGACGATTGAAAGCCGATGGAATATTGTTGAGCAAGAAGCAACCATCCATCTCTTCGCTTGGAAAACCGTTGCGGGAAGCATTAACTTTAGATCAGCGTGCCATGATCGGGAAATACCTGATTGGAGTGGCTGCTGCCAATGGCACCATCGATCGCAAGGAAATATCATCGCTGAAGAGCATTTATAAGGCACTTGAGATCGAGGCTCCTCTAGATGCATTGTTGGCTGAGCTGCGCCAATCCGGCAGTCAGCCCGTGGAAGTTCAAACGGTTCGACGTGAAGAGCGTGTTGGCGAAGCAATCCCTCGGCGCGAGCAGATGCCAGTTGACAGGCCAGAAGATATCACTCTTAATAATGAGGCATTGACGCGCATTATGGCAGAGACGGCAGAAGTCTCACGCATTCTTGGACAGGCGCTATGCGAAACTGAAAGCGAAATGGGTGAATCTGAGGTTGTTGAGAAAGTGAAGCCCTCTGCAGTGCCTGAGGCAGTCACATCTACGATAAATTACAACTTGCCATTTTCAACGGAACAACTTGCGGCACTTGATAAACGCTACCATGCACCCCTGGAAGAATTGCTGAAACAGCAGGTCTGGTCCTCGGATGACCTCATCAAACTAGCAAAAAGACATCAATTAATGCGTACAGGCATGTTAGATACCATTAACTCCTGGTCTTGCGATAGTCTTGGTGACGAGATCCTGGTTGAAGAGGATGATAATATGTACATAGTTAATCATTCCCTGGTGGAGGCATAAGCATGGCGATCGCCATAAAACCTCGTGAAAGAGATGCAATTCTTCAGTCTCTGCGTGCTGGGGTGGTACCGCGCATTGGTCTTCAGCATATTCAGGTCGGTCGCAAAGATGAGGTGGCAGCGATCCTTAGCGATCTCGATCGCATTGCACAAGACGGGGCGACGGTTCGTTTCATTATCGGTCGCTATGGCTCCGGCAAAAGCTTTTTCCTAAATCTATCCCGCATGGTGGCACTGGAAAAGAAGTTCGTGGTCGTCCAGGCCGATATCTCTCCCGAACGGCGCCTGCATGCTTCGGGCGGACAAGCACGTTCTCTCTATTCCGAGTTGATGCACAATATGTCTGCTGGCGCTAAACGAGACGGCGGCGCATTGCCGGGTTTAGTCGAGCGATGGGTCTCTGACGTAGAGTTTGAAGCGAAAGAGACAGATGTCGATCCGCAAAAAGAGATTTATAGACGCCTGAAACCATTGCAAGAGAACGTAAGCGGCTATGATTTCGCTAATGTCGTCAATAAGTATGTGGAAGGATCTCAGCAAGGAAATGATGCCCTGATGAACGCATCACTCCGCTGGTTACGGGCGGAATATGCTACAAAGACGGAGGCGCGCCAAGATTTGGGTGTACGTTCGATCATTGGTGATCAGGATGTCTATGATTATTTGAAACTCATGGCCGCATTTGTCCGTCTTGCCGGCTATGCTGGCCTCTTGGTTAACGTAGATGAAATGGGTGTGTTGGCACAGCGTCTCAACAGCAAATCCGCACGCGATGCAAATTATGAGATGATCCTTCGCATCTTTAACGATTGCTTGCAAGGCAGTGTGAAGGGACTGGGTGTAGTCTTTGCAGGAACGGATGCATTCATGGATGATCGGAGGCGAGGATTGGCGAGTTATGAAGCCTTAGCTACAAGATTGGCAAATAACACTTTTGCCATCGATGGTCTACGGGATTACTCGGGCCCGGTAATCCGGCTTCCAAACTTAACTGTCGAAGACCTCTACGTTTTGCTGCATAATATTCGCCAGGTCTATGCATCAGGCGACGTCTCACGTTACCTCGTGCCTGATGAAGCGCTCAAGGCATTTATCCAGCATTGCGCTCAGACGCTAGGTGCGGAATTCTATCAGACACCTCGTGATGCTGTAAAAGGATTTGTCGGTTTTCTTTCTGTCTTGGAACAAAATCCCGGTACCGATTGGCAGAAGCTGCTTGGAGGCATAAATCTTCAGGCATCAATAAATCCGGATAGCCTTCCGGTGACAGAAGATGTAACTCAAGTGCCACACAATGGCGAAAAGGACGAGTTGGCAACATTTCGGATCTAGCGAGTGATCAAAATGAATGAACCGAGCGCCTTCCAGAGGCTCAATCCGATCATCCAGGAAGAGCTATACCGAATGAAATGGACTGCCTTGCGTCCCATCCAGGTCGATGCCATCCACGCAATACTTGGAAGCAATAAGCATCTCATCATTTCAGCGAATACGGCTGGGGGAAAGACTGAGGCTGCATTTCTTCCTATCCTCTCTGATATCGTTGAAGACCATGCAAGCAGCGTGCGGGCCTTGTACGTTGGCCCCCTCAAGGCCCTCATCAACGATCAATTTCGTCGTCTTGAAGAGCTTTGTGAACGCGCCGAAATTCCGGTGCATAAATGGCATGGCGATGTCGGTCAATCAAAAAAGCATCAGGTGTTGAAATCACCAGGTGGTGTATTGCTGATCACTCCGGAATCCATAGAGTCGCTCTTTATCAATCACCCTGATAAGCTGGACAGACTGTTTTCTCATCTCAGCTTTATCGTCATCGACGAAATGCATGCATTTCTCGGCACAGAACGTGGAGCTCAACTGCGCAGCTTGTTGGCAAGATTGACACAACGCGCAAATCATCATGTTCGCATCATTGGATTGTCTGCTACACTCGGAGACATGACTTCAGCACAAAAATGGATTGACCAGGAGAATCCAGATAGCATCGCGATGATTAAAAGTGGAGATAATAAAACCGTAAAATACATCATCAAAGGCTATCGGCGGCTCGAATCTGGAGAGGAATATGGAGAGGCCTCGACTGATAAAGAGGATGCAGAATCTATCGCTACACCTGACGATTATCGCTTGGCCAAAGATCTAATCAATGCTTTTGCTGGCAAGACGGCATTGATATTTGCCAACAGTAAACAACAACTGGAACTGTATGCAGACCTTACAGGACGCCTTCTTTTACGAGCCGGACGGCCAAATCTATTTCGCATTCATCATGGCTCGTTATCAAAGGCCGAGCGTGAGGATACCGAAGAGGCTTTGCGGTCAAAATCAAGCCCCACCGCAACTTTTTGTTCCAGCACATTGGAGCTTGGCATTGATGTCGGCAATATCAGCAGAGTGGGCCAAATAGGCGCTCCCTGGTCTGTTTCTTCGCTGAAACAGCGATTAGGACGCAGTGGTCGTGGAGAGGATCAGGCTTCTGAGCTGTGGCTTTATGTGGTCGAAGATGCTGCAACAGAACAATCCAAACCTATTGACCGCCTCTACCCACAACTGCTCCGAGCTATTGCCATGACGGAACTTATGCTGGAACATTGGTGCGAGCCTCCTGACATTGAACGCTGGCATCTCTCCACCTTGGTTCAGCAAATCATGAGCGTAATTGCCGAAGCTGGCGGCGCATCGGCATTAACTCTTTTTGACCGTCTCATCACCCGAGGATCATTTAAAAACATCGACCAGAAAACGTTGGTTCGTATCCTTCGCAGCATGGCAGCACATGACCTGATAGAGCAAACTCCAGAAGGCACAATTATTCTGGGCCTCAAGGGTGAGCAGATAGTCAGAAGCTTTGAATTCTACTCTGCATTTGCAACCGAAAAGGAATTACGTGTGCTGCATCGCGGTCATCTTATCGGAACCGTTTCCGCATTGCCGACAACGGGGGCGGAAGGCTTCTTGATTCTGGCCGGCAGACGCTGGAAAATCATCGAAATCAACCTCGATCGTGAAGAGATCTTGGTAGAACCATCACGCGGTGGGCGCTTACCATTATTCTCTGGCTCATCTGGGCCTGATCTTCATCCACGCATTCATGAGAAGATGCGCGAGATTCTTTCAGACACCCGAGTGCCCGTCTACCTGGATCAAGTGGCAAAAGAGATGCTGCAAGAGGCGAGAGCTTTTGCACGAGAGTCGGATATCTTGCACCGTCCTTTCTTCCGGAATGGAAACGATACAATATGGTTTACCTGGTGTGGAACACGCGCAAATAGAACCCTCCTTGGATTAGGTTTGTATAGGGAGTTGGATGTAAGCGACGAAGGTATTGCTCTTTCCTTTGAAAAAATGAGAGATACTGATATCCAGAGGTACTACAGCCAATTTCTCTCTGAACAACCCGATCCTGTCAAATTAGCAGAGTATTTTCCTGTGAAAATTGTTGAGAAATATGATGGCTTCCTGACAGAAGATTTGCTCTGTGAAGCATTTGCTCGCAATTACCTCGACCTGCCTGGAGCCTTAAAAACTATCAAAGGGATGCCCCTTATTTCTGATTCTGAAGCTCCATAGAAATGCCCGCTTGATACTCTTCTATCCTCCGGATCAAATCATTCTCAAAGTCCCGAACATCCCCTTCACCCAATTGCACTTTCACGGAGACCCCATCCTTCAGATAGAACAGCTCCGCCTCCAGCATTGGCGAAAAGATCTCCCGAGCAATATAGAGATAGAACCTGGTCTGGAATTCATAAGCCTCGCTATGCCTTTCTGACGAAGAGAACTTGAAATCCAGGATCGTCCAGCCCTCGGCTGTCTTTATCATCTTATCCGGCCTTCCCGATAGAATATATTTGCCAAAGGGCCTGATGATCTGAGACTCGTTCCTGGACTCCTGGGCCGCCTCCATCTCTTTTACCAGGGGATGATCTTTCAACCCTCCAAGGTACCCCAGCACCACCTGGACTTGCGACTCATCAAGCTCTGATGATCGCAGGCCCCTGGCAAGTCTGCAGCCACCTCCGTCCACTAGCTCAGCCAGCCTGATTCCATTTCCCACAGCCTCCATGACCCTGTGGGCAAAAAGGCCCATTTCTAGGCTCCGATCTCCCTCTCCAGAATCCTCTTCTGGCACAACGTAACCTTCATCGATTTCCACTCTCCATCCAGGCGAAGATGTCTTGCATATGGCCGTGGGCGAAATGTATTCTTTGAATGTCTCAGAGCCCACGGGCTCAATGTACCTGGTCTCCAGAGCAATTCTTGCGGGAGAAGCAGAAGCTTGTGCCACAGTCGCCTCCGGGGCAGCGACTATCTCCACCAGCCCCTCAAATCCGAGGGCCAGAGCTATCCCTTCCCCATCGCCCTCAACCTGGACCATGCTGCCTAAGATCATCTCCCTCCAGGGCCTTGATGTATTGCCTTTTTTATTGGTGAAGGTCAGCACCAGCATATCCGAGGCCCTGGTAGTGGCCACGTATAAAGAGCGCTTTTCCTCCTCATAGTTCCGGTCTTTTTCCTCCGCCATCAGCTTGCCTAGGAATGAGCCTTCGCATTGATCTTTATCCAGGCAATTGAGGGTGAAACACATGCCCTCCTCGCCTTTATCAAAGAGCAATAATTCCTTCTGCTCCTTTTGGCTCCAGGAGGTATCGCCTACGATCACCACGGGAAACTCGAGGCCTTTGGCCTTGTGGACGGTCATAACCTTGACTGCATCCGTATCCTCGCTCTCGATGGATGCCTGCTCTTCGTCGTCCAGTCCCACATCATTGAGCATCCTGATCAGCTCCCGCAAGGATACCCCAGCCTCGTCCAGGCTGCGAGCGGTGATAATGAACTTTCGAAGGTTGGCGGACTTGCGGCCGTTGCTGTCCTCGACAGCCAGGAAAGCCGGATAATCCAGCTCCTCCACCAGCCTCTCCGCCAGCTCACTGGGCCGGATCATGCTTCTGATGGGCAGGTACCTCTCCATGACCTGATGAAATCTCCTGAGGCGATCTATCCTGCCCGGGTTTATGTCTGACTTTTCAATCAAGCCTAAAATTTGGAATATTCCTTTTCCTGCTGCTTTGGCCCTGAACTTGAGCCTGGCCATATCCTGAATATCCAGGCCCACCACAGGCGACATGAGGGCAGAGGTAAGGGCCATCTCATCGCCTGGATTGGACAGCACCCTGAGCGTGGCTAAAATGCCGGCAATCTCTGGAATCTCGAAAAACCCGGCTTCACCCACGGTGTAAAAAGGAATGCCGTGCCTGGCCAGGGCGCCGGTGTACTCCTTTCCCTTATCCGGCCTCATCTTGCGCAGCAGTATGGCGATATCCCTGAACCTTATGACCCTCTTGCGGGCTAACAGTTTTGTCTCACCATCAAATTGTCTCCTCTCCACAAAATCAAACTGCTGGCCCACTATGCTCAGGATATATTTCGCTGCGGCCTCAGCTTCATCCTGAGGATCAAAGAGTATCTTGACTCTTGGCCGATTGCCGGTCTCTCCAACGACTGGCAGAGGAGTCACCGGCTCATAGATCTGCGAATATTTCTTTTCGCAGGAGTCGAAAACCAATGGGTAGAATGTATTGCATAGCTTCAGAATATCCGGATGGGACCGGTAATTTCTCTCCAGGTGCCTCACTTCCCCCTTTACCGACCTGACCTCCTCCCTGGCCTGGGAGAAGACCTCTACCTCGGCCCCCCGGAACCTGTAGATTGATTGCTTAGCGTCGCCCACGTAGATGATGTGGCTATGCTCGCCCCTCAGCAGGTCCATTACCTCCTTTTGCAGAGAATCTGTATCCTGAAACTCGTCTACTATGATGTGCTTGAACTGGCGACTGTATCTCTCTTTGATCCAGGCATGATCAGGCGAAGACAGCAAATCCTTAAGAGCGACAATAACTCCGGCGAAATCGGTTAAGTTCTCTTCCTGCATCTCCTCCAGGAATGACCTGTAAACCTTCTCGAAGAGCTTCTTTAAGGCATCTGAGGCGAGAACCATGGCCCCAGCCACGACGGGATCGACATGCAGCGGCAACCCTCCCTCCGCATTTCCAGCAGGCTTCGACCTCATCATGGCATATCTCTTCTCCTTTACTGCTTTTTTCAGGGCAAGGCTAAGGTCATCCAGAGTAAGGTGCTGAATTAATGGCTCAATCAAGTCCTCATGATCAAAGAAGGCGCGTAATATGCACCGCTCCAATATGCTGGAAATCCTCGAATCCGATCCGATCTGAATATCCGGAGCTATACCCGCGTAGATGCCAACCTCAGAGATTATGCGTGCTGCAAAGGAGTCTATGGTGCTTATCCAGGCAAAGGCCATGGATGATTTGAGCTGCTGCCACCTGGGATCACCCGTCTCTCGCTGCCTTATCATATCCAGAATTCGGGATTTCATCTGAGCCGCCGCCTTCCGGGTAAATGTTATGGCTACGACATTTCCCGCATCCAAAGGATCATTATTCTGAAAAGCCCGATCGAAGAGGTCGACATAAGCTATGGAGATGGCATGGGTCTTTCCGGTGCCTGCGCTTGCCGAAATGAAGAGGTCCTGCTCCATTTGCTCCATTACTGCATCCCTCCTCGGCAATTCAGGATGGACTCACAATTTTGCTTGAGACCGCAGAAAAAGCAGTCGCTTCCCTTTTCTTCAATCATCTTCCCTGGCCGAAACTCCCTTTTCTCGAAGATTCTATCGAGGGTCTGGAGAAGCTCCCTGTCCACATCCGAAAAGCTCAGTGACGACTTGGGCCTGGTGGAGAGATCCATCCTGCTCTGGCTAGTAATTGCATCCAGATTCATGGAAATCGTTCTTTCTCTTACTTTCCGGAAAAATGACCTTATCAGCTCCGGACTCCTGGGAAGGTCTTTGTGCTCCAGAGATAGCAGCACCAGAGTGTATAGCTTCAGTTGGTCCCATTCCCCGGAGCTGCCGGACTTGTAATCGGAGAGAACCAGATCGTAGACCTTCTTTTTCAAAGCAACATTTATATCGATCCGGTCAATCCTGCCCCGCAGGATGATATCGCCATACTTTTCGCCGCAGCCGGATGCCAGGCAGGCCATATCTGCCAGCCTGAGTTCAAACGGCAGCTCGACCAGAGTCTTCTCACCGATACAGGCCTTTTCTGCATTGTCCCTCTCAAACTCCAGATATCCCTGAATGGTGCAGGTCGCATCTTCCGCCATGGACCTTCTGACGGACGGCAGTGACCGGACTGTATTGGCCGCAAGGAACCTCTGCATGATGCCTTCTACCACCTCTTTGACCTTGCCGTCTTCTATTGCCTTGTCCCATGTGGCATTCTCCTCCTGCTTCCAATCGTAGAGGGTCTTGAGAGCGGCATGGTAGGTGATTCCCTTCTCAATGGGTGACAGCTCATAAAGCTCATTGGACTGTTCCTCCAGACGGAGCATGCGACGCAGGAAGAATTTAAATGGACACTTGCATATCTCAGAAAGCCTGGTATAGCTCAAACTCCTGCCTACCAGGGATTGCACAACTGTCAGGTCCTCAATCCTCCAGGAAAATTCCGAATCGGCATAGAGCTTTAGTGGAGCCACGAGGCCTTGAGTGCCTTCCGGCAAGACCGGTTCTCCTCCCTGGGCAATACCTCGCCCAAACTGGATCATCAGCTCGGCAGAACTCATGGGAGCAGTCTCTCTTTCCAGGGCATTGGTTTTTTCGAAGATCCAGTTGTCCAGCCATAAGGAGGGCATCATCTGCTCTCCCTCTCGGGATGCGGAGAGGTAGGTTATTACAGCCTGGGAAGAGGAGCATAAACAGGAATAGAGTGCCTGTCTCTGCTCGCGTTCCTTGATCTGGTAGTAGCCAGGGCTCTCTTGAGAGCCATCCAGGGAATAGAGAGGATTGGAGCGACGAGATGGGAAGACCCCATTATTGAAGTCAACCACGTATTTCATGGACCGGTGGCGAAATCTAGCCGAATGCAGTGGCAGGATCTCCACCTTATTGGCCAGGGGAGAAGATGGCCTGTACTCCTCGCTGCTTATCAAGATCTCCAATACGGCCATCAGGCCCTGGAGAGTCTGACTTTTGCCGCCCATGATATTGACCGCTACCTCCAGCTTGCCCAGCAACTGCTCAAATTTGGATAGGGCCTGGGCTTCGGTTTCCAGATATTCATTGTCGAGAAAACGAACCTTGAGAGGCTCCATCCAGGAGGCCAGCTCCTTCTTGAACCGCTCAAGATAGGTCCCCTCTTCCATGAACTTCTCGATCCCTTGCAGAGCCTCGAATAGCAGGCCGGATTTATCCAGCATCTCCTGGCAAAGCCGGATCTCAGCCTCTTTTGCCTGAAGATCGCTGTCATAGACGCTATCATCCTGAGAGAGGGCCTCCAGCCTCTTCTTTTGAGCCTCAAGATGACTCTCCAGCTTTGCCTTCCACTCTGCTCTTCGCTCCTGCAGAGAGCTCCTTCGGGGGCCAATGTGCAGCCCGGCTCCCCTGGCCAGAGCATCCAGACCGTCCAGATCGAATTGCGGAGCCTCCAGCAGTCCCAGACCGTGATCGAGCATTGATATGAGCAGATGTGAGGGATAGCCGGCCAAAGCCGCTCGGAAAGGCAGAATTAGAAGCTGGACGGCAATGCTGCTAGATAATGGCTCGTCACCGCTTACTTTAGCGGCAACTACATATTCATCGAGCTTCCTGGAGAACTCCCATGCCCGCTCCGAAAAGTTATTGAGGACAACGGCGATCTCTCCGGGCAACATGTCGTCATCCACGATTCGCCGCTTGATATCTTGGCAGACTTGTATTAATTCTTCCTCCGGGTCCTTCAGGCAGGCGACTCTTATGAAATCGCCTTCCAGCCTCGCCGGCGGGCCCTGGTCTACCAAGAGCCGATGCAGTGGCAGAGTTTCCTTTGCAGAGGATGCAAGCTCCTCTTCAAGGACCTCTACAGACTTCGTTGCCAGCAATTCCAGGAATTTGGCCCAGCTATCTTTATCCACAGATATCGTATCCAGTGTCATGAAAGCTTCCTGGAAGAGAGGTATGATTTTAGAAAGAAATATCATCTGAGCCCAGGAGAGGTTGGTGAAACCGTCAACGAAGAGACTCTTGCTAAATCGGAGAGCTACATAATCTCGGATTTCCTCAGCATTTATCTTCAGGTAGGCATCAAAGGTATCATAGAGGTTAGACCCGAAACCGACCTCAATCTCCCTGAGTGCAAATTGGACAATAGATCGGGCCTGATCATTGGCCAGCCTTGCTATGAGGGAAGCTTCTCCATCGTCCTTGGCCTCTATCACCGCCTCGGCGACAAATCCTATCAGGCCCAGGGAGTCTTTGAGCGGATAAAAGGGTCCCAACTCTTTCTGGGTTGCAGATCCAAGAATATTGGCAATAAACACCCTGAGCAGGTGCTTGTCTGCATATAGCATCTCTGGGTGAGACTGGCTGTAGAGCTCATCAGCAAACTGGTCTATGACCATAAAATTGCTCCGGGAGATTGATGAATTCAGGCGCCTCGAAAACCATTCTGAGAACTCCTTTACAAATTCTCCAGTTGGCCCCAGAAAGGTGTATGATAGGGGATTCTCACGGTGAGCCTGCTCCATTTCTCTTGCCAGATAATTGCTCTTTCCCGATAAAGCAGGCCCTTTGATAATATGCAGTTTCAATTTATTCCTCCCACCTCAGAGTCTCAAATAACATATGAGATGATGAGATTAAACTATTGGTTGTATCATCCTTCACGAATCCCGCGCCCCCAAGTGAGTCGCGCTGCCAGGGAGCCCCCAGCCGGGGCCCGTCGGGCAGACGTGGCCGGGAGGGCGAGTCCGCTCGCTATTACATGGCCGAAGCTCTTAGATGAAAGGCATCTGGGCAGCTGGCAAGACTCAGGAAGAATGCCGCGAAAATTTGAGGATGGCCATAGAGGACTGGATTGCTTTTAGTCTGCGATTCAATTTGCCTATCCCGGAAATTGTTGGCCAAGCCATAAAAGCGCCGGTCGAGGCCTGAGGCATTTCCAGGCTATTCCCAGGATTCGCAAAATATCAATCTTATTCGATGCCACGCCGCTTTAGGTATTCATCCAGGCTGATGAAATCGCCCTTCTCAAGCTCCACCAGCGCATGAAGCTCCTCCGCAGTTGACTCATCGTCTTCGTCAAGTGCGGAAAAGTCCCTGTCGCCGAAGGGCTCCCCTCCTGCAATTACGATCTTGCTGCGAGCTGCCATTGCATACAATACTCCTTGATTAGCATATTGCTTTTTCTCTAATCAGACTTCCTTTTCTCGCCAGCCCTCCCCAGCCCCCAAGCGAGTGGCGCTGCCGGGGAGCCACCCAGCCGGGGCCCGCCGGGCAGACGTGGCCGGGAGGGCGAGGGGGCAGGCGTGGGATGGCTCCGGATGAGATTTGTTTTGCCGTTTCAAAGTCTTTGATGGCTGCTTTTTCAGCCAATCAAGCTCATTCATAGAAAGCTACTTATGATATAATGGGTAAAATGGGCAATAAGAAATATGCCGCTAGCTAAGATCGATGAAAGAGGCAGAGTGCAACTGCCAAGCCATCTCCGCAAGAAGATGAATCTGAAAGAGGGAGACGAATTCCTGGCCGAGGACCTGGGAGAGGATACAATTGTCCTCAAGAAGATCAACCTGCGGTCACTTTTAGAGGATGCCATTGTCAAAGCCAAATCGATAGACCTGGATAAGCTGGAAGAAGAGATCGAGCAGGAGAGCAATCAGCTTGCCCGACAGAAGTTCAAGGTATCTGCTCGATAGCAACGTCTTCATAGCCGCAGTGAAGCACGAATGGACCAAGAGCACTGAGCTCATCTATCATCTCCTGGACAGCCCCGTGGAACTCTTCGCCAATGATCTACTGATTTTCGAGTATGAGAAGTATGCCAGAACGCTTGGAACTCACGAATTATTGAATTATATGAAAAAATCTTTGATTCAGGTCAATCCTTCGCAAGAAGAGATTGATGCCTGCGCGCCATTCTTTCCGGAGAGTGAGCTGTCGGATATCATCCATGCTGCCACCTGCCTATATGCAGATGCAATTCTGATAACTAATGATCATCACTTTATCAAAATTAAAAAATCTAATCTAGTAGAGGTCTGGAGCATTACCAAAGCTATAAAAATACTCCTCGACAGATTTGACGATTACAAAGACGACTGATGAAATGGACTGAGCAATCCCTGGCTTCTTCAATTGATAATCACTTTCCTCCTCTGTCCGCAACTCAGCCTGAGAGCACTCCCGCGCCCTCAGGCAAGAGCCGATGCCGGGAGCCCCCCAGCCGGGGCCCGCCGGGCAGACGTGGCCGGGTGGGAGAGTCCGCTCGCTATTACATGGCCGAAGCTCTTAGATGAAAGGCGTCTGGGCGACTGGCAAAACTCAGGAAGAATGCCGCGAAAATTTGAGGATGGCCATAGAGGACTGGATTGCTTTTAGTCTGCGATTCAATTTACCTATCCCGGAAATTGTTGGCCAGGCCATAAAAGCGCCGGTTGAGGCCTGAGGCAAGTCCAGGCTATTGCCAGGATTCGCAAAATATCGATCTTATTTGATGCCACGCCGCTTAAGGTATTCATCCAGGCTGATGAAATCGCCCTTCTCAAGCTCCAACAGCGCATGAAGCTCCTCCGCAGTTGACTCATCATCTTCTTCAAGGGCTGAAAAGTCCCTGTCGCCAATGGGCTCCTCTCCTGAAATTATGATCTTGCTGCGAGCTGCCATTGCACACAACACTCCTTCATTAGCATATTGCTTTTTCTCTAATTTGACTTCTTTTCTCGCCAGCCCTCGCCAGGCTACTGCGCCCCCAGGCGAGTGGCTCTTCCGGGAGCCCCCCAACCGGGGCCCGCTGGGCAGACGTGGCCGAGATGGCGAGGGCCCGCATACTCCGGATGGCCAAATGGGCCTGCAAGAATATCTTTAAATTATCTCCATATTTTCATCGGACAATCCCAGAAACTGAGGCAGAATTCCCCCAATTGATTGCTGCCTGCGGCCCCGATCCCAGGCTCGATCGTCGCATGGCCTCCGTGTCCTGGCAGGGAGCATGCTCGAAGCCGTATCCGCTTAGATGAGGCCCTCAACTAAATAATGCCCTTCGCCCTTAGAGCTGACTTCATCTCAGACACATCGGACTTCAATTCAATAATGTCGCTCTTGTCCAGAACCTTGTCCATCTTATCGTTTAGGCTCCGGTTCATGTCCTTGATCTCAAGAAGGGTTTCATCCTGTTTGCCGAGCATTTGGTCTTGCTTGCTCAGCATTTGTTTCTGCGTGCCACAAATCGAAATAAGGATATCTCTCATGTCTTTCAGCACGCCAATTCCTTCATCCAGGCGAGAATCCGTCTCCCCTGTTCCTACAAGTTTATAGAAGCTGCCAAATTCCCCATAGGGCTGTGAATATATTTTTTCAATAGAAGTGACTTGGATTAAGGTGTTCTTTATGTCTATAGATCCCTCGAATAATTTTATCTTTTCTTCATCTCCCTCTGCGATGATTCGAACTCTTCCATCGCTCAGGTTCTCGATTATCCCTTTTATTCCCAAGCCATTGGCTAACTGGATAACTCTAGCCCTATAGCCCACCCTTTGGACTTTGCCTGAGATATATGCAGTGAGCCGCTTCATCGGATACACTTCTTTTCTTTTTGTATTTGGCTTTTACTATCATATTACTGGTTGGCTTTACTGCGTGCCCGCTTGCGTTCACCCGCGTCCCCAGGCTATTTGGCTCTGCTAAGGAGCCCGCAAGCCGGGACTGACGGGCGGCCAGAGATAGGAACGAGCCGCGCAGGGCATTAAATCTATCTCGATTAAGGTATTTTACGTCCTTTTTCTGTGCGGTCAAAATCTGAATCAAAGCTCATTATCTCCAGGCCGTACTTTTGAGCGACCGCATATTGATAAGAGTCGTCAAAATCCAAACGGAACCTTTTAGAGACTTCTGGCAGAGCGAGAAGCTCTTGTGAGTCTAATCCCGATCGCAGCAATTCCAGCCTGGATTATTACGTCCTTTACAAATCGGACATAGGCTTCCTGTCTGTTTCTCTGGAAAAGGAAAACGCCTAAAGAATGAAGTGAGAAATCAGTCATAAAGAGATCTGTAGAAGCATTTGCGATAAACAGATGCTTGGCGGCTTCGCTTTTCTCTCGTTGCAGCAGGATCTACAAAAATATGTTTGTATCCAGAAGGTACATTATGCTCCTCGCATCTTTCCGATCTCGTGCTGGAGCTGTACAGAAGAATACTGCTCTCCCAGGTCTTTTAGAGCACCTTCCCAGTCAAAGACAGGTGCCTTTTGCTTTTTTTTGGATCTTCTTTCCAGCAAAAATTCCGCATAGCTCAGGACTTCCTTTTGGATGTCAAGAGGCAATTGTTCAACGAAGCTAGCAAGGCTTGTCATTTTTTCTCTTCCAAATATAGGATGCCTGAGCTTTTAATATTTATCCCAATAGCCCGGCGTCAATGATAAGATATCTTGCCGTGTCTCCCGCGTCCCCCCAAACAATCCGCTCTTCCAGCATGGCCCGTCCGCCGGGGCCCGCCTGGCAGGCGGTCTCTTGTCAATCCCGGCAAGATGCATTTGGCCTTCCATTTTCTGGACTGTAGTCTTAGGCCTGGAAAAGCCGAGAGAAAAAAATTATATCGATGCTATATTGCAGTTTCAGCTTCTCTTTCTCAGAGATATAAAGGCCAGGGATAGCAGTCCAAGAGCTGTAGCCATAAAGCCGAATCCCGGTGTCGATGTCGGCAGCTTCTCAGCGGCCTCTGCAGCCTTCTTAGCTGTCTCTTCCGCCTTGGTGGTTATCTCCCCTGCGGCCTCGGCCTTTTCTTCAACCATCTTTGCCGCTTTTGCTATCGCATCCGCACCAGGTGTAGCATTGGTCATATTCTGCAACTGTTTAGCGGCTGATCCCACCTGCCCTGTAGCCCCACTTGCCTCTTTTGCCGCCTGTTCTACCTGCTGCACCATTTTTGAAATATTCCCTGAGCCATCCTGCGAGCTAGCCGTGCTCATGGCCAGCATAAGCACCATTGATGCTGCCAAAATTGCTCCTAGATTCTTCATAAAATATGCCTCCGAATCTCTGACAATGAATAGAATATGATATATAGCTGATGGATGATTGATTTCAAAATGCTTTGGTCAGCAGGCAACTCTGGGTCGCTCCCCCCTCACCGGTTGCCGATCTATCCGAACAGATTGCCATCTGGTTCCAGCAAAATTTGAGGGATGAGGGATGGGAAATCAGGACATCTCTTCTTTGATCCTCGATCCCCCCGGAGGCAGGAACTGCACTATCTGATCCACCGAGGCCACTGCTTTTAGAAATGCCCTATCCTCCACCTTCTCCGAGAACTGCCTGTAGATCCTCTTGGCCAGGTCGTCGGCATTGAACTCGCCGGGCTCCATCTCCAGCACTGGATCGGCCCTGGGCTTGACAGCCGAAACCGGTCCGCCTATCAGGATGCCTTCCGCTATGCCCACCGCCAGTCCCAGAGGAGTGTCCTTGAAGTAAGTCCTCTCCCCCCGAATGACGAAAGCGCCCTTCTTCAAGAACTGGCCCGGCTCGGCTGTCTTGCTCACCTGATCCCCTTTTATCATATAGCAGTCCGCTGCCGCCAGCCCTGCCTTCCAGGAAGACGAATAGCTCACCGCAAAAGCCGCCGCCTCCTGGATGGTGCTCTCAGGAATTGCCTCGCCTTCGGTCTTGATAACCGTCAGCGGCGCTCCGGGAGCATCGGTGTGCAGAGCCAGGTCCCGCCGCTCCAGATACTTGGCATAGATCTCCTCATTGCTCTCTGCATCTCTGCCCCCCAGCACCAAGAATCCGTCCGAGGAGTAAAACCAGCGAAACCTCTCATACCACTTGGGCTTTCTCCGCCGGTGCACCGCGGCAGGCCGGGCCTTGCGGGGAGCGGCTCCTCCCGCCCTGAGCTGCTCGGTTATGGCCATGGCCTCCCGGGCTCCTGCCGCCTTCCGGGATAGCTCTTTGGCTCTATCATAGTATTTCTGAGCATTCTGAGCCACAGTGAGTCCGGCATCCAGCTCCAGATCGGTCTCCTCCAGAGTGACCCTCATCTTTCCCTGGCCGTCCAGGCTGAGAATGGCCCTGGCCTGGGGCAGGTCGCTGCTGCTGATCCTCTCCCAGATCTGGTTGTAGGAGAAGCCCTTCTCCCGGGCCCCGGCTACCACCTGCAGGATGGCATCAACGCTGCCGTAGATCTGGTAGATGTGCTCACCCTTGGCCACCAATTCCCTCATCTGGGACTCGAAATCCGCCACCGCCGCCCTCTGCAGCTCTATTCTTTTCTCCAAAGGATCCTTCTTCTCTTCTTTTGGCTCGGCTTCTACAAAGAAGGCATCCATAGCCTCGCTCAATGTGGGATAGCGCCGCATTTCCAGGCCCTGATAGACCTGGAGAGGACGGGGAAGGACGTCCAACGGCTCACCGTTATCCAGGACTATATGAGGATCGAGGGTCTGATTTGAGAAGACCTCTTGCAGGGCCTGGTGCACCTTTTGCCTCTCAGTCTCGTCCAGCTCTCCCGCCGGTTTGCTCTTCTCCACTCCAGCCAGCAGGCATACCTCCTCTGCATAGGTCCCGCTCATATTCAGTCCCCGAACCAGGGATCGCACCAGATCCTGACCGGCGGAAGAAAGCCAGTTGGATAGATCAAGGAGAGATATGCTCTGTGGATCAAGCTGGCCGGGATGGTAGAGATACTTCTCCCCGGCAGCCATCTTGCTGCCCCTGTAGACCGTCTTCTTTAGGAGGGAGAGGATGGTGCGGCTCTCATCCAAAAGCAGCATGCTGCCTTTGGGAAATAGCTCCACCACCAGAATGTGGCTGGCGCCGCTTCTCTCCACCACTATCTCCAGAACCCGATCAAAATCATGCTGCCGGATCTGCACGATCCTGCCGCCGCTGAGACGGCTTCTGAGCATTGTGGGAAACTGGGGAGGTGTCTTGGAGGCGGGGCGATCTGTCCGGGTGATATTCACCCTCCTGCCGGCCACCAGCAGCAGATCCAGGCGGCCCTCGGCTGGGGAGGCCACCGAGAGCCAGATCCTATCCGATGACTGCTGGTAGGCTTTGCCCACAAAGCCACCCAGGATCCGATCGGATAGCTCCGAGACCATTGCTGCCACATCCACATTGCTCATCGCCTTCTTCATGATGGAATTCTCCGATATCAATCGATAAATAGTTGCGGATGCCAGTTGGGATGGGGCAGTTAATTTGACCATTCCCGATACCTTCAGGCCATCCGGGCAGAGCTATGTGGTAGATCTCATGCTCATGCGCCTGGGAAGGTGGCTGAGGCTCATGGGGCAGAATGTGGCCAACCCAGGGGCTGAAAGCGACTGGGAGATCATAGAGCAGGCAGCAAGAGAGCACCGGACGCTGATCACCAGGGACAGAAGGCTCTGGCAGTCCTGCCTGAAAATAGAAAGGCCCTGCATTCTTATCTTCTCCTCTCAGATCGAGGAGCAGCTCCTGGAGATGGCCGGAGCAGGGATTCCTCTACTACTCGATCCCCGGAGATGTACATTATGCAATGAGCCCTTAGAGCAGATGACCGAGGATGGTAGAGAGCAATGGCGATGCAGGAGATGCGATAAGCTCTACTGGCGGGGCAGCCACTGGAGGAAGATGGAGGAGATGCTGGAGAAAATAGGTGGCAGAAGAGGGCAAGATCAGACTTGCAGGCCAAAAAATGAGAAGCATAATAAAGGACAGTCAGATGGCTGCATTGTCTGAAAAGCCACATGAAGACCGCACATTCTCTGCATGATACCGATAAGCCTAATAACGTTTCGGGACGTTCTTCCACCCATGAAACGCATCGGCATCGCCGACACCACATTTGCCCGGGTAGACATGGCCCGGGCCGCCATCTCTGCCATAAAAAAGGAATCCTCTGCCGAGATCGTCCGCTACACTGTGCCCGGCATCAAGGATCTGCCTGTGGCGGCTAAAAAGCTACTGGAGGAGGAGAGGTGTGACATAGTCATTGCTCTGGGCATGCCCGGAGCGGCGGACAAGGACAAGATGTGCGCCCATGAGGCATCCACCGGCCTTATCGCCGCCCAGCTCCTGACCAACCGCCATATCATAGAGGTCTTCGTCCACGAGGATGAGGCTCCCGATGAGCCAACCCTGGCTCAGCTCGCCCGCAGGCGGGCCGAGGAGCATGCCCTGAATGCGGTGCGCCTTTTATACCATCCGGAGATGCTGGCCCGGCTGGCCGGCACCGGCCAGAGGCAGGGATACGAGGATGCCGGCCCCATCGAGAGCAGCTCGGGAGGATATCCTGGCCACTGATTTGATTAAGCCACAGAAGGAACTTAAGGTAGAATCTGTTCTAATTAAGCAAAAAAAAGGGGAAGCATGAGCCATTAAACCTGGCTCAGGCTAAAATTCCATCTTCTAAAGAGGTCCGGTTATCTGTCTGGTTAGAGGTCAGGCTCTCAGATTGATTCAGAGTCAGACCAAGGGCAGAGCTATCATCTTGCATCTGAACCGGCCCGGTTGCAGACATATTCTCTTCCAGTTCGCTTTCGTTGCCAGCCAGGGCAACTGTGGAAGCCTCTCCGCCGGCCATGAGGTCGGCTAGAATATCGGCCGCACCTACAGCCTCAGCCGGGAGTCTGATTTCCAGCTCCTCATTATAGCCCTGGAAGGTCATGGAGACCTTTGATGTAATGGTCATCTCCGCCGCAAGATCGGGCTCTTCAGCAGACAGGCCCAGAGCAGACTGAGGATTGATCACAAATATCTGCAAAACATCGGCCTTCTTGAGGTTATGGCTTTCTTTGTCTATCCAGTAGGTAGCAGTCAGGCTGGAATTGGAGTAAATTTCGCTATAGTTAATGCCCAGATCAGGCAGGAGGGATGCCGCCTCTGCTGAGAGCTGATCGGCCATGGATCCCAGATCCATCTCCGCTAAAACCTTATAGCAGTCCATATCATCCAACCTCTCAGAGTCCAGCAGGGTCAGGTGGGACTGATTCAGGATCAAGAGCTGCTGGTCCATGGTAGTCTGGCTGGACCAGGCCTGGTCCAGGGAGGTCATCTTCAGGTAGGTCCAGTTTCCATCCAGCTTCATGTAGATGGTGTCATTGACCAGATACTCTTCCAGGGCCATGATGCTGGTGTTTGATGCGTCGCTCCGGTCATAGGTCAGGGCGACCAGGGAGAGCTTGAGGGCTTTCTCGGTCATATTGGCCGCGCCAAAACCGAAGGAGCGGGTGACCAAGCTCTGGGTGTCTTCAGAGGTCTGGCTCACCAGATCGATATTCTGCTCCATATCCATGAGGAAGCGATAGGACTGCAGCTCTGCGGATGACTCGGCCACCAGGCTCTTCAGAGACAGGGCCACCAATTCATCGGTACTGATGTTCTGACCCGCAGCGGGAAGGCAGAGCAGCAGTGCCAGGGAAAGTACAATAAATGATCTCATGATCCGAAATATGCAGCAGTAGCGTATATCTCTTTGCCTTATCCCAGCAGGAAAGCTTAATAGCCTAAAAGAATTGAAGGGTGGTTGATGGGCTCGTAGGGTAGAGGACATCCTAGCGGGCTTCGGTGGCTTAAAAGTCGGAGATACCCGCTGACCTGGGTTCGAGTCCCAGCGAGTCCGTTATCAGCAATTATTAGAGTCAATTCCAGAGCAGCTCTGCAGCTTGGGCAGCATTTCTTTTTGCGGGCGGATTGCCGCAACTGCAAGGCCTGAAAACTGGCTTATATGGTTGTCCATTGGACATCCTGTTGAGGTGAAGCGGGGATAATTATCCATGCCGCCGAGGCTATTTGCATCTTTAAAGGGCAAACGGCAAACTACTTAAAAATAGAGGCGCATTCATATCTGAAATCAGCTTTTATTGATGACCATAAAGGAGAGACATGACTGAAGGTGAATCCATCAGGCTGAAGGTTTCCGAGGCCAACCAGGGCGATGTCGGAAAGGGAATAGTGAGAATCGGGGAGGATTTCCTGGCCAAGATAGACGCCCGTCCTCTGGATGTAGTGGAGCTGGCAGGCTCCCGGCCCACGGCAGCTCTCGCCGTGAGCGCCTATTCCCAGGATCAGGGTCTGGATATGATCCGCATGGACGGCTTGATCCGATCCAATGCCGGAACCAGCATAGGCCAGTATGTGGAGGTGAAAAAGGCAGCCTGGAGCGAGGCCAAGCACGTCACCCTCGCCCCTGTGACTCAGGGCATGCAGATCTTTGCTCCGGGAGATGTTCTGACCAGGGTCTTCAATGGTCGGCCGCTGATAAAGGGAGATGTCATCTCCACCACCAGCGTGAGAAAGCCGCCTTCTGACAGCATCGGCGGCCGGGAGACCATGTTTGAGGAGCTATTCCGGGGCTTTCTGGGGGCCCAGGCCTTTGGCCTGGGTGAGATCAAGCTCAGGGTGGTATCCACCAGTCCGGCGGGAATAGTCAAGATCACGGAAGGGACGGATATTGAGCTTCTGCCCCAGGCGGTGGAGAGCCCGGAGCGCACTGTGCCCTCTGTGGTCTACGAGGATATAGGCGGTCTCAAGCCGGTGATAACCAAGGTCAGAGAGATGATCGAGCTGCCCCTCAAGCACCCGGAGCTCTTCGATCGGCTTGGCATTGATCCCCCTAAAGGGGTCCTGCTGCACGGCCCTCCCGGCACGGGCAAGACCATGCTGGCCAAGGCCGTGGCCAATGAGAGCGATGCCTACTTCATCAGCATCAATGGCCCGGAGATCATGTCCAAGTATTACGGCGAGAGCGAAAAAGCCCTGCGCGACCTGTTCGAGGAGGCGGAAAAGAATGCTCCGGCCATCATCTTCCTCGACGAGCTTGACTCCATCGCCCCCAAGCGGGGCGAGGTCACGGGAGAGGTGGAGAGAAGAGTGGTGGCCCAGCTTCTCTCCCTTATGGACGGCCTGAAAGAGAGAAAGAATGTGATTGTTATCGGGTCCACCAACCGCCCCGAGGCTCTGGATATGGCTCTTCGCCGGCCGGGAAGGTTCGACCGGGAGATCGAACTGGGAGTGCCGGACATGCAGGGAAGGATGGAGATTTTCCAGATCCACAGCCGGGGTATGCCCCTGGCAGATGATGTGGCTCTGGAGGACTATGCCGCCAGGACCTACGGCTTTGTGGGGGCAGACATCTCCGCCGTCAGCCGGGAGGCGGCCATGAATGCTCTGCGGAGGATACTGCCCGAGATCGACCTGGATGAGCCCACCATCCCCAAGGAGATCCTGGACCGGCTGGTGGTGCAGAAGGACGACTTCGAGGCGGCCTTGCGGGAGGTCTCACCATCGGCCATGCGGGAGATACTGGTCGAGGTTCCCGATGTCAGCTGGCAGGATATAGGGGGCCTGGAGCCGGTCAAGCAGCTCTTGGTCGAGGCGGTGGAATGGCCACTTCGCTATGCGGAAAGCTTCCGGCGCATAGGAATCGATGCCCCTAAGGGGATACTGCTCTACGGGCCGCCGGGAACGGGCAAGACCATGCTGGCCAAGGCGGTGGCCAATGAGAGCGAGTCCAATTTCATCACCGTCAAGGGCTCCGCCCTTCTCTCTAAATGGTATGGAGAGAGCGAGAAGAGGGTGGAAGAGATATTTCACAAGGCCAGGCAGGTGGCTCCCTCCATCATCTTCCTGGACGAGCTGGATGCTCTGGTGCCGGTGCGCGGTGGGGGAGCGGGAGAGCCGCATGTCACGGAGAGGGTGGTCAACCAGCTCCTCAGCGAGATGGATGGTCTCGAGGAGCTGCATGGAGTAGTGGTGATAGGGGCCACCAACCGCCCGGATATCATAGATCCGGCCCTGCTCCGGCCAGGGCGCTTCGATGAGTTGATCATGGCTCCGGTGCCGGATGTGGAATCCCGCCGCAAGATCTTCCAGGTTCATCTGAAGAAGGTGCCTTTAGCCGAGGATATCGACATGGAGGCTCTCATCGGCCAGACCGATAATTACACCGGGGCGGACATCGCCGCTGTGGTGCGCAAGGCGGGGCGCCTGGCTTTGCGCGAGGATATGGCGGCGGACAAGATCGGCCAGAAGCATTTCCTGGCTGCCTTAGAGGAGATCGGGCCCTCGGTTACCCCGGAGACCATGAAATACTACTCCCGCATGGCTTCAGAGCTGCGCAAGAAGGCCTCCCGGGAGGTGGAGCGGGGGGAGATGTACGCCTGATGGGGTTACCGTCCCTTCCCCCCTCTGTTTTGTTCATGAGGTTAAATTGATCGGCAAGAGCCTGATTAGAGAAAGGGGCTGCAAGCGTAATGATTCCTGCCCCATCTCCTGCATAATGAAAGTGTCGAAGGTCGGCAGGATCGGCCTTAAAATCGAATTGGATCAAGAGGATTATCCCTTAAATCAGAAATATGCTTCAATATACGGCCAAATGCCCATGATCTATGGCGAGGAGCAAACATGGTGCTGAGCCACTCCGACTTCCGGCCTGTTTCCATCTCCGATAAAGAGCTATTCTCCCAGCATTATCAAAGCTACCCTCAGGTGCACAGCGACAATACCTTTGCCAATATGCTCTGCTGGAATGATTATGCCCATTACCGCTATGCCTTCCGGGATGGATGCATAGTCCTCTCCAGCACCATCGACGGCTGCACCAGTTTCCGGCCTCCCATAGGCCCGCGCCGTCCAGAGCTCCTGGCGGAGGTCCTGGCTCTGGCGGCCAAAAGCCAGGAAGAGCATCCCCTGGTGATCCTGGACCCGGATAGCAAAGATTGGATTGCCAAACTGTACCCCGATCTGGCCTTTGAGGCCGATAGACGGTACTTTGATTATGTCTACCTGGCCCGGGACCTGGCAGAGCTGCCGGGCAGGAGATACCAGACCATCCGCCATCAGCTCAACAAATTCCAGAAGACCTGCCAGCCGGCGGTGGAGGCCATCGGAGAGCAGAATATGGATGAGATCTGGGATTTTTTGGACCTCTGGTGCGACTGGAAGGACTGCAACTCGGACCCCGTGCTCTCCAGCGAGAAGGAGGCCATGAGGCGCGCCCTGGACTTCCGCCAGGAGCTGAGCCTCTCCGGCATTGCCATCCGGGCGGAGGGAAAGATTGGGGCCATATCCCTTTTTGAGGAGCTGAATCAGGACACGGCACTGGTGCACTTTGAGAAGGGGCTCTCCGACTGCAAGGGCATCTACCGGGCGATTAATGCCGAGGCGGCCAGGATACTGGCCCGCGATTATACCTACATCAACCGGGAGAGCGACATGGGAGTGGAGGGAATCCGGGAGGCGAAGATGCGCTATCATCCCCATCATATGGTGCAGGTGCATCTGCTGAAAAGGGATGACCTGGAGAGGCTGATCTAAGAGATGGAATTTCAAGCCCCTATGACAATCTGTTAAAGGTTATAGATCGAGCCGGCCATATTATACTTAATTTCATTTTTTAAATCTGAATCCGCATTTGAGATTCTTTATATCATCCGGCGTCAGGGGAAAGGCTTTACATATGGCAGGCCGGATGCTGTAAATTCGGCAGCGCATACTCTTCGTGTCCAGGGCAGGACACTGCCCGCAGCATTTGCCGCATCGCAGGCACTGCCCGGTCCTCCTGGCCTGCCATTTGGTGACCTTCTTCTTCTGTAAATACCAGACCACCCTTCTTCTTATCCATCCGTCCCACATGAAAATCCGGCAATTCTCCCGTTTGAGATTATCTCCTTGTGCTTGGTTTGGTTTTTGCGGAACTAAATAGGTAAAAAGATTGCGGCCTGAGATCGGGCTTCGCCAGGAACCGAAACCTGCATGCTCTTTCATCCTGGCTCCTTCCCCAATTTTCATCGGCTTTCGTCTATCAATTCGATATGCTTCCGCCTGGATTGACACTGTCCTTCCTTTCTGGCGGTCCCTGGCTGGCGGAAGGCTGATCTGCTCAAGAATGCCATCTGATCAGCAAGAGATGAGATGGAAAATGCAAGATGATCCCATACATCCTGGCCAGCTATCTCTGGTCATGGCCGATATCACCAGGCTGGACGTCCAGGCCATAGTCAATGCCGCAAACAAAACCCTTTTGGGCGGCGGCGGGGTGGACGGGGCTATCCATAGAGCCGCCGGTCCGGAGCTCTTAGAAGTGTGCCGGGGCATAGGCGGCTGCCCCACAGGGGAGGCGCGCATAACTAAAGGCTACCGCCTTCCTGCTAAATGGATCATTCACACCGTCGGCCCCATCTGGCGGGGCGGCAGCTTTGGAGAGGACGAGCTTTTAGCCCGCTGCTATAAAAGCTGCTTTTCGCTAGCTGAAAGGCACGGCATCAGGAGCATCGCCTTTCCCGCTATCAGCGCCGGTGCCTATGGCTTTCCCATGGAGAGAGCATGTCGCATTGCCCTATCCGAGATGAATGCTTTTCTGGAGGAGGGAGGCGAGGAGAAGGGAGCTCTGGTCATCGCTGTCTGCTACAGTCATGCTACCTATCAGTGCTATCAAAAAGCTCTCTCAGAGCTATAAGCCGGGTTGCAGTTATCAAGTATGGGAAGAAGCGGGGAGACAAAACAGGAATTAATGGCGGCCCCTAACTTCTGCTGAATAGTGGATGGTTCTTGTCCCCCATCTTCTTGCCGCAAACAGCTTATTCCATCAACAGATACCCTCTTGCATGAAAGTTATTTCTGCAGAAGAGATGGCTGCTCTGGACGCCAACTGCCAGTACTTCGGCCTTCTTCCCCTGCAGCTTATGGAGAATGCCGGCGCCGCTCTGGCTCGCGAGATCAAAGCCAGGGCAGGGGGAAAGAGGATCGCCGTGGTGGCGGGAAGGGGAAACAATGGCGGCGATGCCTTTGTAGCTGCCAGGCATCTGGCTGGCTTTGATGTAACTGTCTATCTCCTGGGCCGGGCCAGGGATATCGCCACCGAGGAGGCCAGGAGGAACTGGCAGATCCTCTCCCGGCTGGGCTATGACCTGAAAGAGATAAGGGACAGCTCAGAGCTGTCCCTGGCAGACTGCGACCTGATTGTTGACGCCATATTCGGGACCGGAGTGCGGGGAGTGGTCATCGGCCTGGAGGCGGGGGCCATAGATGTCATCAACCGCTCCGGTCGGCCGGTGCTCTCCGTGGATGTTCCCAGCGGATCGGGCACCAATAAAGCAGTTCGGGCTGATTTTACAGTCACCTTCCACCGGCCCAAGCCGGGGCTGCCTCAGAATGTAGTAGTTGCCGATATCGGCATCCCTGCTGCGGCGGAGCTGTTCGTGGGGGAGGGAGACCTGAGGCTCTTGGTAAAGAGGGCTTCAGAGAGCCATAAGGGCGACTCCGGTCGGATACTGGTTATTGGCGGCGGACCCTACACCGGAGCGCCTGCCCTCTCCGCCCTGGCCGCTCTGCGATCGGGAGCGGACATAGTTACCGTAGCCGCGCCCAGAGATGCTGCCCTTACCATATCCGGATTTTCCCCTAATCTCATCGTGGCCCCTCTGTCTAAAGATCACCTCCGGCCCCAGGATCTGGATCTTCTCAAAGAGCAGATAGCCAGGCATGATGTGGTGGTGATGGGCATGGGCCTGGGCCAGGAGCCGGAGACGGAGCAAGCTCTCTCCGAGATCATCCCTCTCTGCAGCAAAACGGTGATAGATGCCGACGCCCTGCTTCCGGAGCTTCCTTTAAAGGGCATTGTAACCCCTCATGCCGGGGAGTTTAAAAGGATCAGCGGCATCCCGCTCTCCGATTTGCCTTACCGGGCAAGGATAGAGCCGGTCCGAAGATATGCCCGGGAGAAGGATCTGGTGGTTTTGCTCAAGGGCAATGTCGATCTGATCTCCGACGGAGAGGTGGTGCGGGCTAATGCCACCGGCAATCCGGGAATGACCGTAGGAGGGACGGGGGACGTGCTGGCGGGGATTACTGCCGCCTTTTATGCTCGAGCCTCACCACTGCGGTCAGCAGCGGCGGCAGCTTTTGTCAACGGCCGAGCGGGCGATCTGGCTTATCTGGAGAAAGATTATGGCATGCTGGCCACCGATGTGATCGAGAAGATCCCTCTGGCCATGAGAGTTGAGGGATCATAGGCATGGCTGAAGACAAAGAGGTGACGGAGGGCATGATTTCGGATAGAAATGAGAAGCTGGAGGGGATGGTGGATATCACAGAAAAGCCGCCTGTCTTTCGCAGGGCCAGGGCCAGCGGCTCCATCCGTTTGCGAGAGTCTACCATCGAGGCCATCAAATCGGGGCAGGTGAAGAAGGGGGACGTGCTGGCCACCGCCCGGCTGGCGGCCATCCTGGCGGCAAAGGATACGCCTCGCCTGATTCCCATGTGCCATCCCATCCCCCTCACCGGACTGGAGGTGAGCTTTCAGCTCCAGCCGGAGCGGGTTGAGGCTTACGTCACTGTGACCTCAGTGGGAAGGACAGGGGTGGAGATGGAGGCTCTGGCCGGGGTCTCGGCAGCGCTGCTCAATGTCTGGGATATGGTCAAGTACCTGGAGAAGGATGAAAGCGGCAACTATCCGGATACGGCGATAGAGGAGATACGGGTTGAGCAGAAGGAGAAGGGGGGTGCACTAAGCACTACCAAAAATTTGATATAGATGGAAAGTATACTAATTAATATGGAAAATAATTCTATTTCTAATAGAGTTATAGTTTTCTCTGATACTCACTTTGGAGTTATACATGATCCTACAGAAAACGAAAAGACAAATGTTACAGATCTCCTTAATTTATTAGATTTAATAGAAAATGAAATCCGTCCTAAAACCATAGTACTTCTGGGAGATATTTTTGATTTGTGGAGAGTTGAATTTGAAGATGCGTGGGATAATGCGCATGATATCCTTTTCTTTGAGAGATTATCTAAGTATATAAACAAATACAAAGATAAAGGCGCAGAGCTAATTTATATTATTGGCAATCATGACCATTTTTTAAAAGAAATTAGCTACGCAAAGAATAGCGATAGCAGATACAGTAAGATTATGGCTGGAGAAAAAGGGGAAATTGATGATGAATTGACAAACGAATTAAAAAACGCATTCAATTATGAAAATGTTAAGGTATATTATCCACACTATAAAATGAATTTCGATTTTGGAACAGTGTACTTTGATCATGGGCATTATAACACAAAAGAGCATAGGCAGTTAAAAGTTATTATAAGAAAAATCTATAAATATTTAGCTAAATATTTCTCTAAATCTAATATATTTGATATAGAGACAACCAAGACAACGCCCCATGAGGTATTTTATGATATAGAAGGCAATTTCTCAGCAGTTTTCTCCCTTATATATCATTCCAAACTAGATGATGTAGTTCGAGGTGCGAGAGATTTTATCTGGAGAACCCATAAAATGAGATGGTTTTTTTTCTCCTCTATAATAGGATTTGTAGTACCTTCATTAATATACACAATATTTAAATTTGGAAGTGTTCTCTCTTTGTCTGAGCAATTAATTCGCAATAATGCTCTTCCCTATTCGATATTTGCATTTTTTTCGATTCTTGTCGGAAAATTCGGCCCGAGAATACTTGGCGCGTTTATTCCAATTATCGTAACCAATTCTATCAGCAGCATGAGAGGTCAGACTGTTGACAAAATTTTGCCTGAAATTGTAAAGAAAAATATAAGTTGTGAGAAATCAAATTATACCTATCTAAATTTAATTAAAGATATTGGAAATCAAGGAAAGGAAATAAACCATTATATCTTTGCCCATACTCATATAGCGGGAAAGAAATTTGATAAGGACAGTGGTTTAACAATCTATAACTGTGGGGGGTGGGTAGAAGAAGAAGGTGGAAAATCCTGCACGAATTCATTCATTTTAATCGATCCGAATATGTCCGGTACGGATAAGATAAAGGTATTTCATATTGATAAAAGAAGCTATGTAGAATGCATCTTTAATAAGAAAGGAATATGCACTCAATCATGCAAAAAGTGAGTTATATATAGATTTTTTCCTTTTTTTTCTTAATCTCCCTTATTTCAGCAGACTGAACTGATAACCAGGGTATTGTTTCTCTCATCAGTCTCTGCCACCTGTCTGTCCGGATCAACTTCCAGGGTGATCTCATTGGACCCAGAGGCGCTAGCGGCACTGGCAAAGCCTATGGTCTGATGCAGAGAGCCGCCGCTGGCTGGCAGGAGAAGAGTCAGCTCGGCCACTGCCGTGGGTGTTCCCTGGCGATTCTCCATAACTCTCACCTTAACCGCCTGATATCCGGATGAGCCGCTGGGGGAAGCAGTCAAGATCAGAATAAAGGATGCCTGATTGCAGGTGGTATTGGCTGCGTCTGCTACCAGATAGAGGTCGGAGGAGGCCTGGGCATTGAAGGGAGTCGAGATCACCACCGGAGAGAGGGGCTGCTGGCCCTGGCCTATGCTGCTCTCCGGGGTGCGGGGAATCTTGCTGGCCAGGAAGGGGGTGTCTCGATTCATCTGGGAACTGGCCGGGGCGGCCAGTAGGATTAAGATGGCGAGAAGGACCATGATCCTCAGGATTTTATTTCTTATCATGATAAAAAAGGATGAGAGATGTAGATTTAACCATTTTGGGCCAAGGGGCGAAAGAGAGATAAAAATTAAATAGCGGCGTAATCTGCCGCATCATCCAGCTGCTCCTGGATGCGGAGAAGCTGGTTGTACTTGGCCGTCCTCTCCGACCTGGCCGGCGCTCCCGTCTTGAGCATCTCGCAGCCTAAAGCCACAGCCACATCGGCCAGAGCGGAATCCTCCGTCTCCGCGGAGCGGTGGGAGGCCATGACCTTCCAGCCGGCCCGGAAGGACATGCGGGCGGCATCGAAGGCCTCGGAAACACTGCCAATCTGATTGAGCTTGAGCAGGAGGGAGTTGCCCGCTTTCATCCGGATTCCCTTTTCCAGGCGCTTGATGTTGGTCACATAGAGGTCGTCGCCGATGATTATGGTGCCCGGCAGCTTGGCGGTCAATTTGGCAAAGTCGTCATAGGCCTCCTCCTCGAAGGGATCCTCCAGGAAGGCGATGGGATAGGTCTTGACCAGATCCACATAATAGTCAATCAGCTCGCCGGGAGTGAGACGGTTTCCATCCACCGAGTATCCTCCCTCCATATAGAAGCTGGAAGCTGCTGAGTCCAGGCCGATTTTTATCTCCTCACCGTAGCCGCTGATGTCAAGTGCACTCATTATGGCATCCAGAGCATCACGGGTCTTGACCAGGGGTGGGGCATAGCCGCCCTCGTATCCCACATTGGTCGCCCCCACGCCGTACTTGCCCTTCAGTATCTTGCCCAGGGCATGATAGGTCTCCACAGCCATGCGCAGCCCCTCCGAAAAGCTCCGGGCTCCGGTGGGCAGGATCATGAACTCCTGAATGGAAAGATCATTCCCAGCATGCTGGCCTCCGTTGAGCACATTAAAGGAGGGTATGGGCAGCCGGGTGCTGTTAACCCCTCCCAGATACTTGTAGAGCGGCATCTCCGCCGAGGCGGCCGCCGCCTTGGCTACGGCGATGGATACCCCCAGAATGGCATTGGCTCCCAGATTGGATTTATTGGCCGTACCATCCAGCTGGATCATGAACTGATCTATCTCCCTCTGGGCGGAGGCATTCATGCCTAAGAGCTCCGGGGCTATGACTTCATTGACATTCTTGACCGCCTTGAGAACGCCCTTGCCCCCGTATCTATCGCCCCCATCGCGCAGCTCCAGAGCCTCGTGGGTGCCGGTTGATGCGCCGGAGGGAACTGCCGCCCTTCCAAAACCGCAGCAAGTGTAAACGTCTACCTCAATAGTCGGATTTCCTCTTGAATCAAGGATCTCCCGGGCATGAATCTTCTCAATCTGGAACGACATGGTATACCTCTGTAATCTGCTTGCCATGCCCCTTTATTAAAGTTGGCCTG
>LAHU01003112.1_pt1 | contig 31579 bp, 32 predicted proteins | sample 329631 | NCBI WGS metagenome assembly LAHU01 (sample SAMN03275698, study PRJNA271635) | activated sludge metagenome | isolation source: sample C-0 Zero hour mixed sludge faded in reactor as a methanogenic...
GCTGCGCCGCCGGCATGCGAAGGGAGCCGTCGCACCACGTGGATCAATACCCGTTTCTCCATCCTTTCCGGTGTTGGACCCACCCCGGTCCTCCCCGTGACCGGGCCCTGCCGTGACCCCTGGCATAACCGGGGGGCGGAATGGACCCGGGGAGAGATCCCGCACCTATTTTCCTGTCTGCTTCCCAGATCCATCCATGGACATCGTCGCACGGGAACTCACTCCCGCGGAGTTCCCCCTTGCCGAGAAGGTCTGGGTGGGCTACCGCCAGCAGAAGGCCGATCGAAAGGCTGACCGGATATTCGGTGCCTTCCTGGATGGCACCCTCGGTTCCGTAGCCCGCTGCAAGCGTCATCCCGACGGCCTCGAGGTAGACGGGGTCTACACCGCCGACGAGTTCCGCGGCCGGGGCCTCGCCCGCAACGCGGTCGGGGCCCTTGTGGCCGGGTGTGGGAGAGAGCCCCTCTACATGCACGCTACTCTCGTCCTGGTCCGGTTCTATACCGCATTTGGATTCATCCCGATCTCGGAAGGTGAGCTCCCGCAGACGATCCGGGAACGCCTCGTCTTCTGCCTTGGTGAGATGGAGGCATGCAACGCACGGCCCATGCGCAGGGACCCAGCACCGTTTCCCGGCCAGTGAAAGGAATCGTTATCAGCAGGGGAACCGAAGGGAAGATCACAAGTGACCGGTCACCTCCCCCGATGACCTGGCTGGGGACAGAGAGGTCCTCGCGCCCATGGTAACTTGGTTTCACTTTCGTGATACCATGAACCAGGGGAACGTGCGGGGTTTCTCACGCCCATCGCACCGCCGTTCACCCTGGTGGGGTAATGAACCAGGGGAAGAAGCGGTCCTTGCGCCCATGGCACCGCCGGGCACTCACCTCCCGGTGGTCACACGGGTCCCGCGACTGGCCCCGGAGAGACGAGTGACGCTTCCCGGGTGAAGTGCCACTCGCGGGGAGAGGCGGTCACCCGGCGAGGGATAGAATCATGCAGAAGAGAGAGATGACTGCAGAGTGCAGCTGCCCGCGGAACACCCCGGTCGCAGGGAAATGCAGGATACACGGTGAAGAAGCGGTATCGGGGGTTGCCGCAGTCCTCCTGGTCCTGGTGGTAGGGCTGATTGTCATCACCGTGTTCCTCCTCCTCGTGTTCAACCCGTTTGTTCCTGCGAATGTACCCTCGTTCACCGCAGCCGCCGAGCGCTCGGGAAACCTTGTGTACCTCACTCACAGCGGGGGTGACCCAGTCTACCAGCAGACGGTCCGGTTCACGGTGAACAACAGGGACATCCCGGATGATGCAGTCGTCATCCTGCATAACCAGCCGTGGCCATGGTCGAAGGGAGAGACGATCCGTATCAGCTGGGCCGGCCCCGGAGACCCGGACTCGGTTGCGATATGGGATACGCGCGGGTTCGTGGCATCCCCGCTCTATACCGCATCGCTCATCCCCTCGCCAACCCCGGTACCGACTGCGATGCCTGCCACTCCGGTACCATCCGTGACCGTGACGACCGTTACCCCCACCACCCCGGCCGCCACCACCACCGTCACCCGGACTGCGACACCCGTACCGGCCGTGACACCCCCGTCCCCGAATGCCACTGTCAACATCACGCCAGGCTACACGCGGGCGCCGGAGACGCCGGGGCAGTTGACTGCCCGTTTCGATGCCATCCCGGCCTCCGGCGTGGCCCCCCTCACGGTCCGGTTCAATGACCTCTCGGAGGGCATACCGGCGACCTGGGAATGGGACTTCGGGGATGGGACCGGTTCCCAGGTCCGGAACCCCCTGCATACCTACCCGTCAGCCGGGACGTATGCCGCCACGCTGACCGTGAAGAATACCCTCGGAAGCGACCGCACGCGGGACCCGGTCACCATCACCGTGACCGGCGCGTCAAAAGCCCGGATCAGCTGGCGGCCCGCTCCAGGTACCATTCCCTACGCGGTCTCGTTCCGTGGAGAGGCATCTGACGTGCCGGATAACTGGGAGTGGGACTTCGGGGACGGGTTCACCGCGAGCGGCCAGGAGGTCCTCCACACCTACCTCGGACCCGGTACGTTCCCGGTCACCCTCACCGTGACGGCGGGCGGGAGCCGGAGCAGTGTCTCCGGGACGGTCACGCTCGCTGCCGGGAACCCTCCCAAGGCGGTGTTCACGGCCACTCCCGCCAGCGGCAGTGCCCCGCTCGAGGTCCGCTTCCAGGACACCTCGACAGGGAACCCCTCGTCATGGGAGTGGGACTTCGGGGATGGCAGCACCGGGACCGGCTCCTCCCCGGCCCATGTCTATACCAGCGCGGGCAGTTACACGGTCACCCTCACCACCGCGAATGCCTTCGGCCGCGACACCCGCATGGTATCAGGGGCCGTGAAGGTGAGCTGACCAGGAGAGGGTCCCGGGCCCCGTCGCACGTGGGGGACGGAATAGAATGGTGTGTTGGTGGGTTAATCGGGAGCGGACTCCTGTTGCCGGCAGCTCCTTTTTGGGGACCCGGTACGACACCCTGTACTATGCATGCACACGCTGCACGTCAACTCCCCTCCTTCGATGAAGTCGTCCGGTTTCACGGTCACCGCTGTCCTGGGCTCGCCCTCGGCTACCGGGCTGCCCAGGTCGCACTTGACGAACTCCCTGCCTCCCGTTCCCATGACGAGGAGCTCCTCGGCATCCTCGAGAACGACGCCTGTGGGATCGACGCGTTCATCTACGTGACCGGCTGCACGCCGGGGAAGGGCAACCTCATCCAGCGCGACTGGGGGAAGCATGCCTACACCCTCGTCCGCCGATCGGACGGGACGGGCGTGCGGGTTACTACCCGGCCGGATTACCGTGCCTCGAGGGCGGTCCCTGACTTTGCCCCGCTCCGGGAACGCGCGATGTCAGGGAGTGCGACAGAGGATGAGAAGAGCAGGTATGCGGCATCCCTGGACCGTGTTATCGCGGCAGTCCTCACCGGCCCGGCAGGCGAGATCTTCACCTGGTCCCGGGTGCAACCGGAATTACCTCCCCGGGCACGGGTCTACCGCTCCCTCACCTGCGAGTCGTGCGGGGAGAGCGTCGCGGAGCACCGGGCAAGGAATATCGGGGGGCATGTCCTGTGCATCCCCTGTGCCGGGGAGCAGGACGGGCCCTGCTGACCGGTCAACGGACGATCTTCGCGATCGGTATCTCCAGGATGTCCTCGGCCCCCGCGGCCTTCAGGCCCGGGATGAGGGTGTTTACCGAAGACTTCCGGACCACGGTCTGGATACTGTAGTACGGGACCCCGTGAAGCCGGGCCATGGTCGGGGTCTTGAGGGCAGGAAGCGTGGCGATCACATCCTCCATCTTCTCTTCAGGCACGTTCATCGAGAGGAGGACCTGCCGGCGCGCCTCGAGCACCCCGGAGAGGAGGGTCACGATCTCGGTAATCTCCCTGCCTTTCTCCGGGTCTGCGAGGCTCGCCCGGTTCGCGACCACGGCAGTATAAGACTCCATGATCTGCCCGATGATCTTGAGGCCGTTCTTCCGCAGCGTCGTCCCGGTCTCGGTGAGGTCCACCACCACGTCCATCAGGTCCGGCACCTTTGCCTCCGAGGCACCGTAGCTCGGGAAGAGGTGGACCGGTATCCCGAGCCCCTCGAAGTACTGCCGGGTCAGCACCGGGTACTCGGTCGTCACCCGTGAGCCCGGGCGGATATCCCGGACATCGGTGGCAGGTTCGTCCTGGTGGACCGCCACGACGATCTTCACGGTCCCCTCCCCGGTCTTGGAGTACGACAGTTCAGCAACCACTGCGACATCTGCCCCGCTCTCCTTCACCCAGTCGAGGCCCGATATCCCGAGGTCAAAGTAGCCGGTCGCGACGTAACCGGGGATCTCCTGGGGCCGCAGGATCTTCACCTTCCCGATCCGGGGGTCCTGGATACGGGGGTTGTAGTCGCGGTCGCTCCGGCGCACCTCGAGGTCTGCGTCGGAAAAGAGGCGCAAGGTCTGCTCCTCGAGGCTCCCCTTCGGGAGGGCAAGGCTCAGCATGAAGGACAAGGTCAACCCGGTCCCGGATAAAGGCGCAGGATCAGTCGAGACAATGGATAAGGAGACCTGACAGGAGTTTGGGCTCGAACCAGGTAGACTTGGGCGGCATCACCCTCCCCTCGTCGGCGATTGCGAGGACGGTCTCCACGTCCACCGGCTGCATCGCACACGCCGCGGCGAAGTCGCCCCTGTCGACCGCCGCCTCGAGGTCGGAGAGCGGACGCGCACCTCCCAGGTACTGGAGACGGGCATCACCCCGTGGATCGGTGATGGCGAGGACCGGCCCGAGGAGGCGTTCCTGGAGGACCGAGACATCGAGGCTGGCAATGGTATCACCAGCGGAGTCACGGGGCCGTGTGCACTCGTACCACCTCCCTCCGAGGTAGAGGTGGAATACTGTCTCATTCCTGGCGTTACCGGACAGCGGTGGGATGGTGAATGCTCTCCTGTCAACCGTTCCATACGCCGTGACACGGAACTCCCTGCGTACCTGGGAGAGGAATACGTCGGGCGAGTGTCCCCCGAGGTCGGCGAGGAGCCGGCTGTAGCCATGGATTGCGACCCGGTTGTGGGGGAAGATGACTGCGAGGAACTGCGAGGAACCCCCGGTCTCCCTGCCCCGTCCCCTGTGGAGGGCCGCGACATTCACCGCAGACTTTGCCCGGTGGTGGCCGTCAGCGATATAGAGGGCTGGGATACCGGAGAGGAGACCGGCCAGGTGCTGGATAGAAGCGGGGTCCCGTATTGCGAATATCTGGTGGGTACCACCTTGCGGCGAAGCCGCTTCGCAGAGGGGGACCCGCTCTGCCACCTCCTCCGCGGTGGCGAGGACCCCGTCCCTGTCCGGGCAGAGGAGGACGACCGGCCCGTTGTGGGTGCCGGTCACGTCAATATGCCGGGTGCGGTCCTCCTCCTTGTCGTAGCGTGTCGCCTCGTGCCGGCGGATCCGGTTCTCCTCGTAATCGCGTGTCTCGACGCATGCACACAGGCCGGTATATTCCGTGTTGCCTTCCCGGACCCGGTAGAGGTACAAGGCAGGACCGGAGTCCCGGACCAGGAGGCCATCCGCCACCATATCCTCCAGGTTCCTGCGGGCACGCTGGTATACTGCAGGGTTGTGCGGCGGTACTCCCGGGAGCTCGGCATCAGCCCTGCTGACCCGGAGGAACGAACGGGGGTTTGCACGGATCACGTCGGCGGCCTCGGCGGCAGAGACGACGTCGTAGGGTACCGCTGCGACCCCGGGTGCATACGCCGGGTCGGCATGGAGGGCAGCAAAGGGGTGGATCCTCACCATGGTGACAGGGTCACTCTCTCCCGTACCCATGCGCCGTTGTTCTATATGAGGGCAGTGACAAAAGGTATCAGGTACAAAGATGTGGCCCCAGGACCAGTCTGTTCTCTCGATACGAAAAGCACGATCCACCGATCTCGCGGCAGTCCATGCAATCGAAGAGGCCGCATTCCCCGATCCCTGGAATCCAGATGTCCTCATGGAGTGCCTCGTGAACTTCCCAAGCACCTTCCTCGTCGCTGAGACCGATGGAAAGATCGCCGGGTTCATCACCGGCGGTATCGAAGACACCGGCGAGGTCCTATACGGGCACATCTGCAACCTGGCAGTTGACAAAGACCTCCGTCGCATGGGGATCGGCCGCCACCTGGTCCGGAAGGAGGAGCGCCAGTTCTTGGTACTCTTCGCAGAGGGTGTCCAGCTCGAGGTCCGCGCCTCCAACACGGCTGCCCAGCGGTTTTACCGGGCGCTCGGCTACCGGCAGGTGATGCGCGTGGACAAGTACTATGCCAATGGCGAAGATGCCATCCTGATGATGAAATGGTTCCGTTTTTGACTGGCTGCCAGTCCATCCCGCGGTTGATGGTGACCATCACCAAGCTCCGGTGACCTGGCGACGAAGAGTCTCTCCTCCCCGTTCAGATCCCTTGGGTGCATTGAAGGTGGTACTGTGGTAGTTCCGGGTATCTCCCCGTTGTGGGGATCCCTTGGGTGCATTGAAAGCGGTACTGTGACCGGGCAGGGTTTTCTCCACCCAGGGGAACCCGGGAGGAGTGCCTGCGGGATGAACCGGCTGGGTTCAGCCCCGCCCGAGGGACTGGTGGGCCCTGGCGAGGTGCTGGGCCCCGAGGGCGGCGAGGAGGGAGAGCTCCCCTGCGAGGACCGCGGCAGCGACGATCTCTGCGAGTTTCCGGGCATGGGAGCCGGGTGGGTCACCACCTCCCGCGGAACCGAGCAGCGAGAGGCACTCTGCCTGGGTTGCCACACCGGTCCCGCCTCCTACGGTCCCCACCGGGAGTGCCGGGAGGGTGACGGCCACATAGATGCCCCCTGGTGCGGGGTCAGCGGTCGTGACCGCGAGGCTCCCCTCCACCACGTGGGCCGGGTCCTGGCCGCAGGCGATGAAGAGGGCGGCGATGATGTTTGCCGCATGGGCATTGAAACCGAGCGAGCCTGCCCGCGCAGACCCGACAAGGTTCTTACGGACATTCACTTCTGCCATTGTGGTCGCGTCGGTCTTGAACCGCTCCCGGACGAGGTTATCGGGGAGGAAGACGCCGGCCACGACGCTCCGCCCCCTCCCCCGCACGGCATTCACGGCGGCAGGCTTCTTGTCGGTGCAGACGTTCCCCGAGAGGGAGACGAGCCGGGCCCCCGTCTCCCTGCATACCAGTTCTGCCGCCTCTTTCGATGCGATGGTGACCATGTTCATCCCCATCGCGTCACCGGTCGCAAACTCCATCCTGATAAATACGCTCGTCCCGGCCACTGACGTGCTCAGCCCGAGGAACTTCCCGTGCCTGGTCGTCGCTTCTGCAACAGCCCGGAGCTCCGGGACATGGGCAGAGGCCCAGCCGGCGATCTCGCGTGCATGGACAATATCCCGTGCCGCGAAGACCGGCGCCCGTGTCATGGCATCCGAGAGGACCCGCACCTGCGCCCCGCCCGCCGCGGTTATCGCGCTGCAGCCCCTGTTCACCGAGGCGATGAGCGCCCCTTCGGTTGTCGCAAGGGGAAGGTAGAAGGGCCCCTCCGCGTATTCGCCCAAGACGAGGAGGGGGCCGGCGACCCCTACCGGGACCTGCACCGCCCCGATCACGTTCTCGCAGTTCCTCCTCACCACCTGGTCCATCGGGATGGAGTAGGAACCGAGCCGGGCGAGGCGGGTCCCGCTCTCCTCCTCGATGAACTGCCGCCGGACCCGGACCGCCTCGTCAGGGGGAAGCTCTGCTTCGAGGGAGTGGAGCTTCAGCTCGCCGCGCCTGACCCTCCCAAGGATATCCTCCATGCTTCTTTCTGGGATGGCAGAGACCATGATACCGATGCCGCAGGGAAGCGGGCGGGGATCTGGCTGCCCCGGGCGGGAAGAACACTGATGCTCTCGTCCGTCCCTGTACGTAACGGCTGATACGGTCAGGTGGCGGTGTGGAGTATGCCAGAAGGGGGAGTGAGGGCCTGGGGTCTCCGGGTGCGGAAGACCGACGCTGAGTCCACACGCCGCCGGCTGCTCGATGACGGGCTCCTTGACGGCGCACTCCGGCCCCTCGCCGAGGGGGAGAATATCGTCTTCCCGCTCGCCGGGCCCTGCGAGGGTGCCACGGAGATGGTCTTTCCTGCCCACGCCCCCCGGCCTGACCTTCCCCGCCACGAGATGGTGGGGGGTATCGCCCTCCTCCCGGTGGACGACCCCGTCGCGGCCAGGGTGGTACTCGCGGCGCGGCCTTCCCTCCATACCGTCCTCTTTGCAGAGAGCGAGGTGGAGGGGGAGTTCCGGACCCGCCGGTTCCGCGTCCTTGCCGGGGAGCCGGTCACCCGGACCGTTGTCACCGAGTACGGCCTGCATCTCACGGCAGACCTCGCCGCCGCGTATTTCTCCCCCCGCCTCTCTACCGAGCGCCAGCGCCTCGCCGCTCTTGTCTGCCCCGGGGAATCTGTTGTTGACATGTTTGCCGGCGTTGGACCATTCTCCCTCACCCTCGCCAGGAAAGCCGCGTTCGTCGTGGCCAATGACCGCAACCCCCTCGCGGTCTCGCTCCTCTCCCGCAACATCCACGCGAACCATGCGGGAAATATCCTCGCAGTCCTCGCCGATGCGGCACGGCTCCCCACCCTCCTCCCCTGGCGGTTCGACCGGGTCGTGATGAACCTCCCTGCCTCCCCGGTCCCCTTCCTCCCGGCTGCGTTCCGCCTCTGCCGGCCGGGCGGGACCATCCACTGTTACCTGGTCGAAGCGGCGGAACGCGAACTCCTCCCGCACCTTGCGCCATTCCCGGTTGAACGGGTGACCGAACGCTACGTCCGTTCCTACTCCCCCGGCCGCTGGCATGCAGCATATGATATCAGCGTGGCGAACGGGACCTGTCATCATGCCCCCCCTTCCCCCGGGAAGCAGCCATAGAATGGCGCAACGGATGCGACGGTAACTACCCCCCGGGCAGCACCGGTTCCGGCAGCCGGCAGGGAAGAACTCCATGGGCATAGCCGCAGGGTACCTGTCCGAACAGCGAAACGTCGTGGCCCGGAAGAACCCCCCTGGGCATAGCTGGAGTGTCTCATTTCCGGGGGTGCAACGGTGTTCGGGTGAAGGACCCCCCTCGGCATGGCCAGGGGGCCGGGAGACCACCCCTCTTCATTCCCGTGGTCGGGACGGGGTAAAGGCAGGCATTCCCGGTTGGGCTCCCAGGGAGGATGCAGGGCCCTGCGGAACCGAACAGGTCTCCGGCATGCCCGGACCACCAGGTCCCTGTTTTCAAGGGGGAGTGAACGGGGTAATCCAGGCGTCCCCTCCCTGTTTGTATCTCCTGGTTGATGCGTCCCCCCATTCACCGGGAGCGGACGAAGAAAGCCGGAAAGGCCGGCAGTTGACCGGATAGCGGCAGGTGCCGCGACATAGCGGGCCTGGAGAAGGAGTTCTGCGGGTTGAGTGGGGTGGTGCGAACGGGCGGGAGGGCGCGAGGTATCAGTGCGTCCCGTTCCTGAAGCGGTATGCACCGTTCGGGATGGTCATCACGAACCGGGCACCCTTCCCGGGCACCCCCTCCTCTTGGATAGTGATACCGGTGATAGCGAGGATCTCCCGGGTGAGGAACAACCCGAGCCCGGTATTTTTCCCGAAACCCGGGGTGAAGAGGTGCTTCTTCTCCTCTGCGCTGATACCGGGCCCGTCATCCTCGTAGATGATCACCATTGCGTTTCCCGATGGGCGGGACGTCACGCGGATCGCAGTCATGTCGTCCCCCCCGTACCGGAGGGAGTTATCGATCAGGTTGTAAAACCCCCTCCCAAAGAGCGGGTCCGCGTAGACCTCCAGTGTCGCGATACCGGTCCCTGGGAGGAGGATATTCGTGGCCAGGGCTTCGCGTGCGCTTTCGACAACATCCCCGACATTCTGCCAGGAGGGCGAATTCACCCCAAGGTCCTGGTAGATCCGGGTGAACCTGATCTGGCGTTCGATGTTCTGGGCCGAGCGTCGTGCAATCGCAAGGAATTTCTCCCGTTTCTCGCGGTCGATGTGGTTATCGGCAAGGATATGGAAGGCCCCGTCGAGTGCAGCGAGCTGGTTGAGGATATCATGGCGGGTGATACTGGAGAGGAGGTTCAGCTTCTTGTTCGCCGTCCTGAGCGCATCTTCGGCCCGTTGTAACTCGGTGACATCGTGGATGATCCCCTCCATTCCCGTAACCTCTCCGCTGGCATCACGGAGGAGATGGCTGCTTGTCGTCACGTAGCGGACCTGCCCGTCGCCGAGCCGGAGGGCGAGGGGGTACGCATAGACCGCACCCTTCTCTTTCATCGCCGCCATTAGCCGCCCGCGGTCCTTCGGGTTCACATACATCTCTTCGGCACGTGTTCCTATGATCTCGTCAGCCGATGAGAACCCCGCGAACCGGACACCAGAAGGGCTGACCATCGTGATCCTGCCTTCCCAGTCAGTCCGGTAATAGAGGTCCTGCATGTTCTCGATGATGGCCCGGTAGGTCTCCTCGCTCTCGCGGAGTGCTTCCTCTGCCTTTTTCCGCTCCGTGATGTCCCGTACGAAGGTCTCTATCCCGAGGGCGTTCCCGTCGTTATCCCGGTAGATCCGGGCACTGAGTGAGGCCCAGAAGGTGGTCCCGTCCTTGCGGAGTGCCTCGCCCACGAAGTCGTGGGTACCGCCCCCCTCCCGCAGCAGGCCAACCATCCGGTTCCGCGACTGCCGCGATACGTAGAGGGATATGGCGGAGATCCCGATCATCTCGTCGGCAGACGGGTACCGGTATATCCTGGCCGCAGAGGGGCTCACCATCACAATGTCCCCGTGGATATCGGACCTGATATAGGCGTCCTGGATATTGTCGATGATGCTGCGGTAGAGTTTCTCGCTCTCGCGGAGCCGCTGCCCCGTGGACTGGACCTCGGTGATACACCGCTGTATCTCCCCGGCTGACCGGAGGAGCTCCGCGTTCAGGCGGGCGAGCTCCTGGTTCTTGGCATAGACCTCCTTCCAGGCCCTCTTTCGCTCGGTGATGTCATGGAGGAGAATGCACGTCCCTGTCACCGTGCCATTGCCCTCGTTGACAGGCTCGATGTCTATCGAGTAGGTCCGGTCGTCCGGGTAATTGCCGATGGTGATCTCGCGGTTCCCCCGGGCCGTATCAAAGATCCTGTCCCAGAGGTCGCCGTGTCCTGCCATCACTTCAGGGGCCGGCCTGCCAATCGCAGCGGCGGGAGATAACCCGAGCAGCCTCGCGGCTGCCTGGTTCATGTCGAGAACCCGGTCCCTGGAATCGACCACGACCATGGGGGAGTTGAGGCTCTCGATGACGGTCCTTCGTGCAGCAGGGACGATATGCAGGAGCTGGTAATGGAATATTGCATAGGCCAGGACCAGTCCCGGGACGGTCATCATGACCGGGGTCATCGTGAACCCGGTGAGGGGAGTGATCCCCGCCTGGAAGAGGACATCTGACAGGAAGGGTACCGACAGGCCGGCGAGGACTAACAGCCGCTGCCGGCGTGAGAAAGCGTCCTGGCACGGTACGAGCACCAGCAGCCCCAGTGCCGTTACAAGGGCGATATCGGCATAGGCGAGGGAGATAAGGTAGCCTATCTCGTTCGTGTAGAGGAGGACCGGGAACGGGCCTGCGGAATCGACATGGAACCCGGTCCGGAAGAGGGAGTGGTACTGCAGGGTCAGGGCCAGGACGGTGGTGACCAGGGGGACCACCAGCAGGGGGGCCTTCCGCCACCCGGCAGTCCAGGTGTCCCTCCCGACGACCTGGAGGACGAAGATGAGTACAAGGATTGGTATGAACGGGACTGCAAGGAACCGGACCTGCATCAATGCTACCTTGGTCGCAAGTTCAGCGGTAGAGACCTCGATGGCATAATCTACCGCCCAGAAGACTGCGCACAGGAGCAGGAGTTCCAAGGTCCTGGCTGCAGGAACCTCGCGGTGCCGGTGGCAGGTGAAAGCCAGGGCCAGGTTGATAACCGCAGCCAGGAGAATTGGCCAGATGATGAGCGTGTAGATCATAAAGCCATGACGTCGGCGTTTCTGAATAGCAGATCGTCCACTTGAATATATTGTTCTTATCTCTGGTTATTGTACTGAAAAAGTATGAAACAATGCCCGGAATTATGCCGGGACCCGGGCGACAGTACCTGTTGGCGACCAGGACTGGTAAATGGAGGCGTGTTCCTGGCAAGACCGGGAAAAAGGGGTTTATTCCGGGGCGAACTTCGTCCCGTAAGAGATGACCCCGGAGGGGCCGTCGGTCCCGATGCGGCGGAAGACGGGACGGACCCGCATTCCTATCCTGATCTCCTCGGGAGAGCAGACAACCTGCCCGGTCATCCGCGGTCCCTCCTCCAGTTCCACGATGGCAAGGACGTAGGGAGTCATGTTCTCGAATGCCTCGCTCGCCGTGCGCACAATGGTGAACGTGACAACCGTTCCCTTCCCTGACAGGCGGTGGTTCCCAATTTTACCCGCCCTGCGGCAGGTCGGGCAGAACAGCCGCGGGGGGAAGAAGCAGGTCCCGCAGGTGGCACAGCGGGTGCCTATCATGTTGTAGCGCTGCGGGATCTTCCGCCAGAAACGTGCGACCGACATCAGTCACACCTCCCGAGGACGTGGACCGCGACCGTTGCCCCGGTCCCTCCGACGTTGTGGGTCATCCCGATCATTGCCCCGTCCACCTGGCGTCGGCCGGCCTCACCGCGGAGCTGGGTGACCACTTCCCAGACCTGCTTGATCCCGGTCGCCCCGACCGGGTGACCACAGGCTTTCAGGCCCCCGCTGGTATTCACCGGGATCCTACCGCCGAGGGTCGTCTCCCCCTCCTCGGTGAACGTACCGCCGGTCCCCTTGCCGCAGAACCCGAGGTCCTCGATAGCAAGGATCTCGGCGATAGTGAAGCAGTCGTGCACCTCGACCAGGTCGATATCCTCCCTGGACAGACCGGCCATGTCGAAAGCCCGGTTGCCGGCGGCGACCGTCGCATCGATCGTCGAGATGTCCCTGCGGTCGTGGAGCGTGAGGGTATCGCTCGCCTGTGTCGTGGCAAGGACCTTCACCGGGGTGTCGGTGAACTCCCGTGCCCGCTCGAGAGGTGCCAGTATAACCGCGGCAGCGCCGTCGGTGATGGGTGAACAGTCATAGAGGCGCAGGGGGTCGGCTACCAGCGAGGACCGGAGGACGGTATCCACCGTGATCTCGTTCTGGAACTGTGCGATCGGGTTCATGGACCCGTGGTGGTGGTTCTTCACCGCGACCATCGCGAGCTGCTCCCGGCTGAGGGGGTAGCGGTTCATGTAGTCTGTCGCGATCATGGCATAGAGGCCGGGGAAGGTCGCCCCGACGGAGCCCTCCCATTCACGGTCCGCCGCCCCTGCAAGGGCGTCCACGCTCACGCCGGTGCCGACATCGGTCATCTTCTCCACGCCGGCCGCGACGACAATGTCCTCCATGCCGGAGGCGACTGCGATCACGGCCTGCCGGAACGCAAGCCCCCCCGAGGCGCAGGCGGCCTCGACGCGGGTCGAGGGGACGTGCCCGGTCGCCATCCCGGCATAATCAGCGATCAGGGCCCCGATGTGCTCCTGCTCGATGAACCTCCCGGCACTCATGTTCCCGACATAGAGTGCATCGATCTGCTCGCCCGAGACCTGTGCATCTTCCAGGGCGAGTGTTCCTGCCTCGACGAAGAGCTGGCGGAAGGAGTCCTCCCACCTCTCCCCGAATGTCGTGCAGCCGATCCCGATAACAGCGACGTCTCTCATTCCTGCATCACTATCTTGCCCTTGTGACGCGCATAACGCGCGTAGTCGAGGTATATGGGGTCTTTCAGGAGCGTTTCCACGCCCGGTGCGGCCGGCCGGCTGAACTCCGGGCCTTCGATGGCGTCGGTGACCTCGATATCGAAGGCATCGGAGCCAGCCCCTGAGCCGAAGGAGGCGACGAAGATCCGGTCCCCCGGTTCTGCCACGTCGAGCGTTGCGGCAAGACCGATCATGGAAGAACCGCTGTAGGTGTTCCCGAGCCTTGGCACGACGAGCCCGGGCCGGATCTGGTCCTGGGTGAATTTCAGCATTGCGGCAACCCTCTGGGGGAACTTCGCGTTCGGCTGGTGGAAGACCGCGTAGCGGTAGTCCCGGGGAGACCTCCCTGTCTCCTCCCACATCCTCCGGACCGCGCCCTGGATGTGCCGGAAGTAACCAGGATCGCCGGTGAACCTCCCGCCGTGGCGGGGGTAGTCCTGCCCCTCCCGCCGCCAGAAATCGGGGGTGTCGGTCGTGAACGAGCACGTGTGGTGGATCGTGGCGATTGGGTCCTTCTCACCGATAAGGTAGGCTGCCCCCCCGGCCGCGGCCGTGTATTCAAGGGCATCGCTCGGTGCACCCTGCGCCACGTCGGAGCCTATCGCAAGCCCGCACGGTATCATCCCGCTCTGGACAAGACCCATGCACGTCTGGATCGCAGCGGTCCCTGCCTTGCAGGCGAACTCGTAGTCGGCTGCAGTCATGTACGGTGTTGCACCAACTGCCTCACCCACCGTGCACGCGGTCGGTTTCACGGCGTACGGGTGTGACTCGCTCCCGACATAGACCGCCCCAATCGAAGCAGGGTCTATGGTGCGGCGGGAGAGTGCATAGCGTGCCGCTTCAACCGCGATCGTTGCAGTGTCTTCGTCGAGGTCAGGGACTGACTTCTCGAAGACCCCGAGCCCCCCGGAGATGTCATCCGCGTTTGCTCCCCACACGCGGGCGATCTCCCTGACCGTAATCCGATAGCGGGGAATGTATACCCCATACGTGAGAATTCCTACCATTCTGCACTCCGTAACGTGGAAATGATCGAAGCGGTGTCAAGCGTGGTTGCGAGCACCGTGATCCTGTCCCGGTCTGCCATCTTCGGGACGAGAGGGTGGACGTCCCGGGCGGCGATACCCTGGAGAACCACGCAGCGTGGTTTAAATGGGGTGACACGGATCGCAACCATCGGCGATTTGCCGGTGGAGACCTCGGAGAAGATCAGCGCCCGTTCGGTACTCCACCCGTAGATCCGGATGAACTCGTCGGCAGAGAGCCGCAGGATCGCGTTCTGGCTATTCACCACGGTGTGGCCGTATATCGACTTGGAGAGGGACCCATAGACGACCTCGGCCTGGATGGCAGCCGAGAAGTCGCCGAGTCTCACGAGGTCGGCATAGTCCTGCATATCCAGGACGACATCGTCGCCGATCCCGGAGAGGAGCATGCGGGCGTACTTCTCGGTGAACTTCCCCCCCCGCTCCTCGTCGATCTGGAGGATGGAGTCGACAATCCGGCCCACCACAGCGGTCCCGGGGCTTTTCCGGCGGCCGCTCTCGTAATCGCTGATGACCGAGGGGGAGACACCGAGGTGTTCCGAGAGCACACCCTGTGCGATCTCGAAACTCATCCGCCACTTCTTCAGGGCCTTCCCTGGTGACTCGGAGAGGGTGATCTCCCCTGCCATCTTCTCGGCAAGCTGGTGTCGCAGGCCGGTGGTCATGCTCCTCAGGATGGGCAGCTATTTTATTTAAAGATACGCGAAGTTGTCTTCGACATTTCCCGAATTATTCCCCGGGTATTCTCGATCCGAATCCATAAATAATACGCATCCCAGATATGGTACCATGGTCATGGCCGAAGACCTCCAGTGCCTCAAGGTCGTTGCGCTCCAGGGGGCGCTGCCAGGGCCCCTCCGTATCTCCTCCCAGGCCCTCGCGGAGCGGCTGGCCGCGAGTCCCCAGACCGCCTCGCGGAGGCTCCAGGCACTCGAGCGCGACGGCCTGCTCACCCGCACCTTCGACCCCGAAGGGCAGGTCGTCACCGTCTCCCCGGCCGGCGAGGAGGTCCTCCGGCAGGAGTATGCCGATTATGCCCGTTTATTCCACCGGGACCGCCCCCTGGTCCGCCTCACCGGGACGCTGATCACCGGGCTCGGGGAGGGGCGGTATTACATGAGCCTGAAGGAGTACTGCCGGCAGTTCCGGACAGGGCTGGGGTTCATCCCGTACCCGGGGACCCTCAACCTCCGCCTCTCGCCCGGGAGTATTGCAGCCCGGAAACGTGCGGACGCCCTCGGGTGGGTTACCATCCAGGGCTTTTCAGCAGACAACCGGACATTCGGAGACGTAAAAGCTCTCCCCTGCCGGATCCGTGACATCCCGTGCGGTATTATTGTCCCGGGAAGGACGCACTACCCCGGTGACATCCTGGAAGTTATCGCCCCGGTCGCCCTACGCGAAGCCCTCTCGCTCGCGGATGGTGACGAGGTCGTGCTGGAGATTGGAGGTGAACCATGATAGACACTGCAATAACCGCCCTGCGGGACGGGAAGTTTATCCTCATCTATGACTTCGATAACCGTGAACGCGAGACAGACTTCGCGATGCGGGCCGATGCGGTCACCCCGCGGGATATCGTGACGATGCGCCGCGACGGGGGCGGGCTCATCTGCACGGCCATCCATCCCGCTGCCGCTGCACGTATTGGTCTCCCGTTCGCGGTTGACCTACTCAAGCCCACCGGGGCCGCGGAGAAGGAGGGGGACATCCCGTACGACCGGAAGAACCACTCTTCCTTCTCGCTCTGGGTCAACCACCGGGACACGTACACCGGGGTGACGGACCGGGACCGCGCCCTTACCATCACGAAAGTCGCCGAGGAAGTGAAAAAATCCCTCAATGGTGGAGGGCACGACTTTTTCTCACAGTTCAGGAGCCCTGGTCACGCGGCGCTCCTCCGTGCCGCGGATGGCCTCCTTGCGCAACGGCAAGGGCAGACCGAGCTCTCGATCGCCCTCGCCGAGATGGCGGGGGTCACGCCTGCGGTCACCATCTGCGAGATGCTCGATGACGAGAGCGGGCTCGCCCTCTCGAAGACCGATGCACAGGCATACGGCCGTCGCCACGGGATCCCCTTTGTCACCGGTGACGATATCCTCGCACGGTGGGAAGCGGAAAGGGACCCTTCCCTCTCCTGATCCCCAGTCACCCGCTTCCCTCCCGGTCCCCTGGTATATATACCCGCTTTTCCACGCGGTTCCCCCATCACGCGGTCATCCCCTTTTCCTGCCTGCCATGATCGGCGATGCAGGACCTGTCCTCCCCTGGAAGTCTCCGGGCAGTGTACCTGTCTCTCCTTTCGGTACCGCAGGTCTCGCAGGGCGGGCCCCTGTCTCCCGTATCCATGAGCCTATCCTCTCATCCCCGGTCAGGTGAGCTACCCTCCCCCAGCCTGGCGACACCTCAGTTCCCTTTGTCCCGGGGAATAACCGCCGATCCGGTCCCTCGAACGCCTCCGCAGCCCACGGCCCCCTATGTCCCGGGGAATATCCTCTGTCACCCGGTGCAGGGCGAACTGACGAAAAAAGGGGGGAATATGTCCCTCTCATCAAATACGGAGGTGGGCAAGGGCGTCCCGGACCATGGCCCGGTATTTCGCCGGGTCAGTCTGGTACTCCTTGAGCGCCTTTATTCCGTCCTCCCCCGGACTCGGCCCTGCAAGCACGTCCAGGCGGTTGAGGGTCGCCTCTGCGGCGTCAAGGACCCAGAGGTCGCGGACCTCCTTCTCGATGGTCGTCACCGACTCTGCCCGTATCGAGACGAGGACATTGCCCTCCGGGGTCTCGTATACATTTGGCTTCCCGGCCACGGCGACGAAGGCGGGCGGTTCGATCCGGGAGATCTGGTGCATGGCCTCCGGCTGGAACGAGCTTGCCATCACGAAGAAGGTCCCGGTCGGGTCGACGATACGGGCCCGGTAGAAGGCGTTCTGTTCACCCTGGCGGCGCTTCTCAGTCAGCGCCCCGCAGAGGAAGACACGGTTGCAGCGCTCGCCGGTAGGGAGGAGGACGAACGACGGGCTCTTCTCGTCGGTCCCCTCGCGGAAGTGTATCCGTGCCTCCCTGATCTCGGCGGAGAAGACCCTCCGTGCCGGGGCCCGTTCGAAGGACCCTTCGGGACGGGAAAATCCCTTGCGGGTGGACTCGGGGTTCATGAAGCCCCGCCTCCCACGCGGTTCAGGAGCGCGGCCAGGACCATGGTATCGAACCGGACCGGCTCCGCATGGTTTACAAAGAGCCGGCGCTCGATCTCCCTCCCGGAACAGGTGAAGTACCGGCCGAGGACCCTGTCACGGATCCGCATGTGTACCTCGTCCATCCCGAGGGGCTGGTTCTCGGCGATCTCCTTTGCCTGGGCGAGTGTCATGCCACAGACCTCCTCGACGACTGCCCGGGGCATCAGGACCTCGTGGGTCTGCTGCCCGTCATCCAGCCAGCCCCGGATCCTCAGGTCATAGTTGAATTCGGACTGCATCTCGTGGACCGGGCAGAAGTTCTGGCGGGAGAGTGCCCGGTTGCACCCCTCCACCTGGCAGCGGCGGATGATGCCGGACCCCGGCGGGGGAGCGATATGCACGAGGACACCCCTGCGCGTCGTCTCGGTGGCTTTCACCGCGATCTCTGCATCATCGTCCAGGATGCAGGTTGCCGTATTCAGGACCAGGCTGACCCGCTCCCCGTACAGGTCAGCGATGGCATAGTAGATGTGGTAGACCTTTCCCGGCACGAGCCGCTCTTTCCCTTCCTCTTTCCAGATCGTGAACCGGGTAGTGCCTGACTCGTCCCCAAGCATGCCGCTCTGGAGGACCCGGTCATGCCGCGACTCGTACTCCTGGACGACCTTGGCATGCACGCTCACCACGCCGGGGGTGAGATTGCCTATCGGGGTAACTTGGGGGATGATACCCCCCTCGTCAGGGACTTCCGTGATCTTCGTCCCGGAATGCACCTTGAGGTTGGGAACATCGCGGTAGGCATCCACGACTGCCGATTCAAAACGGTACCACGTATCCTCCCTGACCTCCGGGACGTCTGACTTGGCCCAGATGACGAACCGGATCGCCCCGGAACGGTCGGCGAATATCCCGGTCTGGCGGATCGAGGGGGAGTTGGGTCTTGTCAGGGTGACGACCTTGCCGGTGACGGTCACCCACTCCTCGGGGAGGACACTGGCGACCGCCCTCTCCTCGGCAGGAGTACCCGGCCCCCCGCCGCGGGCCGGCATCTCCAGGGAAAACTCCCGGGAAAGGTCGCGGATTATGGTTCTCTCTGCCTCGTCAGCCGGTATCCCGAACTCGTCGATGAGGCGGCGAAGGCGCCCCTCCACCTGCCCCTTCTCGACGGTGTGCCCCTTATCGGCGATCATTCGGGAGATTCTTTCTGCGATTGTGGAATACTCCATCTCATACATCTCCTCTGTGTGTTGCTCATGTGTCTGTCTTCCAGACAGTGATACGATCACAATACCACGGATTAATCAATAAGGATGCGGGGGGTGAAACTGATCGGCTGCCCCCGGGGCACTCACCCGGGTCCTCAGCCCGTTATCCCGGCGCGGGAACCTGCGGCAGGATCACCAGGGATCGCACGCGATATGGAGAAAACATGCAGACCGCGAACCCGCCTCCCACCGGTATCCCGTCTGTGCAGATAGCATTTCTGTGAGGTTTAAGTAGCCAGGATGGAAAACTGATCCTCCATGGCAATCACCGCAGAATCCACCATCTTCGACCTCCTGAAAGAGCGGCCCGAAGCGGCAGATACCCTTTTCCAGTTCGGTATGGGCTGTGTCGGGTGTGCAATCGCCCGGGGCGAGACGATTCGCCAGGCTGCCGAGGCCCACGGGATACCCCTCCAGGAGATGCTCAACGCTCTCGGTATCAGTGAATAAGCCCGTCGGACGACATCCACAGACTTTTTTGGGCTGTTACGCCCCTGATCTCCTGGCGCTCCCCCGCACCCGTTTCAGCTCGGGAAGGGAGGCCATCGGGTTGGCACGGAGAAACGCCGCAACGGCGGGCTCGTGGAGGAGCGTACACGTGCTGCAATTCCATACCCTGCCACCACTCGTACTATCGACCCATTCCCCGAGGGACGGATCGCGGCACGGGTAGAACGGACAGTAACAGAAATCGCAGGCCTGGCCGGGGAAGTGGCAGGGATGATAGGGGCACCCTTCAGGCTGCCATTCCACCCAGTGGTCCCCCCCGAACCGGCTCCAGACAAAGAGAGAAGGATGCGTTCTCCTGGTCATCCCCTGGAAACGCGAGAGCGATTCCGCCACCCCCATCCTCACCGCATTGGCAATTTTTGTCCCCGGGACCGTCATGGGACCGGCGTACTGGTGGACCGCTTCCCCTTCGCCGGCGACGATGACCGCATCGGTCGGTGTCCCCGTGAGGGAGATGCCCTTGTCTTGCAGGGCGCCCACCTTTGCCTCGGTCGCCGTGATAATGGCACCGAGGAGCGCCGCATCCGCCATACCCTGGGTCGAGTGGACGATGATATTGATAGTCCCTGCCGGTGGGACGGATTTGGTACTCCCCTCCGCGGACCGGACACCAGCCGTCACGAAAACCGTGATGAAATCATACTGGATGATACAGAGGTTACGCATCGGGACTGCCGTGAGGAGACCGAAGAACTCCTCCCCCACCCCCTCCCGTCGGGCAACAAGCTCCACGTAGCGGGGTGGGTCCTCCCCTGTCCAGCCATCCGGGACAGAGTGGTTGAAGAGAACGGGGACGTCCCTGATACCGCCGCCTATCCCGGTGCTTGCCGCCCGGAACCTGCCGCGGATGACAAGTGTCTCCCCTGAGAGATAATACCGCATGGACCGGTTCAGGCAACGGTGTACCGGACCCTGTCACGGAGTTCCTGCTGTTTTCCCGCATTCCAGCCAGAGACGTCCTGGAGGTAGCCGGTCACCCTGCTGATCTGGACCACGTCATGGCTCCCGCACTCCGGGCAGACCGCCTCCCCGCAGAGTGGACAGTACTCAATGCCAGAAATAACCTCGTGGGAGCAGTGGCAGTGGTCAAGGGGGCACATGACCTGGAGGTGCGTATCCCCGCACCTGGGGCACGGAGTCTCATCAACGATCAGGTGGCAGGTGTAGCACTTGTATCGTCGCTCGGTGACGGGAATATCCTCGAGACAGTGGTATTTCTGTACAAGGGCTCTCTCGGCGTCGCTCCATTGCATACAGGGGAATGTGGCGGGCTTTTACTTAAGAGCTCCGACAATGACCGCAAAAGCATTTATAAGCCCGCATCTGCCTCAGCTGACTCATAGGGCACATCACCTTTCAGGAACTGAGTTTTCATCACTGGCAGAGGCGGGAATACACGTGTGCCTGCGCGGCCGGGTCCGGCGCCCCGGTAATGGCCCGACCGACGATGATACCATCCACGATACCGGCGATCTCCCCTGGGTCCCCTCCCTGCGCCCCGACGCCCGGGGACCAGATCAACAGGTCCCCTGCCTTCTCCCGGAGTGCACGGACCCGCTCCGGCCGCGTGGCAGGTGCAATAATACCATCGGCCCCCGCTTCCCGGGCCATCGCTGTTATCTTCTCAGGGACCCCTCCCGAGAAGAAGACCGGGGCACCCGGGTGGCTCATCTCGGCGACCACGAAGCAGCGGCCCCCGTGGTCGTGTGCCAGGTCGACGCAGGCACCGACCGAGTCGGGCCCCGGGAAGCCCTGGCAGATGATCCCGTCAAAACCCGCGCTGAACACGGCTTCAGCAATCATGGTATTCGTAGACGGGATATCCGCCACTTTGAAGTCAGCGACAAGGGGAAGACCGAGAGGGCGGAGCTCTGCGGCGATACCCATCCCTTCCCACAGGACGAGCGGGTAGCCGATCTTGACCGCATCGAGGTACGGGGCGCAGGCACTTGCGATATGAAGGGCAGTATGCCGTTCCGTAACGTCCAGGGCGAGGACCAGGTCAGCCATTACCTGCCTCCTCCAGGACCGCGGCGACGAGCAGGGGGAGCGTGATCGTCGCATCCCCGTAGACCGTCACGGCATCTGCCCCCCCGGAGATCTTGCCCCACGACCGTGCCTCGTCGAGGGTCGCCCCCGAGAGGCCGCCGAGGTCGGGCCGGTCACCCGTCAGCTGCACGGCGTAGTCAAAGCCCTTCGGGGTCATCAGCATCCCCTGGAGGATGAAGTTCTTTGGGACCCCGCCTCCCACGAGGAGTGCACCAGCCCGTTCCGCCCTGTAGCAGGTATCAAGGAGGGGCGAGAGATCGCGGAAGGCATCCACCGTCACCTTGCTGGTCTGGGAGAAGAGCCAGTACTGGAGTCCAATCATCGAGTCGGCGAGTGCCGGGCAGTAGACCGGGACGCCACGCGCCGCTGCGGCTGAGAGGATCCCGCGGTCCAGCCTCCTGCCAATGACCTGGAGGAGTTCGCAGAGGGTGTAACAGTGGGCAGGCAGAAGGGCCGAGAACGTCTCCTGCATGAACTCCTCGAACGTGACGAAGGCCTCGTTCGGCAGGAAGACGTCGTAGATCCGGTTGATCTCCTCGTCGCGCAACCCAGTATCTGAGCACACCGCGGTCCCGTGGTAGTGCCGGCAGCCGATCGCCTCGATGATGTCATGCGTCAGGTTTGCCCCTGTCGAGACGAGCACATCGATCCATCCCCGCTGTATCAGGTCCTCGACTATCCCGCCCATCCCGGCAGGGACCATGGCCCCGGCAAGTCCGAAGAACTTCACGGTCCCCGGGTCCTGCACCATGCGGGCATACACCCGTGCTGCCCGGGCGAGGGCACCTGCATTATACGCCCCCGCGTGCCCGAGTGACCGGACCAGCTCCCCGACGGTCATTCCCGCCCGGAGCCGCACCGGCTCCACTGGCGTATCGCATGCGGGGTGTCCCCCGCCCACCTCCCTCTCCATCTCAACCCGGCAGTAAGTGTGACTTCATCTGCCATAACCCCTCTTTTTGTCGGCTGGTAATGGCGGCAGGTATTTCCGGTCTGCCGTCAATGGCAGGGCAAGGAGATTCGAGTCACCCTCACTCCGGGAGGATATGATGCCGAAAGCGCCGAATACCGAAGTCGGAAGGAGGATCTTCCTTTTGAGGAGGCTCAACGCGGTGGAAGAGGCACTCCGTGCAATCCGTACCCGTCTTGGTTCGGAATGGAAGGAACTCTCAAGCAGCGACCGGACCCTTCTCAACGAGATACTGGGGAATGTCTGGACTGAAACCGGGGGAGAGACATGGGACTCCATCCATTTCTCCCGCCTGTCAGCGGCAGATCTCTACCGAATCATCGATATTGCCCGCAGCATCCACAGCGGGGAAATAACAGAACTCGAAGGCACAGAGACCACTGTCCGGATACTCACCGGTACGGTCTAGATGGCTGAAGGGACCCCGGCCTCTCCTTCCTCGACCGTCTGTTGCCGTGCGAGGAGGGCCTTGACCCGCTTCAACCGGAAAATATTCTCCCGTTCGCGCTCCTCGATCACGAACCGGATACGTCTCTCCTGCCGCTGCATCTCGGGGATGAGCATCTGCTCCAGGGCATTCACTCTCCGGCGGCACATCTGGATCTCGTGACCGAGCCTGCGGAGGACTGTCTCCTGCTCGGCAAGCCTGATGATCAGGTCGACCTCCTCTTCGAACTGGTCAGCGACCTCGTTCACCCGTACCGAGATCGCAGTGGGCGAGTAACCCCTGCCGGTCGTCATCCGCCGGACTTTTGTCTTCTCGATCACAGGGACTGGGACTCCCATCACGTTGCGTCCCCTGATGTCGATGGTGATGGTCCTGCGCGCGGCCAGGGATGCAGAGGTAACCCTATCAGGGCCATCGACAGCCGATGCGATCGCAAGGGACTGCCACGCCTGGTCTGATGAGACCATGAGTTCCCCCCGGGAATGGCGGACGGTATCCATCTCCCTAAAGAACTCCTGGACAAGGGCGTCCATCTTCTGCCGCAGCAGGTCCCTCCCCTGGGTTGCGAGCGCGATCTTTGCCCGGAGGCGAATCAGTTCCATCCGGGTGGGGTTCACCTGCTCCATGCCGTCACACCTGCCGGTGGGCCGGGTGGTAGCGTGCGATATGCTCGCGCCGCACCCGCTTGAGGTCGTCTTCGGGCAGGAGGGAGAAGAGGTCCCAGGCAATCGCGAGCGTCTCGGTGATCGTCCGCCTCTCCTCGCCCTGGCCGATGTATTTCCACTCGAAGTCGTCGGCGAACTTGAGGTACTGCTTGTCGGTCCCTGACATCGCCTCCTCGCCGACGATCGCGACGAGCCTGCGGAGTTCACGCCCCCGTGCATAGCCGGCATAGAGCTGGTCGGCCACGCCGCGGTGGTCCTCGCGTGTCCTTTCCGGCCCGATCCCGAGGTTCATCAGCCGCGACAGGCAGGGGAGGGCATCGATCGGGGGTGATACACCGCGGCGCGAGAGGGTGCGTGACAGGACGATCTGCCCCTCTGTGATGTAGCCGGTAAGGTCAGGGACCGGGTGCGTGATATCATCGTCCGGCATGGTCAGGATGGGGAGTTGCGTGATCGATCCTTTCGCCCCCTTGATCCGCCCGGCCCGTTCGTAGATGGACGCGAGGTCGGTGTACATGTATCCCGGGTAGCCGCGGCGGCCTGGGATCTCTTCCCTGGCAGTCGAGACCTCGCGGAGCGCCTCGCAGTAATTAGTCATGTCAGTCAGGATGACGAGGACATGCATGTCATGGGTAAATGCGAGGTACTCGGCGGCGGTGAGGGCACACCGCGGGGTACTGATCCGTTCGATCGTCGGATCGGACGCCAGGTTCTCGAAGAAGACCACACGTTCCTTTGCCCCGCTCCGCTGGAAATCGCGGAGGAAAAAGGCAGCTTCCTTGTGCGTGATCCCCATCGCCGCGAACACGACTGCAAAATTGGCCTCTTCCCCGGGGACAGACGCCTGGCGGGCGATCTGGGCCGCAAGCTCGTTCACTGGCAGGCCGGCACCGGAGAAGATGGGGAGTTTCTGACCCCTGACGAGGGAGTTAAGCCCGTCTATGGCAGAAATACCGGTCTCGATGAAGTCAGTCGGCTTGTCCCTCGACGTGGGGTTGAGGGGCATACCCGTGATCGGGAGGCGGTCCTCTGGGATGATGGGGGGACCGTCGTCCCGCGGTCGCCCGGCCCCGTCGAGGACCCGCCCGAGCATGCCGAGAGAGACCGGCATGGTCGGGGGCTCGCCCGTGAACCGGATCGATGTCGTCACACTGTCGATCCCCGAGGTCCCCTCGAATACCTGGACCACCGCGACATCCCGGGAGACGTCGAGGACTTGCCCGCTCCGGCGCTCCCCGTTCGGGAGGGTGACATGGACCATCTCACCGTACATCGCTCCGTACGGTCGTGCGACAAAGAGAAGCGGACCGGACACGCGGGTCACGGTCCTCTGCTCCCGTACCGCAAGCCCCGGGGTCTTCATGTCTGCACCTCCAGGGCGTCAAGGGTTGCCGTGACTTCCTTCTCGAGTGTCTCGATCACGGCAGGGTCCTCCTCTTCCTTCATACGCGCGATGCGGGGTGCGAGCGGGACCGCCAGGACGTGGCGCAGCGCAACCCCCCGTGCAAGTGCCCGGCTGGTCCCCTCGTAGTAGGCAAGGATAGTCCGGAGCATTGCATACTGCTTCCATGGCTGGCAGTAGGCATCGCTCTCGAGGAATGCACTCTGCTGCAGGAAGTCCTCCCGTATCATCCGGGTCACTTCGAGCACTGCCTTCTCGGTCTCCGGGAGGGCATCGGGGCCGATCAGCTGGACGATCTCTTGGAGCTCCACTTCCTTCTGGAGGAGGTGCATCGCCTGGTCGCGTGCCTTCCTCCAGCCGGGACCAATCTCGCGGGCATACCAGTCCCCCACCATGTTCAGGTAGAGGGAGTAACTCTGGATCCAGTTTATCGCGGGGTAATGGCGCTGGTAGGCGAGGTTAGCATCGAGTGCCCAGAATGTCCCGGCGATCCGGAGCGTGTTCTGGGTCATCGGCTCAGAGAAATCGCCTCCCGGGGGAGAGACCGCCCCGACAATGGTGATGGACCCCTTGCGCTCCCCTTTCCCAAGGCAGACCACGCGCCCTGCGCGTTCATAAAATGCAGCAAGGCGGGTGGCGAGGTAGGCAGGGTAGCCTTCCTCGCCGGGCATCTCCTCAAGCCGGCCCGAGACCTCGCGGAGTGCTTCGCCCCACCGCGACGTGGAATCCGCCATGAGGGCAACGTCGTACCCCATGTCACGGTAGTACTCCCCCATCGTGATGCCGGTGTAAATCGACGCCTCCCGTGCGGCCACCGGCATATTCGAGGTGTTCGCGATCAGGACGGTCCGCTGGATCAGGGGGGTGCCGGTCGAAGGATCAATCAGCTCAGGGAACTCGGCAAGGACGTCGGTCATCTCGTTCCCCCGCTCGCCGCACCCGATGTAGATGACGACCTGGGCGTCTGAATGCTTGGCAAGAGTCTGTTCTGACACGGTCTTCCCGGTACCGAACCCCCCGGGGATCATTGCTGTGCCTCCCTTCGTCACAGGGAAGAACGTATCAAAGACCCGCTGCCCGGTGAGGAGGGGCAGTTCCGGGTCGAGCTTGGAACGGTAGGGCCTGCTGGTCCGGACCGGCCAGTGCTGGAGCATGGTGAGTTGTTGTCCGTCCGCAAGGACACAGACGGTCTCGTCTATGGTATAGTCCCCCTCATGGACCTCTGCCACCGTCCCGGAGACTCCCGGAGGGACCGTTACCTTGTGGAGGATCTGGTACTCCGGTACCGTCCCTAACACGTCACCCGGGCCCACGGCATCACCTGCATGGGCGACCGGTGTGAAAGCCCAGCGCTGCTCGTGTGAGAGGCCGGACACCGCAATACCGCGCCCGATATAGTTACCGGTAATCTCTGCGAGCAGGGGGAGGGGACGCTGGACGCCGTCATAGATCGAGGAGAGAAGACCGGGGCCCAGTTCAACCGAGAGGGGCATCCGTGTACGCCTGACCGGCTCCCCTATCGTCAGACCCGTGGTGTCCTCGTAGACCTGGATAACTGCGATGTCGCCCTCAAGACGAATTATCTCTCCCCGCAGAGCCTCTTCTCCCGCGAGCACGACCTCGTAGATCGTTGCCCCGGCCATGTCCTTTGCATGGACGACCGGCCCGGCAACCCTGATGATAGAACCGACAGTGTCCAACATTCACCTCACCACGATATTTGTCCCGATCGCCCGGCGAATCAACCTCTCCAGGTAATCCATCCCACCCACTTCGCTCGGCCCGGCCGGGATCGGGATGATAATCGGCCGGTAGGTGCGTTCAATCTCCTGGGCGAGATCGGGGTTGAGATGGGGGAGATAGTCATCACTGATCGCGATGATTCCTGTCCCCTTGTCACGCATCAGGAGGCTGACAACTCCGTCCAGTTCCTTTGGGTTCCGGATCTCGCGTACATCTGCGCCGGCGAGGCGAAACCCTACGGCAGCTTCAGGTCCCGTCACGACGACTACGTTCGCCATAGCGTATCTCCTCTTCCAGTTCATCTGCTGGCATCCCTGCCACCTTGCACCGTGCGATGATCCGCAGGTTCGTCACCTCGTTCTCCTTGAGCATCAGGAAACCCACCGGCAGGACAAGGCTGAAGGGATGAAGGCGAAAGAGAGTGATCCCTTCATGGACCAGGCCGAGCTCCAGGAAACGTTCGTAACGCGAGGGCGGGGGAACGCCCCCCCCCGGCATGCGGAGCCGGGTGAGAGGGGCAAACCGTGTCCCTTCGAGTGCGCTGATCACGCCGGTCAGATCATGGGCATTGAACATCCGGGAGATGACTGCGGGCGGCAGGGTCCCGCCCGGCACGACGAATTTCATGGCATCGGCCGTGTCCACTCCGTTGGCCGCTGTCATCATCGCGGTCCGGATATTTGTTGCATCGATCTCAGCCTTGAGAAATGCCCGGAATGCCTCCTCGTCAGTTCCCGTCCCGGAGAGTAATGACAGTGCCGATTCGGCAAGGTGGTGATCGAGAGATGCTTCGAGCACCGCCGTGCTCCTGGTCTGGGCGTACTCTGGCAGAGCCGCGGTGAGCGGCTCGGCGAAGAGGGCCTCGTGGAACGTGGCAAGGAGGTCGATAACACCACGCACATCCGGCTCCTTCAAAAGCGCGGAGAGGACCTCCTCCCCGAGGTGACCGGGCGGTGCAAGGGCGGAGCGGATGACGGCAGTATCGGCACGGATGTGTTTCCCGCGAAGGATGGTGTGCAGGTTTTGTGCATCCCACCGCCAGAGGTAGATTGCAAGGTACGTCGCGCCCCTCCCGTCTGAGACGAGTTCCGTCAGTTTTTGGAAGGTCTTTGCAAGGTTGGCCCGGAGTCCCCGCTCGACACATGCGAGGGTCTGGGTCCCGGTGCAGGCGGATGCGATATCATCCCGGTACGGGGACTCCCCCAGCGCATTAATAAGGGCAGACAGGTCCGGTTTCCCAATGAGGGACTTGAGTGCCGTTTGATCGAACAGGTGGCTATACATACCCCGGACACGGGCATTTACATAGCACACGTCCATTCTCATTCCCCCGTGAGGACCTTTCCTATCTCTACTCCAAGGATCTCTTTTGCCCTGATCAACCGCTCTTCAAAGGTGTTTACCACCCGGACCTTTCCATCATCACTCTCTGCGATCACACCACCTGAAGTTGCAATATCGCCTTCTACCCGGCAGGGATATCCTTTTTCGGTGATAATCGTCCCGCAGAGCGGGACATCCCGTGGGTCTGCATGGAGGACCATCGTTCGCTCGCCGAGCCGTTCCCATGCCTCGTCAATCAGCCTGCCCAGGCATTCGGGATACCAGTCCTCGCACCGTGCCGTGGAAAGCCTCTTCTCTGCCTCCAGGAAGGCCGCAGAGAAGAGTTCTGCCCGGGTTGCCGCGAGGATCTGGCGGACCCCCTCGCGGGCGGTGACCACTCCACGCATCCGTTCGGCGCGGAGTTCCCGCCCCGTTGCCTCCCTGCATTCGCGACGGATCCGGGTGGCATCATCCTGGGCCGCGATGAGGATGGCATGTGCGTCGGCCTCACCTTTTACGACCGCAGCCGAGGCCTGCTTCTCTGCGCTCTCCTCCATCGACCGGATAAGGTTCTCAACCGTCATCTCTTTCCCGCCTGATCCGCGGTTATCCCTCCGTTTCCCCTCTCTCACGACGTAGCGTGCTCGCCGCCTGTCCCTGGTGCTCCTTATCCTATTTGAGCATCAGGATGATCATCGAGGCGACCACGAACCCGAGGATAACGAGTGTCTCGGGGATTGCCTCAAGAACGATGATGGATCCTGCGGTCTCCGGTCTCTCTGCAATCGCACCTGCACCCGCTGCCCCTATGCGGGACTGAGCGAGCGCTGTCCCAAACGAGCCTGCCCCAAAGGCAATCGCGGCACCAATTGGTATCTCCCATCCGACCATTCTTTTTCCTCAGCCCATAGATGTTCGGTTACCTTGATAACAGTACCGGTGCGGCAGGGCGAGATTTGGGCTATCAGTCGCTAGGGCGGGGTGGTATCGTACTTCCCCATTCACCGGCAATTAGATTTCCGATTTATTCTGCAATGGCCGTGTCACCGGGGCCTGTCTCCTTGGCCCCGTTTGCCCCGTTCTCTCTGCCCGGAGGCTTTTCTTTCCCGGCACGGGCTCCGAATGGTGAATACCGGACCCCGCCACCCACGTAGAACTTGGAGAAGAATTCCACGATATGCAGCCTCATCGCGTGGATTGTGGGGGAGAACATTGCGAGGATGATATTGAGGACATGAAGCGGGATTGCTATCAGTACTGCAAGTACGAGGGTCCCTGCCGACTGGCCCAAGGTATTTGCCACCATGGCAAGGACCACGGATGCAAGTCCTATCGCCATGATACGTGCATAGGAGAGGACATTCCCCACGGTCCCGAGGATCTCTGTCGCTCCCCTGATACCCCCGCCAATGACGACCGTAGGTACTCCAATGAACAGCATGACACCCCCTATGGTGAGGGCAGGGTCCGGGAGGATATGCCCTGCGCCAAGGACCGCGGTCCAGATACCCCAGATCATCATGAGGATGCCTGCCCGCTCTGCAATGTGGTGGAGGTCCTGATCGCGGAATGCATTGACGATCCCGAGGGAAAGCCCAAGGGTAATATGGATGAACCCAAGTGCGATGGCACCAATGAGGAGTGGTATCATCACCTCCAGCCTGTTCCAGGTCACTCCGAAGATGGTTACCGGGTGAAGGAAACCGAGTTCCTCGCCGAGGTTCCCAAAGAACTCGCCGTAGAGCACGCCGAAGAAGATCGCAGGGATAGAGGATATCATCAGGATGTCCATCAGGTCGGCGAGCCAGGGGAACCGGGGACCATAGGTGCGGCGTATCATGAAGGTCATGGCAAGTATGACAAGGCCATACCCGACATCCCCGACCATCACTCCGAAGAAGAGGGGGAAGAAGACTGCAAAGAACGGGGTTGGATCGATCTCGCGGTAACTGGGCATACCGGAGAGGGTGAAGAAGACCTCGAACGGCCGGATGAGACGGGGGTTATTGGTGAGGACCGGGGCGTCCTCCTCATCAGCCGGAGAGCATGTGAGCGGGGTAATGACGACACGGTTTCCAAACGCCGCGGTGAGTGCCTCCTGCGTGGCGTCCATCCTCTTCTCCGGGATCCACCCCTGGATGAGGAATGTGTAATCGGTTTCGGCGAAGCGGGAGAAGACTGCGCGTTCATCCTGGAGCTCGGTGAGGCATCTCCGGGCGCACACGAGGTCATGGTATTTTTCCTGCCCAAGGACCCTGAGACGCTCCTGCAACTGGCCGATCTTCTCTCTCTCTTCTTTCTCCCGTGCATTGATCCGTTCAAGCGCCGAGTCGAACGGTATCCCTTCGAGTTCCGGGGGGAAACGGAGCTCGTTTACGTTCCGGGCGAAGAGGAACGAGTGGATACGGGCTTCGTTCTCCCGTGGGAAGATCGTCACCGCCGCGATGGTCTCATCATCGAGATCGGTTGCCAGGACCTCTGAACGGTCTTCCGTCACCTCCTTGAGGGTTTCCCGTATCAGTTCGATGACATCGGCGAATTGCCGCTGGACCAGGAGAACCGTCACCTCGAATCCGTCGAGGACCGGGATGAGGGACTCCACCGGCCGGATCCTGAGAATTACCTTCCGATACCGGCTCATGGTGGCTATCGAGAGTTCATATGTGGTAATATGCTCAGCGATCTCTGCGACCTCGGGTCCGATCTCCTCGACAAGCGACCGCGCCCGGCTGATTATCTCGTCCCCGCACCACTCATCCCTGCACTTGGTCAGGCGGTCCGGGACCTGCGTGTCCGGCTTGGGGAGCCGTGTGAGCAGCCCGTCGATGGAGAGGAGAATGGAGGCTATCTCTCCTGACGAGGGTACCAGCACCCGCCGGATACCGGCAGACGCTGCACCGGCGTGGAACATGGTGTCTTCAAGATGGATGGTACCTGTCCGGTAAAGCACGTCGACGGCCTGTTCGAAATACTCCCGTGGTCCTGCTACCAAGACGCGGACCATCCTGTGCAGCATGTAGTGGTCCTCCTATCGTAAGGTGATGGTCCGGCAAATCCGCTCCGCTGCAGCAGGAATACGTGATTCTGATCCTGCACGGAGTCGGTCGCGTTCAGATTCCCCATCGCGGATGATCTTCTCCTTCTCTTCCTTGAGGGCTGCCATGCCGTCTTTCTTCATGGCATCTCCTTCAACGACCGATTCGCGGCTGGCATTCTCCCTGATCCGGGTGGCTTCCGTCTCGGCAGCAGCGATTCGTGTTGCTGCCGCTTCTCGCGCCGCGTTGATCGTCTTTGCGAGCTCAGTCTCTTTCTGACGGATCATCTTGAGCAGCTCAGTCTCGTCTTCCATTCCACTCCTCCGGTCACATTCCCCCAAGGCACTCTGTGATCAAGGGGTGTTGATGGGCGGCAAGGACATAAGACTGTCGCCTCTACCATTGCGGCAGAGCGGCCGTGAGAGGTGTCTCCTGGCAGATGGTGGGACCTCGTACCACCCGGGCGTGAGGTGGCAGGGAAGGACGTCCCTCGCCGGTTCCCGGGCCCGTCCGCCGCAGCGGCGGCACTTGTAACCCTTCCCGTTCCCTGCACTGGTCATGCGTTTTTCACAGCGGGGACAGAGTGGCGGGGGGGGG
>LAHU01001507.1_pt1 | contig 30338 bp, 25 predicted proteins | sample 329631 | NCBI WGS metagenome assembly LAHU01 (sample SAMN03275698, study PRJNA271635) | activated sludge metagenome | isolation source: sample C-0 Zero hour mixed sludge faded in reactor as a methanogenic...
CAGCTTTATATGCACACTACCGTGGCTGAATTGCTGAATTTCAATAAATCAGATGGAGGTGAGTTAGAAAAGTACTGATCCTGGAAAAGAAGGTGAAGAGATCGGCGATATTCCTTCATACGCAAAAGACCAAGAATCTGTTTGGATTCATCCACAAGAGCATCGCAACAAAAAGAGTGCCTATTGAAACCCGGAGATCAGATTCAGTACCGGCCGGGAGAAAAAAAGGATTAGGGACCTGCCCTGACAAAAGTTCCGTTCCGGCCGGGCAGCTCATACTGTGCGAACCAGACATCAGTAGCAGACCCGGAAGAACCAGCCGTGAACGTGACACCGGTCCCGCTGGTCTTGTCGAGGAATATATCACCATCGTAGGGAACGAGGATCATGGGACTGGTGAGGTGGCCGGGGTATGCGAGGAGAGCCGTGTCATTCGCTTCAATCCGGACGGTGCCATAATAGACCTGTGTATACGACCCTTCGTAGAAAGTATAGGGGCGGGGAGGGTTTGCATCTGCGGGAGCCGCGGGAAGCCCTTCCTGGGGACCAATGACCGAGGCACCGGGTTTCATCGCTTCCAGAAGTTGGTCCCTGATCTCGCGATACCAGTCCTTCCGGATGGTCCCGGAGAAGTACAGGTCATCCCAACCGTTCGTAATCGCCTTCTTGAGGACATGTCCCCCGGGAAATCCGTTCGTCAGTACAACGATCGCCATCTTCTCATCGGGATAGAGCACAATGTAGGTCGATACGCCGCTTGTAAGATCCCCGCCATGCTCCACCCGGACCATCCCGTTTGCCGCGGTAACCTCCCACCCGAGCCCGTACGCGACGATACTGGAATTGGTGGATTTCCTGATGATATGGGCTCCGTGGGTCTCTCTCAGTGCACCAGGATCGATCACCCGGGTTCCATCGATACTTCCCTCGTTCAGCTGGAGCCTTGCATACCTTGCCATGTCCTTGATGGTCGAGCTGACCCCTCCCGCGGGGCTGTTCTCGTCGTCATCCATGAGCGGTCCCGGAATGGCTGTTTCGTTCGTCATCGGATAGGTGTCGGCATGGTCGGGAGCCCCTGCAAAGTCGTCGAACCGGGCGCTGGTGTTCCTCATCCCGGCAGGGACGAAGATTCGCTCTGAGATCAGTTTCTCCCAGGGCTTTCCCGCCTTCCTGGCAGCTGCCTCCGCGGCTATCGTGACATCGATGTTTGCGTACGCATACTCGCCACGGAAGTCTCCCGTGAGCGTGACATGCCGGAGACGCTTGATGATCTCCGGGCGGCTGTAATCCATATCCTGGAGTTCGTCGCTCACATATTCGGGAAGCCCGGTACGGTGGGAGAGGAGGTCGAGAAATGTGATGTGCTCGGTTATCCATGGATCGGATAGTCTGAATTCCGGATACCAGGATGCGATTGTGTCATTCCACGACAGTTCACCATTACCCACCATGGAGGCAACCGTGGCTGTCGTGAAGGATTTCGATATCGACGCAAGCTGGAACCGCGTATCTGGGGTGACCGGGTCCTGCGTTGTGATGTTCTTTACGCCAAAGCATCTCTGGTATACGACCGAGTCGTTCTTCACGATGGCAATTGCCATCCCTGGGACTCCACTTCTTTTGAAGGTCTGCTCAGCATAGGTATCGAACTGCGGGATGAGGGTAGATACGTTATCCCTGCCATTACCGGTGTCGGGTGACGTTGCAGTTTTTTCGATATCATGCGGACATCCTAGAGACGTTACACAGCCGGAAAGCATCAAGAGAATGATACATACGGAGATGAGGAGTATCGATGAGAATGATCGGGAAATAGGATCAGCCCCTTGCTCTGGATGGCTCTTCCTCTCATGGCATTTCAGGGTTGTGATCCTTTCTTATCATCCATGTCGAAAAAAACTAGGTTATTGCTAGGGAGTATTCGTTGAAAAAATCGGGGTGTATCATCGTTCAAAGGCAGAATACCCAGAGCCTGTTCACAGGTAAGCACCAGAGCATGGCAACGAGCGCTATGACGATGATTGTGTAGTGCACCCGGTGCGGGAACATCCAGTACTTCTCCTTCCATGCAGGTACTGCGAGCGTAACGGTTGCAATGGTGAGTGTCGCAGCTATGACCGGCACCGTGAGGACCGCAGTGATTGTCCCAGTGATCTCCTGGGGCTGTATGTAGAAAGCTATATCCCTACATTACCTGTAATCCATGGCAACAGGACATACACCAACACAATCAGGAATCACTCGATGGGGGTCAGTTGCTATTCCCGCTGTGTTGATTCAACTGAGCTTCCAATTCTGCAATACGAGTTTCCAGGCGGGTTATTTCTGCACATAGTTCGGATATGATTCAATTTTGAGTTTCAATTAGTCTGAGTGGGGTGGTAATATCAGGGTCTGAAGAGATTCGAAGATTTTCTTCGTCATTTTGATATTCTGATAGTTATAGTGCCGCTATTCTCTATTATAACACCATTATACAAAGATCCTGTGGTGCCAGCTGAACAGGTACCATCACGATAGAATGTACCCGAGATGAGAGTGGAGATAAATACTAGAAGTAATAATAGACAAATCCAAAAAAACGTGAAAATTAAGCCTTCGGCGGGAATCGGACCCGCGACCTCTTCCTTACCAAGGAAGCGCTCTACCGGCTGAGCCACGAAGGCAGGATTGCACCACAATGGTGAGTGTTGCCTCCTGAAATAGGTTACCGTAACGGGTATGCCACGGGGGAGATGGCTATATGAAATCGGCTCGTTTCAGAGTCCATAATCACGCTAACGCGGCATGACACGTATGGTGATCCAACCCGGTTCTGGCGGAGAGATAAATCCAGTACAGGGTTCCTTTTCATGAAACCGCATGTTAATATCGCGCTTACGGCGTCGGCCAGGCCGGTTCAGCAATGTAACCGGTCTATTATTGATGAGAAGAATCGGATCCCGGCCTCGACGTCGACCAGTGATCCAAGCTCGAGGACCGGCGTGATTCCCCTCTCCCTGACGACCTTCGCCACTGCCCCAAGATCGATGGTACCCGTCCCGAGGGCAGCATGCGAGTCCTCGTCACCCTTGTTGTCATGGAGGTGTACATGGGAGAACTCCCCGGCAAGGAACGCGGGGATGACATGGTTGAGGTTCGCGTGGCCAACGTCGAGCGCAAGCCGGAACGGTCCGATGACTTCGCGTTCCACGGGGTACCTGAGGTGGAAATAGTCCCAGTTCCCCATGTTCTCGAGGAACCAGGTGACCCCGAGATCTACGCAAGCCTCCCGTATCGTGACGAGCGATCGCTGGAGCTGGACCACTGACCGGTCGCGTTCCTCGTGCCAGGCCGCGTATCCCGGGTGGATCACAATCCCGGCCCCAGCCTCGGCAGCGATGGTCGCACACTCCAGAATCACCTCCACGCTCGCCCTTCGGATCGGCTCGAGCGTGCTCGCGGGGTTCACCCCGCGGGAGGGGGCGTGGATGGTGTAGCGGGCAGGATACGAGAGGAGAGGGTCAGCTGACGAGAGGTAGTGAAGGCCCTCGTCCATCACCTCGATGGTCCGGGTGAGGGGGATGATGCGGTCGAGGGCCTCCTCAAGGGGGAGACCATGCAAACAGCAGGTGGAGACTCCGGGGACTGACACGGCACTCTCTTCTCCAACGGGAAGTGATATAAACCGATCCCATCCCTGCATCGGCCCGCTTCCTCCCACCGCGACCTGCCGGTTTATCCAGGCCTGCGTAAATAACGGGAGAAAAAGCCGAAATTTCCAGGAGGCGTTCTCTCATCACCAGGAGAACTGGTGGCCTCCCTGCGCATACCGGGCGGGATTGGCAGATCCGGTGAATGAACGTTAACAGCCTGATACCATGCAGGACTGGCAGGACACGTGTCACCTCCGTTTCTCGGATCGACTTTCACAGACCCGGGATCCTCCAGACACAACCGATACAAGGGTATCGTCATGCGTTTCTGCCCCAGAACAGTACCATGGATCAGGGACCCTCCAGACCCCGCCGGTACTGCCGGTCATAAAGAAGGGATCTATATCCCGGACCTTGAATATACAGGTAGGCCACATATAGGAAATACCATGACCGAAGGGAAGGAGATCGCCAGCGAACTCAGGCGGCTCGTCGACCGCGACATCGCATTCATGCATATCTGCGGAACCCACGAGGCGGCGATCGCCCGGACTGGCCTTCGCTCCGTCCTGCCGCCAGGCCTCTCCATCGTGATGGGGCCAGGCTGCCCGGTCTGCATCACGCCACAGGGTGAGATCGACGCCGCCCTGGAACTCGCGGAGCAGGGGTGCATCATCACGACGTATGGTGACCTCCTCCGCGTCCCGGGATCGAAGGGATCCCTCGAGTCCTGCGGTGGCGATGTCCGGGTCGTGCAGGGTGTCCACAAGGCAGCCGAGATTGCAGCCCGCGAGAAGGACCGCGAGGTCGTCTTCATCTCGGTCGGTTTCGAGACGACCGCCCCGACCGTCGCGGCCGCTCTCCTCACATCCCCGCCGGAAAACTTCTCGGTCCTCTCCTGCCACCGGCTCGTCCCGCCCGCAATGGCCTGGCTCCTCTCCCAGGGGGAGGCGAACCTCCACGGTTTCATCCTGCCCGGTCATGTCTGCACCGTGATGGGCTACGAGGAGTACGAGCAATTCCCTGTCCCGCAAGTGGTCGCTGGCTTTGAGGCCGACGATATCCTCCTCGGCCTCCTGATGCTCACCAGACAGGTCCTGAAGGGCGAGGCACAGGTGGAGAATGCCTACCCCCGCGCCGTGACGCGGGAAGGGAACCAGAAAGCCAAATCTGTGATGAACCGGGTGTTTGTTCCCGAGGATGTCGAGTGGCGGGGTTTCCCGGTCATCCCCGGGTCAGGGCTCGCGATCCGCCCCGGGTTCTCCCAGTACGATGCCAGGAAGAAGTTCGGCATCACGATCCGCCACGTGGAGAAGCACTCGGCTTGCATCTGCGACCGTGTCCTCCGGGGCATCGCCCAGCCAACCGACTGCAAGCTCTTCGGAAAAGCCTGCACTCCCCAGCGGCCCGTCGGCCCCTGCATGGTGAGCCATGAAGGTGCCTGCCGGATCTGGCAGCTCTACCGGGTAAAGCAGGGGTGACCAGGAGAGAGAAGTTTTCCCGGCTCAATTCAGGATATCCCAGCCGTCTGCCCGGTATTCACGGGAGGTTCTCCAGGTCAGATGACCCTGGGGTTGGTTGAACAGGCCCCTTCATGGCAATCAGAAACGGCCCCATGTTTTCCCGTAGCACGGATCCGGCCCAGGAACAGGAACCGGGCGTTTTGGACTTGCGCCATTCCCACTGCATTTGATGAAATTACCGTTCATGGTACATTCCCGACCGCAGAGCGGTCATGGGCGGTGAATATGAAAACCACCCTTGCGGTTTTCGTCTTGTATGCATGTCCTGCAGAAAGGGAGTCATATGATTTTACAATGGGATAACTGGTAACCGGGCGGCTGGGAGGATCGTAACCCAAAATCCCTCACATGGCACACAATGGTATCAATCTGTTCTTATCCCGTTCTTCTTCAGATGGGAAATGATTGAAAAACGGATCCCTGCGAACCACAACAAACCATATAACTTAAATACTACCAGGATTATCATCGAGTCACAGGTAGGATATTACATGCGATTCCTGGTTCTCATAATATTAGCATTCTGTTGTACTGCTGTGTTCATCCCTGCCATGAGAGCTGATGGGGAGGATTTCGACCTTATCGGCGGTGATGCCGGGTATTTCGATCTCACCTCTGATCCATCAGGGGCAAGTGTAACGGTCGACGGCACACCGAATGGTGCAACCCCGGTGCGGGTCGAGATCTACTCGACAGGGTCTCCAACGCATACGATATCGATGACGATGGCTGGCTACAAACCATGGTCTGTTACGCGTAACAGCCCGGCTGCCGGACAGATCATCTCTATAAATGCTGATCTCGACCCGCAACCGGTAACACCGCCGACGACAAGCCCCACGCAGGTTGGTGGCGGAGCCGGTTACTTTGAGATCAACTCGGACCCGGCTGGTGCCCAGGTGACCATGGATGGCAGCAACAAGGGATACACTCCCGTGACCGTGAAGGTCTCACCCAGTGGAAATCCCCAGCACACGTTCGTCCTGACCAAGCCCGGTTTTAATCGGTGGACACAGGACTACTACGGCAACCCCCGGGACGGGGACACCGTGCAAATCTATGCGGATCTTGTTCCAACCCCTGTTACACCAACTCCCACGATCCCGACCCCTACCCAGATAGGCGGGGACACCGGTTACTACCGGATTACCTCTTCTCCATCAGGGGCGACCGTCACCTTTGACGGGAAGAATATCGGTCTCACCCCCGCGATTGCCAACGTGTATGTCACCGCCAATCCCCGGCACACCGTCACGGTGACCATGCCGGGTTACGAGGACTGGGGCAACACCTACAACCAGAATCCCTTTTCTGGCGAATACATCGAGGTGAATGCCGTCCTCGTCCCCCTGCAGCAGACCGGGTCCATAACGGTCTCTTCCTCTCCGTCGGGGGCCTACGCCCGCCTTGACGGGGGGGACACGCAGGTCACTCCCTGCTCCTTCACAGGGGTGAGTGCAGGCTACCACTCGGTTGAGATCACCCTCACCGGCTACCAGCCCTACCAGACCTCTGTACGGGTGAATGCAAACCAGGTCAGCAATGTGTATTCATCGCTCACTCCAGTCCGGAATTACGGATCCCTGCGAATCACCTCGAGCCCCGCCGGTGCCGAACTCGATATTGACGGGTATTACCGTGGATACACGCCGGTCACAGTAGGGGCCCTGGCCGCAGGCAGCCACACCGCCCGGCTCCGCCTCGCGGGGTACCAGGAATGGAGAGCTACCGTGAACGTCCCATCAGGCGGGACCTCGACCTACTCGCCCACGCTCGTCCCGGTCTCCTCGCCGACTACCGGGTTTATGACCGTTACGTCCAGCCCTTCCGGCGCTATGATCCTCCTTGACGGAAATTACCAGGGGAGGACCATGGACAACAACCCCTTTGATATCATTGACATCAGCCCGGGAACGCACACGGTAACCCTGAAACTGACAGGGTACCAGGACTATTCGACCTCCATCAGAATCACCGCCGGCCAGACCGTCCCAGTATCTGCGGTCCTGACCCCTTCCGGGAAACCCGCTGGGACCGCGACCATCATTGCGACCTCGGATCCCGCGGGTGCCGATGTCCTCGTCGATAACTCGTACCGCGGTATCACTCCTGTTACCATGACAGATATCACGCCCGGCACCCACACCGTTGCACTGAAGATGAACGGGTATAACCCCTACTCGACCCAGGTCCAGGTCACTGCCGGGCAGTCCTTTCAGGTGAATGCGGGTCTCTCCCCGGTCCCCACGACTGCTGAACCTACCAGGGCGCCGGGGTTCATCCCGTTCACCTGCATCGCAGCGCTCGGCCTTGCCTCACTCGCACTGGCAGTCCGGCGGCACTGAAATACCCTTTTTCTTCTGTTTCCCCAAAACGCTGCAGGTCCGGTTTCGTCTCACTCATTCCGCAATGGTGAAGATATCCACCCGTACAGGGCAGGAAAAATTCCTTACGACGGAAATTACCCGTCAGTTCGGAAAAATGAGAGGGTAACACAATCCGCGGTCCGATCTGATTCACTGGACAGGAGAATTGCGACAGTATTTATAATTTTGAATCGCATTTCTATGAGTCCCTTCGGAATGGCCCGTACAAAACGGTGAACACATCTTCCGCAGGAACGAGGGAAAAAACCTGTGTGTGCCCCGGTAGGGTAGTGGATATCCTAGAAGCCTCCGGAGCTTTTGACCCGGGTTCGAATCCCGGCCGGGGCGTTTGAGACCAGGTGTACCTGCCCCTTATTTTCCTTTTCCTCGTTGAGATGAAGATATCCGTGCAATTGCTTTCAGGTACCGTGTATTACTGCAACAGAGGAGATTGAAAATCGGGAAGCGCCTGTTTCGGGATGGTAACGCCGGGAATGGCATATCAGTGTATTTCTGTAAAAAAGGAAAAAAACCGGGTTTTTTTGTTATCCGGCCTCCGTCTCATTAAAATCCACCACATCATCGGAGAAAGTAGTAAGCTGAGAGAGAAGCACCGGGTCAAGTCCTTTTTCTACCGCGAGCAGGATCCCAGCGATATTCAGTATTCGTAGCTTGCTGATGAGGAAATGGATGAATTTTGTGAGTTCGATAGAACTCGAATGGACGAGCATGGCATTGATCGAATCGAGGAATATCACCGTCTTATCTTCTTCAAATTGTTTTAAAGTGGTTGTGACGGCAATGCTCATGGCCGTGAGATCATTTGGCTTGGAAACAAACCTGCAGGAACCCGTGGATTCCTGGGATATACCGGTTGCATACTGGGTAATGGCATCGATGAAGCAGAAATGACTGATATCAATGCCATTTCGGCCATAGAAATCCATGAGAAATGAAGCAGGCTGGTTGATACATACGACGATGATACGCAGAGATTGCTTCTGGATCTCTTTGATCATCTTCAGTGTGTTTTCCCGGTAGTTCCGGGATGTGGAGAGCGCGAGGATGATGCGTTTCTCATCTTTATCCAAAGTAAATTCGGTCATGCATCCTCTCACCGTTTTAAATATTCCTTAAGAGCATCCGGAATCTCGGTCTGTTTCTCTGCAATGGCCTGATCAAGTTCTTGTAAATTCTTCAGGATCCCGTCCATATTTTTCTCCTGGATTATCAGTGCCGTGACAATATGGGGGGATTGATCCTTCAGACCAACGAGTTCATCCCTGATTTCATGGATATTATCCCGGACCAGTTCCACCGGGTTGCGGATCCTGAGCGTTGCTTCACGGATGTAGGCGATCAACGCGTTTTCGACGTCCTTGACGGGTGTGATATCGATGAAGCTCTCGATATAGATTTGCTCCCCACCGAGGGTCAGTTCAGTTACCGTCTTAAGCACTGGCACCTTTCTTCCATCGCGGGTAAGGAGAACCCGTTCGGTTCGGTCTACTTTCATTCCCAGATCACTGATCGGACATTTACCCTGTTCGGCAGGGCAGATGAACGTATGGCAATGATGGCCAATCATCTGTTCTTCTGAAAAACCAGTCAGCTTTTCCGCTTCTGGATTTGCAGCTATGATAGTATGGGTTTTTGGATCAACAAGGATAATGCCAGCCTGGACACTCTCCCATATGCCCCGGAACCGCGCCTCCGAACGCCCAATCTGCTCCTGTTGACGGTCAATCCTCATGGAAAGAACCGTGATAACGAGTGATATCCCGATAAAGATGACAACCCTTGCAACCGCAGCAGAGATGGTCTGAAGATCAGGAGTGCTGAATACATACACAGACCCAAGGTAAAACGCACTGAGGAAGAACGTAAAAACGACTCCTGCCTTCTTATACCAGTATGCAGCAAGGATGATGGGAATATAATAGAGGTGGGTGAAAACTACCTGGATATTATTGATCAGGCTGAAAACCGTTGTTATTGAGGTAAAAACGGTTGATAGTACCAATACTCCAATTTTGGCCAGGGTACCTGAACAGGCCTCTGGAATGGTCAACTCCATATGATTCATTTCACCAGGTTTGGCATATGGATTCTCATGGCAAAAAAGGAACTGTTGCAGCAGGAGAACATACCCCTGTTCATGACGACTGGCACTGAAAATGGCAGGCCCAATGGGGGTGTCCCAACCTGCACTGGTTCCCATCCATCCTTTTCAGGTATTTTTTCATACGAAATTGCCTTCCTTTCGGGCTCCAAACGTCCTGCTTCTCCAAAAGGGAGATCCATGAAAAATGATTCGGCATAAAGGAAACGGCCACCGGGGATTATATCCCTACCGAACCGGAACGCGGGGTATCAAGGAGAACAGCCTGGCTTCATAGCTCCCAAGGACCGGGACAGGTGGTCCAGGAACTCCTGGCATACTCGTGATAGTCCGCAATCACCCGTGAAAAATCCTTTCTGATGCCTTCTCCTGCCAGGACCAGGGAATACAGATTCATTCTGACGTGAAGGATTTTGATCTTCTCTCTCATTCATCGTGGTGAACCCCGTGAGAGTGAAGTAATATAATGACCGCTATTTTCGCGACAGGGACAATCCCACATTAACAGGTAGTATGTCCTATGGGGGATGCACTTTCCCAATCTCTGTCCTGCACCTGGCCTCATGATCTAAATATTAAACATTATGTAAGGTATATATTACATTATTTCCAAATAACCGGACATCTTAACGGCCAGGACCATCCGGCAGGGTAGTCCAGAGGATGATAGATCACCTATTTGGATTCGATTCAAGCCGGAAATGTCCAACAAAAGAAGAAAGCGATTGTACAGGAGAAAAAAACCTGGTATGAAGAGAATCATTGCATTGCTCATGGCAATGGCCCTGGTCCTGGTGGTTGTACCCTGTCTGGTGGATGATTCCTCCACGGAGGGCAAAGGCTCGGCCACCATAACATTAAACGGAAAATTAACGACCGTTGAAAGAAGAAGCGCTCAGTAAGCCACAATGTCATCACTATCTCATAGGCAGGCACGTACACTATCAGGGGGGCATTGAATGACGGGCAGGTGCGGGTCGATACCGACGATGCGGAGAACGTGGACCTCGTACTGGACGGGGCTTATATCACCTGTTTGAACAGTGTTCCCATTTATATGGTAAATACAGAAAAACCGTCATCACCCTTGCAGGGGGCTCCGTGAACTCTGTCAGGGACGGGACGTCCTATGTCTTGGATACTGCAGCTTCAACAGAACCCGATGTTGCGATCTTCAGCAAGGATGACCTCACCATCAAGGGGGAGGGATCCCTCACAATCAATGCGCATTATAAAGATGGAATCACGAGCAGGGACGACCTTACAATAACCGGAGGCACTATTACCGCAACAGCCACAAACGACGGCATTACTGGCAGGGACTCGGTCACGATCAAGGGCGGGATCATCTCTGTCAAGGCGACCGGAGACGGAATCCAGTCCACCAACAACGAGGAGGCAGACAAGGGTGTTATCTGCATTGAAGACGGCACACTCAATATCGTTTCCGGAGCGGATGCAATCCAGGCAAATACCAGACTGAGGATCAGTGGTGGCACAACCACCATCACGTCGGGTGGCGGTGCAGACTCCGCCAGCACTGCTGCCAGGACTCCTTCTCCTGCCCAGGATTCCAGGTTCACCGGTATGGAACGGGGTACCGGATATAATAGGGGTCTTCGCAACGGCATGGGGTCGTGGATGGCAGCCGGCTCCTCGACTGATAGCGATACGAAGAGTGGAAAAGGGCTTAAATCCGGTGTTTCACTCGACATCTCCGGAGGAAAACTCATCATTGACTCCGCCGACGATGCCATTCACTCCTATAACAGCATGACCATGAGCGGTGGGGACATAACAGTAGCGTCCGGGGACGATGCCATCCATGCCGAATCGGCCATCACCCTCTCAGGTGGCAGCAGGACCGCCACGAAATGCTACGAGGGGCTCGAAAGCCCGGCAATCACCATCAATGACGGGAAATTCCATATCACAGCCAGTGACGACGCCGTCAACGCAGTCAGTGACGCTGATTCTTCCACGACGAACGGACGGCCTGGCCAATGGGGTTTCGAAGAAACGGGTACGAGTACCCTCACCGTGAACGGGGGATACCTGGTGATCGACGCCGGAGGTGACGGCCTGGACATCGGCGGACCAATCACCATGACCGGGGGAACCGTGCTGATCAATGGCCCTACCGACGACGGGAACGGTGCCATCGATTACCTTGGTTCTTTCGTGGTCTCTGGCGGGAATCTCGTCGCAGCCGGCAGTTCGGGAATGGCGATGGCTCCCAGCACCTCATCCTCCCAGTACTCCGTGATGATGTACTACCCGTCGCGGCAGGCAGCGGGTATTATGGTACATATCGGGACGGCGGACGGCGGGGAGGTCCTCTCATTTGTACCAGCGAAGGTATACCAGTCGATCGTATTCAGCTCCCCTGCACTGCATGCGGGCTCTGACTATGATATTTACTCCGGTGGTTCGTCTACAGGAACCGCAACTGACGGGCTCTACTCCGGCGGTGATTACACCCCAGGTACGAAAGTGACCAGTTTCACTCTCGCGAATATTGTCACAACCATCGGATCGTCCTATAACCAGATGCCGGGACCCATGAACCAGACACCGGCCATGAACAGGACGGGACCCAACACCAACCGCGGGTCCGGGAACGGGACCGGCACAATGCCGGGAATGCTCCCTGGTCAGCCGGGCAGTGGCATGAACAATGTCCTGCCTCCGGGAGCCTTCCCCGGGGGGATGGGGGGAACAATGCCAGGTAACTGGACGGTAACCACGAACGGGCCACGTATCATGAGGCCACAGGGGGGTATGACAGGGTCACTGCAGGGCTACCAGGCAGCGAATACAAACGAGCTCCTGTATCACCACCCAGGAAGCGGTATGGCCGCTGTTACACCGGTCTACCAGACATCAGGTACGAACAGGTATCCGTACTGGACACTGCAGGGTGAGCTGGCAGGGACCATGCAGGCTTCCACAGGTGTCGCGGTTATCAGTCCGGGCATGCCTGCTGCATCTTCCGTTGTTACAATCGCCGAACGATACGCACCATATCAATCTCTGGGATAGGAATCCGCCCTACCCCTCTTTTGGACTGGCTTTCGCCTTCGTGTGGCTCCGTTGAGGGGTCCGCCAATCACCTGCTCTCCCGGAGGAAAAAAGGATTCTGGTGTGGTAGTGGGGGGATCCCGCTCTCTATCTTGTTAACTGGACAGCCGGACAGAATGCTATAATCTGGATGACAGACAAATAATACCATATTACTCATCCCCCACCTGCGTACAGATCGAATAAACTCCCCTTGGAGCGAACAAAATGGAAGAAAGCAAACAGACTGCCCATACCCCGGAACCGAGTGAACGGGAGAGGATCGAGGATGAAAACAAGAGGCTGCTTGTCGTCCAGGCCAAGCAGATGCAGTGCCCCGTCTGCCTGCAGAAGGGATCCTTTGCAGTTGCCAGGTTCGAAAAGATGAGTGATTACTCAATGGACGCCATCCTGGAATGCCAGAACTGCGGGTACATTGAGCTCTGTAAATCTGTCGCTCTCCAGAAACCCGCAAACGATTAAGAGAATACGTGACTGCAGTGAGAATACTGCCAAAATTCACATTACCTGCATGAAATAGCGAAGAGGCAGACGTATCCTCGTAAAGGGGTGATATGCATACCGACTTCGATACTTAAACTCTTCATTTCTATTCATTTTTTATTCAGGCGAAAGAAAACCGCACTTGTTTCATATTCTATCCATGAAGCCGCGGTATTGACTGGAAAGAGCCCACTTCATACTAGTCCATCACCATCCGTGTTTTTTCTGCACATTCAGGGACAATAACAGTATCCAAATTCTCCCTGGCTGCAAAACAGCTGCGGACTAGACGAATATCAGGTGGCGGGTGTTTCAATTGTAAAGTATATGTAACATTATTCCAAATGCAGGGTATGTAGATTCAACCAGGTGATGGGTGTGAAGAACAAGGCCTTCGCCATTATACTTATTGCATCGCTCTCTGTGAACGTAGTGTTATTATCCCTGCTTTTCAGCCCGGACCTTCAAAATGACTTACTTGTCAAGACGGGATTCCGGGATCCGGCGGCCGGTATTACCTTCTCTGGCCCGGGCTGTATGCACCAGTCTCACGATGACACCCAGGGGTCGAACTTATCCAGGCTGGCTGCATCACTGCAGGCACCGGCGGTGAAGGCAACCGTTCAGTACGTCCGGCGCGGCCCGTTTATATTCCAGGAAACGTCACAAAACGGAGCGATGATGAATGTCTCTGTTGAGATCCTTCCTGGTGAAGGCAGGGTGCTGGTGCAGACAAAGCCACTCATGGGCGTGGTATTCCAGCAGGCTGCAAATACCGCGGTCGGAGTTGCGCAAAACCAGACAGGAACCGACCTCTCTTATAACGATGTACTCTTCTCAATCGAAGCATCCGACCAGATACCAGGTGTTGACGGACCAAGTGCCGGGGCACTCATGGCTCTGCTCACCGAAGCGGCGATCAGGCAGCAGCCGCTTCCGCAAGACCTGACATTGACCGGGACAATCGATGCCAACGGCCATATCGGGGCCATCAGTGGCATTCCCGAAAAAGCGACTGCAGCAAAAGAAGCCGGCAAGACCCGCTTCCTTGTTCCCGCAGACAACCGTCAGTATATGCAGGTTGTCCAGGATACCCAGTCCATTGGCAGCTACATACAATCCCGACCGGTATTACAGACCGTGGACACAAAGGAATACATTGAGAACAATATCGGTATTCCGGTCCAGTATGTGAACACCATCCAGGACTTGGAACAGGTATTCTTCGGGACGAATGCATGAGGTATCCAATGCCAGGATGTGATTCCAGTTGATACACACCTTTTTATAATAGATCTGCTTCGTCCATTTCCTGAATACGCCTGTCAGATCCTTAAAAAGAGGAGGAGGGTCTTATTTTACCCTGTTCATGGTGTACACATTCATTCAAAGCCATTCTGCCCAGCCGGCCCACTGACCACCGCATCTGGTTTCTGGTGCCAGATGGCCGCATATACACCGGGACAAGGATTGGCGGTTTTTAAATAGTAGTGTGCTGATGTTCAAACTGAAATATTACCGTGACTTAACATGAAACGGCATTCCTTCCTTCCTGCTATACTACTCGTTGTATTCTCTTTCACCTCTCCAGTGTCAGCAACGCTCTACCTCTCCACACCAGATCTCTCTCCGCCATCCGTACCGCTCACCCCCGGAGAGAACCTGGCAGTCAACGCCACGCTCACCCTCATCCCTGCCGGGCCGACGACGTTCGAGCCGGCCAATGATCTCCAGATGACGACCGGGCTCATTGAGCCCGCATGGAACGCCCAGGTGATGGTGAACCGCCGGGCAGCTGCACGGATCCCGGCCAGGGGAGGAGCCCTCTTCATCAACGGGTTCCTGCTCTCGTACCCGACAAGCAGCAGCGTTTCGGTGGACATCCAGCTCCAGGGGATCGTCCCGCCAGCGGCTGGGGATAGTGTGGCGCTCCTCTCCATTGTCCAGATCAGTAATACCGGCTCCGCAGTTCCCGGCAGCACCATCACCGTTACCGAGCCGGTTTCAGCCCCGGTCTCCCCGGCCACTTCAGATATACGAACCGCAACACCAGAGACCATGCCTCCCTCACCCACACCCGGCACCCCGGCAGTTACCCGGTCGTCCGGTTTTGGCCTGGGCCTGGTGCTCTTTACCCTGCTGATCCTGGGTGTCCTGGTGCCTGCGGGGAGGGAAAGAAGAGGGTGAAGTGAAACAACGATCATTTTTTCCCTATATTCCAGCGAAATAACAGGCATTCGGTCACGCAGCGGCTGCAGGTAATCGATCCCAGGCGCATGGCCATGGGGGCAAAAGGTGCGGTACACCTCTGCAGCAACGGGTGGTTCAGCAGCCATATCACGAACGGGATCATCCGGGGTGGTAGGTAAACACTCACGTTGTGGCAACGGAGGAGGTCAAACCGTTCTCCTCCAAGTGCTTTGCCGGGGCATACCCGGACGCAGCGTTCACAACCCGTGCAGAGGACCTGCCGGGAATATTCCCGTACGCATCCTCCATTGGCGCCAGGCCCAGGTGCGGGAGATTCCTGGCTTGTGATGACTCCGTTCGGAACGAGCCTCGGGCCGTAGCGTGGAGAGAGGAAGAGGGTGTTCCACCCGATCGAACCAAGCCCGCCAGCTGGCGCGATCTCCTTTCGCCTGAGCATCCCCCTGACAGAACCTCCAATGACCGTCACGGGGAGAGAGAGGGGAACCACCACGGCCTGATAACCTTCATCCATCAGGTAGGTCGCCAGGAGATGGGAGATATGGTGCAGGTCCGCGGCAATACGATGCATCTTCCGGGTCTTTTCCTTCGGCAGCAACTGGTAGGCGGAGACAGGGATCTCTCTTCTAAAAACGATTGACCGAGCGGGCAGCAGGGAGCATCCCAGCCCGATCAGCATCGGCGAGATTTTCCACCGGAACCGATGCCCACGTATCAATGCCATGTTCGAAGAAGAATGCCCCGGTGTCTACTCAATCACTTCCAGTTGCCCGTGAGGACAACTCTTCCCCAGGTTATCAGCAGGGCCAGCTGATGGCACCTCCGGTCCCAGTAGCCGGATACTATTCGGCGGTCCTGCACCGTAACCTGTCTCCGGTACCACCAGGGTCAAAGGGGGGAGGTATTGCATGTGCCTGCTCCCCCGGGGTGTTATGGAATTCCCCGGATAACCTGTACTGGCCCTGTCCATTCCAGGGAAGATACCACTGAACCGCAAACCGTAACCCGTCTTCGTCGGACCGGGATAATGTCCTGAAAACGTGATTTGTGTATGTATTATCATGATAGTACCACGAGAAAGGCTATATCAACGGGATCTTCATACATACAGAGGGAATAACAACCCTTCATGCAGGAGGCACATTCCTTCCAACACAATCGTGGATAGCCACCCGATGGGAGAATTTCCTGAAGATTGCACAATTTTCAAGAGAAAAGAACGGATTATGTGACGGTGATCTGATGGATGCAAAAATTTTGGAACTAACGGAAAAAGCGAAGCGGTATGCACAGGACCTCTGGCAGGTGCAGGACGAACTGAAAAAAGTGGTGGTCGGCCAGCAGCCAGTGATCGACCGGCTCCTGATCGCTCTCTGCGCTGACGGGCACGTACTCCTCGAAGGTGTCCCGGGAATTGCGAAGACCCTGACGATCCGGACACTGTCGCAGTGCATCCAGTGCTGCTTCACCCGGCTCCAGTTCACGCCCGATATACTCCCGTCAGACATCATGGGGACAAAGGTCTACAACCAGAAAGAGTCCTCATTTTTCACTGCAAAAGGACCGGTCTTCACCAATTTTGTCCTTGCAGACGAGATCAACCGTGCCCCGCCGAAGGTCCAGTCAGCCCTCCTCGAAGCGATGCAGGAGCGGCAGGTGACCATCCAGGGAGAGACCTACCCCCTTCCGCGCCCCTTTTTTGTCCTTGCCACCGAGAACCCGATAGAGTCGGAAGGGACCTATCCCCTCCCCGAGGCCCAGGTAGACCGGTTCATGTTCAAGGTCATGATGACCTACCCGGTAAAAGACGACGAAGTCCTGATCCTCGACCGGTTCACGGAAGGAACGGTCATCACACCCCGCCCCGTCATCACTGCCGGGAAGATCCTTGAGATCCAGGCCTTCACCAAGGAGATCTATGCAGATACCGCGATCAAGCAGTACGTCACCTCGATCGTGGATGCGACCCGCTACCCTGGTAATTACGGGATCGGCATGGCGGACTATATCGCGTTCGGCGCTTCGCCGAGAGCATCCATCTACCTGATCCTCGGCGCCAAGGCCCACGCCATCATGCATGGAAGGGGCTACGTCATCCCGGAGGACGTAAAAGCGGTCGCCCCTGATGTGCTCCGCCATCGCCTGATCCTCACTTACGAGGCAGAAGCAGATGAAGTCAGGCCGGACGCCATCATAGAGACGGTATTAAAGACCGTGAAGGTGCCCTGATACAGGGGGTGATACCAGCATGACTGACCGGAAAGATCTGATCCGCCAGATCAGGAAGATCGACATCACAACACGGTCACGCGTACAGGGGCTCCAAGCTGGGCTGCACCACTCCATATTCAAGGGCCAGGGCGTTGAATTCGCAGAACTGCGGGAATATATACCTGGCGATGACGTGCGGTCGATAGACTGGAAGGTCACCGCCCGGCTGAACCGCCCGTTCATCAAGCAGTTCAGCGAAGAGCGCGACCAGACATTTTACTTTGTCCTCGATGTGTCTGGATCCGGCAACTTCGGCTCATCGATTACGAAGGGAAACAAGGCGCTCGTGGTCATTGCAAGCCTGATGTTTGCAGCGATGCGGAACAATGACCGTATCGGACTGTGTCTTGTCTCTGACCACCTGGAACTCTTCAGGCCAGCCGGAAAGGGTCGGAAATACGTGGTCTCACTCTTAAACACCCTCCTCAGCTATGAGCCCGTATCGAGGGGGACTGACCTCGCTGCGGCAATCCGGAAGATCTCCCACATCCTGAAACGGCAGAGCACCGTCGTGATCATCTCGGACTTCGTCTCACCATCCTTTGCACGGGAACTGAAGCTTCTGCGGAATCATCACGAGGTGATTGCGATCAGGATCACGGACCCGGTCGAACACGTACTACCGGATGTCGGCTATATTGAACTCGAGGATGCAGAGACCGGCGAGCAACTGCTCGTCAATACATCGGACTCCGGGTTCAGGCTGAAGTACCAGTCCATCGTGAGAGAAGCCGATGAAATAATCCGAACCGAACTTCGGCGAAGTGGTGCTGCAGAGGTCCCGCTGCGTACTTCTGATCCCTACGACGTCCCGCTGAACCGGTTCTTTTCGCAGATAAAAGGGAGGAAAATACTCCATGGCAGGATTCTCTAACCCCCTCTGGCTCCTTGGGCTCCTCCTCCTCCCTGTGATCTACTATCTCCATCCCCTCGCACTCTACCGCAGGAAGAACGAGGCGATGTCATTCTCACGGGTCGCATTCCTTAAATCCGCGCTTGGGGATCAAAAACAGTCCCGCCGGCCCCAGATCCTCTTTGTCCTGGCCCTCGCCATCCTCGCACTTCTCTTCATCGGCCTTGCCGACCCCCACATCCCCCTGGAGCAGACGAAGGAAGGCGTGAACGTCGTGCTCGTCCTTGACGACTCTGGGAGCATGCAGGCAGCTGATTACCAGCCGACACGCCTTGAGGCCGCAAAGAATGCGGCCGAAATCCTCCTTCGCCAGCTTGATGACAAGGACAATGCCGGGATCGTTCTCTTTGAATCCGGGGCTACCACGGTTGCGTACTTGAGCCCTGACAAGGACCGGGTGAGGGAGAAACTCAGGAGCATCTCGCCCAAGACAGGCCAGACGGCAATAGGGGATGGGCTGGCCCTTGCCGTGGACATGGCAAAGTCTCTCCCGAGCAAGAAGAAGGTAATCGTCCTCTTATCAGACGGGGTGAATAATGCAGGCGTGATATCTCCGGAGGAGGCAGTGGGCTTCGCCCAGTCTGCAGGGATCCAAGTCTTCACCATTGGCATGGGGTCCGATGCTCCTGCGATCGTCGGATATGACTGGTTCGGTACCCCGCAATACGCGACACTTGATGAAACCACCCTGCAGCTGATCGCGGGAAAGACCGGAGGTCAATACTTCAAGTCAGTCAATTCAGAGACCCTTAAGCAGATCTACGGAAGTCTGAACGAGCAGATCACGAGGGAGAGAGAAGAGACCAGTATCAGGGACTTATTCTTTATCGGGGCATTGCTCCTCCTCCTCGCTGAATTGTACTTAAGATATGGTAAAGGGAGGATTATCCCATGAAATCATGGTTTTTCCTGGTGTTCGGGGTTGCCCTTATCCTTGTAGCTACCGCGTCGGCGGCAGACCTGAAGCTCTCGACAACACAGAAAGATTATTACTTCCCTCTTGGTGCGAATGGCCAAATCTCTGTCAATATATCCAACACCTATGATCACCCCCTCCAGGGATTTTTACGATCATCGGTAACAGAGTCCAGCCAGACAGGGGGATTCTCAATGTCCAGCAGTTATTCTCAGTCCCAGTCCTACACTGCTGCGCAGGGCGAGTCGGTGATCACCATCGATGGAGGGACCTCGAACCAGGAAAAAAGCCTCACCATCAGGCTTTCATTTGACTACTCTGACCCCACCCCGAAGAGCCAGGAACTCGGCGATATCACGCTGCATTTCGTTAAAGATCCCACCCAGGCGACCAATACCCGGCAGCAGGTTGTAAGCCAGAGCGTCACGCCACGCCAGGGGGGACCGGGACAATCATCCAGTTCGTACCAGACGATCCAGCAGATGGTACAGCAGGTGGGAGGAACCAACCAGCAAAAGTCCCTCCAGGAGAATCAGATACCCCAGGACTCATCAGCTCTTAAACAGTTACTCCAGGCTGAACAGGAGAGGACAGGGGCAGACCAGTGGGAATTCCTTGAGAGTGTGAACAAAGACCCAACCTTCACGGCAATGAACGAATCGCTTGCCAAACAGGGATATTCTCCTCACACACTCGATGTGAATCCAGAATCAGGAGATACCGGATCGTTCTCGTCGTTGTATACCAGGCCGACCGGGGAACAGGTGTCAGTGAAGGGAACGCTGCAGAACGGGACTGCCAGGGAGATCGCCGGGCAGTCCACCTCACCGCTCATCCCGCCAGGGCCTTTTAAGAGCAACCAGACCTATCAAGATGCAGTTGCACAACTGGAAAGCGAAGGATATAACCACACTCAGACTTCCTTCAGGTACACACCGGCCGGGTCTGTGGTGAACCAGAGTTACCAGAACTCCCAGGGACAGAAGGCGTACCTGAATAGTACCAGCACGAATACATACGTAACTTCAGTGACGGTCATAAAGGAACAGGAGAAGACCGATTTCATGCTGACCGCGGCTGGAATAATCATCCTGTTCCTTCTTGCCATCTGTGCGTTCCTGGTATATCGCCAGTACATGAAGAAGAAACCCGTTCCGGTTCCGGTCCAAGGTCCATGCCAGGTGAACACGATGGATTTCCGTGAGGAGGCCGGGACAATCCTTCGCCTGGCAGAACGCCAGTATAAAGAGCAGGCGTACCAGGAGGCCTATGGGACAGCCGGCCAGGCCCTTCGTCTTTTTCTCTCACACCGGTTCGGAAACGGAGCCGAAATTACCAATACCGAGGCAGTCTCACTTCTCGGTATTGCGGGAGAACCAGTATCGGAGATACCGTGTCTCCTGGATCGTTGCATCCTCGTTGAATTCGCAAAAGCCGAGCCAATGGAAAGTGATTTCGAAAAAATCGTGGCATTCATCAGGGGGTATATCCAGGAGAAGTAAGGGTGTGCAGGGGATGTACACCATATTTACCACCTGTTGAAGACGCAGAACCAGTATTACGATCCCATTGGACAGGAATGTCATATCACTTCCCTAATCCGGAATGATCACGAAAGAGCATTGGGACACCTTATTTTTCACTTTTTCCGGGAGATGAAAAGAGAGCCGACCCACTTGAGAGAACGGTGTTTTCATGTCAACAGGTCCCTGGATGAATGAACTGTACAAAGAAAGCGCAGTTCAAAAGGGTTCTCATCATTCACACCTGTCACTCAGGCTACCATACCAAAACGGCAGATCATTCCAGGAGAATACAAGTCAGTCCCCCCTGGTTACCACCATCACGCGGTTGCCTCCCTTGATGAACTCGTACTCCACTGATCTTATCTCAACCAGGCAGCCGTTTTCTTCCAATATACAGACAAAGAGGTGAAGAAGACTGCTCACTGTGCCATTCGGGTCGACATGGGGAACGATACGGACTTCCGGGGAAACCCTGAGCATCTCCCGGATCGCGTCGTGGTGAAACGATCCAGTGAGGTGAAGGGAGTAATAGAAGGGGAGGTGAGAATAGAGCGCCAGATCGAAACTATCGTCGCGAAAAGGGAGGTCCGACAGCACTGTAGCACAATATCACCCTTCCCGGCGACCGGCTTCATGATCATTTAAAATTCATTCATGTCAGAGAACCGCGACCACCCAAGTTCCTCTGGAGAACAAAAATAGTTCCAGAGGAAGACACCATGGTTCTCCCTGACCTGTTCAAGTACCACCTCACTGAACACTTCAATCCTGGCCCGGATTTCGTCTCCTGAATACCTGTAGACTGGGTCGCACGAGATGACGAAACCTTCGTGAAAAGAAAGCCTGCTGTTGAATCCCGCCGGGCCATCCGCACACCCAAGGATCCATTTCTGCAGGTCCACCTCGTCCAGGTCAAAGAAGTGGACATACTCCTGGAACGAACGGCCCCAGGGAACAATGGCATCAAGGGAAAAGGACATCGCGACCCCCGAGCGAACGGCATTGATGCCAAGAATAAAACGTCGGGAGTTATTAATACACGCTGATTTCATCGCAACAGGCAAAGCCCTGCACAGGATACTGTCTACGGGCCACCCATTTGCCAGGCGGCGGGAAATATGGCACCCCTGCCAGCCGGAAGGCAGACAAGAGTCCTACAGTCCATCCCATGCTGCTCTTTCTTTTCCATGCCGATAGCCGTGCGCCTTCTCGTTTTTTCCCGGCAAAAAATTATACCCGATACCTCTCCTGAACATGTCGGTTTTCGTAGGAGGTCTGGTACCAGTGACATCACCTCCTCTCCCTGATCAGGGAGGAGCGAATAATTTGGCAGATAACACCTCGATCCTCCATATTCACGGGCGCGGTGCGTGGTTGACGGTTTTAACCTGATGACGGGACTTGTACAGAAAAATGCGTATCCGAGGTTTTTTCCAGAAGATACGTTGTTTGTTTATAGTATCGCCACTAGGGCCATGGATAACCATGGAGGTCCCCGGGTTGGTGCCGGATGTGTCCTTCCCCCAATAATAATATAATAATATTTCGCTTTGCAAACCCTGATGCAGACTTGGATCACAGACCAATATGGCAGTTCTGTGGCGCAAATGCTTATTTAATCACAAAAGAAGGGACTATCAACCACGGGTGCGGGGTGCACCCTGTGGGAGAGGAGGAACAGGAAATGACATGGACAGGAATTGAGAGCGTCTCGCCCGAGGCCGAGTACCTCTATAAACAGGCACGTCAGCTGGTGGACAGCCAGGACTTTGGAGAGGCGATGACCCTTCTGCAGCAGGCAATTGAAATTGAGCCTGATTTCTCATCGGCATTCAACGAACTTGGTATCTGTGCGGAGAACCTTAATAAGTTCGATGATGCGGTAAATTACTATGCAAAAGCCGTTTCATGCGACCCGTTCCACGCAGACGCATGGTTCAACCGGGGAATGAGCCTGAAGAAGATCGGGAGGGAACAGGACTCTGCGCAGTGCATGGAGAGGGCTATCGACCTCTACTGCGGCAGGTAGAACCCTCACCCGGTTTTTCTTCAATAATTGGACCTACTGGGCGGTGTATGCAGGATGCCCTGAGCCTGGTAGCAGGTATTCTCTGAAATCACCGGCCCAATAGTATCAGTAAAGAATGTCTCCCTCACCGTTCGGGTTTATCAGGGGGTAAGACACCCCCTGACCATTCTACCCGAGAAGACCACGGAACTGGCCTGATTTTCCACACGGAACCGGGTGAATGTACCTGGCAGCGGTTCTTTTACATCTTCCTGCCAGAACCCTTGATAATACCGTTCTCGATCTCGTACCAGGCACTGGCAACCGATATCTGGTAATTATAGAGCCCTTTTGCTTCTGCTTCCCCTATCTGCTTCAGCAGGGACTCCTTTTCGTCCGTGGAGTGATCAAATGTCAGGAACTTCTTTGTCTCCTGGTCCATCTTTCGTACCATAATACGCAAGGACTCCATCAGGGATTAGAAAAACTTTGGGATCAGAACAACTCTGCGAGACCTGAAATAACCCCTGGACAGGAAACTCCTCCAGGCCGGTACCGTTTCCCGCCCGCCTGAACTGCCTGGATAGCTTGTATATCCCATTCAGGCGTCCCTTTTGCCGGAGCATACAACCCGTATGACCGGGTGGATGCACGGTTCGTACCTTCAGGACCTGCAGAATCAGTTCCACCGTCTGGATTCCTGCCCGCAGGACAGGAAGGGATCTTTTCCCGGAGCACCGGACCAAATGAGTCTTCCGAATGCAGTGGGCCAGGAGATACGAATATGCGGGAGACTCGCTACCGGCTGCGGATTCGTGTCAGCCATGTATCAAACTCGCGGTAGAAACGTCGGAACCGTTCGATATCCTCTAGTGAGGTTCCAGGTCCCAACCCGGAACGGCCAGTAGTCCTGCCCCGGGTTCTGTCCTGGTTCCACCTCTTGCTCACCTGGCTCACGCCAGGTTCCTGCAAGGGGTCTCTATTCCTACCTTTTTGGATCCTCTCCGGCAGGTCACCTGGCACTGACGGGAGGTGGTGGACTGCACACCGGGTATCCGATACTCCGTCCCACTTCTCGTTGACAGGAAAGCCTGCCTTTCTAAGCGGCAGGTCCCATGTGGCATCTACGAGAACCCGGCGGTCGTCCACGCTGATCTGGCAGGCAAGATGATGGGCAACGGGAAGGTCCTCTGCCAGCCTGGCGAGGACCAGGGGATAGCAGACACCGATGTCCTTCCAGAGAAATGCAACCCTTGCATAGGCCACCTCGTATCCCAGCCTCCCTGCCATAACTGCCAGCAGGCGGTGTTTCGGGCCGCATGATCCTTTCCCCAACAGAAGGATCCGCTCCTGTGCATCCGCAGGACCTGCGGGCGAGACATCCAGTGAATAGGGGATGTCCCTGATATGCTCAAAGACCGATATGAGGGCTGGCCGGCGGGCAAACCCCCGTGTCCATTCCTGGAACCTCGTTTCCACCAGCGTCGTCATTCACCCAACCGTTCCCTGAATAATCACATGATCCATGGTATACACGATAAAACCAGGTAAACCGCCACGGGAAGACCCCGGACACGGGAATACCAGGCACGGGTGAAACGGGCATTGGGTGTTGACCTGATCATGACTCCCTCTCCCCCTGCACCACACTCTTTTGACCGTAGTTCAATCAGTTCGACAGATTTTTCTTGGTAGGGTACGCTGTATGTTATGCTATCGCATAGCAAACTTCTGGTATTGAGGCGGAATTTATGAGGAAAGCGGTATTTATCATTGCCTGCCTGGTGGTTGCCCTCCTGGCGGCGGGATGTACGCAACAACAGCAGCCTGCCACCCCGGCAGGCGAGGTCAAGATCGGCGTGGTGGCATCCATGACCGGTTCTGCCAGCACGACAGGGAAAGACATGTGGCAGTCGGCGGTCCTTGCCGCCGACGAGATCAATGCCCAGGGTGGCGTACTGCTGAAGGAGAAGAATGTGAAGGTCCCGATCAAACTGATCCAGGGTGACGACGAGTCTACGCGCGAAGGCGGTCAGAAAGCGGTGACAAAGATGATCACCGAGGATAAGGTTGACCTGCTGGTGGGCGGGTTCTCGAGTGCAGTTACCGCGGCTCACCAGGCGATCGTGGCCGAGAACAAGGTCCCGTACATCATCACCGGGGCATCCACTCCCACCATCACCCGCAGAGATGACATTGACACCAGCTTCATGTTCCACCACTGCCCGACGACTGATGATTACGGGGAACAGACCGTCCTCTTCATCGACCAGGTGATGCGGCCGGCCATCAACCAGAAGGCCGGGTTCTCTGCAGACCGCCCGCTCCGCCTCGCCATTATCTACCAGGACAGCCCCTATGGAAAGGGTGTGGAGAGCGCAGTGAACCACACGATCCAGAAGAAGAACCTCAAGATCCAGATCGTCTCTGAACAGAGTTTCAGGATGGGGGAGAGCGACTTCCGGACAGCCCTGACCGCCGTCAAAGCATCGAACCCTGATGTCATCTACCCTGCCACCTTCATCAACGAACAGGTCGCACTGGTAACCCAGGCACGGCGCGATGTCGGGCTTGACACGATATTCCTTGCCGTGGAATGCAACGACGACCCCGATTATTACAAGGGCGTGGGACAATACGGGGAGTACTCCATCATCGAGAGCAGGTTCAGCCCCTACACGATTTCAAAAGGCTCAATTGAGGCACGGGCAAAGGCCTTCAAGGAAAGCTTCAAGGCCAAGTGGAATGGTTTCCCGGGAATGATGGGCTCATCCACCTACGAGGGCGTTTATATTGCAAAGGCTGCCATTGAGAGCGCCGGAACCCTGAACAAGACCGCTGTCAGGGATTCCCTCAGGACGATCCAAGTGCCGGAGATCGTTGAGGCGATGGACGGCGGGGTGATTACGTTCTCTCCCGACTTCCGGGAGAGCAAGTTCAAGCTCTACATGGAGCAGCTCATCTGGGATCCTGCGGTGAGCGAGACCAGGCCAAAGATTGTCTGGCCGGACAGCCTGAAGGAGACCGGGTTCATCCTGCCCGAGTGGTATAAGCCAGGGTCCTCCTGATCATCTTATTTTTATATGTGGAAGTGTATAGGGAGGCAGGATACCGGTTGATATTCGAATTTGATATCCTGCTCCAGGTGATCTTCTGGGGCCTCTACTCGGGTTGTATCTACATCCTCCTCGCAACAGGGTTGAACCTGATCTTCGGGGTGATGAAGACGGTCAACTTTGCGCATGGGGAGTTCCTGATGATTGGGGCGTACGTCACGGCAAGTGTCTTTGCGCTGACCGGGTTGAACCCCTATGCGATTATCATCGCCTCCATGGCAGTCCTCGCGATCGTAGGGATCATCGTGGAGCGCCTGTGTTTCCGGCCGATACTTGGGAAGAGTAAACTGAATGAGATATTCCTCTCGCTCGGCCTGATCTACGTCTTCCAGAATACCGCAGCGCTCATCTGGACCGATGAGTGGCAGGGGATACACAGCCCCTACGAGGCGGTAACCATCGCAATCGGTTCGATCCGCGTCCCCCTCGATTACTTCATCATTGTCGCGGTAACGGTTGGGATACTCTGCGGGCTGTACCTCTTCCTCCGGAGAACCCCGCTCGGGAGGGCGATCCGTGCGACCAGCCAGAACCGGAGGGGTGCCATGCTCGTCGGGATCGACGTGGAGCGGATGGACATGATCAGTTTCGGAATCGGGACCGCCCTCGCCGCGGCTGCGGGTACTCTCTGGGTGGTCAGCGGCCAGGTGTTCAATCCCTACATCGGCTCTATCCCTGCGGTGAAGGCATTTGCCATCATCATCCTCGGCGGACTCGGGAGCATCCCCGGGGCAATTATCGGGGGGCTCCTCTACGGGATTGCAGAGAATGGCGCTGCATTCATCCTTGGAGGTCCATGGAAGGACGCGGTCTCTTTCATCGTCCTGATCGCAGTCCTGGTATTCCGGCCAACAGGTCTCTTCGGTGAGTCGGGGGAGTGATTCATGGAGATAGACGCGAGGCTAACCTGGAGTGTCCCTTTCATCGTGATGGCAGCAGCCTTTGCCATCCCGTTCGTTACAGGGATGAATATCTATCTCCTGAATGTCCTAGTCCTGATGCTGATATTCATCATCTTCGCTTCCTCGTGGAACCTGCTGGCACATTCGGGGCAGGCGTCCCTCGGGCATGCCGCGTTCTTTGGGATTGGCGGATACATATCTGCATTCGTGGCGGTCCAGACAGGCGTCACGCCATTCATTACGATACTCATTGGTGGTGCAGTATCGGCGGTGATCGGGATCCTGCTCGGGCTCACGTGCGTCCGGTTAAAAGAGTGGTTCCTCGCGATGGTGACCTTCGGTTTCGCCATCATCATCCAGACCCTCACCGTAAGTGTGCTTGCGCCATACACCGGGGGTTGGGACGGGATATCTGTGCCCAGGCTGATCCCTGCAGGTTTCCCGGACTCCACCCTGTGGGAATATTACTCGATCCTCCTGATCACAGCCGGGTCCGTCTTCCTGATCCACCTGATCTTCCGGTCCAGGCTCGGCCTTGCCTTTGAAGCAATCCGGGAGAACGAACTCGAGGCCAGGGTCTCAGGGATAGACCCGGTCCGCTACAAGATTCTTGCTTTTGCAGTCAGCGCCTTCCTGGCAGGCGTCGCCGGTGCGCTCGAGATACACCACTTTGTCTACATCTCCCCTGAGATCTACGGAGTCGATATCTCGTTCTGGCCAGTGATGTATACCATCCTCGGTGGTCTCGGCACCGTTGCAGGTCCCATCATCGGCACCGTGGTCCTGACCGTTGTCTGGGACGGGCTGAAACTACTGGGCCTTACGTACGAACGCTACATTATTGTCGGGATAATCCTGATCCTGTCGGTCATCTTCCTGCCACGCGGGCTCATCTCCCTCAAAGACGAGGTCACGACCCGGTGGCAGCGGCGAAAGAAGAAGGTGGCAGAACAGGGAGTGTGAGCCTGCCAGGAGCTCGCACCGGAACCGGTTCTTTTTTTACAAATACAAATGCCTGAACGGTACGTAGGGATTCCACTTCACGGGTCTACTCACGATACCATGCACCGGAGGGTCCGGGAGGGATACCGGGCTGAAATCCCCGGATACATTCCACCTGGGATATAGTGTTGTCCCCCCGGTCATGCCAGTAGTGATCAGACCGGTAGATCCATACTGTCAGGCAACAGTGTGGACACCCCAGATCCTGCCAGGCACCGGTCAGACCCCCAGGTATGCCCGCTGGATATGTTCGTCGCGGAGGAGCTCCTTTGTCTTGCCCTCGCGGATGATCCTTCCCTGCTCCATCACGTACCCGCGATCACACAGTTCTAGTGCATGCCTGACATTCTGTTCCAGGAGGAGGATCGTCTTTCCTTCCCTCCCAAGGCGTTCGAGGGACCGGAAGACCTCCCCTACCAGCCGGGGGGAGAGGCCGGTGGATGGTTCGTCGAGGACCAGGAGGGCAGGTTCTGACATCAGGGCGCGCCCGATCGCGACCATCTGCTGCTCACCACCGCTCAAGGTACCTGCCAGCTGTGTCCTGCGCTCTCCAAGGACAGGGAAGAGGCCAATACAGTACTCGAGGGTCTTCTCCCAGTCTTCATGCCCCGCAGCCCCGATGCGCAGGTTCTCAAGGACGGTCATCTTCGGGAAGAGCTCTCTCTTCTCCGGGACAAGGGCGATTCCCCTCTTGAAGACCTCTGGCGGGGAGAGCCCCCGGACCTCATCTCCCTGGAACCGGATGCTTCCCCTTGTGGCCGGGTTCAGCCCGAAGATGGTCTCTACCAGGGTTGTCTTCCCTGCCCCGTTCGGCCCGATAAGGGTGACCATCTCCCCTTCCGATATCCTGAAACTGATACCCCACAGGATCGGGAGGGTGCTCCGTGAGACATCCAGGTTATCGATATCCAGCATGCAGTTCACCTAAAAAGCGTCCATCTCGCCGAGGTAGGTGTCGATGACCCGCTGGTCATGGACGACCTCATACGGCCTGCCCTCTGCGATCTTTTCACCGTGGTCGAGCACCACGATCCTCTTTGATACGCCCATGATCACCCGCATAACGTGCTCGATGATGAGGATCGAGATGCCTTCGTCACGGATCCTGCGGATAAGCTCCACCGCATCATTGCTCTCTGTCGGCGTGAGCCCTGTAGTCAGCTCGTCGAGAAGGAGGAGTTTCGGCTTTGATGCGAGTGCACGGGCGAGTTCCACGCGCTTCAGCTCGACGACGTTGAGATGGGCAATATCGGTGTCCAGTTTTTCCAGGGGGAATCCCACGAACGCAAGCGTCTTTTCGGCTTCGCCTGCCCCGGCTTCCCGGCTTCGTTTCTGTGGATCCCCGAATAATGCTGCGACCATCACGCATTCCCGGGCCGTCATCCCAGGGAAGAGGTGAACGTGCTGGAAGGTCTTGCTGATGCCGGCATGACAGATCTGCTCGGGTTTCTTCCCGGTGATCCGCTCACCGGAGAAGGTTACCTCTCCTGCGGTTGGGCGGGTCAGCCCGGCAATGATATTGAGAAGGGTCGTCTTACCTGCCCCGTTCGGCCCGACAAGCCCGACGATCTCGCCTTCCCCGATGATGAGATCGACGTTGCTCACCGCGACCAGTCCGCCGATCTTCTTGGTCACACCCTCGACTTTCAACAAGACAGGTTCCATGTTACTCTATAAGTTATATCGGCAAGATACATGCTATAAGAGCTGATCCCTTCATTGCATATGTCCAGACCAATTTAGAGCTTCTTGAACGCCGGCACCAAAAAGCCTTGCTAAGCAATGACATAACCAAGGATGACGATACGATCATCTGGTAGTTTTTGAATGAACGAAGGGCCGTTCATGGAATATCAGTGCAGCGGATGGACCGCCTGGATGCAGACCTGGTAATATTCCGGAAATTCTTCAGGACTTCATACCGGGACACCACGTGGGAGGACCTGATATCTTCGGTCAACCGGATGCGGGAGGAAAGCGGATATAAACAGAATACCACCCGCTTTCTTATCGCAAATCGTAACTGTTTAGTGTGATCGGTGAGCAACAGGGGGGTCGAAGGGTTCTCCCTTGAATGTCCGCACAAGAGAATTCAGGACAGGGATGTCATGCTTCTTCACTGTTGATATATACCCTCTCACCCTGCAGGAGTTGGCAGCGCCATCTTCACTTCTGAATGTACCGGATATTTTCTGCGGTAATTTCACCATCCTGATATCACGTTCTGCCTGATTGTTGGAGAAGGGGATCGTGAAATCGTTCATGA
>LAHU01003448.1_pt1 | contig 30112 bp, 33 predicted proteins | sample 329631 | NCBI WGS metagenome assembly LAHU01 (sample SAMN03275698, study PRJNA271635) | activated sludge metagenome | isolation source: sample C-0 Zero hour mixed sludge faded in reactor as a methanogenic...
ATTTACTGCGGATTGTGGGATCAGAAGGCGGTACACCAGTTTTTATTCTCCTATATGCTTTCAGCATCCCACAAGAGCAAAATGAGGGAAATGTCAGTATGGCGGCTGCTTTTAGGGTAGTAATGGTCCTTTTTCCTGGTATCATCAGGTGTGTATGGGCGTTACGTATCCAGAAACCGGGAGCCCTTCCACGCATTCCGGTACCGCTTCCCTCCCGGGCGGGTCCCCGTAGTTTGCCAGGGCGTGGTCCAGTGCGCACATGAAATTCAGGTTATCACATAATAAGAAATTGCCAAAATTATATATACCGGCCCTGGAACAATACACTCCATTCAGCCAATGTATTCAATTGTTCCTCGCCGGTTTAAAATCCTGTATGTCGATGATGAGCCTTCCCTATTGGAGATTGGCAGGATATTCCTGGAGGATGGGGGAACATTTGCAGTTGATACATCACTCTCGGCCACCGAGGTACTTAGCAGGCTGGCATCAGTACAGTACGATGCGATTGTATCGGATTACCAGATGCCGGGTATGGACGGCATCACCTTCCTGAAAGAATTGCGGTCCAGTGGGGATAATACACCGTTTATAATATTTACCGGAAAAGGGCGCGAAGAGGTTGTCATTGAAGCGCTCAACAACGGTGCGGATTTCTATCTCCAGAAAGGTGGCGATCCGAAAGCCCTGTTTGCCGAACTAATCCATAAAATTCATCGTGCCATCCAGAAGAGACAGACGGACCTTGCCCTAATAAAGAGTGAGCGCGATTATCGCAGCCTCTTCGAATCAGCGAATGAGGGGATCCTCGTTATCCAGGACCGCGTTGTGAAGATGATCAATCCGAAAGCCCTCGAGATATCCGGTTTTTCAGAGGGGGAACTACTCAACCAGCCATGCCAAAGGATTGTTCACCCGGCTGACCGTGGTCCGATCCTTGACCGGTACCACAGACAGGTAGCAGGAGAGAATATTCCATCCATGCAGGAATTCCGTCTCCTGCATAAGGGCGGGGCATTCAGGCAGGTTGAACTAAACCTTGTTCCCATAACCTGGGATGAGCGTCCCGCAACCCTGCTCTTTCTCACGGATATTACCGATCGCAGGCAAACTGAAGACGCGCTCAGGGAGAGCGAAGAGCGTTACCGCCTGTTCTTCATGACAACGCTGGACTCGGTCTTTATCACTACGCCAGACGGGCGGTATATCGATTGTAATGACGCTCTCATCAAGCACATGAACGCTGCAAGCCGGGAAGAGGTACTTGCCACGAATGCCCTCGATGTGTATGTGTACCCCGGGGACCGGAGTGCATTACTTGAACAGATAGAGAAGGAAGGAATAGTCCGGGAACACCCGGTCCAGCTCAGGAGACTGGATGGGACAACCATCGACGCACTGATTTCCATGGTACCGCAGAAAAATCCTGATGGATCCGTCAAGGCATACATCGGGACCGTTCGTGATCTCACTGGCTCTGCACCTACCGGGCATATCCCAGTTCGTCACAAGAAAACGGTGCCATGGAGCTCCAAAACCGGCTAATGAACAGGCGTTCGCAACCAGCGCCAAAGAAACGATCCAATACACATACTATTGTATCACGGGTCAGCCACCCGAGGCGCACTTCCGGCGTGAAGAGAAGGCCCGGGTCCATCTGCTGATAGTGTTCGCAGATGCGGCAAACCGGGATGCGGGGCCCGGGGCAGATGAAGGGCAGGAGAACGACGGCCTTGGCAAGGTTGCCGGGGCTCACCTGTCATTGGCCCCGGTCCCAGGTAGCACCGGGTCGATACACTCAATAAACCGGATCCGGTCAAGGAAAGGTGCGATGATGATAGCGATGAGTGGCGTCTGGGAAGCAGTAACACGCTCTTTTCAGCAGCCTGTCGGATGATGGGGTTCAGCGCACGAGAACGGGCCGGCACAGGCGAACCATAGATTGTATTGGAAGGAACGATTCATTGTGCTTTTTGTTGATTGGTTTCATTTTATTGTAGTTTTCAAACGGGTTCGCACGGTGAGACCCGCATCTTCCAGTTCATGACGAAAACCATTTCCGGCCTTATTTGGTAAGAATATCGACAATCCCCGAACTATTTCGTGCGGTTTGGACGGGGTACTGATCAGCCGGCAAATAAGGGTGTGCACGGGGTCCTCCCCCTCCTCAAGACGACTGGAGGGAAGGACCCCCGTCGCTTCATTCAGGACCGAACAAAGATACCGAACTCTTTTGAGAGACATCCGCGGACAGAACCAGACTGGTCCGCCTCGAACGTGAGGTAGCCAACCTGGTTGTCAGGGTTCGGGAATGAGAGATACCAAATGTTATTCGTTACATGCAGGAGAGTGCCCGGGTACTTGACCGGGCCGAGCTCTATCGTCATTTTCCCGGCATCCGGACCCTCATTCACCTGCATCGTCCCATACAAATCGCTCGTGTACATCCCGACGATTGCTGACTGGCTAATTGTCGCCGGGCCTGGATTTGCAGGCCGTTCAACACTTTTTATAAGGGAGTTCCACCCGGCCTGGTTGGTTTTCTCAATGGCCTGCAGGTCAACGCCGCTCTCCCCGATGTACCGTTCGAGGAATTCATCCCTGGCAGCTTCGGGAAACACGGTCAGCTGTTTATTGGCAAGCACTACGATACCGCTCTTTATCTCCGGTATGAGGACTACGATCGCACGGACGCCGTCAAGTGCCCCGTTCTTCTCGATGACCCGCTTATCAAGGAAGTTATCCGAGTCGCAGCCAAGGCCGACCCCCGCGTTTGGATCGGAAAGAGGGCCCCCAGGTCCTGCAACCAGGCTCGCCGCATGGATCTCCTTCACCGTCTTTGGCGTGAGGACCTGCTTTCCGTCAACCAGCCCCTCGTTTACCATCATCCGCACCCATACGGTCAGGTCCCGGCCAGTGGAGACCACCTGGCCCGCAGCCGGCAGAGAGGCCTGTTCAAGGGGGATAACGTGAACATCTCCATTCATACCGGCATGGCCGGATACATGGTTATCATCGAGATACAGGGTCCCGGGGTGGGCACCCGACCGTGTCATATTGAGTGGCTGTATTATGCGTGCGTCTGTCAGATCTTCCCAGCTTTGATTGTCCACCTTTGCCGCTGCTTCTCCAGCGATGAAAAAACCGGCATTCGAATAAAGATACTTCTCCCGGAAACTGGTACCAGGCTCAAGGTAGCGCATCCTCTCCAACAGCTCGCGGTTTGAGTATCCGAGCCACCCCAACAGGTCACCATCGAAATATCGAAGAGCCGTGCGGTGGGCGAGCAGGTCACGGATTGTCGCGTGCTCACCAGTGTATGCGTCTTTCAGAGCAAAACCCGGCAGATACGTGACAACAGGCTCATCCCAATCCAGTTTTCCTTCTTCAACCAGGGACCCGATCGCACCTGCGGTGATATAGTTGGACACCGATGCGATCTGGAAGTGGGTATCCGGATCAACCTTCGCCGGGTTACCGATCTCGCGAATACCGAATCCTTTCAGGTATACCACGGTGTCGTTCTCGACAATGCCGACAACCGCATTAGGTACTCAATATTCGACCATCCTCGCGGTAACAAACTCATCAAAACCATCGAGTCAGTTGGTCTTCCTTTCAGTATTGGTACAGCCTGAAGAGATGATAATACCGGTAATGAGGCAGGCAACAAGGATCAGGTGCGTGGAATGCGGGGGAATTTTTTTTGAATGGGTGTCTGGGCCTTTCTCAATATATTTGTCCTTTCCTTTCAGGTATGCATTGCCCGTGATACGCGGGCCGGGAAGCGAAGAGGTATGTGGGGAAGAGGGCGGCTGATCCGGTTCTCCATTCTATCCTCCTGTTGTAGGAATGGTTGTACGCTACCTGATAGCTACCTGAACAAGATTACCCCGTTATCACAGCACTACCTGGTAATATTGGACCTGGAATCAAGAATAGACTTTAACGGAAGGTAATTAGGCCAGGGCCGAGATTCGAACCCGGGTCGAGGGATCCACAGTCCCCTAGGATAACCAAACTACCCCACCCTGGCAGGATGTCCCTCTCTACTTTGTCACATTTGCAGATATAGATTTCCAGGGCGCATTCCCCTTCCCTTTCTACCCACCCGGAAGTATCCGTTATTCAGGTTTCCGTCAAAAGACAGGGCAGGTATGCCGTGGGAATTAAATATGCCCTGGCATAATACAGTTACCACGGATGAACGGGATCCTCTCCCGGTAGGCGACCGGACCTCCCCGTGGGTCTCAGCTATCCCTGGTACTCCTGATGTCCCGGCTGCCTACCGGCACCTCGTCCCGTGAAGGGGTGATGGATGTGGCGAAGCAGGACAGGATACAGGAGCAGATACGGACGCCCATCGTTTGCGTCCTTGGACATGTCGATCATGGGAAGACCTCTCTTCTGGACCGTATCCGTGGATCCTCGGTGGTGAACAGCGAGGAAGGGGCCATCACCCAACATATCGGGGCGACCCTGGTCCCGATCGAGTCGATACGGAAAGTCAGCGGATCAATTGCAAAACTTCCCCTGAATGTCCCAGGTCTTCTCTTCATCGACACTCCCGGACACCAGGCCTTCACCACCCTTCGGGCGCGGGGGGGAGCCCTCGCCGATATGGCGATCCTGGTCGTCGACCTGATGCAGGGCTTCCAGCCCCAGACGACCGAGGCTCTCCAGATCCTCCGGCAATACCGCACTCCATTCGTGATTGCCGCAACCAAGGTTGACCGGGTGCCCGGGTGGCGATCAAACCAGGAGACCCCGTTTCTGCAGTCGTTCACGCAGCAGAATGACAGGGTCCGCGACCTGATCGAGACCAAGATGTACGAGATCGTGGGAGTGCTCTCTGATCTCGGCTTTTCTGCCGAGCGGTTTGACAGGGTATCGGATTTCCAGCGGAACCTTGCAATTGTCCCCCTGAGCGCCCACACGGGAGAAGGAATAGCCGAGCTGCTGATGGTGATGATAGGACTCGCCCAGCGCTACATGGAGGAGGACCTTGCCGTGCGTATTGAAGGTCCCGGTGCAGGTACCGTCCTTGAGGTGAAAGAGGAACGGGGACTCGGGACTACGCTGGATGTCATCCTCTATGACGGTACGCTCTCGGTTGGAGATGACATCGTCATCGCAGGGCGCAACGGAATCGTGGTGACAAAGGTCAGGTCCCTTTTAAAACCAAGGCCAATGAAGGAGATCCTGGTTGAAGACAAGTTTGAGAGGGTGAAATCCGTCATTGCTGCAGCAGGGATCAAGGTATCGGCTCCCGACCTCGGCGATGTAGTTGCAGGATCACCTCTCCTCGTCTCCAGGGGTGATGCCGAGCAGCTGAAGGAACGGATCCGTAGGGAGATGGAGGAGATCAATGTCAACCTCTCCCTTGACGGGCTTGTTATCAAGGCAGACACGGTCGGGGCCCTCGAAGCACTCTGCAAGGAACTCGAGGAGCGCGAGATCGGCGTGATGCGAGCCGAAGTGGGTCCCGTGAGCCGTCATGACCTGATCGATGCCGGTACTATCAAGAACCGGTATTACCGCGTTCTCCTCGCTTTCAACACCCCGGTCCTCCCGGATGCAGCCGAGATGATAAGATGCCCCGAAACCGAGAGTGCCAGGGTCTTTGCTGGCAAAGTCATCTACCAGATCGTCGATGAGTATACGCAATGGCGCGATGACCAGAAAAGACGGGAAGAACAGCAGCGTTTTGAACAGATTGTTCTCCCTGCGAAGATCCGTATCCTTCCCCACTGTATATTCCGGCAGAGCAACCCTGCGGTTGTCGGAGTGAGGGTCCTTGGAGGAACCCTCCGGAGCGGGATCACCCTGATCCATACCGATGGAAAGAAAGTGGGGGTGATGCGATCGATTCAATACAACCAGGAGACGATTCGTGAAGCCGAGGCGGGTAAGGAAGTCGCGATCTCGATCGATGGGGCCACGGTTGGCAGGCAGATCAACCCTGAAGACGACCTGATGGTGGAGATCCCGGAGCGGCATGTGAAGGTACTTGAAAAGGAGATGCTTCCCCACCTCCCAATCGCTACCCAGGAAGTCCTACAGGAATTCACGGTTCTTCGACGACGGGAGAACCCCTTCTGGGGCAAGTAGTATTAAGAGCAGCGTCGTCCAAGTCTATGGGTACCACATGCCGGCCGGTCCCTCCGGCCGGGACCCTTCCGGTGTCCTGCAGCACTGGGCGTGCAGTTCCACCCCGACAACCGGGGATTTGGGAGTAGGGCCGGGATATTGGGGATCACACAGGAGTGGGAGAATGGTTGATTTCAAGGTTGTCCTATCGGACCCCAAGACCGGGCGCTCGTATAAAGTTGATGTGACCGGAGGCGCCGCAGGCGCAATCGTCGGAAAACATATAGGTGACGAGGTCGATCTCGGCAGCGCCGGCCTCTCCGGTTACCGGATGGAGATCACAGGCGGCTCTGACCGGACCGGGACCCCTGCGCGCCCGGACCTTCCCATCTCCGGGCGCCGGCGACTTCTCGTATCAGGCGGAATCGGGTTCCATCCGACCATGGAAGGGATGCGTCGCCGCAAATCATATCGTGGCAGGGAGATTACCGCAGACTTCGTCCAGATTAATGCATGCGTCAGTGCCTACGGGGACAAGCCGCTCGAAGAGATCTTTGCCAAACCCCAAGAGGGTGCACCTGCAGAGAAAGCAGCGTAATATTAACGGTTCGGGTGGCCGCCCCCTCCCCCCTATCGATATTGAGGTATCGGCAGCCCTACCATCTTTTATCGCGCGAAGGTTCTTTTTTCCGAATCGAAGTCTTTTCCCGGTTCCTGCGGATGAAGCATTGCAGATGAGGTTTTGCCACCGTGGCCACAAAACTACCCCTCACTGCTTCCCATGACCTGAAAAGCACGGGAAGTCCTAGTCTTCCGGTCATGCCAGGTTATTCTCAGTTTACGCTATTGTTCCATCGCGGGTAGGAGTTCCATGTCCTTTGGGTATGTGTGCTTTGGATGCTCGCGATTCCAGAGGGTTCGAGCGGCTAGGAGTCCCCAATCATCCCGATAAGAGAGGGGAGCTTGTCTTTGACCAGGATCCCGTGGCGATGCGCCACGATGCAGACTGCAGCGGGCACCAGGAGTTTCCCGTCATATTCCGTATCGATGAGCTGGTTCACCTCAGCCGTTATCTCCTCGCGGTTTCTGCCGGATGCCGTGGCAATCCTGTCGATCAGGTCCTGGAGGGGATCTTCACGGACAAGGACGGCTGATGATGGGCGAAACCCCAGGGGAAGAGAAACCTCTGCGGGATCAAATAACGGGCGGAACATGCCGTCCTCCAGCGCAACCAGGCCTTTCTCCAGAGCAAGGGAGATGAGAGCCTGCGCTTCCGCGATACTCATCCACTTACGGTCAAAGACCAGGAAAAAGACCATTTCACTCTTTTTCAGCCGATCTTTCCTAGAGTTGCGGAAGGGCGCCGCGATAGTCTGGAGAAGTGTCATTGGACCCACCACACCTTATCCGGGGTAGAACAATCACCCGGAAGCGATTTAACAGGGATCTCCAGTCCCATGCCGGGACCCGGCCCTGCCAGTACCAGGGAAATCAACTGTGGGAAAATAAAAAAGATCCGGATTATTCGAGGAGGACCGCGTTGATAACGCCGTCCTGGCCGGGGCGGCTGGTAATGCGGGCGTTCCCGGCTTCGGTGCGGATAATCGCCCCCTTTGTCAGGAGACTCCGCCGGACATAGTTCGGGTTGGCAATGTTCTGCTCGACCGCCTCGATCCGCGCTTTCTTCACTTCGCCAGTAGCCCGGTTGGCCACCATGACATACCGCTCACGAAGCACCCGCACCTTGGTATTTCCGCCGAACCGGCGCGATACCTTTCTCCGTGCATCTCCGATGTGCGTATCAGTGGACGGGGAGCCGATTTCAGCCCGCCGCTTCCCCTGTGCCGGGTGGTAACGACCCCCCGAGGGTTTCCGTATCGATCTTCCGTGCCAGTGCATGCAGTTCTCCTCAGCGACCGGTGTCACCCGGATATTGGCTTTCGAAACGAATGCTCTATAAATATTACCGGGACTCTATTTAACAGCTACCTTTCCTTCAGGATCTCTTCAAGGAGGGGTCCAAGCCCTTCACCAGTCTTCATGTTGGTCCTGAAGACGGGGAGGCCCGGGTGGTACCGCTGTATGTCCCGTTCCATCCGTGAGAGATCTGCGCCAACCAGCGGGGCCAGGTCGACCTTGTTGATCACACCGATATCGGCGCCGCGGAACATCATCGGGTGCTTGTTCACCACATCGTCCCCTTCTGTCGAGCTGATCACGACGATTCGCTTCACCGCACCAAGTTTGAAATCGGTAGGGCATACCATGTTGCCGACATTCTCGATCAGGAGGATATCGATCCCGTCAAGTGGCAGCGACTCGATCGCGTGCTCAACGAGGTGCGCGTCGAGGTGGCATTCCTTCCCTGTATTCACATTGACTGCAGGGATACCAAGCGCAGTGATCCGTTTATAATCGTCATCGCCGTATACATCGCCGGCAATCGCGGCAGGACGGAGCTTTTTCTCCCTGATGAGCGGCGTGAGGCGCTCGATAAGCGCGGTCTTCCCGGATCCAATCGCGCCGAGAAGATCGAACGCCCGGATCCCGTACGCGGCGAGATGCTGCGCGTTATGTTCTGCTATCGTATTATTGGCAGCATAAATGTCGTGTTCGAGATGGACGTCGATATGGTGCATACCTATCCGTTTCAGGGAGCTACGGTTTATAGGTTCACCCGTCAACCGATTGGTAATGAAGGGCGAGCTCCTCTTCTATCCATGTTACTTTGATGCGACACTCTCCCGGCGCGAGGGGCGGAGAGTTCCACGCTCGCACGGCGTCCCGAAACCGGGTCTTTCAGACCTGGAACAGGCAGTCCGCCGGCTTGGACTCCCTTCTCGCAGGGATACCCGTTCCCACCCGGCGCACTGGTTTGAGAGGGGAGGGTGCCTTGTCATCAGCACGGGTCTCTCCAAGGCTACCCTCATCAAGCAGATCGCCTCCCGTCTCGAGGTCCATACAGAGCGGCGGAAGTGAAAGATGTACGAATATCATTGCCATACGACTTGGAGCGACGGGGAACTCCTCCCGATAGAACTGGTCCGCCGGCTCAGTGTACTGGGATATACGACGGTCGCAATAACCGATCACGTCGATGCGAGCAACCTGGTCCCGGTCCTCGATGCCATCGGCAAGGTACGCGAAGACGCATCACTTTTCGGGGTCGATCTTCTCCCAGGGATCGAGATCACGCATGTCCCACCCTCTTCCATCGCCCGATTGGCAGCATCTGCCCGCAGGCATGGCGCCGAGGTGGTGGTGGTCCATGGCGAGACCCCGGTCGAACCTGTCGTCCCGGGGACCAATCATGCCGCATGTTCCTGCCCGGATGTCGATATCCTTGCTCATCCCGGCCTGATATCCCAGGAGGATGCCCGTCTCGCAGAGAGAAACAGGATTGCACTCGAGATCACCTCCCGGGGGGGTCACAACCGCACAAACGGCCATGTTACACGGGTCGCTCTTGCGGAAGGATGTTATATAGTCGTGAACTCAGACGCGCACGCCCCCCATGATCTCCTCGATGAGAGAGAGAAAAGGTTAATAGCACGAGGAGCAGGGCTCTCTGATCATGAGGCAGACACCGTAGGAAGATTCAATATCGAAGAACTAGGAAGGAAATGAAATTATTATTTAATTCTTTTCAAAATATTTATATACATGTTTGAAGAAATTAAATAGATTACTAAATCATTCCACCTGCAGGATCCGCCTGCAGGATCGAACCGGAGTTGATTCAATGCGCCCTGTGGGACGTGCCCTCCATATGAGCGGCGGGCGACATCTGATCGTCCGGTGCGATCCAAAACACCTCCCCCGCCTCCGAGCGGAGGTGCTGGATGGAAGGCTGGTTCAGGTCGGAAAAGTGGTGGATGTATTTGGCAATGTGACCGCACCGTATGCCACCGTGCTCTGCAACCGGGGTAGGGACGTAATACCCGGTGAGGAGCTCTTCATGCGGTGAGGTGGTGACATCTCATGCAGGAAGTAGAAAAGCTCAAAGTACTCCAGACAGAACGCGAAGCCCTCAAAGCCCGACTGAAGGAACGTACGAAAGAGCATGAAAAGAAAGCCGAGGACCACACTGAATCGGTCTGCCCGGAGTGTGGTGGCCGCCAGCTCGTGCATGATTATGAACGGGCAGAACTGGTCTGTCAGAATTGCGGGCTCGTCATTGATGATGACTTCATCGACAGGGGGCCGGAATGGAGAGCCTTTGATCACGACCAGAGGATGAAACGATCCAGGGTCGGGGCCCCAATGACCTTTACCATCCACGACAAGGGCCTCTCCACGATGATCGACTGGCGGAACCGAGATTCGTACGGCCGGGCGATCTCGAGCAAGAACCGGGCGCAGTTATACCGTCTAAGGAAGTGGCAGCGCCGGATCCGGGTCAGCAATGCCACCGAGCGGAACCTCGCGTTCGCGCTCTCCGAACTGGACCGGATGGCATCGGCACTCGGTCTCCCCCGGAACGTCCGGGAGACGGCTGCCGTCGTGTACCGCGATGCCGTTGACAAGAACCTCATCCGCGGGAGGAGTATCGAGGGTGTTGCCGCTGCAGCGCTCTATGCTGCATGCCGCCAGTGCAGCGTGCCCCGTACCCTTGATGAGATCGCCGAAGTATCGCGCGTGTCACGCAAGGAGATTGGACGGACCTACCGGTTCATTTCACGTGAACTTGGGCTCAAGCTCCTGCCCACCTCACCGATCGACTATGTTCCCCGGTTCTGCTCGGGCCTCAACCTCAAGGGGGAGGTCCAGAGCCGGGCAGTCGAGATCCTCCGCCAGGCCGGTGAGCGGGAACTGACAAGTGGCCGTGGTCCAACCGGGGTCGCTGCTGCCGCGATATACATCTCCTCCATCCTCGGGGGAGAACGGCGCACCCAGCGCGAGGTAGCCGAGGTCGCAGGTGTGACAGAGGTCACGATCCGGAACCGGTACAAGGAACTTGCCGAGAAACTGGATATTGAGATCATCCTTTAAACTGCCAATCCAGCGTCTTCCTTTTTTTCGGTTCGTACCGACATTTCCTGCCGATACCGGGAATCCGTGGGACTTCACACCTATCACGGATACCTGGCGGTTCCAGGATGTGCAAGGCCCGTGCTGACCGTATCCTGCTGACCGCGGGGACTTCTATCATCGATACCAGCGGTTAGGCGAAGATTCCTTGCGACCGGGAAGATAGGGCTCCGCACCCAGGGTGCCGCCAGTACACGGGTGTGCCTGCCACTGGCGGGTGAAACGGTTTGATACCCACAATGCCCCCGGTCTTATCCTTTGTACCGGTCCCCTGCATGTACAAGCAGAGACCGTTCCTTTCCCGTGTCTGGGGGAACTCCCCGGACGGTCCCCTGCATGCACATTGAGAGGCTCGGGCATGTCCGGGATATACGGGTGAGGGGAGCAGGAATCCCGGCGGGCCTGCAGGATAGGAACAACTATATCCCAGCCAAAAAAATAGATATACTGCATCCAGGGCTCGTAGATCAGGGGTAGATCGTTACGTTCGCAACGTAAAGGCCACGGGTTCAAATCCCGTCGAGTCCATCGCACCTTTCCTTCATTTTTATCCGGCTTCCCTGTCGATTCCTGTTTTCAGAAAGGAACGTTTTATTGAGAGCCAGTTTTGGACAAACAGATCCTCGTGATCACAGGATTAAACCAGGTGAATGCGTTCCATTGGAATCCTACGGGTCTGCGAAGACAAACCCAAGTGGACCGCACCGCGGTCCTGGCGGACCAACCCGCCGGGAAACAGATGTGATTCTACTATTCAGTTCTTTCTCCGATCTCCAAGTGAAATTACCCCTATCTGGCCAGTTCCATGGAACAAAGCTACATTTCCACCCTTTCCTGTTTCATGTGGGTACATTAGACGCAACTCATCCGGGTCTCCCTTCATCGCGATTGAATTCGGTCTTCCTAACCGTCCAGGACTCTTGAAGGTTGGGGACCGGTGTGGAGAGTTCTTCACGGATGATGAGAGCAGGCCTGCCATGCTTTCGTTGACTGGGTTCACTATCCGGGACCCCTACCGGTCAGCAAAGAGCCAAACTTCCGGGTCAGTCACGCACTGCTACTTACGGGTTCGAGGAGCACAACCTGCGATGGCAGGGCGCAAGGAGCATGACCAACGATGGAGAAGAAACCCGGTTCCCCACCACCAGGGGCGCGGGACCATGCCCTGGGAGCTTGCACCAGGATCAATACCGCACGCTCACCTCACAGGAGCCCCAGGGAAAAACCGGGAAAGAACCTGTTAATTAGTGAAAAACTCAGGATGATGAGAATATACTGCCTGACACGACTCCTCCTGCCCATCACCCCCCAGAGGAAGCAATAAATCACCAGATGGTGAATGTGGTACGGGACCAGGAAACCCGGTAACGGGCTCGTAGATCAGGGGTAGATCGTCACATTTGCAATGTGAAGGCCACGGGTTCAAATCCCGTCGAGTCCATAGTCTTATTTTTAATCAATCCAGTCAAGGATTTGTCGCGCCTTTCCATCTTCCCGGCGAATCAATCGTTTTCGTTCCCGCGGGAGGGACGGCTCCTGTTCCTGAACTGGAAAGGCTGTCTCGTCATAGGTCCCATATCCCGGCAGGATTTCGCCTGGAATAGGGTTATCTCCCGCCGGTTGGGCTTGAGGAACTGCAGGCCGGGGGACTGGCCGGGGAGAGAGCACAACATCCGGTGCAATCTCTACCGAATCAAGGAGCCGGTCCCCGCTCTCGCGGGGAGGGTTCCGGGACAAGAGAAAATCAATAAAGTCTTCTACCTCCTGCTGTTGCGCGGGAGAGAGACGCCCCAGTTTTTCTTCAATATAACCCATCATGCCCCCTGCGTGCAGGTATCATACCAGACTCTCTCTTTCCTCTTATTCAAAGTCAGCGGGGGACAAATACATGGGTCTTACCCTCACGGTCATTACCGCAGTGAGAACGGGTGGAGGAGCGGATCTGATAAGAGGATCACGCGGCAGGCGTGTTCTGTGAGGGACGTAAGGAGATACGCGTCACGAAGTGTCTCCCCTGCCGCAAAGGTACCATGACCCCGCGCGATGACCACCTTTCCTGTGGCGAGCGCCCCGGCAATGTTCCTGGCGAGTTCAGAGGAGCCCGGCCGTCCCACGGTGACCGGTATCTGCGGGGCGAACAGCTCTCCTTCGGAATCGCGGGGGGTGATCAGGTCAGCCGCGAGTGAGAGGGCTACAGCATGAGCAGGGTGAGCGTGGACTACCGCACGCCAGGATGTCTGTTCATATACCATCTGGTGGACCCTCCACTCGCTCGAGGCCGCCAGCGGAACCGGGCCGCCCATCGGGATGGGGATAAGCGGACCGGGGTCATCCAGGTAACTCCCCGTGGCAGTGATGAGGAACCCGTCCACGGTCCTGACACTCATGTTACCGAAGGTCCCATTCAGAAGCCCTTCCTGTACGAGACGCCTTCCAATCAGACGGAACTCTTCATCAGGTGACACGTCTGCTCCGCATGGGTACGGCGGTCAGATAGGCTTTCCACCGATCCCGGTGTGCTCCCATCATCTGATCCGCGTGGGAACGGGGGTCAGGTGAGAGAGGCTCTTTAATCTCCCTGCAAGGGTGTGCACCAGGTCCAGGGCAGCAGGCACCGCGGAGGATACCCCCCATTTTCCCTGCAAGGGAGGTATCCCCGGCTCCCGTCTTAGAGGAACCGGATCCCCACGTCCTTCATACGGTTGTACCTGGCGATATTGAGAAGGAGCGGTGTCAGGCTCTCCACCATCCCCGAGCCGGCAAGCGGACCCGCATCATAGGCCTTCAGTTTCGACGTTGTGCCGGCGAGTTCCATAACAATTTTTTTCGCTGCAGGGTCATCCCCGCACACCGGCACCGCGTACTCGAGTTCCTCGTCCAGCGCATGCCACCGGTTCGCCGCAATCGTATTGAAGGCTGTGCAGACATGGGCCCCGGGGGGGAGGAGAGAACGGATCAGCATCGCTGCCGAGCCCTCGGGAGGGGGGACAAACATGAAGTAGTCCTTCTTCTCCATCGGGTTGACCGGACTCACCACGATCTTCCCCTCGAACCCCGTAAGACCCGCCAGGGTCGGGCGAACATGCGCGAACGGGATTGCGAGGATGATTACATCACCCTTGTTCACGGCTTCCTGGTTGGATACTCCTGTCAGCGAGCAGGTCTGCCCGCGTCCACAAAGGGTATCGATGCAGCAGGTTGTCGTTGTACAGGCTTTTTCCGGGTCACGGGAACCGAGGATGACGTCGTGGTGGGGAGACATGCGAAGCGCCATCCCCTCCCCGATATCCCCGGTTCCTCCAATGATACCTATCTTCATCGTCATTCCACCAGGGGAGTCAGCGTGGCCACGAGGGTCTCAAGACTCGTGACCCCCTCAAAGGACCGGAGTACTTTACCATCCTTCTCGATGACAAGCGTCGGAACGACCCTGATGCCATACCGTGTCGCTTCTTCCATGTGCTGGTCCACGTCGATGGTCCGGACCTCTACCCTATCTCCCATCCGGGCTTTCAAATCGTGCAGTATCGGGCCCTGGCGCTTACAGGGTCCGCACCACTCGGCAAAAAAATCAAGAAGAACAGGCTTGCTCATCGCGATTCCCAAAGAGATGTGCAGAAAAGAGTTTAAAAAGGTTGTTATCCGGTTATTTAGACAGGATCGCCATGATGATGCGCCCGTATGCCGGACGGGTGATTCCAACCCCGATTACAACACCAAGGATGGTGACAATCGCAAACCCGCGGAGGGTGGAGAGGTCCATCAGTACCAGGGGAAGCATCGCGATGAAGACCGTTGCTGCAGATGCCATGATGATCATCAGGGCGCGTGCGAGCCTCTTCAAATAGACATTCTGGGACGGCACTTTTCCCTCGTGGAGGATCTCATCGGTGATGATGACCAGCTGGTCAATCCCTGTTCCGAGAACGGCTATCAGGCCGGCAATCGTAGCGAGGTCGAGCTCCAGGATGAACCGGGCGATCCCGAGCAGGATGATGATCTCACAAACATTTGTACCGATCATCGGCAGGACGATTGCTGGTTCCCGGTAGCGGTAAAAGATCACAAAACCAACTGCAATGAGAGCGAGGAGCCCTGCAAGGATGCACACGAACTTGAAATGCTCACCGAGCTGGGCTGACACACCGCCGGATCCCGCTACCGCGACATCGACCGGGAGTGCCCCGGCCCGCAGGTGGATCTCAAGGCTTTTCGCCTGGTTCAACCCTGCCGTCCCGCTCCCCGTGGAGGCCAGGAGGTCCCTGACCGGTTCAATCTGTATCTTTGCGGCAAGATCCTCAGAGAGAGGTGCGCTGTAGACGACCTTGTTGTCAAGTACCATCTGAAGCTGATGGGCATTGGGATCGCTCGTCGCACCGTATTGAATGGCAGCTTTCTGGAACGAAGCGGCGCCATCGGGATTCAGTGTGAAAGATACCCCCCAAGGGGATGATGCACTCAGAGCGGTTGTGTCCTGCCGTGGAGGCTGAACACTCGTGATCGTGTCGCCGAAGAGCACGTGTTCCGTCTGGTTCCCGGTTGTCACTATCCGGATCTCGAACTTCCCCTGCTTCCCGACGATCTCCTGGGCCTGTGCCATGGTCACGCCGGCAAGCTCCACCCGGATGTACCTCGTCACGCCCGACATCCCGGTCAACGTGTTGACCCTTGCGTCCCTGGTGCCAAGGCTGTTGATCTTGGTCTCAAGGATCCGCTTCACATCATCAGCCGTCTCCTTGGAGACCCCTACCTCGTAGGTCGTCAGCTTCCCGCCTGCATTGGCGAAAGCTTTCTCGAGTTCTTCGCGGGTGAGAGACTTCCTGACCTCTAGCTTGGTCTCCTTGACCTGGATCACGTCGCAGTCGAGGTCCTTCTTCAGGTCGGCGATGAATTCATTCACCACCCTGTCGGTCTCGAACCCGGCGACCTCGGAGCGGAACTCAAGCTGGAGCCATGCCCCTTTCTGGAGGTCGAGTCCGTATTTGAGGCTGGTGGTAAACTGTCCATCCTCGAAATGCGGGTTGATCGCAATGATCGAGAGGACCACCAGAATGATGAGGAACGCGACGCGGTAATCCTTCAGGAGGGAAACCAGGTCATCTTTCTTCATTTTCCACCTCTCCTGAGGACATACCACTTGATGAGCCCGGCATTTGTCATCCAGGTGTTGATGACATCAAACAGGAGCCCGATCAGGAGCACGAGTGAGATCTGGAAGATAACCTCGACCTGGCCAATATACGAAACGATTGCCATGACGGTTACCGCGGCTATTGTGGTGGAGGTCATGATTATCCCGGTGTGGAATGCCCCGGCGAGCTTCTCGGCAAGCGCCCCCTGCCGTTTAAGTACCCTCATCGTGAGGAGGATATCGCTGTCCACCGAGTAACCGATGAGCATCAGGAGCGCGGCCGTCGTCGGCAGGTTAAGCGGGATGCCGACAATGGTCATCCCTGCCGCAGTCATGAGAATATCAGCAATCGCACAGAAGACCACGGCAACCGATGGAATGAAGATACGGAATACCAGGAAGACCACAATGGCCATCCCGATGAACGAGAAGATCAGGGCGAGGAATGCCTGGGACTGCAGGGTCTTTCCAAAGGACTCCCCTATCTGGTCGATCTTCGCATCCGGGTAGCGGCCGGATATCTTCTCAGAGAGTTCCCTGAGTTTTGCGTCATCCATCGACGCGAAGGTGATATACTTCCCGTTGTTGACCCCCTCCGCAACCCTCACTAGCGGATATCCTGCAAAAAATGCCTGGATATCCTCTACACTGTCTGTTGTGATGACCGTGACAGCAGTTCCCCCCGTGAAGTCAATGCCGGGTTTGACCGGCATCCCTGTGGTCATGAATGTAAACCCAACCACTCCCAGTGCGAGAATGAAGAGAATGATTGGAATGATGACCATCTGGCGAAGGGAATACCTGTTCACGTCATAGGTGAACGATCCCATACCGTAGATGTTCGTGCAGGGAACGGTTAAAGGATAATGGTCCGGCGTGAACGGGATACCTTCAACCCCTGCCTTGTTAGGGCAATTTCAGGTAATTAATAGATCTTTCGGAGGCATAGCCCGGATACGGTCAGGGACGAATGACAAGGCATATCATATCCACCTGCCCATACCCGTGATATGCGTACGCCGGCTGATGTGGCATCTGTCATTGAGAACCGGCTCCGACGTTACCTTGCCCGGGACCGGACCGGGATCAGGCGCGCTCTCCTCGATCTCTTCACGCGGATTGGCACGTTCACCGTCCCGCAGGTCTTCAGGATAATCAGTGCCCGGTTTACCATCAGTTACCATTCCGTGGCTGCGATGGTAGGGATTATCGCATCGCGGATTGGGATCCTCCGTGTGAAAAAGGATGGTGATGGGTGCATTTACCAGATAAAAAAACAGTACAGCGGAATGGTCCTCCGGATCCTGAGCGGGTAACCTGTGATACTCCTCTTGAACACCACTTCCCACCATTTTTTTAAAGAATACGTTCTATGCTGAGAACAGTACCATGGAATACTTTCCATATTCCCGGATATCGCCGTCTGATATTTTGGTCACCGATGAGGTGGTCGCATACATCTCAAAGAAAAGGTGCGATTTCCGTATATCCACCTCGTGCGGCGGTCCCCTCCTCCTCCCGATCTCGTACAAGCCACCAAAGGACAGCGATCTCCCAGTCCGGGCAGGAGAATATACAATCTACGTATCCATCCACCAGGCACCCTATCTCCCGACGATAGGGATGGACCTCGTCCCCCTCTTTGTAGACCGCCGGTGAGGGGGCGATGGCCTGACACTCGAGGAGCTCTCGCACACTGCGGATATCAGGGTACGGGTCCGTGCCCCTGTGCTCTCCTCACTCTTCTCCGAGGCCCTGAGAGCCCTTGTGACGGTGATGTTCACCCCTGGCGGGGAGTTTGATGAGGGGTGGCCCCCCTGCCCGGAAGGAACGGGCACTTCCTATTTCCCCATCCTCCTACAGGAGGAAGATAATGAATCCCTGATGCAGGCATTCCTGTCAGAAGCCCTCTACATCATGGATGCCCATTCAGTCGTCATCTGCGGAGCTGATATCAAATGTTCAGACGGCGGGCTTGATGCCAGGGTTACAGCAGTGCCATTCGATCCCTGCCACCATGCAGGAGGAGCAGACGTGAAGGGGATATCGTTCTCTGGGATGCAGATCATGAAAGAAGGGACCTCTTATGTACTGGAGATACTCTTCGATGTATGAGGTATCCTTGTGAAGCCAGCGGTCGTCCAGGTCTCCCAATACGAATGGGAGGTCCCGGTGGGGAGCGTCCCGGGGATGAGGGTCCCGGGGCGTTTCTTCCTCTCAAAGAAGCTTCTCCCAACCCTGGAGAGCGGGGCTCTTGAACAACTCGCTAATGTTGCCACGATGCCGGGAATTGTATCACGGTCACTGGCAATGCCGGATATTCACTGGGGGTACGGGTTCCCGATCGGCGGGGTAGCAGCGTTCTCCCTCGAAGGGGGTGTGATTTCTCCCGGTGGCGTAGGCTTCGATATCAATTGCGGGGTCAGGCTGATGGCGACGCCCCTTACCCGTGCCGACATTATCCCCTGCCTTAAAGAGACCATTGAGGACCTCTACCAGGCGGTGCCGGTAGGAATGGGGGCAAAGAGCACGCTCCGCCTCTCGCGCGACGAACTTGACGCGATGATGCGGCATGGCGCGGGTTTTGCCGTTGAACACGGTTTTGGTATCTCGGGGGACATCGAGCGGTGTGAGGAGCAGGGGGCAATGGCCGGGGCAGATCCTGGGGCCGTCTCGGAAAAAGCACGACAGCGTGGGATACCACAAGGTGGCACTCTCGGTGCGGGGAATCACTTCCTTGAGCTGCAGGAAGTCGCAGAGGTCTACGACGAGGATGTAGCGACTGCGTATGGGATCAGGAAGGGAATGACCTGCGTGATGATCCACTGCGGTTCCCGCGGTCTTGGTCACCAGGTATGCACCGATCACCTCCAGTTACTCGAAAAGGCGACGAAAAAGTATGGCATTACGCTTCCTGACCGCCAGCTCGCCTGTGCACCCCTGGTCTCCCCGGAAGGGAGGGCATATTTCGGAGCAATGGCCGCCGCCGCAAACTATGCATGGGCAAATCGCCAGGTAATCCTCCATGCCACCCGCGAGGTCCTTGCACATCGTTTCTCCCTTGATCCCGGCGAGATGCCGCTCATCTACGATGTGGCACATAATATCGCCAAGATGGAGGAGCATACAGTCGGGGGGAAGAGAATGAAAGTCTGCGTTCACAGGAAAGGAGCGACACGCGCATTCGGGCCGGGTTCCCCCGAAGTGCCGGCCTGCTACCGCGATGCAGGCCAGCCGGTAATCATCCCCGGGAGCATGGGGACCAGTTCTTTCATCCTCAAAGGGACGAAGATAGCGATGGAATCGACCTTCGGGAGTACCTGCCATGGATCGGGCCGCATCCTCTCCCGGAGCCAGGCCAGGAAGTCCCTCAATGGGAAGAGAGTCCACGATGACCTCGCCCGCGCAGGTATCCTTGTCAGGGCCCCGCACTTTGGTACTATCGCCGAGGAGGCCCCGGCAGTCTATAAGTCCAGCACCGAGGTAGTCCGCGTCGTCCATGAAGTAGGAATCTCCCGCATGGTAGCCCGGTTCGAACCGATTGGGGTGATTAAGGGATGAACCAGAACCCCCCATGCCGCATCGGCCTCATCTCCGATGAGAAGACCCTCTTCTTTAGGTTCCTCGAGGACTGCGGGGGTTGCTGCGAACATGTGACTCCCCACCTGCTGGCGGCACCGTTCTGGCGGGCGCGGTTCCACCTTGTGATCATCCCCGCTGGCTTTGCCGCATCCCGCTACTCTCGCCTTCTTCCGGCACTCAGGGCGTCCTCATCGCGGATCCGGAGTTATCTCAAGCAAGGGGGGAGCGTGCTTGTCTTTGGTCCTGCCGAGGAGCGGGGCGATGCGTATGACTGGCTCCCGTTCCAGATCCAGGCCCGGCAGGAATACGGGGAGTACGCGGTAACGGTCGACACCTCCTATCCTGCCGCGGCCTTGCTTGAGGGATTTAACCTGGGCAGGCTCCCCTGTGACGGTTTTTTTACTTCCTTCGAGGGGGACGTCGTGGCACAGTGCCGCGGCGGCCCGGTCCTTGTAACGACCCTGGTGGGGGAGGGGACGGTTGTGGCCACGACGATTCATGAATACCCTGCACGTCCGGCGATACGCACCCTCTGCTCGGGAGCAAAGGAAGCATTATTGTAATAGCCGGTAAGGAAAATATGAGGATGCGGCCATGGATCGCTACAGTATCTCGGCAGAGGCGACTGCGACGGACCTTGAACCCGTTGCGATGGCTCTACACAGGCTACTCGGCCGTCTCCCGGTGACTGCCAGGTCGCGTCACCGGCCAGGGCTCCGGATAGAGGAAGATACCGTAATAGACCGTGCATATACCGGTCCTGTCCTCGAAGAGGCAATCGCGCAGAATTCCCTCCGGAAAGTGACCCCGGGGTCAGGAACCTACCGGGGTGTGCCGGTTATCGTTTCACCCATACGCGACAGTAACGGAGACGCAATCGCGGCGATAGGGGTCGTGGATATCACCGGGATCTTCGACCTCGCGACACTGATGGAACACCAGTCAACTATAATACGCCAGGTCTGTGGAACTGACCCATGCCCTCTCCCGGGGGAGCGGGTCGATTCCAAGCGGTAAGGAGAGGGGGTGACAATTCCATGTATCAGATGGCATTTCGTGTCCTGGAGATCCTTGATGGTGCCGCGGGTCCTGTATCAGGGGATGTGATCACGAGCCGTCTCGGGATCTCCCGCTCAACAGTCTGGAAACAGGTCCAGCTCCTCAAGGAGATGGGATATGATATATCTGCCTCGCCGGGCGAGGGTTACCTCCTCAGGAAGGCATCTGATCGCCTGCTCCCGTACGAGGTCCACAAACGCTTACGGACCACGTTGATTGGGAAACAGATGCGGTATTATCCGAGCACCCCGTCCACGAGTGGGATTGCACGCGATCTTTGTATTCAGTCCGATCCAAAGGACCTCAACGGGCTCGTCCTCATCGCGGAAGAGCAGACGGGCGGTGTAGGAAGGCTTGGACGTGTCTGGGTATCCCCAGCCGGCGGGATCTGGGTCTCCATCATCCTCACACCCGGGATAGCGGTCGGCCGGGCATTCATGATCACAATGGCCGGGTCCATTGCCGTTGCCAGGGCAATCCGGAAGGAGTACGACCTGGGGGCGCTGATCAAGTGGCCCAATGATATCCAGATTGGAGACCGGAAGGTCGCAGGGATCCTCCTTGAGCTCTCGACAGAAGGAGATGCGATTCGCTACTGCCTCCTCGGCATTGGTGTGGATGCAAACATCAAACCTGACGAGCTCCCGCATCCCCTCCCCCAGCGCATCACCTCACTCAGCACGGAACTGGGGCGGGACGTGGACAGGGCAGCACTCCTGGCCAGGATCCTCAAGGAGTTCGAGAGCCGGTACCTCCTGATTGAGAGCGGAGAGTACGAGACCATTGTCCTCGAATGGAAGAGCCTCTCAAGTACCCTTGACCAGCGCGTTCAGATCACGACGATGCGTTCCCGGTTCGAGGGAGAAGCGATAGATATCGACGAATTCGGTGCATTGCTCGTCCGCAGGGACAGCGGGAAAGTGGAGCGGGTCATCGCGGGTGACTGTCTCCATACCTGAGCACATCGTACACCGGAGGCTTTTGCCAGCACGCTAACTATGTTCGGAAACAGGCGTGATGCAGCCCGGCTCACCCACACGGCACTCTTTCTTTCCCTGATAATTGCGGGGAGCTGGATCTCGGTCCCATTCATCCCGGTACCTCTGACCCTCCAGACCCTCTTCGTCCTCCTGGCAGGTTGTGTCATGAAGCGTGACGCGGTTATCCCGGCAGGCCTCTATATCCTCCTTGGGGCACTGACCCTTCCTGTCTTTCATAACGGATCTGCCGGGATAGGGGTACTTCTCGGGCCCACCGGCGGCTATATTATCGGTTTCGTCTTTGCTGCCCTGATCTGTGGGATTGCATACGAAGGGGAGAGTACCACACGGCGTGTGGCCGGCCTTATCACGGCGACTTTCGTCATTCTTCTCTGTGGAGCCTTCTGGCTCTCGGTTTCGACCGGAATTGAGCTTGGGAAGGCGCTCGTGATCGGGGTCCTGCCTTTCATCCCCGGTGATCTCCTGAAAGCAGCTGCTGCACACGTCATTGCGACCTATATCCTGTCACCCACCCGTAGCAGGGGGGGCGTGCAGCGGTGATCCGGTTCCGGAGTCTCCAATTCGGGTGCATCTCCATCCGTGAACTGACCCTCCCCCGCGGCCGCACGGTCGTGATGGGTCCGAATGGAAGTGGGAAGACAACCCTCCTGCGGGTTCTCGCCGGAATTGATACCCCAGATGAAGGGGACGTGCTAATTGACGGGAAGCCACCACGCACCTGCGAAACTGGGTGGCTCCCGGAGTTTCCGGACCATTCCCTCCTGTTCTTCTCGGTCCGCGAGGAGATCGCCTCCCCACTCAGGTTTGCCGGGTCTGCCTGCAGCCAGGCAGACGCGCGAGTGGAGGAGGTCGCCCGTGACCTGGGTATTACCCATCTCCTCTCACGGTCCACCCGGCACCTCTCCGGCGGCGAGAAGGTCCTCGTCGCTCTCGCCGCTGCACTTGCCCCTTCCCCCGATCTCCTTGTTCTTGATGAATTCGACTCGCATCTCGATGAAGAGACCGCAGATGCAATAATGACGCGTATCCGGGCGAGGGAGGTCCCCTATGTGGTCCACTGCACGCAGAACCCGGACTTTGCTGCAACCGCTGATTGCCTTGTCCTGTTACAATTTGGCCTGTTAAAGCTTGCCGGACCACCTGGTGCCGTTTTCCCGCAAGTTGGAGTGAAATGTTACACACCGCGGAGGTTCACCCCGCGGGAGGGCGAACGATGAGGCTCCTCTTCAATGATGCCATCTTTTCCAGGGGAGGTTTCTCGATCGCCGCACGGGGTAGTTATTCCGAGGGCATTCACCTGGTCAGCGGTCGGATTGGAACGGGAAAAACGACGATTGCAATGGGTGCCGCCGGTCTCCTCCCACCCACGCAGGGATTCATAGAGAAGGACGGGATTGGGACAGGGATGATCTCATTCCAGTTCCCGGAGTATCATGTAACAGGGTTGACGGTGGGAGAGGAGATCGCATCCTGGGGGCTCAACCCGGATTCACTCCCCCCGGATCCCCTCCTGACACACGAACGACCCCTTACGACCCTCTCCCGCGGGGAGTTGAAACGGTTTCACCTCTCGTGCGTCCTCGCCAGGAGATCAGACCTGCTTATCCTTGATGAACCCTTCGCAAGCCTGGACTGCCGGGAGAAGATCCGCCTATCCCGGGAGATTGCCGGGATATCAGGAGTGATCATACTTATCTGCACCCACGAGACCCGTTTCCTGCCACCAGTCACCACGATATCTGAGATTCGGAACAATACACTTGTCCTGCTGGGTTCTCCCCCGGATGCAATCACCGACTGGGAGGGTGCCCCCCGTATCATCCGGCAGCTCCGGGAAGCTGGTAATCCCCCGGATAATATCGATCCCGGGGCAGTCGAGGAGGCGCTGTGCAGGACCCGCGCCTGAGGATCCTTGTCACCCTCCTCCTGTCGGCAGGAGCATTTCTCTCTGTTTCAGGTGCGGTTGCCACGATCACCTGGTGGGCAATCGTTGCACTGCCAGCCAGGAAGTTCGTCCGACCGGCTGCCGCTGCCGTTGTATTCGGCGTAATCGGGCTCGCTGCAGCGTTTACCCAGATCTTTGGCGGGGAAGGGGTCTCGTATGCAGTCAGGATGTCAGCCCTCGCGCTCGTTGCGTTCTGGGTCTATGCTTCCTGGCACCCGGGGGAGTACCTCGCCACGCTGGTCTGGCTCTTTCCAGGGACGACGGGCTTCCGGCTTGGGATGATTACTGAGATAGCACTGCAGAACCTCACGGTCATAGGGGAGGACCTTGCCCGGACCAGGATGGCACTTGCCGTTAAAGGGACTCCACTCTCCATCCGGACGATAGTACCCGTTATCGCATTCCTGCTGACCAACCAGATCCGGAGAGCAGAGGAGCAGGCCGATCTCCTCGCTATACGGGGTTACAGGGGAAGTGGTCGCTACTGCCCCTCCTTTACGCCCGGATGGCGGGATGCCGCCTGTGTAATTCTCGCGGTTCTCGCATTTCTCGTTGCTTTCAGCCCAGTTCGTGCATTTTTTATACTTCCGTGCTGATTTTTTGAGAGGCTCTGTTTTCCGACAGCCTGCCCCGGAGGTGCGGGGTGAGTTCCGTTCACCAGACAAAACTGAAGATCACCGATACTACGCTCCGCGATGCCCATCAGTCCCTGATAGCGACGCGGCTCCGTACCGAGGATATGATCCCCCTCGCACAGGTGATCGACCGTGCGGGCTTCTTCTCCGTGGAGGCCTGGGGGGGTGCGACTTTTGACAGTGCGATACGGTTCCTTGCCGAAGACCCTTGGGAGCGCCTCACTACATTGACCGAGGCACTCCCCAATACACCGGTCCAGATGCTCCTCCGTGGTCAGAACCTTGTCGGCTACCGTCACTATCCGGACGATGTCGTTGACCGGTTCGTCACCCTTGCCCACAAGAACGGGGTCCGGATCTTCCGAGTTTTTGACGCTTTAAACGACATCCGGAATATGACCCGCTCGATGAAGATGGTCAGGGAGACTGGTGCACATCTCCAGGGGGCTATCTGCTACACCACGAGCCCGGTCCACAGCACTGCCACGTTCATTGCGATGGCAGAGGAACTGGCAGCGCTTGGCAGCGACTCGATCTGCATCAAGGACATGGCAGGGCTGATCATGCCGCATGCTGCACGCGACCTCATCTCCGGCATCAAGCGCGCAATCGATATACCAGTCTGCCTGCACAGCCACTCGACGAGCGGGATCGCATCGATGAGTTACCAGGCAGCGATCGATGCGGGGGTCGATATCCTGGATACCGCGATGTCACCCTTTGCCCTCGGGACTTCACAGCCCCCCACAGAGAGTGTTGTCGCATCCATGGCAGGAACACCCCGCGATACCGGTATTGATCTCCTCAGGCTCCGGGAAATCCGAAATGTCTGCCTCCGTATACGAGAAAAGTACGAGGGTCACTTCAGCCCGATTATTGAACGCGTCGACTCAGACGTTCTGATTTACCAGCTTCCGGGCGGGATGATCTCCAACCTCTTTTCCCAGCTTCAGGAACAGGACGCCCTTGACAAGATGAACGATGTCTTCGCCGAAGTACCGCGGGTCCGCCAGGACCTCGGTTATCCCCCGCTGGTCACCCCGACTTCCCAGATAGTAGGGTCTCAGGCGGTCATCAACGTCCTTCTTGGCGGGGAACAGTACAAGAACGTGACCAAGGAGGTCCAGGACTATGTCCGTGGTCTCTACGGAAAGCCCCCGGCACCAATCAGCGATTCTGTCCGCCTGAAGATTATCGGTGACGAGCCAGTTATTACGGTCCGGCCGGCTGACCTCCTCGAGCCAAGTTACGAGAAGATGAAACGGCAGGCAGAAGCGGAGGGCCTGGTCAGGAAGGAGGAGGACGTCCTCACGTATATCCTCTACCCCGCGATAGCACCTTCATTCCTGAAAGGGGACAGAAAACCCGAACCAATTCCCCAAAAAGCGGTTGCTGTCCCTGCAACGCCCGATATCCCACATGCAATGGAAGTCGAGGTTGACGGCGAGATCTTCAATGTCCGGATACTCTCTGTCGGCGGGTGCAGTGTTGCCGTTGCACCGGCAGTTCAGCAAAAGATTCCACGCGGTGAGATCCAGGGCGGGATAAAGTCAAACATGCAGGGCATGGTCCTGTCCATGGCGGTGAACAGGGGATCGCAGGTGAAGAAGGGAGAGGTCCTCCTCGTCCTCGAGGCGATGAAGATGGAGAACCCCATCCAGAGCCCTGTCGATGGTAAGGTCACGGATATATTCGTTGACGTGGGAGACGTTGTCCAGAGCGGTGACGTCCTCCTGGTGATCGAATGAAATACTTCGATAAAGTTCTGGTAGCGAACCGTGGTGAGATCGCCATCAGGGTGATGCGTGCATGCCGGGAACTGGGCATCGATACGGTGGCGATCTACTCGACCGCAGACCAGAACGCCCTCCATGTCCGGTACGCAGATGAGGCCTTCCTTGTCGGCGAGGCCCCGCCGGCCAAGAGCTACCTCAACATGGTGCGCATCGTAGAGGTTGCCAAGAGGTCGGGGGCCGAGGCCGTACATCCAGGCTATGGCTTCCTCGCAGAGAATTATTCCTTTGCCCGCCTTTGCGAGGACGAAGGGGTCACGTTCATAGGACCCACATCGAGGACCATCCAGGCAATGGGGTCAAAGATCGGCTCCAAGCGGATGATGCGGGAGGCAGGAGTCCCTGTACTTCCCGGGACAGAAGGAGGGGTGAAGGATCTGGAGCAGGCTGCCGGTGTCGCCGCTGATATCGGTTACCCGGTCCTTGTCAAGGCGAGCGCGGGAGGGGGTGGGATTGGGATGCATATCGTCAGCCGCGAGGAGGAACTCCCAACCGCGATCGAGTCCGGGATGCGGATCGCTGGTTCGGCCTTCGGGGACCCGACGGTCTTCATCGAGAAGTACCTTGAAAAACCAAGGCACATTGAATTCCAGGTCCTCGCCGACGCACATGGAACAACGCTCCATCTCTTCGACCGGGAGTGCTCGATCCAGCGCAGGCACCAAAAACTGGTGGAGGAGGCCCCCTGTCCGATCATGACCCCCGACCTCCGGGAGCAGATGGCTGACTCCGCGGTACGGGCAGCGAAAGCCTGTGGCTACACGAATGCGGGAACGGTCGAGTTCCTGTACGCGAAGGGCCAGCATTACTTCATGGAGATGAACACCCGCCTTCAGGTCGAGCATACGATCACCGAGTTCATCACCGGTATCGATATCGTCAAGCAGCAGATCGCCGTCGCAGCGGGGGAACCTCTCGCCTTCGGCCAGGAGGACGTCACGATCCGTGGCCACGCAATCGAGTGCCGTATCAATGCAGAAGACCCGCTCAACCATTTCTCGGCGGATCCAGGCAAGATCGCCCGCTACCGGTCTCCCGGGGGGCCGGGGATCCGCCTGGACTCGGGGATCCACATGGGCTACGCGATCCCGCCGAATTATGACTCGATGATCGCCAAGCTCTGCGCATGGGGTATGAGCCGCAGCGAGGCGATCTCCCGGATGCGCCGTGCGATCTCCGAGTATGTCATTATCGGCGTCAAGACGACCCTTCCCCTCCATGCGGCTATCATGCACAACCCACAGTTTGTAGCCGGCGATACACACACGCACTTCCTGGATGAGACCCATATCATTGATATGCTCCCCCGCTACGTCCGCGATGAAGAGGCTCGCATGCAGACCCTCTCTGCCTCACTCCGCGGGGGCAAGGAACTCGCCGCCGTTACCGCAGCGGTCGAGGTCTATATCAAGAACACCCACAAGGGCAGGAGGTGATCACCCCCTGTGGCCTCTCCGGCCGGGGTGAGATCACCTGATCGCCTCTCTCATTTTTTATGCCAGGTAATCCATCATTATGGTGTGGGATACCGTGGATACTGGATATCCCCGTTCTGGTCCCATTTTATCCCCCTTCGCCGCTCTGAATTGCCAGGCCTGTTGCATTCGGCCCGGATCCGCGTTGCTGTTCCAACCGGGGATTACCGGTGCATCCAGGTATAACACGGGACGAAGGATAATACGGGTATTGTGCAGGTATTCTGGCTTTAAAGCATATACCAGTTCCAGGAAGGGATAACGCAAGGAGAGGAATCTTTATCTGAACAGCCTGCATCTTTTCTATGCACGTTTGGTACGCTGCGGTGGCCTAGCTGGTTATGGCGCCAGACTCATAGGGTTTTCGAGCAACAAACAGGCGCCGTTATCTGAGACATCTGGAGATCGTGGGTTCGGATCCCACCCGCAGCACTTAAATCTTTAAGGTTCGGATCTCACAAGGTTTTTTTAGTCACTTTTGCAATACTCGTAGCATGGATAAGATACCCATTTTGCCACGTTAATTTTACCCGGGAGCCCAGAATTACTCGATTCAGAAAACTTTCCAGTGTCGACTCGAGGACGGCACTATCACCCAGGCTGACGCGGACCTCATCTCCTCCTACCTTGCCGAGAAGACATCCAGCCAGCACATCACCGAGGTCCGCAGAAAGAGAATAACATCTACCCTTTCCGGCTGGCGCAGGTTCATTCCTGAGTACCGGGCTCTGACGATGGGAGATTTATTCACCGGAATTGAGAATGTAAAACACTCTGGTCTCAAACGGAACACCGTCCGGGATTAAATCACTATTCTGAAAGGGTTTGTCGTCAGGATGAGAGAGAACGATATCAGCACGCTGCCGATTGAGAAGGTGCGGAAACTCAAATCAATATGTGAAACAGGATACCGGGACCGGCAAGTTCATGGATGTCAAGTAGGACGGAAAACCATTCAAGGGCGTACGAAAGGAAAAATGAAGCCTCCTTTTATTTTTGATAGTAGGAAAAAATAAACACAATGCCAACACTCGGATTTTCTTAAACCCAGACATTTCTGTGATTGGGAATAAATCTCCCCACCCTGTGCTCCATTTACCTCCGGGCCACCTAACAACGAAAGATCTCTATAACTATATTCCCTAATATTATACGTGGAAGAGTTGGTATTGGATTGGCTTAAGCAACAGCGACAGATGGGAAAGAAGTGCCTGAGATCAAGTACATCCAGGGCAAACCATATGTGTATCACTCGACGAGTGTCTACGTTCGGGAGACAAAGAAGACCCGGAAAGTCTCGCAATATCTCGGGCGACTCACCCCGGATCGTGGTCTCCTCGCGAAGGGCTCTTCCCGGCCGTCGCAGGAAGAACGTTCTGTGACTGCCTTGCAGCGCCCCCGGTCTGTTCACGAATACGGTAACGCCTACCTCCTCGCTCTGGAGTTCCAGGATTTCGTCCGGTTCTCACCGAAGCGTTCCCTGATCACTGGCAGGAGATCGTTACTCTTGTCTTCACCCGCATCACCGGATATCTCCCCCTCAAACGCGTGAAGACATCCTGGGAGAAACTGGACAAACCCCTGCACATCCAGCCCGATTGCTCTCCTCAATCTCTCTCCACCATGCTGCGCGCCATCGGTGATGACCACATCGGTCAGGATGTAATCTTCCAGCACCTTCGCACCGGCAACCGCCATCTCATCTACGATCTCCCCGTTGTCTTTTCCCTCTCCAATAACCTCTCCCTCGCCGAGTGGGGCCACAATGCCGGGGAGATAGCCTTTCCCCAGGTGAACCTCGCTCTCTTTTCCGGGCTAGAGACGGGGTTGCCGGTGATGCTGCGCCCCTTCCGGGGTCGGTGAAGGATGTCAGGACGCTCCTCCCATCCATGGATTGTCTGCACCTTGCGGATGCCATCCTGGTCCTTGATCGCGGGTTTATCCCTGGAAATGTAGTCGAGGGGATCATCAACCGTGAGTGCTCGTACCTCCTCCCGCTCCGTCGCGACAGTGCCCACTATGAAACCCGGATCCACCTCAACGACCGGTTCCTGTACCACAAGCGCCTTATCCAAGGGGGAAAGAGGGAGATTGGAGATAGGACCCTCTACCTCTTCGAGGATGAGGGTCTGCGACTCGAAGAGAGGAAGACCCTCTTCGAACAGCTCAATGAAGGGACGATCACGAAGGGAGTGGCCAGGGAATAGGAGAAACGCGCTGGTCGAATCCTCTTTCTCTCGAACCTCGATAAGACACCACAGCAGATCTATGAACTCTATAAGACCCGTGAACGGGTGGAGAAGCACCTTGACACCCTGAAGAATGAAATCCAGGCAGATGTCCTGTATCCGTCTTCCGGCAGTAAAATAT
>LAHU01001837.1_pt1 | contig 29826 bp, 30 predicted proteins | sample 329631 | NCBI WGS metagenome assembly LAHU01 (sample SAMN03275698, study PRJNA271635) | activated sludge metagenome | isolation source: sample C-0 Zero hour mixed sludge faded in reactor as a methanogenic...
GTTCTGGCTTGCACCCGCAGGGTTTCGCCGTTTCATCGTATCCTTGCCCCCTAACTCAACGGGTTGGTCGCATCACAACGTGTGCGCATCTCGCGACCGGGGCAATACCCCGTGCGCTCGGCCGTTTCATTGCGAAGGGCAGGCCGTGCCGTTTCTGTGCCATTGCCGTGACTCTCGCCACCCGCACTTGCGTGCGGCTGCGTACCCGGCCGGTGGGGGGACTTTCCTCAGCAGCATCTCCGTGCCACCGTCAGCCGCACTCTCCCTCTCCTATATATTTCGGGTAAATCGATTATTTACTCCTGATGGAAGTGCTCAAGACGGAGGAGGGGAGGACCGCAGTTGCCCTCGCCCGCTCGGCAATTGCCGGACGCCTGGGACTACCGGGGTATCCCGTCCCTGCGACCGGTCCGGTGTTCCGCGAGAAGAGGGGAATCTTTGTCACCCTCGAAAAGGGCGGGGACTTAAGGGGCTGTATCGGTTTTCCCCTGCCGATCCTCCCCCTTGATGAAGCCATCCGCGACGCGGCCATCTCGGCGGCCTTTGATGACCCGAGGTTTCCCCCGGTACGAGAGGCGGAGTATCCCCTCCTCTCGGTGGATGTCACCATCCTCTCGGTCCCTGTCCCGCTCCCGGGAGAGCCGGCATCGCGGCCGGAGAAGGTCGAGGTCGGGCGTCACGGGCTCATCGTCCGCTGCCGGGGGAGGTCCGGGCTCCTCCTCCCCCAGGTCGCAACCGAGTACGGCTGGGACGCAGGAGAATTCCTCTCCCACACCTGCCAGAAAGCAGGGTTGCCATCCCAGTGCTGGAGCAATCCCGGATGCGAGGTCCTGGTCTTCGAAGGCCAGGTCTTCTCCGGGTGAGGATATACCGATGAAACCTGATTTCGAAGTTCTCTCCGTAGATATTGCCGGTCGGATTGGGAAGTTGTCTGTTGCCGGTAAAACCGTCCGGACACCTGCGCTCCTGCCGGTGGTCAACCCCCATCTCCAGCCGGTAAGCCCGGGTGAGATGGCGGGGATGGGTGCCGAGGCCCTGATAACCAATGCCTATATCTTCTCACGGAGTGAGCAGTTCCGCGAAAGGGCCCTGTCAGAAGGTCTCCACCGCGTCCTTGATTTCGATGGCGTCATCATGACAGACTCCGGGTCCTTCCAGCTCTCGGTCTACGGGGATGTAGAAGTGACGAATGCAGAAACGCTCAGGTTCCAGCATGCAATCGGGAGCGATATCCTCGTCCCCCTTGATATCCCGACGTCACCGGACCTGCCGCGTGAGAAGGCAGAAGCGGACCTGGCCCTCACCATGGGACGCCTCGTGGAGGCGCGCGAAATGATGCCACCCGATATCGCGGTAGCAGGCCCGGTCCAGGGCGGAAGGTTCTGTGACCTCCGGGAGAAGGCAGGGCGTGCAGTGAGGGACCTCGGGTTCTCGTTCTGCCCCGTAGGGGCTGTTGTCCCGCTCATGGAGACCTACCGGTTCCAGGACCTGGTCCCGGTCGTGATGGCAGCGAAGAAAGGCCTCACTCCCGCTGCCTGCGTGCACCTCTTCGGGGCTGGTCACCCGGCCATGTTCGCCCTCGCGGTCGCGATGGGCTGTGACTTCTTTGATTCTGCCGCGTATGCCCTCTATGCAAAGGAAGGGCGCTATCTCACGCCCCATGGCAGTTACCGGCTCTCCGGTATGAATGATCTACCCTGTGCCTGCGCCGTCTGCCGGGGGCATACCGCGCGGGAGATCGAAGCGTCGCCTAAGAAGGAACGGCTCCTCTCCCTACACAACCTTGCAGTCTCTTTTGCCGAGATCTCGCGAATACGGCAGGCCATTACCGACGGGACCCTGTGGGAACTGGTTGATGACCGATGTCGGTCCCATCCCTCCCTCCTCCGGGGGTACAGGACCCTGCTGGGTTACAGGGAGGAGCTCGAACGGCACGATGCCACCTCCAAACGCCGGTTCTTTTATCGCGGGGCCGAGAGCTGCCAGCGGACCGAGGTCCTCCGGTACCACCGGATGCTCTCCCGTCTGACCCTCGGCGAGCGTGTCCTCATTGCGGTCGGGAGGCTGGGTGATACCACGGCGTACGATACCGTGCTCCTCTTCCGACCCCCCTTTGGTCCGTACCCCCCTGCATTGAAGGAGACCTTCCCGATTGGGCAGTCAGAGGTCCCGGAATGGGATGAACCCATGATGCGGAGCGGGTGTGCAGGGATCCGGGCGCTCATGGAGACACACCCCGGAACACATTTTACCCTGGATGCCGACGTGGCCTGGCTGGCCTTCCTACGCGGGGAACTCCCTGGTGTGGAAGTCCGGACCGGAGCAGGACAGGAAGAGGGGGCCGGACAGGATGCGTTTTGAGAAGAAATACAAGGACGGGCTGTGCCGGATAGGGATCCTCACGGACGGAGACCTGGCACTACCCACTCCTGCAGTGATAGATCCCCTTGCGCTCTTCCCGGGGCTTGGCAGGGAACCGCCTGCCAATATCCCCCTCTGTGCCGGGGAGGAATTCACTGCCAGGGAGTACCACACGGCCGGTGAGGACCAGCCCCTGCTGATCTACCCCTCGTTCACCCCCAGTACTACAGGCTGGCCAGTCGTAATGGTCCCCTGCTGGCAGACCGCCCTGGCCCGCCCGCGTGATTATACGCGGTGGCTCGTCCAGCTGCGCTCGCGGGTCCCACCCGGCCCAGCTTGGTATGCCCCGGCAGCGGCCCTGCCCCGGACCGCTGCACTCCTCTGCTACTCGGGGTTTGACCTGTTTGATACCACAGGGGTTGACCTCGCCACCGCGCAGGACCGCTTCTGCCTCCCGGAAGGTGAATTTCCCGGGAAGCTCGTTGACGAGGGCCTCTGCTCCTGTCCCGGCTGCCTGGCAGGAGACCTTGGTGCCCATAACCGGAATGCCCTTTCCCACGAGCTGGCACTCTGCGCTTACCATATCCGGGAAGGCCGTTTCCGCGAGTTCTTCGAAGCACGGTGCCGGCTGGACCCCGCGCAGGTCGCAGTCCTCCGTCTCCTCGACCGGGAATACCCCTTGATGGAACCCGAGGTGCCGGTCGTTCGCCCGTCTTCCCTTGGGGCCGCGAGTGCGGAGTCCCTCACCCGTGCAGAAGTGCGTCGGTTTGCTGAGCGGGTGGCAGAGCGCTACATCCCGCCGGAGGCCGGGACGGTGGTCCTCCTCCCCTGTTCGGCACGGAAGCCCTACTCGTTCTCCCGGACCCACCGCCTCTTCATCCAGGCAATTGCAGGGCGGGCGCACGAAGTTATTCTCACGTCACCCCTCGGCCTAGTGCCACGCGAGCTCGAATGCGTCTACCCTGCAGCCCATTACGACGTGCCGGTCACCGGCTACTGGGACCGCGAGGAGAAGGCTCTGATCGCCGGCCCTGTAACCAGGTACCTCGCCCGGAATCACTACAAGAGAGTCATCTCCCACCTGTCAGGCGGGGCCCGGGAGGTTGTAGAGATGGCGGCAGCCAGCGCTGGCGTGGACCTTGAACAGACCTGCACCGACGAGGACCCTGTCTCACCCCCCTCGCTCTCCCAGCTCTCGGAGGCATTATCCGGGGAGCGGACGGTCCGACACGACCTGGTGGCCGGTGTCGGGTCATGGCAGTTCGGGACCTGTATTCCCACGCGCGGGCTTCAGCCCAGGGGTCGCTACCCGGCCCTGATATTCTCCCGCAACCGGGTGCCCTTCTTCTCGGTGGAACCGGCAACAGGCCTGATACGGCCGACGTTTGCCGGCTGGGAACTGATACCTGGTGTGTACCGGGTTTCAATCGACCGGTTCATCCCGGAAGGTGACATCCTTGCACCTGGCGTCACCGGGGCGGACCCTGCAATCCGCGAAGGGGACGAGGTCCTTGTTGAGGGTGAGTCTGCCCGCGCCACCGGCAGGGCTGCAATGAACGGCTGTTCAATGCGTTCTTCCCGGCGCGGAGTCGCAGTCCGCGTACGTAAAGTAAAGAGGCTGGCCTGCGAACCTGTGGTGACAGGAGGATCCGGGGCCCGGGGGTAGGTAATACCTGTGTACAGAGTCGAAGAGGCGCGGCAGATTGCAGACCGCGTATACCAGATGTGGGTGCGTGCACCCCAGGTGGCGCGGAATGCTGCGGCAGGGCAGTTTCTCATCATCCGGACAGGCGAGAAAGGCGAACGAATACCCCTGACCATTTCGGCTGTTGACGGGGACCTCGTCCGGGTGATCTTCATGTCGGTCGGGAAGACGACCCACCACCTCGCGACCCTGCGCCCGGGTGATGCGCTCACCGATGTGGCCGGGCCGCTGGGAAAACCGACCGGGATACGCACATACGGGACCTGTGTCGTAGTAGGGGGCGGGGTCGGTATCGCAAGCTGCCCCATCATCGCCCATGCCCTGAAGGGGGCGGGTAACCGTGTTGTAGGTATCATCGGGGCCCGGAATGCAGGCCTTCTCATCCTCGAGGAAGAGATGCGGGAGGCATGCGATGAGCTCAGGGTGGCAACCGACGACGGCAGCCGGGGGTTCCATGGTTTCGCAGCCGATGTGCTCAAATCGGTCATCACCGCGGAAGCTGTCCAGGCAGTCTGGATCATCGGCCCTGCCATCATGATGAAGGTAACGAGCGAAGTCACGAGGCCCGCTGCCATCCCGACCTTTGTCAGTCTCAACCCAGTCATGGTCGACGGGACCGGCATGTGCGGCTCCTGCCGGGTGATCGTCGGTGGTAAAACCCTCTTTGCCTGTGCCGACGGGCCGGAATTCGATGCCCACCAGGTAGATTTTGCTACGCTGATGCGGCGGCAGCGGGCCTACCTGGCAGAGGAGAAAGAGGCGCTCGAAGCCTACCATGCCGACATGTGCGGCTGCGGGGGGGGGTCCCGTGGGTGAGCGTTCGGCAGCCGAACGGGTACATGACTTCCTGGAAGTGGACCAGGGCCTGTCGGAGGAGGAGGCATTTGCCGAGGCAGAACGATGCCTTGCGTGCCCGAAGCCGTCCTGCGTGACTGGCTGCCCTGTCGGTATCGACATCCCGGCTTTCATCGCGGCGGTGACAGAATACGATTTTCCTGCTGCAGCACGCATCATCAAGGCTGACAACCTGCTCCCTGCGATCTGTGGGAGGGTCTGCCCGCAGGAAGACCAGTGCGAGGGTTCCTGTATACTCGGCCAGAAAGGGAACCCTGTCCGGATCGGAGCACTTGAACGGTTTGTCGCTGACAGGGAACGTGAATCCGGGCTGAAAACCCCTGCCTGTGCTCCAAGGACCGGTCGGAGGGTTGCCGTAGTCGGATCAGGACCGGCGGGTCTCTCGGCTGCAGCCGAGCTCGCCCGGCTTGGCCATTCTGTTACGCTGTACGAGTCCCTGCACGAGCCCGGTGGTGTCCTTGTCTATGGGATCCCTTCCTTCCGCCTCCCGAAGGAGATTGTCCGGGCAGAGATAGACCAGCTCCGTGCAATGGGCGTTGAGATCATGACCAACCACCTTGCAGGGCGGAGTGTCCCCCTCCCGGACCTCTTCTCTTTCGATGCGGTCTTCCTCGCAACCGGTGCCGGCCTTCCGGCCTTCCCCGGCATTCCAGGGGAGCATCTCCTCGGTGTCTATTCCGCGAACGAGTTCCTCACCCGTGTGAACCTGATGCATGCCGACGAGTTCCCCCGGTCCGACACTCCTGTCCGGCGGGGCAGCAGGGTCGTCGTGATCGGGGGTGGCAACGTGGCCATGGACGCAGCGCGCGTCGCCCGCCGCCTGGGTGCCAAAGTGACGCTGGTTTACCGGCGCAGGGAGGAGGACCTGCCAGCCCGTGGGCCGGAGATAGTGCGGGCGAAGGAGGAAGGGGTGGAATTCCTTCTCTGTGCCGCTCCTGTCCGGATCCTCGGGGACGACGGGGTGACCGGCGTGGAATGTACCAGGATGGAGATGTGCAGCCCTGATCCGAGCGGGCGGCCTGAACCTGTGGCGATCGGGGGGAGTGCGTTCATCATTGATGCCGACATGGTCATTGCCGCCATCGGCCAGAGTCCAAACCCGCTCCTCCCTGACCTCATCCCGGGCCTCCGGCGGGGCCCGCGCGGGAATGTCGTAACCGATGCAGAGGGACGGACATCCCTTCCCAGGATATATGCCGCCGGGGATATCGCAACAGGGGCGGCGACGGTAATCTTAGCCATGGGCGGCGCGAAGAAGGCCGCCGCGGCGATTCACCGGGCACTTGCCGGGACTGAAGAACCGTCCTGATCCTTCGTATTCGTATATTTCGTGATCACTTCGCAGTACACGTCCCGTGCCCGGGTGAGTGACGATACCGGCACCCGCTCATTCACGGCATGGAGGGTTGCCATGTCCCCCGGGCCGTATTCAATGACCGGGTAGCCTTCTGCCCGGAGAAACCGAGCATCGCTTGCTGCCCACTGGAGGATAGGGGCCACCGGCTCCTGGCAGACTTTCTCTACCGCTTTACAGACCACTCTTACCACCCGCGATCCGGGCGGGGTCCATGAGGGGGCAGAGACGGTGAGGCGATGGACTGATGCCCGCGGGGAGTGGGTGGAAATCTCATGGATGAGATGGTCAGGGTCGCATCCCCAGGGGAGCCTAAGGTCAAGTGTGAGCCTGCAGGACTGCGCGACGACATTTGCCTTCTCGCCCCCCTCTATCCGGCCAGGGTTGAACATGACGCGGGTGAGCACGGTCCCGGCTTCTGTTATCCCAAGTTCCTCTGTGAGAACCCTGGAGGAGTGGGCTATAAGGCCTGCAAGTTCCTGCGGGGCGGTGTAGGTCCGTTCGTGGACCTGGGAGAGGAACGAGAGCGTCCTGAATGCCTCTGCAACCGCACTCACTCCCAGGACCGGGTAGAGGGAGCCGTGACCTGGATCCCCCCTGAAGGACATGCTGAGCCTGCAGAGTCCTTTTTGTCCGATGTTTGGTGCACGTGCGGGAGTCGGCTCGGCGATGAGACAGTCCCGGGGTGTGAGAAGCTTCTGTGCAAGGACCGACCTGATCCCATGCGTCCCGCTCGTCTCCTCGTCGCAGACAAAGAGGAGATCGGCGGCAGGTTCCTCACCTGATTCGGTCAGCTCTGCGATAGCCGAGATGAGGGAGGCGCATCCCCCCTTCATGTCGGTCGCGCCGCGGCCGAAGACGAATCCCCCGGAGATATCCCCTGAAAAGGGGTCACGGTCCCAGCCTTCGGAGAGTGCCGGGACCGTGTCGACATGGCCGAGGAGGAGGAGCCTTGACCCGGTCCCCGGAGAGAGGAGATTGCATCGTCCTCCCGGCTCCTCCAGGATCCTGACCTCTCTCCCAAGTCCCTCCAGCACCCCTGCGATCGCATGGATTACCTCTCCGGTATGACCCGGGGGGTTCTCACTATGAATACGGACGAAGTCGGAACAGAGGCGGGCCGGATCCCTCGCGTTCATGGCCTCCTGCCTGTCCGGAAGGTCTCAAAGAGGGTTGAGAGCGAGGCTTCCAGGTAGATGCTTTTTAAAAATTCCTTCTCAAAGAACTCATCAGTCCAGCGGAAGCACTGCGTCGCGGAGGGGGCCTCCCGGACATCAGGGTCCAGCACGATCCGGAAACTCCGGTAACTGGCGGGATCATCGCTGTGGTATATCCGCTGCCAGAGGCTGGGAAGGCGGGCGAAACGGTCAGGGTGCTCTTTCCTGAGCCAGTTGACAAATGGTGGAAAGAGAGGCATGTCCCCTTTCTTCTCTTCATCGATCCGCCAGCGGAGGTACTCCCCGGTCATCAGGTTCTTGACCGACTGGAAGTTGAAGGCGAGGACCCCAATGGTGTAATCGAGATGAGCGAGTGAATCGAAGAAGTAGAAGCGGAGAACCGGGTGGAACTGTGAAGTATCATGGAGGATGAGGGATTTTTCGTAGAGGTGGGTGAGGGCGTGCACGTACTCGGGACTCTCGTTCATGACAAGGCTGTGGACCCGGGAAAGCAAAATACGTTGTGAATGAGGTGAACAAAGATAACCGGGAGACATCTGGGCTTCCCTTCTCCTGGTCCCCGGGTGACCGGATGCCATGTAAATAATGGTCATATGAATGATCGCAATGTGAATGATCGCAATGTGAATGATTGCAATGTGAATGATTGCAATGTGAATGATACCGGAGGCCTGCCGGGGCCGGCCTCTCCGGTGCATATCCCGAAGGCCTCAATCCACAGGTCCAATGGTGGGAAGGCCCTCGGAAAACGTCTTTGCAGGGGGGTGCGGGATAACAGGGATCTTTTTATCGAGATGAAGGACCCGGAGCAACGTTGAACCTGTCAGTCCGGACCTGGCATTGTATAGAATGAGATTATCGGGGGAAACCATTCAGGTATTATTATTCTAATTTTATTATTCAGATTGATTCATTCAGGTGAAAAACGGGGCCCTCCGCCGGACCGCTTCGTGGAAGCACTCCCTGAGTTCCTCTCCCCGTTTTCCCTTTATATCAACGTGGTTGTTAGAACGAAGGAGGCAGGGCTTGAGTTTTCCATCTGACGTGACCCTGAGCCGGTTGCAGTGTGTACAGAACTCCGTGTTATGGAGTGGCCGGACGACCTCCACTTCTGCCCCTTCAGAGCAGTACTTTTTCCGATGATGCATCCGCCGCGTCAGGATCTGGCGGGACTGCTGCGCGATCTTCTCCTCGATGCCGGTCAGGTCTGTATGGAACTGGCACCCGGGCCGGTCCATCAGCTCGATGAGCTGGAGGACCATGTCCCTGTGGTCGCGGACATATGCCAGGAAATCTCCAATCTCGTCGTCGTTGATCCCTTCGAGCACGACCATATTGATCTTTACAGGCACAAGGCCGGCTTCTCTTGCAGCCTCTATCCCCTCAAGGACGTCATCAAGATGGTCCGATCCGGTTATCTGGCGGTACCGTTCGTGGTTGAGCGTATCTAGACTGACGTTCACCCGTGAGAGGCCGGCATCATGGAGTTTTCCGGCAATATCGGCGAGAAGGGTCCCGTTGGTGGTGAGCGAGGACTCCATGCTCTCTGGAACCGATGCGATGATATCAAGGAGGTCCGGCCTGATCGTCGGCTCTCCACCGGTGAACTTGACACTGCGGATCCCAAACGATTCTCCTGCCTCAACGACTGCCTGGATATCTTCTTTCGAGATGAGCGAGCCTGGGCTGACCTCCCCTTCGTGGTGACAGTATATGCACCGTAAGTTGCATTGTGGAGTGACACTGATGCGGAGGTTCGATATTGGGCGGTTATACTGGTCCTTTAACACACTCCTCCCTCCCGATGAAGTTCCTGGCAATGATATACACCTCTGCGCTCCCTTTCCTGCTCGCCCTGGTCCGGTATACTTTTACCGCATAGAAATGGCGGTGTACTGCGGCAACGAGTTCAGGGAAGTCCTCACCCTGGAATGACTTGATGACGAGGTTTCCTCCCGGGTGGAGCGTCCTGGCTGCGAATTCAAGGGCATCCGACCCAAGACCAACTGCCCGTGCCTGGTCATAGGACCGGTGACCGGAGAGTTTCGGCGCTGCATCGGAGAGGACTATGCCTGGTTCACCTACGGTCCTGAGCACCTCCTCGGTGACCGCCGTATCTCTGAAATCTGCCCGGATCGTGGTCACACCCTCGAGGGAAGGGATCTCAGCGAGGTCAATCCCGATGACCGGGCCCCTGGTAATACCGCGGACCACCTGGAGCCACCCGCCCGGGGCTGCCCCGAGGTCAACGACAGTATCGTTCTCCCGGATAATGCCAAATTTCTCCTGTATCTCGATGAGCTTATAGGCTGCACGGGAGCGGTACCCCTCGCGTACTGCACGCTGGTATACTTTGTCCTTTCCCCATTGGGAACCCATTCCTGACTCCGACCGAATACACGGGCACGTTGGCCCTTATCCCTGGGATATTATTAAAACTGTAAGCAGATAGTGTATATAACAAGTTGTAGGGGTGTACGATGTTAAACGCAGTGATAGATGCAGAGATATTAAAAGAATCCATCGATGCTATCTCGGCGCTCGTGACCGAGTGCCGGGTCCACACCGGGGAGACGGGTCTCTCGACCCGTGCGGTTGATACGGCAAACGTTGCAATGGTCTCGCTCACCCTGGAACCGGCTGCGTTTCAGTCGTTCTCCACCACCCCTGGAGAACTCGGGATCGATATAGCCAAGATGAAGAACATCTTTGCGATGACCGGAAAGAACGACGCCATGACCCTGGAACTGCAGGAAGGGCAGAACAAGCTTCAAATATCGTTCCAGACCTACCGGTACAGCCTCTCCCTCCTGGATGCCAATACGATACGAAAGGACCCGAACACGCCGAATATCGACCTGCCAGGCCGGGTCGTCCTGTCAGGAACTGAACTCTACAACACGATCAAGGCTGCAGCGGTTGTATCCGACAAGATCCTCCTTGGTATCGATGCCAGGGCCCCGGTCTTCTACATGCATGCCGAGGGCGACACTGATCACATCCGGCGGGAATTCGGTCCCGGCGAGCTCAAGGAGGTCAGTGCAGTCGAAGCACGGTCCCTCTTCTCACTCGACTACCTCAAAGACATGGGCCGCGTGATGAGCCGGGCAGAGGAGGTTGAGATCGCGCTTGGCATCGATCACCCCGTCCGTTTCTCTTTCGCCATTGCAGGCGGCAAGGGACACGTCGAGTACCTCCTCGCTCCCCGGATCGAGGCCGACTGATGAAGGTCCTCCTGGACCATAAAGACCTTGCCAGATACCCTTTTTTAAAAGAATCCCAACTCTTTGCAAGTGAATATGCCGCCGACCTCTCCCGCTTCCTCGCCTCACCCCTCGGTGGACGGGCCCTGAACCGGGCCCTCGAGAGGGTCAGGTCTGCGCTGGCCTACCGGGACCATGCCCGGCAGCCTGCTGACCTGCAGGACGCAACCGACGACCTCGGTATCAGGCTCACCATTGCGAGTTACGGGCTTGCCCGCATACTTGTCTCCTGTGCAGGAGATCGCCAGATATCGGAGCGGCTCTGCCGGTACGAGGCTGGTCGTGCCTACTCATTCCTCATTGAGGATGAACCTGCCAAGAAGGAATATGTCGCAGAGAGCCTCGGACTGCGCGGAGGTCCGGGTTCTATCAGCCTTCCCGGGTACACCGAGCTCTCCGCCGGCATGAGGGAGGACCGGTGGCGTCTGGTGAACCGGTGCGTGGAGGAGGGGAACGTCCTCCTTGAGGGGAGGGAGGCTGAGGAACTGATACGAGAGAGGATCCGGGTCGTGCTCCTGCGGCAGTTGCCTCTTGCGGTACCTACCCCGGTCTGCAGCCAGGTCTCTCCCTGGGTCGAAGAGATGACCGCAGCTGCCCAGGAGCAGGTACTTGCTTCGTTCGGTGCAATAGAGGAGGACCTCTTTCCTCCCTGTATCAGCGCCATCATCGCTGCACTCTCGGCCGGGACGAATATCACCCATGCAGGCCGCTTCGCACTGACTGCATTCCTGCATAATGTTGGGATGGATACGGCAGGGATCGTCAGCCTCTTTGGGAGAGCCCCTGACTTTGACCCTTCGCGCACGCTCTACCAGGTGGAGCATATCGGGGGAAGGGGCGGGAGCGGATATACTGCGCCTGCCTGTGCGGCGATGCGCACGAATGGGCTCTGTGTCAACCAGGTGGCACTCTGCGGGAAGGTGAACCATCCCCTCTCCTACTACCGGATCCGAAAACAAAAAGCCGGGCGATCTGCCCGGCCGCCCGACGCGCCTGGTCAGGCGGGAGACCGGGAGATATAGAGCCCTGCCCCGCTCATGAAGAGGATGAACCCGATGATCCCGGCAAGATAGCCGGCCGAGACCGGGAGGGAGAGGGCGGTACATGCCGGGGGCAGCGCAATCACCAGAACGAGGAGTATGAGAAACCCCGTGGCACCGATCAGGATATCGAGGATTCGGGCGTCCATGACCTACTATTGTCTTCCACGGCTCTTGATGGTTCTCCATCCCTGTTTTGTACCGGGAACGAATCAGCAGGTCTGGTAATTACTCTGCAGGACTTGGATCTACCGCTCGCAAACAAACGAACCGGCTGATGAACTTCCAGGAAATCCCACGGAACGACTGCGTCACGGACTTCATGGAGGCCGAGCAAACCTTGGCAAGCCGGGATTGGACTGGTGTGACCAGCGCGGTGTCCTTTGTCCATGCCTGGTAGAATCTCCTGCCGGGGAAGAAGGGGATAAAATTGACCGCTAATCCGGTGAATTGAAATGGGTGTGCCTTCCTGGGTGCAGGTTGTCCGGAGTGCAAACCGCGAACTCCTTAATCCCCCGCGTATACCCTCCCGTATGGACGGAGAGGAAAAGGCCTTTGTCCTCAAGGCGCTTGGGGATGCAGTGGAGCTCCTCTGCAGGGGGATGGATCCGCGGTTGATCCCGGAGGTCGGGACCAACATCGTGTATGCCTTGGCCAGGGCGAGAGATACCACCGATGTGGCTGCTGTCGAGGGGCGGATCGTCCGTGTCGGAGGAGTTCCCCATCCTGTCGGAGGAGTGGCATTCGGGGCGAGTGACCACGTTGCCCGGATCGTCCTGACCGCGATGCGGTTTGATCCCGATATCCGGAGCGCGGCCAATATCAGGTTCTGTGAAAAGGCAGTGAACGTTGCGGAGGACTCCCTCTTTGAGGTCTGCTCGTTCGACCGCCAGAGAGAACCAGCCGGGATCCGTACGATGGACTGGGGCGTGGCATTCTGCTGTGAAGAAGGTGTCCCTGATATCATCTATGACCGCGGGGCGGTGGGGAAGGAGGCTATGATCCGCGTCCTTGCACAGACTCCGCAGGAAGTAGCGACGAAGATTAATAATCTGTCAGCACGCATTCATTGAGAACAGAACCGGAGAATACACGATGGGTATTAAACCGAGTTATATCAAGATGACGGGAAACACACTGCTGACCCGTTTTGGAGACCGATTCTCCAACAGTTTTGACGAAAATAAACAATCGGTGACTGAATCGACCTCGATCACGAGCAAGCGGATGCGGAACCGTATCGCCGGATATATTACAAGAAAAATAAATACCCGCAGCAGACGATAACCTCTCATATGTTTGAGGGCGTTTATCCTGCAATCATCACTCCTTTTCAACGCAGTGCGGGGAGGGAGATCGACTTCGACGGTCTCCGGGAGAACATCAGGTACCTGCTTGGCCAGGGTGTCCACGGTATCGTACCTTGCGGTTCAACCGGTGAATCCGCCACGTTGACGTTCGAAGAGCACGAACAGGTGATAGAGGTCACCGTCGACGAGGTTGACGGAAGAGTCCCTGTCCTTGCAGGGACCGGGTCAAACAACACATCTGAAGCAATCCGTTTCACCAGCGCTGCCAAGGATCTCGGGGCAGATGGGGCCCTTGTGATCAGCCCTTACTACAACAAACCGAATCGTGCGGGGCTTGTCAGGCACTACACCCTGCTTGCGGACCTCGATATTCCGATCATGATCTACAATGTCCCGGGAAGGACGGGGCAGAACCTCACCCCTGACCTTATCGCCGAGCTCGCCCATCACCCGAACATTATCGGGATAAAGGAGGCAAGCGGGGATGTTGGGCAGATCTCCCGGATCATTGAAACAACCCTTGACGAGGACTTCTCGGTCATGTCAGGTGACGATAACCTGACCTACCCGATCCTTGCCCTAGGGGGTGTGGGTGTCATCTCGGTTGCCGCGAATGTTGAGCCTGGCCGGATGGTACGGATGTACGAGAGTTTCTGCGAGGGCCGGTATGACGAGGCCATCTCCCTGCACTATGAGCTCTCACCCCTGTTCCGGGTGCTCTTTATTGATACCAACCCGATACCCGTGAAGAAGGCCGTCGAGCTGCGGGGTATGGCAGCAGGCCCGCTGAGGCTCCCCCTCGAGGAACTCGATGAGACCAAGACCAGCCAGGTCGCCGAGGTGCTCTCCCGCTATGACTGATACCGGGGCAACAAGTATCGTTATCTGCGGGGCCCTCGGGAGGATGGGAGGGACAGTTGCACGACTGGCGGCTGAATCAGGCAGGTTCACCATTGCCGGGGGGGTTGACATACGGCCCGGCGAGGTGGCAGGGGCTGCGGTTGTGGAGAGTGCCCGGATGGCAGACCTCCTCTCGCGCACACACCCCGACGTAGTCATCGATTTCACCATGCCGGAAGCATGTGTCTCGAATGTGAAGAATGCCGCAGCTGCCGGCGCGGCAGTCGTTGTGGGGACTACCGGCCTGACCGATGTGCACATGGCAGAGATCCGGTCGGCTGTCAAAGGCCATGTCCCGGCTGTCATCTCGAGTAACTACTCGATCGGGATGAACATCTTCTGGCAGCTGGTGAGGACGGCCGCCCCCCTGCTCTCTTCGTATGATATTGAAGTGACGGAGGCCCACCACCGCTACAAGAAAGATGCTCCGAGCGGGACTGCGAAGACGATCCTCCAGGTCCTGAACGAGACGGTAGGCCCTCGCGAGGTTATTTATGGCCGTTCCGGCATGACGGAACGAAAAGATGAGATCGGTGTTCATGTCATCCGCGGGGGGGATATTGTCGGGGACCATTCTGTCATGTTCTCTGGGAATTTTGAGACCATTACACTCTCTCACAGGGCATATGACCGGTCGGTCTTTGCAAAAGGAGCCCTCCTGGCAACGTCCTGGGTGAAGGGCAAATCTCCCGGGATCTACCAGATGGCGGATGTCCTGGGCCTGGATGCCTGAATGGCCCGGGAGCGGTGTAAAAACCCAGTTATCTTTTTTTCCGGGGACTGCCGGGGGTAGCGTAACTGTCCTGGTCCCCGGTGTGCACTCCTGCTATGTGTGGTATCAGAGCATCGGGCATCGGCATCTGCGAAGCCTCTGCAAGAGTGGGGGGACCGTTGCACGACCGGTGGCAACAGGGTGAATGGACGGTTCTTATGATGTCGAAGAAACTGAAGCCCATCACTGCTACCAGAAAGATGCCCTGAGCGGGACTGCGAAGACGATCCTCCAGGTCCTGAACGAGACGGTAGGCCCCCGCGAGGTTATTTATGGCCGTGCCGGCATGACGGAACGAAAAGATGAGATCGGTGTTCATGTCATCCGCGGAGGGGATATTGTCGGGGACCATTCTGTCATGTTCTCTGGGAATTTTGAGACCATTACACTCTCTCACAGGGCATATGACCGTTCGGTCTTTGCAAAAGGAGCCCTCCTGGCAACCTCCTGGGTGAAGGGCAAATCTCCCGGGATCTACCGGATGGCAGATGAAACGGGCCTGGATGCATAAATAGCCGGGGAATTAGGTAAAAACGAAATCTATTTGTATTGTTCCGGGGACAGCTGAGGGAGACGTCGATTATCATGGTCGCAGTCGTGAATGAAGAAAAGTGTACTGCATGTGAGACCTGTGTGAACGAGTGTCCCGCATCTGCAATCGAGATGAAGAACGAGAAAGCCCATGTAAATAAGGACCTCTGCGTGGACTGTGAGACCTGCGTGGATGTCTGCCCTTCAGAGGCAATCCACATGGAATAAAAGAACCACTTGGTTTAATTACTTCGGCATTTCATCTATCTTTTTACCTATGATCAATGTTGGCGTCCTTGGAGCCACGGGCGCCGTCGGACAGCGTTTTGTCCAGCTTCTTGCGGATCATCCGTGGTTCAAACTGACTGCATTAACCGCTTCTGACCGGAGTGCCGGCAAGGCATACCGCGATGTCGTGAAATGGCGACTTGATGTTCCGTTCCCTGATTCGGCCGGCGAACTGGTGGTACGGCCCACGGCCCCCTCCAGCCTGAAGGACGTGGACCTGGTCTTCTCCGCCCTGCCGGCAGATATCGCCGGGGGAGTCGAGAGTGCGTGTGCTGATGCCGGGCTGGCAGTCTGCAGCAACGCGAGTTCCCACCGCATGGACCCGGACGTGCCTCTTGTTGTGCCTGAAGCAAACCCGGATCACCTCGGTCTTATAGACATCCAGAAAAAGAAGGGAAGAGATGGTTTCATCGTAACGAACCCGAACTGTTCCACGATCGTGCTAGCCATGTCGCTCCTCCCTCTCCGGACCTTCTCCTTCTCTGATATCCGTGTGGCGACCATGCAGGCCATATCCGGAGCAGGGTTCGAAGGAGTGCCGGCAATGGGTATCTATGACAACGTGATACCCTTCATCGGAGGCGAGGAGCAGAAGATGGAGACCGAGATCCACAAGATTATGGGCATGTGGGACGGGGGGACTGTGCGTCCCGCACCGTTCCGGGTGAGTGCCAGCTGCCACCGGGTCCCGGTCCTTGACGGTCACAGCATGGCGGTCTGGATTGATATAACCGAACCGGTGGAGAAGGTCAAGGCCGCGTTCCGGACATATTCTCCGCCGATATCCGGGCTGCCGACACAGCCCGCCCACTCCGTTCTCCTGTTCGATGCAGATGACCGCCCCCAGCCCCGCCTTGACAGGATGCGGGGCAACGGGATGACCGTATCGGTCGGCAGGGTCCGGGAAGGCGTGCGGTATGTTACAATGGGGCATAACACGATACGGGGGGCGGCAGGCGCATCGGTCCTCAATGCAGAACTGATCGTATCAAAGAAATACCTCTGAATCAGGGGATCACCATGATCAAGGACAACACAGTATTCGTCGGAAACAAGCCGGTCATGAATTATGTACTGGCTGTCGTGACTCAGTTCAACAACGGTGCATCAGAGGTTGCCATCAAGGCCCGGGGCAAGGCTATCTCCCGGGCTGTCGATACTGCAGAGATTGCCCTCAACAGGTTCCTTGAGGGTGTGCACAAGAAACAGATCCTTACCTCGACCGAGGTGATCGATACCGATTCCGGAAAGACCAATGTATCGAGTATCGAGATTGTTCTCTCGAACCAGAAGTGAGGAATCGCTTGGAAAGCCCATATTCAATTTATTTTTTATTTTAAAGCAATTTCCTTACTTTTCATGGTGCCGATACCAGAAAGGATATAACCGGGCGGTTCATACCATATACCGGATGAGAGGACGGACTGCTGCGGTGATCCTGCTCGCACTGGCACTCCTGGTTACACCCGTCCTTGCGATCCCGGGAGACCGGTACAGCTACCTCACTATCAAGGACGTGGACATATCACTGGAAAAAGGCAATGCCCTGATCCGGGTAAATTACTCGATAGACGAGGGGACCAGGCTTATCGTGGTCCTTCTCGGCACCCAGGATATCAAGAACAAGATCCTCAAGATCCTCAATTACGATGATGCACAGGTCCGAAGCGTGGACTTTGAGAAGGCGGAGGTCCTTGTCCCTGATGTCGCCTATGACTACGGACGGGGTGTCTATTGGTTCCCGGACCATATGTTCAATGTGGTTATACCATACCTGAAAGTGAGCAGTCCCCAGGTGACACGGGAATATTACGTGACAAACGAGTTCCCAACCGGCATGGGGTATTTCAGCTCCTGATCCTTCAAATAACACTCTTCTCAAGAAGGCCTGCCGGGGACACGATGAGTGAATACATCCGCTCCCTGCCATGTTCCCGGAGGATGCCCCGTGCCGCGACTTTTTCCGGTGAAAAAAGATCTCATGGTTCATTCCCGACCGCACGGCGACCATAGGCGGTTCTAATAAAACTGGATTCCTGGTGAATGACTTCCCGCAGAACGGTCATAGGTAGTTCCTGCGTAAGACCAGTCCACGGCTTTATTGGATGTGGGTAGTACTGAACGCGAGCCATGCCTGTTTTCCGGGAAGGTCTGTGCGGGACCCGTTTCCTCGCGGTTCTCCCTGCCAGGAAACGGAATGCAGGTATTCCAGCGTGGTTCCCGGCAGGGATATGCACGAAGAGGGGACCAGGTTTCTCCTCCCGCGTTCACGTTGCCAGGACGGTTTATGGACGTTGACCATGCCGTGGGAAATGGACCGTGGCATCCTTTCGAAAACGGTGTATCACCCCTTACCCGTACCCTGTGAGCAGACGTGAGCGCAGCCTGGAACACGGTTGCACCCATGCAAAGGGAAAGGGACCTGCCTTGGATACCCGGGGCCGGGAAGGTCTCCCTGATCCCTGGACGGTGAACGATTCCATCGCCCTCCCCTTGTCCGTGCCGGCCAGTTTATACGATATCGATGATCTCGCGGATGGGACGGCGTGCCACCCAGCGGTTCACCAGGTACTGGGCGATCACGCCGCCGACCGAGCAGGCGATCCCTGCCAGGGTCCCGAGGATGATATGCTGGCGTGAGACGGCTGGGGTAATCGCGAAGTCAGCGACATTGCTCACCGCCATAACGTAGATACTTGCCCCGTAGGTCACAAGGCCTATCGCTGCGAGGAAGAAGGGGAAGACAATTACTTTTCCGAGCGATTCTTTCTCGTAGAGGAAATTATCGATGACAATACCGACCGTAATCGTGATGCCGCCCGCCGCGAGCCAGCTCACGGATCCATAGAGGAAGGTAAAGAGGTAGAGAAGGATACCGAAACTACCGTCAAGCGAGTAATGGACAAGGACGCTCATCAGGCCCATGATTATCCCTATCGTTATGAGGATGAGCCCGATGACATAGGTAACGAGGGAGAACCGTCCGCGCGAAATGGACGTACGGAAGGTCGAGACGAGATCCCGGGTGACCTCGTCGAATCCGAAGCCCTTGTAGAGGAGATAAATTCCTATCCCCCCGACCACGATGATCGTGGCGATCTGGGGGTATCCCAGGAAGTACGTGGCCGCATAGAGGAGCATTGCAATTCCAGGGGGAATCATGACGAAACGCGATATCTTGGGATCATTCAGGAGTTTTTTAATGATATAGTATGTCCCTTCAAGGTTCGGGATCTGGTTCACGATGACCCGTGTTACACTGGTAACCGGGAGCTGGGACTGGATGATGGGGAGCACAAATTCGTCCTCTGCCCCGTCGGATATGAGGATACACGAGGAGACACCGGTCGATTCCACGATCCCCGCGAGGTCGGTGGCAATTCGGCGGTCCCCCTCGAGCATATGCAGGTGGTTGCCGGCGAGGATTGCTATCTCGACGTCTTCTCCTTTTGCCAGGAGCTCATCGTAGAGACTCACTGCCTGGAAGATGGCATTGATATCCGAGTCTTCAGGATCCGCAAGCCCCAGTTTCACTGCGCAGTGGAGACATGCGTCCCTTCCGACAACAGGACTCGCGATATCGGCTTTAAATCCGATATCATCATCCCGATCGACGCTCAGAACAAGGGTGCGTCCCTTACCCATTGTACAATAGAATCGATGGGGATGTATTAAATGGTTGTTCACGCGGAGGACAAAAAATAGAGCGTTAAATGAGTTTTGAGCGCTGAAGAAGGAGGATATCGTCGGTAGTAAGTTTCTCCCCGGCCCGGAAGATCTTGAAGAGGTGTTCTGCCTCCTTCCTGACGGCTTTCTGCTCCTTTGTTACCTTCGTTTTCTTTGTCTTCTTCCGGAGCCCGGATATGACCTTGTCATAGTCGCGGAGTTCCTTCTGGCAGGCGATGAAGAACTTGTGCTCTCCGTCGGCGGCCTCCTGTGCCTCGACAAACTGCTTGTGGGCGCTGTCCGCTTCTTCCCGGGACTTGTCGGCTTTCCGGTAGTACTCCACCATCTGGTCATGATGCTTCTGTGCGAGGTCTGCGCACTCGGTTACCCTGGCATGGAGGTCCGATGCCTGTTTCCGGAGATCGCGTGCATCAGATGCTTTGACCCGGATCTCCTTATTCTGTTCAAGCTCGGCCTCCTGTTCCTTCACAGAAGTCTTCATCTGCTTGATCTTGTCTATCAGCTCCCGTTCCTTGTCGATGCTGATGACCTCGGTCTGTTGCCGGAATTCCAGGTGCTCGATCTGCTTCTGGAGCTCCTTGATCCCGCGCGTGCGGATACCGCCGTGTTCCTTCTTGTACTGCTCAATCTCTTCAAACAGGGTGTTCGCCTGTTCGTTCAAGGTGTTGCGCTGCTCCTTGATAGACTGAACTTCGTTGTTATACTTGTCGCGTTCTTCCTTGTTCTTCTGGGCTTCGTCCACGAAGACGCGGGTATTTGCATTCAGCTCGTTGCGCTCCCGTGCGAACTTGCTGGCCAGGGCATTCAGTTCGTTCCGCCGGTTTTTATGCTGTTCAGACTCTGCAAGAATTTTTTTTCGTTTTTCCATCAGTTCGTTCAACACGCGATACCACTCCTCGACCTTCGATTATGGTGGATCCCTTCTTGACGACAGATCGGGGATATTGAGTCAGGACCGGGCCTCAGGGTATACCTCCGGCTGGGGGCAGATTCCTTCACAAGGAGGGGGATACTGAAGGTGCCGAAGGGGGTGTTCAGAGGGCGGTCCATGATGTTCAACTCCCGATACCGATCAGGCTGCAGAAAATCCCGCGGTTTGGGCGACCCGTCCTGCACCCTGATGCACATGAGGGTCAGAGATTTTCTATTATTTAAACAGCATTTGCAGTATTAAGGATTTCGTATAGAAAAAAGGTTGTGGCGAGGTATTGACAGGATTTCGGGAATCCTGAATGTAGGATTATTGTGATAGTGTGCTGCAGTTCCCCCGGTCGGGGCCGGGGGATTCCGGATTGAGGGCTTGTACTGTTATACCCATTCGAGGGGAGTTCCTCCGCTGGTAAGGTCCCGGGCCTTCCTGTTTCTCGGGAGTTCCACCGCCTTCGGGTTGGCTTTCTTAGAGTCCATCTCGGCGATGACGTTCTTATACGATTCACGGGAACCGAGGATCTTGGACCCCTGGACCCCTGTCATGATGGCGAGCACCCTGACCTTGCCTTCCATCTCGTTGCGGACACGCGCGCCCCAGATGACATCGGCATGGGGGTCGAGCTCGTAGGTGAGGTTGGTTGCGATCTCCTCGGCGTCGGTGAGGGTGAGATCGCTGCCACCCGTGATGTGAATGAGGCTCCCCGTCGCTCCGCGATAATCGATATCGAGCATCGGGTTGGAGAGGCATTCACGGACCACGCTCTCTGACTTGTTCTGCTGCTTGCTCTCTCCGACCAGCATTACGGCGACGCCACCCTTGCTCATGATGGCCCGGACGTCAGCGTAGTCGATGTTGATCAGGGAGGGTTCCGTGATGGTCTCAGATATGCCCTTCACGGTCTCCCCTATCAGCTGGTCCATTACCGAGAATGCCTGCCCGAGTGGGAGATTCGGGACGAAGTTCTTCAGGCGGTTGTTGTCAAGGACGATGACCGAGTCCGAGGACTTTGAGAGAGACTCCAGTCCCTCCTCCGCCCGGATGAGCCGGGCCTTCTCAACCTGGAACGGGTAGCTCACCATGCCGACGACGATTGCACCCATCTGCTTGGCAACATCAGCGACGACCGGGGCTGAACCAGTACCGGTCCCGCCGCCCATTCCTGCGGTAATAAAGACGAGGTCCGCGTTCTCGAGTAACGCCTCCAGTGTCGGCCTGGCCATCTCCGCCGCACGCTTGCCGACATCGGGGTAGCCCCCTGCACCCAGGCCACGGGTGAGGGACTTGCCAATAAGGACCCTCTTGTCTGCCTGGATCATGTCAAGGTGCTGCTTGTCGGTGTTGATGGCGATGGTCTCCGCCCCGGACACACCCATGTGGTGGAGACGGTTCACCGTGTTGTTACCAGCGCCTCCGCAACCGATGATGACGATCCGTGGTTGCCCGTCGAAGTCGTCATCGAGAAGAGAATCGCCTTTCTGCATATCTTTCTCGAGCTCGGCATTCTTCAATGCCTCGTTGATGATACTCTGCACAAACCTACCCTCCTAAACCTTGAAGGAGACCTGGTCGCTTTCCTTGAGGACCCGGCCTGCCCGGCGCTCTATCAGCTGGCGGACTGCATCCCGGACTGCCTCTGAGATTGTGGGGAATTCCCCTGCCTCAACCATCTGTTCGAGAATCTCGATCTGCTGGGCGGGCAGTCGGAGTGTAATCCGTTTCATCACCTGATTCACCATATGACACATGTCAGACATATGTCTGTCATTTGTCAGACATAGAGAACCTTTCTGTCTGACGAAGGACAAACAGGAATATTATCTCATACTATATAAACTTTATTCGAAAAGCCTTGCGGCCGCAATTACTTTATCAACTGGCCGGCAATCCTTTCGGGGATAGCCACCGTGCAGAGACGAAGATACCCCCAGAAGGTCATTCATGGAGGGACCGGGAAAGGCCGGCGGGACCGCGAAGGGAAGGAGTACCTTGATGCAAGTGCCAGTCTCAACCCGTTTGCGCCCGTTGTTCCAATCGAGGTAGATCCTGCTGATCTCTCCCCTTACCCGGATGATACATACCAGCGGCTCAAGGAGGTAATCGGAGATTACTACCACCGGGACCCCGCGGAAGTAACCGTCGGGAATGGATCTATCGAGATCATCCGGACGTTCTGCAGGGTCTGCACCGGGCCGCGTGACCCGGTCTGGATCCGGACGCCGACGTTCGGGGAGTACCGCTTCTCGGCCGAACTGGCTGCGGCTCCCGTTACACAGGATCCCCGGGACGCATCAGTCCATTTCCTCTGTAATCCCAACAACCCGACCGGTGAATGCCTCTCTGTGCCGCGTGTCCGGCAGTACCTTGAAGATGCGGTCCGGAACGATGCCATTCTTTTCCTCGACGAAGCGTTTATCGAACTATATGACCCGGCACAGAGCCTTTCGGGAGAGAGAGACCGGAATCTCTTCGTGCTTCGATCGCTCACCAAGGCGTTTTCTGTCGCCGGGATCCGCTTCGGGTACGGCTTTGGCGATCCGGATCTCATATCCGCCATCGAGGCAGTCAGGCTTCCATGGACCGTGAATGCCTTTGCCGAGGTGTATGCGATTGCTGCCATATCGCGCCTTGATGAACTGGCCTGGTCACGTGAGTTGATTGCACGCGAACGCGACTTCCTGTCAACTGGTATTCGGGACCTCGGCCTCCCCGTCCGCCCGTCAATGGTGAACTTCATCCTCGTCGATCTGCCGTTCCCTGCATCAGGGTTCTGTGAATCGCTGGCTCAGAAAGGAGTGCTCATCAGGGACTGCACATCGTTCGGGCTTCCCTTTGCAGTTCGTATCGCAGTAGGAACGAGAGAAGAAAACCAGCGGGTCCTGGAGGCAATGCAACAGTGTATGCCCTGATCATGGCCGGGGGGACCGGGAGCCGCCTGAATATGGGAGAGAAGCCCCTGGTACGGGTGGGAGACCAGCCGATGATAGCATACGTGATCGATGCCTTCAGGAATGCAGGCTGTGAACCTGTTGTGGTCCTTTCTTCCCGTACCCCGTATACTGCCAACTGGTGCCGGGTGCAGGGGATACCATGTGTCACCACCGCCGGGGAGGGGTACGTCGAGGACCTGGCAGAGGCAGTCACTGCCATGGGAGTAGAGGGGCCTGTCTTCTCCTGTGCAGCCGATATACCCTGTATCACCGCCGACCTGGTCACCCTCATCCTTTCGAAGTACCTCGAAGCAGGGACTGAGGCCTGTTCTGTTTGGGTGCCCCTGGCTCTCGCGGGCGAGAAGGGATGCCGCACCCGTTACAAGCAATGTGTTGATGGCGTGGAGGCCTGTCCGGCAGGAGTGAACATCCTCCGTGGAGACCGTATCAGCCGCGAACAGGAGGAGACAGCCCTCCTCATCGCTGACAGCCGGCTGGCCTTTAACATCAATACGAGAGCGGAACTCGAACTGGTCACAGATCATCTCCATCGCCAGGCTCCCTGATACAGGAGCCGTCAGCTAAGGCTCTTTTACCCAACGTGGTCCTGTTTCAGGACTCCCACTGGGACTCCGGCCCCTTGAATATGCCTGGCAGAGACCTCCATGAAACCACCCATGACCGTCCTGTGGCTAGGAACAGACCATGTTCGGTATTTTGGTATGAACCGCCTATAACCGCTGTGCGGTCGAGGAAAAACCATGAAACGCATTTTCATCGGAACCACCGATGACCGTTCCGCGGTCGGGGACAGACCACGAATCGTAATCTCATCGGAACACGAGGCCCAGAGATGAAAAGCCCCCGTTCTGAACGATTCATCCGGCCTGTTCACCCACTCTCACGTTCAGACGAAGGTACCCCGGTGTTTGACCAGCTTGAAATACTACCTTGTTTGCCGGCACATCCCTTGGCAGGAACGCGCAGGGAGGTCCCCCGGTCTCCCTCTCCTGGACTCGTCTCACCGTTCCAGGTATATACACCCGGTTTCCGGCCCTGTAGTACAGGGCAGATTCCCGTATGTTCACGTATCCCCGGCCCTTTCGTGTTCCTGCACTGAGTCGGTCACTGTGCACAAGGAAAATGAGAACCGGTACCCGTTGCAGAGGACCCGTATAGGGTAACCGGTCCTCGTGCGCGTGGAAAACGAGACTACGGAGGTTACAATACCCCCATTGGTAACAGCCGGTCTTCGTGCGCATGGAATACGGTGGGACCCACCGCTGGAACCGGATGACGGTAACAGCCGGTCTTCATGCGCGTGGAAAACGGCCTCGTCGGGATTACTCTGCCCTGGGAGAGGCCAGTCGGTCACTGTGCGCGAGGAAAACCGGTATACCATTCTGAAAGGAGGGAGGTCCCTGTCCAGAGGCAATTACCGGGTTTTTTCCAAAATACCGCTGGATCATGGTCAGAACACATATATGGATGGGTAGCGGACATCTCTTTATGGACGCGTCGCGGGAGATCGAGCTCGAGGGTCATATCATTGACTCCGGTATCATGACCCAGGTCTTTGACCGGATCATGGACATGGGGGGTAACTTTGAGATCCTTGTCTTCAATGTAGGAAAGAAGAAGACTGATCCGAGCTACGCCCGTCTCCGCGTCAAAACAACTGACGATTCCCGCCTTGCCCTGATACTCTCTGAGCTGCACCGTTTCGGTGCCCGGCCGCTGGAGGTGGAGGATGTGACACTCGTCGCCGCGGAGAGAGACCGGGTCGTTCCCCGCGGCTTTTATTCGACGACCAACCACCTGACCTTCATCAAGTTCCATGACACCTGGGTTCCGGTGCAGGAGATAGAGATGGACTGCCACATCGTGGTGGACCCTTCGGCACAGACGGCCCTCTGCACTCCGCTCTCCAAGATACGCAAAGGTGACCTTGTCGTGGTAGGCGAGAAGGGGGTCCGCGTCGTTCCCCCCGAACGACCCCGCGAGCAGACCAACTTCGCATTCATGCACGGGACCGTCTCCCCTGAACGGCCTATCGAGAGCATCATCGGCCGGATCGCCCGGGAGATCATCGACCAGAAGAGGGCGAAGGGGAAGATCGCACTCGTCGGGGGCCCTGCTATCATCCACACCGGTGCAGCAGGTGCCCTCGCCGCCCTGATCCGGAAAGGTTATATCGATGTCCTCTTTGCCGGGAATGCCCTTGCGACCCATGACATCGAGTACAACCTGTACGGGACTTCGCTTGGCATGGACCTTTCCACCGGAAAACCAGTATCAGGCGGCCACTGTCACCATATCTGTGCGATAAGCGAGATTGTCCGTGCCGGCTCGATACGCGAGGCGGTGGAGAGCGGGGTCATCACCGGGGGGATCATGTACGAATGCATCCGCAACAACGTACCGTATGTCCTTGCCGGTTCCATCCGGGACGACGGGCCGCTCCCCGATGTCCTGACCAACGTGACCGAGGCGCAGGACGCGATGAGGATGCATATCCATGGCTGTACCATGGTCCTGATGGTGGCGACCCTCCTCCACTCGATTGCGGTTGGGAACTGCCTCCCCTCCTCGGTAAAAACGGTCTGTGTTGATATCAATCCCACATCGGTGACAAAGTTAATGGATAGGGGGACGATGCAGGCCATCGGGGTCGTCTCCGACGCGGGGACATTCCTCCCGCTCCTCCTCAAGCAGCTTGAGATCCGGGAACCACAGCTCAGCGCGTGAGTGGCATTGCATATGCCGTCTCGCTGGAGAGGACATATTTCCACTCTTCCTGGCACCGGCAGCCCTCGTCCATTCGGTCCCTGAGGGGCCCCGGCTCACCGGTTAAACTAAACTCCCTGATGGCAGAGAGGATATCGCGGTCACACTCTCCGCAGTTGTGAGGCCCACGGGACCGTCCCCCGCCAACCGGGTCGCAGAGGATGGGTACCGGTGCGGCGAGGAGGGCGGCGGCAACACTCCAGAGATAGGGTGGCCGGTACGCGCCGTGCATCCAGAGCCGCTCTACCGTAGTATGCCGCTGGACCGTGCACGGGTTCATCGAGATCGTGTCAGCGAGGGGCTGCAGGTCGCGGATCGAAGAGTGCATGTCGGCAAGCGCCTCCTGTTCGGTGAGGAAGGGGGGCTTATGCAGGAGGTACGCTTTTACTGTTGCACCCGCGGCACCGGCTCTCCGGCAGGCCTCCGTAAAATCACGGAATGTGAAGCCTTTCCTGATGCAACGGTCGCGGATACGGTCTGAAGAGGTCTCGACGCCGATCGCAACCGAGAGTTTCGTTCCTTCCCCTCCCTCGGCGAGCATGGCAGAGATACCGTCCACCGTGACGTATTCCGGCCTGGTCTCGATGACGAGGTGCTTTCCACCAAGGGACCGGGCAACTTGTACCCGGAACTCCTCCGGGACCTCCACGGGGTCGAAGAAACTCCCTGATGTATAGATCTTCACGAGAGACGCGGTTTCTACCGGGTAATTCGTAAGGAAGTAACGGAGCTGGGCCGAGAGGTCCTGCAGGCGTGACGCTTCGTCTGGATAATGGTCCCGGACATGGCGGTAGGCGCACATCCTGCACTTCCCGTAGGAACACCCACGGGTACGGAAGATAACCGTCACCGTCCCGACCGTCTCTTTGTCTATCCGGTCCCTGCCTGACCATGCCGCATACGGGCGTATCTGTTCTCGATCGCCTGCCATTCCGGAAATATTGCGGCTGGCGAGAAGAAAACCTTTCCCGCGGCATCGGTTCGGTCCAGGGGCTCTTCCTGCCTCCAGTTCCATGGTTTTATAGAGGGAGGTCAATAGATACATGATATGGACGAGACGATTCTGCTCCGGAGACTGCGGGGTAGGAGATGGCTGGCATGGGGGGGGCTCATGTTCACCCTGGTCCTCCTCTGCGCGATTGCGGGACCGGCAGCTGCCTACCAGCTCTCCATTGACGCACCGGAATCTATCCAGGTGGGGATGCCGCTCATCGTGAACGGCACGTCCACGTTACCTACCGGTATAAGCGTGGATGTAGTCTTTTCGCGGACTGATTCCTTTGCAGGCGAAGTAGCCCGACAGACTGTGACCCTGCAGAGCATAAAGGAGTTCAAGGTGGTCTTCGATACAACCGGGCTTCCTGCCGGCATGTACAAGGTCGAGGTCCCCCGTATCGCCGGGTTCCAGTTCCTTGGAGACTCAACCACGCTGCGGGTTGTCAAGGTTATCGACCGTACCAGCGAGATAGAGATGCGGTCACCCCGTACCCAGGAGTTCAATGGTGTTCTGCGTTTATCCGGGATACTCACCAAGACAAAGGGTACCGGCGTGCAAGTCCAGGTCTTCCGCGGTGATGAGTCTGTGTTCGGACCGACGTTCATAGAGACCAGCAAGGAAGGAGTCTTCTCCAAGGATATTGCGATCGATGTCGCCGGGACCTATGAAGTGACATTCACGGATAATGTCGGGTATATCGGGAAAGTGAACATCATCGTCACGCGTCCCCAGCCCACGGTCACTGCAGCGGTCTCCACCGTTCCGACCACCCCGAAGGTAGACACGGTCACTGCATCAGCCCCGGCGTCACGTGACAAGCCTGCATACTTCCTTGTGACCCCGAAGGCGGGACCGATCACCATATCGACCTCACCGGGTATTGACTGGGTGATCGAGTACGCGACAGGGAACGGACTGGTCACCCGGGTGAACAATGCCGGCGTGGATGCCCGTGAAACTGTCACGTTCTCCCCGTCGGAAACGCCCGTCTCTGTCATGGTCTACCCCTACCGTTACTCTGACTCCGGGGAGGTGACCCTCTCTGCCGAGAGTGCGGATAAGATCGAGGTCCAGGCAAAGCCTCTCCCTGTCTTCGCAGCAAGCCTGCCAGGAGCTTCTACCACGAAATCGCCTATCCCCGGCCCGATATTCCTGGTTGCAATGGGGATAGCAGGTCTTCTCCTCTGTCGCCGCCGCTGATGTACTGCCAGGGGCGGGAGTACCTCTCCACCCCCCCTCCCTCCGGCACATTTTTCATTGGCCATACCGGATACTATAGGGTTGCGCCGGGGTAGTCTAGTCCGGGAAGGCGGTGGTCTTGAAAACCACTGGCGCCCTGCGCCTCGGGAGTTCAAATCTCCCCCCCGGCGCCTGTTTCCTGTTCTATTCCCGCCTGAACGGTTTTTTGAGATTCACGTTGTGGGATATCTTTTCAGGAGGTATCCTCCTGGCAATACCGGATGACACCCGGAACGGGTTCCTGCCATCTCCTGGTCATCAGCGGATTCCTGCCACGGTCCGGCCAGGAAAAGAGTAGGGGAGTGCTCCTTGTCCTGCCGGTTCAGGGCTTTCTACGCCTGTCGAGGAGGAGCAGGAGAACAAGGGAGGTGATCACGACTGTTGCGGACAGCGGCGGTCGGGTTGTGGGAACGGGAACGGGGTCCAGCATGGCACTGACCATCGAAGTCTGCCCTGGTTTTGCGGTCACGTTCCCATTCCAGGTAGAGAACCCGCTCAAACTGACTGATACCGTATGCGTGCCAGGTGTGACCTCCTTCAGCGTGACCGGGGTGACACCACGGGAGACAGAGTCGACCATTACGGCAGCCCCGGCAGGGACTGAACGTATCTCTATGATCCCTGTGGTAGCAGCAGCCGGGAGACCAGGAACGAGGTCAGCAGTGAGGTGGGTCATCTGTCCTGCATACACCGTGATGACCTGGGTGTAGTCTGCGTGCCCCGGCCGGCGGAGGGTGAGCGTGTGAGGGCCGCGTGGTATCTCTGGCAGGTTCACGGCACCGCCGATACTCGTCTCACCCCTGACCTCCCCGTCAAGGTAGATCGTTGCTCCCGGGGGGTTGGACTGGACTGCGATGACCCCAATCCCAGAATCGGCGGAAGGGATGAGGGTGGGGGTGAGTGTCGTCGTCTTTTGGTTCTGGATGACGGCAGACCCTTCCCAGGTGAGGTAGTTGTCCCGCGTGAGGGAGATGGTATGGTTGCCGGGGGAGAGTCGCCCTGACCATGGGGTCCGTCCCACGTGGACGCCGTCGATGGCGATATCTGCGCCAACAGGCTCTGAATTGAGGTCCAGGTTACCGGTCGTCGACAGGTCAGTGAGGCTGGCCTGGATATCAGCAACCTTCCCGGCCTCAACATTGACCGTGGTGGTGAGGGGAAGGAAGCCGTCGCGACGGACTACGAGCGTGTGGTAGCCGGGTGACAGACCGGTGAATATGGCAGGTGTGGAACGGCTTTCCCTGCCATCGAGTATGGCGATTGCATCGAGGGGGTGTGCGTTGACCTGGATATTGCCGGTGAGGACCTCCGGTTTCAGCTCGGCAGTGACAACGATCGTCTCACCTGGCGCAGGATTGGAAGGAAACCGCTGCATCCAGGTGAGGTAGCCGGGCCGGGTCACGCTGATCATATGCCCGGTCGTTCCATCCGGGTCAACTGCAATACGGAGGGGGGCGGTCCCTACCGCGACCCCGTCGAGCGAGACGGTGCCCCCGCCTGGAACCGTGTTGACCAGGAAGAACCCCGGGTTACCCGGGACGGCGGCCAGGTAGACTTCCCCGGCGGCGAAGGCCTGTCCCGGCAGGAGAAGGCAAGCGGTACAGAGAAGCAGTAAGAGTAACGTCCGTTTCATTATCACACCCATTCCAGGGGAATTTTTCTCATCAGTCAGTATAAACCGCACGGTTCCTCACCGGGGCC
>LAHU01001845.1_pt1 | contig 29378 bp, 32 predicted proteins | sample 329631 | NCBI WGS metagenome assembly LAHU01 (sample SAMN03275698, study PRJNA271635) | activated sludge metagenome | isolation source: sample C-0 Zero hour mixed sludge faded in reactor as a methanogenic...
CAGATCACACTGAACAGTTACGTTCTGTCAAACACAACTTGGTCAGAACCATCTTTGAAAGAAGCTACTAAAGTAACCTTATGACCGCGGTAATCCCAAGTATTGGTACTAGTAACCAATATCTGTCCAACTTGTAAAGGAGTAGTGCTATCGAAAACAGAGCAATTGGTAGCGCCATCGCGTAACAGAGCTATTTTTGTTACTGCTCCAATATCGGTTCCTCCTTGAACTGTCCAGGACAGCCCCCCGGTTGAATTGATGGATCCAACTAACCCTACATTCTTACTAGTCTGAGTGCTTCCCGCCATTCCAAACACGAACGCTGCAATGACCGCAGCGAGGATGACCGTGATTGCGACCATCAGGATCACACCGATGACGGGTGATACTGCCTCTTCATTCATGGTTTGCTTCATCTCGAAGACACCTCTTGTGACTGATACGCACCCGCCCGGGTGCGACAATGTGTAATCACCTACTGCCCCTATCCCCCATATAAACTTGGCGGTAAGATCGGATAACCAGGTAGTTCAATGCGTATGGAATGCGAGGCATATAATAGTAGGGCCGGTTATTTTATTTCAACAATATTGCGCTTATTTTTCAAATTTAGAGGTAAAAATGGATTATTATTATATGCAGTGCATATCCCTCCGACATCCATGTCCCCCTCTCCTATCTGAAGGTATACATACGCATCTGTGTCTCTCTCTACTTTGTAGATCCCCAATTTTCCCTTCAAAACCAATTTTATGCGGCTCTCAATCGCTGTTTTCTCCAGTCCTTCCCTTCTTGATCCAGTCCTCCCCTTCGTGATGATCCTTCTTAAATCCGCCTTTCATATGGCTCCGCCCGGGTTGACGATATACTGCCCGTCTGGTGTTCGCACGGCAGTGCGGATTGCTACGGTGATGAAGGCCTTGGCCTCCCGGCAGGCCGCCAGGAGGGGAGTGCCACGGGCGAGGCAGGCAGTGACTGCGGCAGAGAAAGAGCAACCGGATCCATGCACCGAGTACGGGGACCTGTGTCCCTCGAGGAAGACCGCGACAACTGCATGGTCTTCTCTCCCACTCGGACCGAGGTAGAGGTCAGGCGAGTCCTCTCCCGGGAGATGGCCCCCCTTGATGAGGACGGCAGCTGGCCCCAGGGAGAGGATACGGCGGGCGGCGGTCTCCATCTCCCCCCGGGTCCGGATTGGTGGGACACCGGCGAGGACCGCTGCTTCCGGGAGGTTCGGGGTGACGATGGTGGCCCGGGAGAGGATCCCAGTGCAGAGGGCTTCCACGGCGTCCTCTGCGAGGAGACGGGCCCCGCTGGTCGCCACCATAACCGGGTCGACGACGAGCAGGGCACCGCCCGGGAGCGATCCCGCAACCGCATGGATGACCCCTGTGTCTTTGAGCATGCCAGTCTTCCATGCACCGACCGGGAGCCCCTGGCGGACTGCCTCGACCTGGAGTGCGACAAACTCTGGGGCAACTGGGTAGATGCCGAGGACGCCGGCTGTATTCTGGGCAGTGAGAGCCGTAATAACCGAGGCCCCATGCACGCCGAGGACAGCGAATGTCCGGAGGTCGGCCTGTATCCCTGCCCCGCCGCTTGAGTCAGACCCCGCGATGGTGCAGGCACATGGTGGGAAATCAGGTGTTTTGGAAGGCATAGTATCGAAAGCCAGTTTTTTAGCAGGTATGTTTGTAGAAGGTAGGTGGATCATCTACATCCCGGTTTTTACATGTGCCTGTTGGTGATACGGCAGGATAATTCCTGCCGGTCGGTATCCCTGCCAACCGGTATGGCAGCCTGTCATGCAGGATCATACGGACCCCACAAAACGAAAGGGAATGAATAGTAAGAGCATACTGGAAAAAATGCATATAGGCCAGGCAGTTGTAATACGGTCATGGATATCCGGGAAAAACACCCGTACCCGTCGGTTGCAGCGTGGCCCCCTGTTCACAAGTGATCGGTACGGGTGAACGACCGGTGGAAAAAAACGGGAGTATGGCTTTCCTTTCGTGCTCCTCGACCAGGATAATGCAATTACTGTATCGTACCAACCGTTTCCCGACCACCCCTCGCCTTTCCCGCAGAACGAAGCCATGGATTTCACGCCAAAACGCTCTTAACCCTTGCAGGGGAACCAGAACGACGTGCACAAAACCCCCTCATCAGGTGGTCACGGGAGCCCGACGATCATTCCGCCCAGTGGTATCAGCAATCCGGGTAGCCCATCGGAATCTCCTCCTGGAGAGTTGACAGGTTCTTCTGGTATCCCCGAGCTTGACAACCTCTGCAGGTCGGGCGAGGTGGCCTCGCGGCATGGCCGCCAGCAGGAAGCGCTCGAACTGTTCCGGGAGGCAATAATCATCAACCCAGGGTATGCACCTGCCTGGACCGGCGCGGGATACGTGCTGGGAAAGATGGGGCGGTATGCCGAGGAGATCATGTGCTGTGACCGGGCAATCGAGCTGGACCCCGGTTCTGCCAGGGCCTGGATCAGCCGTGCCTTTGCCCTCGGCAGGTTGGGCCGCTACGAGGAGAAGATAATGTCCTGCGACCGGGCGCTGGCACTCGACGTGGACAATGCCCAGGCCTGGAACTACCGGGGTCACGCGCTGGGCATGTTGGGCCGGTTTGAAGAGGAGGAAGCCTGCTGCCGGAGAGCAACTGAACTCCGCCCGAGGTACCTCAGCGCCTGGGTCAACCTCGGCATTGCACTCGGCCGCCTCGGGAGGTATACCGACGAGATCGCCTCGTATGACCGGGCTATCCGTGTATTTCCCGGATACCAGGCAGCATGGCTTCACCGCGGAGTCGCGCTCTGCCATACCACCCAGTTTACTGAAGCCGTCACCTCGTTCGAACGGGCAGAACAGGTTGGACCCTTAAGCCTGCACCATATCTACTGGAAAGGGTACGCACTCTACCGTGCCGGCCGCCACCTGGAAGCAATCGCCTGCCTGGACCACGTCGTGGGAGCAGAACCAAGGCACGCGGATGCGTGGGTCATCATGAGCAACTGCTATTTCACCCTCGGTCGCCTTGACGAGTCTGCGCGGTGCTTCCGGATCGCGTATGATATCGACATTATCGATGTCCATTCCCGCCTCAGGGAGGGTCTCTCCCGGTTTAAGTCCGGGCGGATCGACGATGGGATTGAGGCTCTCTCCGGGATCTTTGGCATCCTGCTCCGGTGAAAACAGGTTTTTGTCGATTCGTCAAGCGTTAAATATGTCAGGGCCAAACAAGAGTGAAGTCATCCCCCCGGTGGCTGTCTCTTCTGGCTGTCGCCAGCGGGGGGGGATGGGACCGAAATGACATCGCGTATGCATGCACCCCACACCACCTGCCCTGGCTGCCACGAGGAGATATACCTTGAAGAGCTGGTCCGGGGCCGCTGCCCCCTCTGTGGCTGCGAGATGGAGGACATCGACGAGTGCGGCAACGAGATGGAGGAGATCCTCGGGAAAGAGGACCTCTCCTGGCTTGTCTGTGCCTATTTTATCTTCCGGCGTCTTGACTCACTCGGGGCGAGCCCCATGCATATCCTCCAGCTCCTCGGGCGTTGCAGCGAGGGAGACGAGAGCAATGCACGGTTTTCACTGGAGGTGCCCATGGGGCTCTTTGACCGGGTCCTGCCCCACCGGTGTGCCCGATGCGGGGCACTGCATATCCGTGGCGGAAAAAAGTATGTCAGCGGCAGCCTCGGGCAGACGACGCTCGAGTATTCGTACCACTGCCGCCGGTGTTCCACGGATCAGTAGCTTCGTCCAATCAGGGCCGGGCGCCCTTCCTTTCCACATACCGGGCACCGGCCGGGTGCGGCCGTAATCCCAGGTACATCTGCGTCTGAACCGAGCACGCTCGCATCCGTCTCTCTCTCAATCACGTCAGCACATGCCCGGCCCCCGCACCACGGGGCGATCACTGCCCCTGTGACAACCGCTGCCGCGATTTCCTGGACCGTCTCTGCGACCTTTATCCGCCCCGCAAGGAGCGACCCGGCACGGTCAGAGAGGGCCTGCGAGAATGCCGCAAGTTCTGCCTGTACTCCTGCAACAAGGGTGTTACGCGGCAGTGTCCCTTTCTTTCCAAGCCGGGTCACCGCCGTGACCTGGGCACCGTCGATATCGCGGGGCCCGATCTCGATGCGTAATGGTACCCCCCTCATCTCCCAGTGGTAATACTTCGCGCCTGGCCGGAGGTCCCGCCGGTCGGTCCGGACCCGGAACCCGGCAGCAGACAACTCTTCTTCGACCTTCTGTGCTGCTGCGAGCACCTCGTCCCGGCGGGCACCGATTGGGATCGGAATGATGACGACCTGGACCGGCGCGACAGGGGACGGAAGGACGAGGCCCTTGTCATCCCCGTGTACCGATATGAGGGCTGCGATTGAACGCTCGGATATCCCGTAACACGTCTGGTGAACCAGCTGTTGGGTACCGGACTCATCCTCGTAGGTGATCGAGAAGGTCCGGGAGAAGTGGTCACCGAGGTGGTGGACCGTCCCTATCTGCAGGGTCCGGCCATCCGGCATCACGGTGTCCACCGCGAGCGTGTAATCGGCCCCCGGGAACTTGTCCCAGTCCGGGCGGCGGGAGATGATAACCGGGACCCCGAGGCGTTCATAAAATTCCCGGTACAGGCGGATTGCCGCGTGGACCTGCCCCTCAGCCTCCTCCCAGGTCGCGTGGACCGTGTGGGCCTCTTTGAATGACGTGATCTCCCGGAGCCGGATAAGCGGCCGTGTGTGTTTCGTCTCGTACCGGAATGTATTGACCACCTGGTAGATCTTCAGCGGCAGGTCTGCATGGGAGCGGATCCAGAGCGCATACATGGGGTAAATCGCCGTCTCGCTCGTCGGCCGCAGGGCAAGGGGGATATCAAGAGGTTCGCTCCCCCCCCGGGTCACCCAGTAGACCTCATCTTCGAATCCCTTGATGTGCTCTGCCTCCTTCATGAACTCGGGTTCAGGGATGAGAAGCGGGAAGAGGGTCTCCTGGTGGTCCCGGTCCATCAGCTCACGGAGCCAGCCGTACACGAGCCGGCGGATCGCAAACCCGTGTGGGAACCAGACATACAGCCCCTTGACTGGGTAACGGACATCCATGACCTCTGCCTGGAAGAGGAGTTCATTGTACCATGCACTGAAGTCCGATTTCCGCGGGAGTGCGGCCTGCTCGTCCGTCATGGAATCAGCGCTCACGCTACCAGACGTATGAGGTATGGCGTAATAAAAGCCTCTACGAACGCGGCAACGAGAAGAAGGGGCAGAACCGTGACGAGAAATGTCCTGGAGAGGCGCGCCGCGTCGGCGGCCGCGTCACCGGAGTTTGTCAGTTCGCGCCACATGGACCCGGCGAGGGAGAAACCGAGGGCTCCTGCTATCAGGAATGCGGGGATCTCGAATATCCCGTGGGGGAGTAACCCGGCAGCAAGCATCATCATACCCTGTTTCTGCCGGATCAACTCGGTGATAATACCGATGACTAGCCCGTTCGTGGCGAGGATAAAAACGGAGAGGGCGCCGAATGTTGCACCGCCGAGGAAGATAAGGAGGTTTGTCACGAGGTTGTTGACGAATATCGAGATGAAGATCCCTGCCACCGGCTCGGAGTTGATCCCACCTGCGACTACATCTTTAAAGAGCTGCGTCACCTGGTTCCCGATACCCGGCTCTGCCATCATGGCGATGATCCCAGCCGTGAGGGATGCGGTGAAGACAGCCGACGTGATGATAAGCGGAGATACGAGCCCCGGCCGATCAGGTGGCAGGTCAGACATATCAGACATACAGCACCATCCGCATCATGTCGCGGATACCGGGGGCGAGCCCCACCACGATCATCGCCAGCACTATCAGGTGCCAGAGCTGGGATGACCCCTCGTTGCGGAAACGCTCCAATATATAAACCGCCGGGAACAGGACCAGGAGTTTTAAAGGGAACATGGAGAATGCAGTCCCGGTGGCAGCAATGAGGGTCCCCCCCACCACGTGCTGTTCCATGTAGTGGAGTGGATGGATATCTATCCCATAACTCGTTGCCGATGCATCGAGCATGTGGCCGAAGACGAGGATGCGGTAGAGCGGGTCAGCGGCATATCCCCACTTCAGGAGGATCTGCATCATTCCCAGCACCGCGATGGTCGAAAGGGCTGCAAGCACCAGGATGACCCCGGCTACTGGCAGGGAGAAGACCCCCCTGCCCACACCGATGACAACGAGGACCAGGAATGCAGCGGCAGCGCACACTGCCCCCGTTCCCGCGTACCAGGGAACATAGTCCCTGATATGCCCCCGTACCTCGAGCTCCCGCGAGACTACGAGTGTCAGGGCGCATATCCCGAAGATAACGAAGTATATCAGAGGGGTGACAACCAGGAAGCGAAGATCTGACGTGATAACGCCGCTGTCTTCCACCACCCGGAGGACACCCCCGAAGACAACAAAAGGAATTGTGGCGAGCACAAAACGGCGATCAACCTTAACACCTGCCCGGTCAAGCCAACGGGCAAGGAGGAAAAGGGCAATTATCAGGATGAGTGCAAAGGTGAGGGTCTCAACGATGTTGTATGGCTGATCGTAACGAACAGGATCAATGTAATATTTGTATATGAATTCCCTAATCATCTCTGACCCCGATGAGCGGAGAGCGTATGCCGGTCCTGCGGAATAAAATTTTTGATAAATCGAAGTGGATGCAGCTTCCGCGCGACGTGGTAATCGGCCATGACGTCCTCCCCCAGGTCCCCGCGGTCTGTGCCGACCTCAAACTCGGCAGGCGGGTCCTGCTCGTCAGCGGGACGAGGACCGCAGATGTGGCAGGCCAGAGGGTCCGCGAGATCCTGCAGGACCAGTACGAGGTCACCAGCTTTACCGCTCCCGCTATCACGATGGCGGTTATCCGTGAGGCCGAGCGGGCGGGAGCCGATGCCGACTTCCTTGTCGCGGTTGGCGGGGGGAGGGTGATCGACACCGCAAAGATAGCCTCGTACAACCTCGATCGGCCATTTTTAAGCGTACCTACCGCAGCATCCCACGATGGGATAGCGTCTGCACGTGCATCGGTCCCGGATGGGGGCGGGTCCCTGGAGGCTCACCCGCCTGTTGCAATCATCGCCGATACCGGGGTGATTGCCGCCGCACCCCACCGGCTCCTCGCGGCCGGGTGTGCAGATACGATCTCCAATATGACCGCGGTCCTCGACTGGGAGATGGCCCACCGTCTCCGTGGCGAGGCAGTCTCTGAGTACGCGGTTGCCCTCTCCCGGATGACGGCCGAGCTGGTGATGAAAAACGCCAGCCTGGTCCGTCCCCACCAGGAAGAATCAGCCTGGTTTGTCACTAAGGCACTTGTCTCGTCAGGTGTTGCCATGAGCATTGCCGGCTCTTCCAGGCCGGCAAGCGGCGGTGAACACAAGTTCGCCCATGCCCTGGAGCGGATCGCACCCGGGGCCGCACTTCATGGTGAGGCATGTGGGATCGGAACGATAATCACGATGTATCTCCATGGAGGTGACTGGCGGGCTATCCGGGATGCCCTCAGGCAGATCGGAGCCCCGGTGACCCCAAAAGATCTCAACATCCCGGATGATACAATCGTCCGTGCTCTTCTCTCCGCCCGGGAGATCCGACCGGAACGGTTCACTATTCTCGATGCAGGAATATCCCCCGAGTCTGCGGAGAGGGCAGTTCGGATGCTGTACCAGGAATGAATTGCATGGAGTGAGAAGATGGGAGAGACAAAACAGAAAGTCACCCTGATTGGGTCGATCCTGGCCAGGCAGGGACTGGAGTTCGTATACGAGGGGATGGCACCGGAATGTTCGTCCTGCAGCGTGGCAAAAGCCTGCGGGAACCTGAAGGCCGGGCGGCGCTACCGTATCACCGGTGTCCGGGCTGCCACCCACCCGTGTGCAGTCCATGAAGGCGGGGCAACCGCGGTCGAGGTCGAAGAGGCGGCGGTCCAGGCCCTCCTTAGCGCCGAGATGGCGATCCGGAACTCCCGGATACGGTTCGAGGCATCCTGCAACCGCGAGGACTGCGGGAGTTACCCCCTCTGCTGCCCGGATGGGGTCATTACCGGGGAGAGTTATATCGTGTCGACGGTTATCGGGACACCCGATGACCCCTGCAGAAAGGGGCGGACGCTCAAGCTCGTTGAACTCCGCCCAGCCTGAAATACCGGGAACCCTGGTTTACCGCACCGCCCTGATCGAGGCGAGCCGGAATGAAAGGGCGATGAGGTCTCCGGCACCTTCCAGGCATGCGAGCCACCGCGGAGGAAGGGAAACGATCCCAAAGCACGCCCCGGCCAGCGCACCCGTGCAGGCGCCCACGGTGTCGGTGTCACCCCCAAGGCTCACCGCCCGGCACACCGCGTCCTCGAAACCCGCTGCCTCCATCACTATTCTCACCGCTGCATGGGTACAGTCGAGTGCGTCCAGCCCGCCCACAGGGTCATACTGTGAATAGCTCCCGAGGACCCCTGCGACCTCCTGGTTCCTGCAACGGGAGAGAGCACCGAGGAATGCGTCCTGGCGCGGTTTCCCTTCGCAGAGCCCGGCGATCATCCGGTTCAGGAATGCAGAGCAGGCGCCAGGGAGCAGGTCAGCGTGCGTTAGTGCCGAGCAGGTGAGGCTTACCTGCTCCAGTTCAGGCCCGTGAAATATCACCCCGAGTGGAGGCCCTCGCATGACGCTCCCATTACTCCGCGACCCCCCCCGGCTCCGGTGCACGATGGCAGCTGCCCTGAATGGGTCAGTGAGGCATGGGGCAAGGGAGAGGACTCGTGATGACGTGGGGCCGAAGAAGCGGGGTGCTGACCGGTAGGCCCGGACCAGGCGGGAAAGCACGTCTCCCGGGCAGAATCCCCTGCAGGTGACGAGAGAGGCAGCGACCGCGACCGCCTGGAGGGTGTCGTCGGTGGTCGTCCCGGGACGGAGGGCGTATGGCCCTCCCCCTTCCATATCCCGCACGATACGGCCTGGCGGGGGACCGCCTTCGAAGGGCGCACCAAACGCGTCACCCAGCGCAAGTCCGGGGATCACGGCACAGGCCCGAAAGAGGTCTGATATAAAGATCACCAATAAGGTATATCACGGGGGGCCCATTAGTAGCTCTGTGAGGAAAGGTGATAGTGTGCAGAAGGAAGAGTTGCTTCATTTACACATGTTAATGATTCATATCAAGAAATACTATGAAGCGGTCACCGGCGAGGAGATCGCGACGCGACAGTATGACAACCTGTATATCTCTCCTGTCCACATCCACAAGAACAAAAAGTATCACAAGGATGCGATTCTTACCCTGGGCAACGAGATTGTCGAGCATATCCAGGGAAGCAGGCCGGCGGTGGTAAAGTACGCCGGTGCAGCCCCATCGGTTGCCGTTGAGCACTGACCCGCTTCCTGAAAGTATATCCGGGGAGATTATCTCCCTATTTCTCTCCTCCCCGCCCGGTGAGCGTGACCTGGCCCGGTGCAAGATTGAGATCTGCCGGCGGTATAACCTCCCGGCAGTTCCGAAAAATTCGGCGATCCTCGCATCCCTGCCTGAAGAAAAGAGAGAAGAGTTCCGCCGCCTCCTGTTGGTCAAGCCTGGCCGGACACTCTCCGGTGTCGCTCCCATAGCCGTCATGACCTCACCGGCCCCGTGCCCCCACGGGATCTGCCTGCCGTGCCCGGGGGGCCCGGAGCACCCATTCAGATCGCCCCAGAGTTACACCGGTGAAGAGCCCGCTGCCCTGAGGGCAAGGGAGCACGAATATGATCCTTACCGCCAGGTAACCGCCAGGCTCTCCCAGTTCGAAGCCCTTGGTCACAGGGTCGGAAAGGCCGAGCTGATCGTGATGGGCGGGACGATGACGTCGCGGCCGCTTACCTACCAGGAGGAGTTCGTGACCGGCTGCCTCCGGGCGATGAACGAGTATGGAGGTGGTCTCCCCTCCCCCCGCGACCTTGCAGGTGCCGCAGCAGCGAACGAGACATCCGGGGTCCGCTGCGTTGCCATGACCTTTGAGACGCGTCCGGACTGGTGCCGCCTCCTGCAAGTGAGGGAGATGCTCCGCCTCGGGGTGACAAAGGTAGAGCTGGGAGTACAGCACCTGGACGACGCCATCCTCGCCCTGAACCGGCGTGGCTGCACCGTTACCGATACGATCGCTGCAAACACCCTGCTCCGGGATACCGGGCTGAAGGTCGGCTTCCATATCATGCCGAACCTGCCCGGGAGCACACCAGAACGTGACCTTGACATGGTACGGAGACTCTTCTCAGACCCGTCCTTCCGCCCGGACTTCCTCAAGATTTATCCGACGCTTGTCACACCCGGCTCTGAGATCGAGTCACTCTTCCGCCAGGGAGAATATGAGCCCTATCCCGAGGAGACGATGGTTGCCCTCATCGCACGGATGAAGGCCCTCCTGCCCGAGTATGTCCGGTTGCAGCGGATTCAGAGAGACATCCCTGCCAGGCTGATCGTCGCAGGTTCACGGCACAGTAACTTCCGGCAGCTCGCGAAGGACCGCCTGGAAGCAGATGGCGGGGCGTGCAGGTGCATCCGCTGTCGCGAGGTAGGGAGAGCCCCCGGTGGGACTGAGACCGCATCCCGCGAGTTGTCCTATCCCTGCTGCGGGGGGACCGAACATTTCCTTTCAGAGGAGGCCGGCGATGCCCTCACCGGTTTTACGCGGCTCCGGGTTGCAGGGTCCCGGACAGAACCGGGGACTGAGAACGCATCATTCCTGCGGGAACTTCACGTGTACGGGCCGCTTGTCCCGGTCGGCGCCACACCTTCGGGCAGGGAGGCCCAGCACCGCCGGACCGGGGCCCGTCTCCTCGGCAGGGCAGAGGAGCTGGCCAGGGAACAGGGATACGACCTCCTCGTGGTGATGAGCGGTATCGGTGTCAGGCCCTGGTACCGCCGTCATGGCTATCATCGCGCAGGGCCGTACATGGTTAAGGACCTCCGCTGATCACCGGATGGCACGGCGGGGTGGGAAGAGAGGAAGGGAGACCCGGTATGAACACCGCGACACTGCAGTTTCTGCAGCAGCGTTTTACATCGTATTACGGGTCCAACCGCCTGGTCCTCCCCCCTGATGTGAATATGCGGGAATGGGGCTGCATACTCTTCTCAGATGACCCCACCCGCACGCACATGCGGCGGCACCTCGCATTCGGGAGCAGCGAAGAAGCTGCCGGCTATGTCCAGGGAATGGCTCCTGCCCATGCCTACTACTCGACCGCTTACTATCGCAACCCTGGTGCCCCGACGATGGCAGAGAAGGGATGGACTGGTGCAGATCTCATCTTTGACCTCGATGCCGATCACCTAGTGAGAGGCCCATATGACATGATGCTTGCCAGGGTGAAGGAGGAGACGGTAAAACTCCTCTCCATGCTCGGTGATGAACTGGGTTTCTCCCCGCGTGAGACTGCCGTGGTCTTCTCCGGTGGCCGCGGGTATCATGTGCACATCAGGAGCATGGCAGTCCGGGACTGGGGCAGCGCGGAACGGAGAGAACTTATCGATTACGTCTGCGGTATCGGTCTCGATCCTCCCCTCCTCTTCCGTGTTCATTCACATTCGCCCCGCGGATGGCAGGTCCGTTATCGCGATGCACTCAAGGATTACCTCAGGGGACTGCTGGGACTGCCACCCGAAGAGGCGGTGGCCGGCATCTCTGCCCTCGAGGGGATAGGAGCGAAGACGGCAGAGCGATTCTTACGGCAGGCAGGAGAGGTCCTTACCCTGGCTGAAAGCCCTTACGGCCGGATACCGTTCGACGATCCCGTGGTAGGCAAGGTGCTGCGGGCCGCAGCAGGCAGGGACGGGCCTCTTACCCGCCTGCTCCAGTCGAGGGCTGCCCTCGCAGACGAACCCGTGACAACCGACATCCACCGCTTAATCCGCCTCCCTGGTTCGCTTCATGGGGGGAGCGGACTCCGCGTGACTCCCCTAGCCGCTGATGAGATTGATGCCTTTGACCCGATGACCGATGCAGTCGTCTTTGGGGAGCGTGAGATCCCGGTCACTGCCAGCAGGGCGCTGGCGGTCCGGATGGGCGAGGAGACCCATTCCATTCCTGCAGGTAGTTCACGGCTCCCTGAGGCCCTCGCAGTGTTCCTGTGCTGCCGGGGCCTTGCCGAAGTAGGAGGTGGTGGCAGTGGTGCACCTTGACGAACTCCGGGCTATCCTCCTCTCTGAACGGGAGAGTGGGCGCCTGGTCCCCGTCCCTCCTGACCTGTATGCCCAGGCAGCCGAGGAGATAGCCCGAATCACCCGGGAGGCCCACAGTTTCGAAGACCCTTTCGGAGACGATGCCCAACTCCTGATCCAGAAGATAGGGAGCCTGAAAGAGACCGTTGCAGACCTCTACCGGATACGTTCCGCTAAGATTGTCGGGATCGCAATAGCCCAGGCAGATGGTCATCCCGGCGAGAGAGAGGATATGAAACGAATGGTCGCTGGGGAACGGGCGATGTGCGAGGGTGTCACGGGTGTACTCCGTGACTGCCATGACTCCCTTCTCCGTGCTGCCCGGGGTGGAAAACATGTAGAGGACCGCCCCATGCCGGCAGCCGGTGCAGAGAGCCCCGGTGGAGAAGGTGGAGGTGAAATAATCATCCCTGCCGGGCCGGAGTCTCCGTTCGTACCGCAGGATACCGGGCCATCATCCATGACGATCCGGGTCCTCGCCGATATCGAACCATTCATCGGCGTGGACGGAAGGGTCTACCATCTTTCCCGCGAGGATATTGTCACACTCCCCGAAAGGAATGCCGCAGTCTTGTGTGAACGCAGGATTAGCATTCCCGTCCTCGAACCATTCAAACCCAGGCTTCCGGCTGATGCGCCCAGTACCGGCAGATAACAGGGAAATATCCCGGAAGCAGTGAATTATCCCGTTCTGTGCAATGCAACATAGGTATAAATAGCAATCTGGCCAACTAATACACCGATTTCCTCCCGTGGAGGGAGTATACCATGAAGATGCCAGTCAAGTTCAGAACATACTGTCCCTTCTGCCGCACGCACCAGATCCATGAGGTGGAGAAGGTCAAGAAGGCAAAGACAACCGGCCTTCACTGGATCGACCGCCAGAAGGGGCGCAGAGGGGCGGTTGGGAGCATGGGAAAGTTCTCCAAGGTTCCCGGAGGGGACAAGCCTACCAAGCGCATTAATGTCCGCTACCGCTGCACGGTCTGCAAGAAAGCACATCTCCGCCCCGGTTTCCGGGTCGCCAAGTTCGAGCTGCAGGAGTGAGCAGTCCGCATGGTCCATGCACCACGTGCGAACCGGAGCCGGTTCCTCAAGCTCAAGTGCCCTGACTGCGAGCATGAGCAGCTGGTCTTTGAGATGGCGAGCACCATCGTTCCCTGTGTCGTCTGCGGTCGTGTCCTTGCCGAACCTGCCGGTGGCAAGGCGGTTTTGAAAGCCGAGATACTCGGTGCAGTCGAGTGATGTATGAGCGGGAGTGAGTGGCCAGAGGACGGGGAACTGGTCGTCTGCACTGTCCAGAATGTCAAGGACTTCGTGGCATTTGTCTCCCTTGACGAATATGAGGGGCGCGAAGGTCTCATCCCCATCTCGGAGATTGCCACCGGCTGGGTAAAATATATCAGGGACCATATCCGCGAAGGACAGAAAGTTGTCTGTAAAGTCCTCCAGGTCGACCGCTCCCGGGGCCATATCGATCTCTCTTTAAAAGACGTAAACGAGCATCAGCGCCGTGAAAAGATCCGGGAGTGGAAGAACGAGGCCAAGGCAGCGAAGTGGATAGGATTCGCCGCTGTCCAGGCAGGCGTTGACGAGGCGACGATCAGGGCAGCTCTCTACCATCATTTCGGCGATCTTTACTCGGCCTTTGAGGAGATATCTGCCCACGGAGAGGCTGGTATGAAAGGTGCCGGCCTGGGTAAACCTGTCATCGAAGCATTGATGACCGTGGCCGGAGAGAATGTCCGACCCCCGCGTGTTACCGTCACCGGGAACCTCATCCTCTCCTGCAGTAAACCGGATGGTGTCAACACCATCCGTCGGGCCCTCCGTAGTGCAGAGCCGAAGGTCGCCGATGCCGAGATCGAGATCCTGTACCTTGGTGCCCCGATATACCGCGTCAAGGTGACTGCCCCTGATTATAAAACGGCCGAGAAAGCTTTTGACAAGGCAGTGAGTGCCGCGATAGGGGTTGTCGAGCGGGCAGGCGGCGAAGGCCGGTTCGTGAAGAAACCCAAGTCCGGCAAGGCAGCATGAGGGGTCGCATCCGCCGTTGCCCGGCGGACGGAACCTACACTCTTCTTCTATCCTGCCCTCTCTGCGGAGCTGAGACCATCACCGCCCACCCTGCGCGTTACTCCCCAGAAGACCGTTACGGTTCCTACCGGCGGGCAGCAAAGGAGCGGGTTACACAGGTCGCCGGGCAACCGCCATGACTGGCACCTCCCCCCTGCAACCCTGCGATGATCCTTCCTAGCTCCCCCGCGTGTCAGTTCCGGCTGTCACTCTCTCCTGTCGTACCTGAAGGGGTATTACGATGAAGGCCTATGCCGATCTTCATATCCATTCCTGTTACGCAATTGCGTCCTCGCGTAATATGCTACCAGCCCCTCTCCTTGCAGCCTGCCGGAAGAAGGGGATAAACGTCCTTGGGACAGGAGATATCCTCCATCCCGGCTGGGAGGCCCTCTGGAGGGAGGCATTACCCCTTGCGGGGGAGATCTGCGTGGTCCCGACCACGGAAGTAGAGGACAGGGACCGGGTCCATCACCTGGTGCTTCTCGGGGACCTCTCTGCAGTACAGGAACTCCGGGAGGCGTTCTCCCTCTCGAGCAGGGACCTCCTGACTGGCGGAAGACCGCACGTGCGCCTGAGCGGCGAGGAAATTGCCGGGGCAGTACACCGTGCAGGCGGCCTCATCGGTCCTGCCCACGCCTTCACCCCCTGGACTTCCCTCTATGCGTCCCATGAGACGGTTGCTTCCTGTTATGGCACTGAACCAATCGATCTCCTTGAGCTTGGCCTCTCCGCCGACAGTGAGTATGGTTCGGCAATCCCTGACTTAGAGGGAGTTCCATTCCTGACGAATTCTGACGCCCACAGCCCTGACCCTTCCCGCATCGGGAGGGAATTTACCTGCCTCGACCTGCGGGAGGCAAATCCGGCTGGTGTCCTCGAAGCTGTCGCGGAGGGGAAGATACTCTTTAACGCGGGTTTCTTTCCTGAAGAGGGGAAGTACAACCGGACCGCCTGCACAAGGTGCTATACCCAGTACTCACTGGGCGAGGCGGTGGAACTCTCCTGGAAATGCCCGGTTGACAAAGGGCGTATCAAGAAGGGCGTCAGGGACCGGGCAGGGGAACTTGCAACAGGGAGGAAGACCCCACGCCCGCCGTATTACCATACCCTTCCCCTCGGTGAGATCATCAGGGTTGTTCTCTCGTGTTCCTCGCCTCATACGAGAAAAGCCCGCTCTCTTTATGAGTCCTGCCTCTCTCTCGGCGGAACGGAGATCGCTGTCCTCCTCGAGGTCCCGGTTACCAGGATAGCAGCGGTTGACTCCCGCCTTGCACAGGCGATCGAGTCGCTCCGGTCCGGCACGGTCATCCTGCACCCCGGGGGTGGGGGGAAGTACGGCTCATTCTCACTCTTTCCGGGGCTTTGAGCGCCTTTGACCGATAATTGCATGCAGATATCGTTTTAGATGAGTTACCTATGGGTATCATGATATCCCACAAGGATTAAAGGAGTCACTCCCAAATAGATACAGAATGCTGCATGTTCACCGGGATATATGCGCCTACTGTGGTTGCTGTGTCTCAACCTGCCCACAGGGCGCCCTTGAACTCATGGATGCCTATCTCGAAGTAGGCCAGGAGTGCACCTCCTGTGGTGTATGTACGAAGGCATGCCCGCTTGGTGCGCTGGAGGTGAAGGATGAAGGATCACTATGACATCCTGGTCGTGGGGGGAGGGCCGGGCGGTGCGGTAGCTGCCCGGACTGCTGCCAGGAAAGGAATGTCCGTCTGCCTCGTTGAGAAACGTCCTGCAATCGGTGCTCCCATCCGTTGTGCGGAAGGTGTAGGGACCGAGGCGGTCCGGGAATTTATCGATCCTGACCCCTGCTGGATCTCGGCTGAGATATGCCAGGCAACGTTGGTTGCCCCGAATGGGACCAGGATGGACCTCTCCCCCCAGATGTCAGGGAACAAGGTCGGCTACGTCCTTGACCGGAAGATCTTTGACCGTGAACTCGTCTGGCAGGCGGCAGATGCAGGCTCCGACGTGGTGGTCAAGGCACGCGCGACCGCGCCGGTCATCGAGGATGGCATAGTGAAGGGGGCGGTTATCAACTCCTGCGGGGTCACGCGGAAGGTTTCGGCAGATGTCGTGATCGCCGCCGATGGAGTCGAGTCAAAGTTCTCACGCTGGTGTGGGATCGATACGACCGTCCCGTTGCGGGAGATCATGAGCTCTGTCCAGTACCTGATGACCAATCTCCCAATCGACTCCCACACGACACTCTTTTACCTGGGGAACAAGGTGGCCCCGCAGGGATATCTCTGGGTGTTTCCCAAGGGGGAACGGTCCGCGAACGTGGGAGTCGGGATCCCTGGGACAAAGAGTGGGACCGGGCACCGGGCGAAGGACTACCTTGACCGGTTCGTAGCAGCGACGTTCCCGGAAGGCCGGGCTATCGAGTGTATCGCTGGTGGGGTCTCTGTCTGCCGGCCGCTTGAGAAGACGTCTGCCCCGGGTCTCCTGATCATCGGGGATGCGGCACGGATGGTGGACCCCCTGACCGGTGGGGGTATCTATTGCGCGATGTACTCCGGGCGTCTCGCGGCAGAGGTTGCGGGAGATGCCGTCTCTTCCGGGAACTGCGGTGCAGAAACACTCTCCCGTTATGACAGGGAGTGGCGTTCCTCCAAGACAGGGCAGTCTCTTGAACGGAACTACCGTCTCAAGGAGATATTCATCACGATGAGCGACGAGAAGCTGAATGCACTCATCGAGTCGGCATCCAGCCTTGACCTGACCGAGATCACGACATTTACCCTGGTCAAGGAGCTGATGAAGCGCAACCCGGCACTCGTGCTTGACCTGGCGAAGGCGAAGGACCTACTCGGGTAGTAGTTTCAACTGGCGGTTCAGGAGCTGGACGCAGTCATTCTCCGCCTCTTTTTTTGTAAATACGGTTATGGTATCCTCCGGACGGATTTTCACGGTCCCGGACGGGATGATCAGCTCCCCGCCTGCCCGCCGGATTGCGATGAAGACAAAGTCTTTCACCTTGAGGTCGCGGATCTCCCGGTCTATCATGGGTGCTCCCTGCTCGGCGATGATCTCAAAGATCGTCCCTCCGGGAATCGATGCGAGCTGCTGGAGGTTCGGGTTCTCAGCCCAGTAATAGAGGCGGGTAGCGACGAGTTCGTCAGGGTTCTCTGCTATCTTGACCCCTACCTCCCTGAAGAGCTCGGAATGCTCCTTCTGGTTCACGACCGAGACAACATTCGGGATCTTGAACCGCTTTGCGAGCCAGCAGGTCATGAGGTTCACCGAGTCGTCACTCGTCGTTGCCACAAGTGCATCAGCCCTGTCCACGCCGGCATCATCCAGGATCGCCTTGTCGGTTGCATTTCCGGTGATGGCCAGCACATCGTAGTGCTCGAGGATATCGGTGCACCGCGCTTCGTCCTGATCGATGATCACGACATTTGCACCATGTTCAGCTGCGAGGGCGCACAGGTTTCGGCCGATCCCCCCGAGTCCCACGATGATGATGTACATATGTACCGGTTACCCGCCATGGCCTTGAAATATTTTGTGCAGAAAGATCTCTTGCGTGTTTTGTGGAGTCGATGAAGCAGGAAAAGGTGCCGTGCTCGGTCCCCTGGTCGTCGCTGCAGTCGGATGCAGCGATGACACCGATCTCTCGGGGTACGGGTTCAAAGACTCAAAACAGCTGCGTCCCTCCCAGAGAGAGAAGCTCCATGCAGTCATCGTGAACGAGTTCCAGGTCGCCATTCGCGTCATTCCGGCTGGTGAAATCGATGGGTTCCGTGGGATCAGCTCGATGAACGACCTCCTTGCCCGTGCCCATGCAGCGGTAATCCGGGAGCTCCACCCGGCCCTTGCATATGTCGATGCATGCGATGTGAATGCCGGACGCTACGGGGAGGCAGTGAGGTCGCACCTCGCCGGGGCCGCCTGTCCCATAATCGCCGAGCACGGCGCGGATGCCACCCGGCCTGTCGTCTCTGCGGCAAGCATCGTCGCCAAGGTCGTGCGTGACCGGGAGGTCGCCGAGATATCTGCACGGTTCGGGGAGATCGGCAGCGGGTATCCCTCTGACCCTGCCACAATCCGGTTCCTCGATGAATACATCCGCACAAGAGGCAAGCCGCCCTCGTGTGCCCGCTGGAGCTGGAAGACCGTTTCTTCCCGCATGGACGGGATGGAACAGACCCGGCTGAATGATTTCTGACCATCCCTCACCTGCGTATCAGGTTCCCCCCTCTCCATTCCCCCTTCTTCCGTGCATCCTCTTCCGTGCCTCTTCCTCCGTGTATCTCCATCCAGTCACGGTGTATACCCAGTATCAGCCCGGCCGTAAAAGTCCCCCTGGAACGGGTGGCACTGGTACCGCCCCAGTCCACACTTTTATTTTACGGCTCTCCCAATGTGAGGGAGTACATATGCACTGGTCACTCGTCCTGCTGGCTGCCATCCTCGCCTATGTGGCGGTTGCCTGGGTAATCAGGAGCCGCGGGCTCTTTTCCCGGTATGTCATGTGGTACGGGCCGGTGCTTGCCCTGAAGACCGACCGGGTCGGCTTTTTTGACAGGTTCAGGCAATGGAGCGCGGCATTCCGCATATACGGGTCCCTCGGTGCCCTTGCGGTCATCATCGTATCAGTCACCATCACCCTCCTCCTGGTCCTTGCCGTGCACTTCACCCTCCTCGTCCAGCCCGAACCAACCGGGATCTACAAGCCCCAGAATATCTTCCTCATCCCCGGGATCAACGAGTACGTTCCTTCGACCTTTGCGGTCTGGGCCGCGTTTATCCTTGCGATTGCCGTACACGAGTTCGGGCACGCGGTACTCTGCCGGGTCGAATCGATCGGAGTCCGGAGCGTCGGAGCACTCATCGCGGTTATCCCGATTGGTTTTTTCGTTGAACCTGATGAGACAGAGCTTGAGAATACAAAAGGAATGCCCAAGATCCGGATGTTCGGGGCGGGTATTACCAACAACCTGCTCGTCGGTGGACTGTGCTTCCTTCTCCTCATCGGGGTAGCGGGGATGGCAGTCCCTGTTTCCCAACCCGTCATTGCAGGGGTGTACAAGGACTACCCTGCGAGTCTCGCTGGCATCCCGGCCGGGTCCCTCCTGCAGGCGGTTGACGGAACGGCGGTGGCAGACCGGGCCGGGGTCTCTGAATTGCTCAATGCAACACGCCCTGGCGAGATGCATACCTTCACGGTGGAGAGCGGCGGTGTCTCCCGCGACTATACCGTCACCCTTGCTGCCTGGCCTGCCGAACTCGGTGCACACTCCGGGGGTTTCCTCGGGATATCCTATTATGACGGGGCAATCGTTCTCTCCGCGATGAAGGGCCTCGTGTCCCCTCTCGGTCTTATCCAGTTCATCAGCATCCCGTTCGATCCAGGCACTGGCGGTCAGCTCTTAAGGGTCCTCGCATTTGAGACCCCGGAGACCCAGTTCTATACCGAACCATTTCCCCTGTTCTGGGGTATCGTCCACCTCCTCTTCTGGTCAGCCTGGATAAACATCAATGTCGGGATCTTCAATGCGATCCCGATGGTCCCGCTGGACGGGGGCTATATCATGAAAGAAGGGGTCGACCGCCTCCTCTCCCGCCGTGGTCTCTCCCGCTTCGGCCCTCCGCTCGTCTCAGCAGTGAGCTCGGTCATGCTGGTCATGCTGGTCTCCCTTGTCCTGCTCCCTTACATCCTGCACATCTGATCGCCAGCCCGTGGAGGGTGTCCAACGGCCTTCAGCCCTTTTTCGTTCACCATTCCAGGAGAGTGCCGGCAGAAGCCGCCCACCAAAAGCCGGCGGTGTCAACTCCGTCCCCGCCATCCATTGTTGCCGTGCTTCCAGTCCGGCCGGTGCAATCCGGCCATTCGTTCGCGTAGAGAGGCATCCGCGATGAACGTGTGGTCACCCCGGCAAGTAATCTCCCGGAGAAAAACCCCGGCAGGGACTATTCCGGTAAAAAACCGCATGAGATACTTTCAGCGATACATGCATGCAGGATGAAACCGCGGATGCGGTTTTCACGAAGAAGAAGGAAAGGGCCCGGTCAAGCCCCGGGACTATCAGACTCGCTCAAATCGGGGGGAATCACCGGGCTATCCTTTGCGATACGGGCGGGACGGCGGGACGGGTCCTTCAGTTCGGTCTCCGATACATTCGGTACTGCGTCCTCCATCTCCCGGAGGATCATCTCGACCTCCTCGCGCCTGGGGATCTCCCCCAGTATGGAGAGGTCAGGGGGTGCACCAGCGCCCCCGGCAGCCGGGGGCTCCTCTTCCGGCTCGCCAAGGAACCTGGCCGCCTGACGGATGAGCGAGGAGACCTCGAATGGGAAGATTATCTTGGTCGCCTGACCATTGGACATCGTTTTCAGGGCATTGAGAGAGAGGACCGTAATCGCCCGCCGATCGAGCGGCTGGGCTCCTGCAGAGAGGATGCGGAGCCCCTGCGCCTCTCCTTGCGCCTGGAGGATCCGGGAGATACGTTCACCTTCAGCTTTCAGGACACGGCTCTGCCGGTCTCCTTCCGCTTCGAGGATCATGCTCTGGCGCAACCCCTCTGCATTCAGGATTGCGGAGCGTTTCTCTCCGTCGGCACGAAGGATAGCCGCACGCCGCGCCCGTTCGGCTGCAGTCTGTTCGGTCATGGCCTGCTTGACCGCCCCGACCGGGTCAACCTCCTTGATCTCGACACGTTCCACCTTCACCCCCCACTGGTCAGTCTCGCGATCAAGGATATCCCGGAGCTTGGCATTGATCATGTCCCGGTTGTAGAGGATCTCGTCCAGCTCCATATCCCCGATGATACCACGCAGTGTCGTCTGGGCGAGGGCAACCGTTGCCATCCGGTAGTTGGAGACTTCGAAGAAGGCCTTTTCAGGATCAATGATCCGGACATAGACAATCGCGTCGACGTTCGTGGGAGAGTTGTCCTTGGTGATGACCTCCTGCTTTGGAACGTCTATCACCTGGGTCCGCAGGTCGAGTTTGATAATTGTGGTAATGATCGGAATGACCCAGCGAAACCCTGGGTTCAGTCTTCCGATGTATTTCCCGAGACGGATGTTCAGTCCCTGTTCATAGGGCTGGATGATTACAACGCCCTTGGCGAATATCACCACGATTGCAAGGATGAGGAAGATCTCAATGAGAATATCAAGAAACGCCATCTGATGTCACCTCTTCGACAATAATGTGTACACCTTCCGATCTGACCACGCGGACCCGTTTACCGGGAGGAATGGGTCCTCCCGGCGATCGTGCACTCCAGTCCTGCCCGGCGATCCGCACTTTTCCTGAGAGGGTGTTTGGGTCAACACTCCGGAGGACCAGTCCTTCCATCCCCACGAGAGAATCACGGCTTATCGTCACGGGGGATTCGTCCGGGGTGATACGGCTATATAGCCAGATAGTGAACCCGGCGGTGACCATTGCGATCACGACGCCAATAAGGACCCCCCAGACCGAACCGAAGATGTCGATCCCAAGGAGAAGGAGTATCCCGAGGAGGATCATCACGGTACCTGGGACGGCAGCAAAGAAGCCCGGACTGAATGCCTCTATAAGGAGGAGGGCGGTGCCAAGTACAATGAGGAGCCAGCCAAAGGAGAGGTCTATGACCATGTATGATGATAGGAGGCGGATACAAAAAGAGTATGGCTGGGATAAGGGGGCCGGGATACTGGATGAGGTCCACGGACCGGGGGTGCGTGGAAGAGTCTGCAGCGGTTTCCGTGCTCTTCTGCGATGCGGTGCAAGGCCTGGCATCCCTGTTTTTCAGGCACACGTGAATGGACAGCGCATGTATCCTGTTTCCTGCACCGGTTGTGCCCCCGGGCCGGGTTTATCCCGGGCTGAAGGGGCGTATATCGGCAGCGTGGTTCTTCTGCCAAACCAACACCAGACCCACCCGGCCAGTCCGGCATGTATACCTCCTGCTGGTGTGAGGTGGGTACACCCGGATGGCCAGGAGATCGCGCCCCGGGAGAACGACAGTTGACCTCCCCGCGATGGATAGATAACAGGATAACGATGGATAGCAGGATAATTGCGGTGCAATTCCTGCGTTCCTGGGGAAAAAGGGTGTGAACCTGAATCAGGCCCTCCTGCCTGCCGGCGTCAGTCCGGGTTACCCACGCACGTAACTGGCAGGACGGGAGAAGTCAGGTGGGTTCGCAGAGCAGGGCGATCTTTGACCCCCGCGGGACCCCGACGTCTTCGGCGATTGGTTCGCATTTCACCGCCATCAGGTAGGCAACAGGGGGGAGGTCAGAGAGCTCGGTGAGGGACTCGTAGTTCGCCATCCCCTTGGAGATGATGAGGGTCGCAGATGCGAAAGCCTCTGCCAGATCGGCAGGCATGCAGTCCTTTCGCACACCTATCTCACATCCGCACCCGGTGGTCGTGACGGTATCGACGAAACGCTCGATGTGGAGCGATTCGATATCTTCTATTGTTGCGTCATTCAGGATGGGCAGGTCACGGGTCGCGAGGGTGACCGCTGCCCCCTTCTGGGAGAGGTACTCAAGGAGGAGCCGGTCAAAGACGATCTCCCCGCAGTTATCGGTAAAATACACGACACGATGGCAGAGGGGCTCTATCTTCTCCGTGTCGTCAATTGTAAGGCCTGCCGTGAATTCCTCCCGGAAAAAACCGGCGAAATCCTCTGTTACCTCGTGGGCCTTCACCCCGTAGTCAAAGGTATTCCCGATCACTGCCGCGAGCACGAGGTCGCGGAATGTCCGAAGGTTTTCTCTCTCCTCCCTGCAGACGCGGAGGGCCTGGCGGGTACTCTCCTCCTTCAGTTCACGGTATGGATCCGCAACTCCCAGCATCGCATAGGCATGCCGGTGCACCTGGCTCGCCGTAACGGGGTGCGGGACCGGGTTGTCACGTATCCGCGCCAGCAGGTCCCTGCAGGAAGAGCATATAGACTCGGTCTTCCCTGGCGATGCGCCGGCAAGCCGGCACTCGAGCGCAACGCGGGAAATGAGGCACCCCATACACCTGTCGTCCAGTAGCTTCATCGGTGTTCATCCAGAGGAAAAGAGTATGGATGGGGCCACCGCGATTTGAACGCAGGTCAGAAGACCCCCAGTCTCCTAGGATGGCCAGGCTACCCTATGGCCCCGTCCTGTACCCATTCGATGCCGCTCCATATGTACCTTCTCCTCTCTGGCAGGCAGGGTTCCCGATATCCCTGCGCATAGAGGGGACCCTCCAGTCCCCTGGCGCATAGCGTGCAGGGTACATCCTTTTATACCGAAAAGAAAAATTCAAAAGATAGTGTGGTGTGCCGGATGCTGAAGGAGAAAATAGAGGCATTTGCCGGAGAGATTGCAGCATTGCCCGGTGTGAAAGCGTGTGCACTGGTAACCCGGGATGGCGTGATGCTCGCAAAGTCTGCCCCGGAAGAATTCAATGAACTCTGGTTTGCAATGATGTCTGCTTCCCTCTTCTCGTCTGCCGAGTCATTGGCAGGGATCATCCGGGCAGGCCCTCCCGAAATGGTCATCGTCCGGTCCGGGGACCTCTCACTCCTCGCCCGCAGTGCCGGAGAGAAGATACTCATTATCACCGTCCTTACTGCAGACGTGCCGGTCCCGGGGCTATCCACGTCTCTCCATGCAATCGCAGGCCAGATTGCGGAGGCCATCTGATGTATTCCATCCTCGTGGTCGATGACAGCCCGTTCATCGTGGATATCTTTGTCACTATGCTCGAGCGTGGGGGATACAAAACATACTCTGCGTATAGCGGGGAGGAATGCCTGGAGATTCTCCGGACTGAGATCCCTGATCTCATCCTCCTTGATATCATGATGGAGCCCATGGACGGGTGGCAGACTCTCAATGCAATAAAGAATAATCCTTCCACCCGGATGATCCCGGTTATGATGCTCACCGCCAAGCAGCTTACGCCCACTGAGGCCCAGGAATACGGCATTTATATCGAGGACTATATCATGAAGCCAATCACACACCGCGAGCTCTACGAGGCGATTGAACATATCCTCGACCGGAAACAGGTGATAGAGTCAGATATCGCGCAGGCTGGCCGTGCAGGAGTTGCACAGGGGATGATAGACGAATACAGCCGGCTTGCGAAGAGTGTTGATATTAACCGTCGGCTCCTTCGGCTCCTCGAAACTACGTACCGGGTAACCGACGACACTTCGCGCGTCTCCGAGGAGATTAATTATGCAATACGGAGCATGGGTATGAATATTGCGTTCCAGGAAGAACGACTCCGTCAGCTGAAAGAGGAGTTTCAGAAGGATGTGACTGCTGCATCCTGATCCCGCTATTGCGCGTCCATTTTTTCCAATGTTATCCGTATTCGGTCTCCTGCTTTAAGGCCATGGCCTTTTAAAATATCGATATTGAACCAGAGTGCTGCCGGATCGGTCTGTGTAGTATCCTGGGACATCAGGCAGTCCTTTGCCTCGTTGATACTTGCGATGAACTCCAGCTTCCCCTCAATCACTGCGATTGCAGGCATGCAGAAGTAATTCTCCGGGACGGGCAAAAAAGGTGCGGGGCATTCCTTTACGGGGTCTCCTCTCTCTATAGCCAGCCCGGACGATGCCTTCGCTGGTGCGCAACACACCGGCTCAAAGCGTACTGGTGACTTGCCGGGAAACGTTCCCTGGTAGAAGGTCCGGCTGAATGCCGGGATGCATGAATACCGTGAGTCTCCCCGTGCGGTCAGGCAGGACGCGGGGTTACCATCCAGGTCGTACTGTTCGAATAGCTCCACCTGATTATTGCGAGTTCCTGGCAAATCTCAGAAAGGATGGCCATATTTGTCCCGACTTCCTTGGACGAGAGGCCGAGTTCACGTGCGATGTACTTTGACTTGAAGTAATGTTTCCCCTTCTCAATTCCCTGGCTCAGGTACTGGACGATCTGGGCCTGGGTCTCGCTGTATTTCGCACGGATGGGATGTACCGTTCTCATGAGCAGCACCCTTTACCGACGTGAACCTCTATGTTACCACGCGATATATAAGAATATAGCTATTGACTCCGGGACAATACAGGGCCTGCCGGGTCGCCAACGGGAGGTTCAGCCCCGGGCAATCTCTGCCCTGGCTATCTTGCCGATAAGACCTGCGAGGACTTCCTCGCGCATACCTTCCACGAACTTCACGCTCCCCACGACGAGGTGACCGCCTCCCGACACGCCCCCGCCGGCAATCTCATCATGCAGCTCCCTGACCATGCGGGGGATATTCATAAGGACCCCGCGGGAGCGGAGGACTGCGAAGTCCGGTCCGAAACCAAGTGTTACAACCGGTTTGCCCGCATACTTCTGGCAAAGACGGTCGTGGACCTCTCCTGATGTTTTTCCAGGTGGAGGGAAGGTGAACGTATGTGCATGCGTCTCCACATCGATCTGGAAGAGGTGGGCCCCGTTTGCGAGTACCTCGTGACGGACATGCGGCATGCAGGCATCCATCTGCTCACCGATCGCACGGTTTGCCTCTTCGGTAAGGATGGTGACAAGGTCCCTGTGGCGAGCCACATCGTTCTGTATATTCACGACATCTTTTACAATCTCGCGACCATCGTTGAAACGAAGCCAGAACTGCATGTAATCGAGGGCAAGTGCGATCTCACGGCAGTTCTCCTCCGGGTACTCTTCTGCGACGAGCGCGAGGTACCGTCCCCGTTCCGGCGCTTCGCTCCGGTCTCCCACGCCGGCAACGGCCGGGAGGTGCCGGATGATAGCACTCACCGAGGGGTTGATGAGGCGGGCAACTTCTGTCCCGAGCATCCCTGCCGTGATCCCAAAGTCTCCCCCGACATGGTATGGGTTCACATGCCCTGCCAGGAACTGGTTGACGCTCTCGTCCGGGTGATGGTGATCGACCACGAGGATGGGGAGCTGGTACACACGGGCAAGCCGGAGAGACGAGAGGTCCTCCTCCGTGGAGCCATTATCGGTGAGGAGAATAAGAGGCATCTTCTGGCCGAACCGGACATGGTCTTTGCGTGCATAGTCCAGGTCGCGGATGATATCCTCTATCTCATAGAACGGGGCTTTTGAAGGGGACCGTTTGAACAGGAAGTAATCGGAATCGAAGTCTCCCCCTGATTCCCGGATGAGCGAAGTGACTGCCTGTTCTATAGCGACTGCGGAGCAGATCCCATCCGCATCTGCATGGTGGCGGAGAACGATCGGCTGGCCGGTAAAGACTGCTTTCCGGATGATACGGGCGACCTGGCGCATGGCTGGCCGGAGCTTCTCTAAGACTTCGCTCTCGATGAGGAAAGGAATATCCGGCGGTTCGGCACGTTCATCGAGGGCTTTCTCGATCCGCATCCGGACCGTGGTGGCATCGTCACCGGTTAACCGGGTGAGGTCATCCACCTCCACCTGGACCTGGTTGTTCCGCTGCATCACTTCGCCGACGATCCGGACTATGTCTTCAAGTTGGACTTCAGGATATGCGCGGACTCCCGCCTCAATGAAAGCCGCGGCATTCTCTGTTCCTGTCTCATCAACGAGAGTAAATATAGTGGGACCACTCGTCTGCTTGATCTGGGCGACTTCTCCTTCTATCTGGACAATCCTGCCAATCCTTTTGCTCAGCTCCGAGATATGGACGCTATTTGATTTTTTCTCCACTGTTACGAGATCATAGCGGGGCAGGATGATCTCTTCGAGATCGATGTTTCCATTGTTCCGGATCATCCTGACCCGTACAAGGATGGTCTCTTTCTCCTGGTGGGCGGTCCGGACATTGCTCTTGTGGACAAGCCCCTTCACGCGGTCGTTCAATTGGACAAAAGTCCCGAAATTTGCAAATCCCTGGACCTTCCCGGCATATGTCTTCCCCTCCTCCACGTCGTGGAGATCGCATGCGGGGCAGAGCTTGTATACGATACTGTCAGAATTCTGTTCCATGTAGCCTCCGGTACGCAGCCCCCTGTTGCTCCGGTTCTGTACGCTCCCAAAAGACGTCCCGGGCCTGCTAGTCCCGGAATGGGATCTCTAACATATCCAGGTCAGACGGGGCGATGACCTTCCCACTGAACCGTTTTTCTGCATCCCTGATATGGGTTGCTGTGCTTGTATAACGCGAACTGATGTGGATGAGGGCAAGTGTCCCTGCCCTGATAGATGCGGCCACGGATCCAGCCTCTCCTGCAGTGGAGTGACAGACCTCCCGGGCACGCGCAGAGTCCTCATCGGCATAGGTCGCATCGTGGATCAGGAGATCACAGGAAGAAGCGGATTCTGGCAGGTTCTGCAGTACCGGCCGTGTGTCACCAGTGTAGATAACTGCCCGACCTGGCCTGGGCGGACCCATGACATCCCGGGGATGGACATCGTGTGGTTCCCCTGATGAGAGGACAACCACCGTCTCCCCCCGCTGCAACCTGCCAAAGAGGGGGCCCGGCCGGACCCCGAGGGCGATCGCGGCATCGCGGTCGAAGCGTCCTGGCCTCGGTTCCTCGGCGAGGACGTAACCAAGCCCCGGAAGGCCGTGATCGGTATCGAAAGCCTCGACAGAGTAGCCGTTGAACTGGATACGGGACCCGTGCTGCATCTCGACAGGGAGAAGAGGGAATTTCAGCGCCGAACGGGCAAGGGACCGAAGGACTGATGCGCATTCCTGGATCCAGGGAGGCCCGAAGATCCGAAGCGGTGCCGTGCGGCCCGTAAATGACAGGGTCTGGACAAGCCCCATCATCCCGAGGAAGTGATCCGCATGCCAGTGGGTGATGAAGATCGCGTCAATGACAAAGCCGGTCCGTGCCCTCATCATCTGCTGCTGGGCACCTTCCCCGCAGTCAAAGAGGAGGGTATCCGAACCCCGGCGGAGCATGATACAGGGAGGGTTCCGGAATGGTGTGGGAAGTGCCCCGGCGGTCCCAAGGAAGTGGACGTGGAGGGTCTCTCCAGTCATGTCATCCACTCCCGATAAAATGCGAGGCTTTGGACCCCCTCTTCGAGTGATCTTCCCTCAATAACGAGTGTTCCCCTGTATCCCTTCGAGAGCCCGTCCCTTACTATACGCCATGGTACTGTTCCACGACCCAGTGGGAGGTGTTCGTCTGAAGATCCATGGTTGTCATGGATATGGATGTGGTTCGCACGGCAGGCAATCGCTGCGAACTGGGGGACAAGTCCCCTCGTGTTTGCATGACCGAAATCGATGGTAATCCCGATCCCGTCGAGTCCTTCCACCATGCCGAGGAGTTCGTCTGGATCCTGGCAAAAGAACTCCTTTATTGCGATCATGTTCTCAAGACAGGCTAATACGCCATGGTCGGCTGCACATAGCCCGATCTGCCGGATCGCCTCCTTCTGCTGTGCCCATGCCCTCTCTGGCATCATCTTGCAGAGGGGGGAGAGGTAACCGGGATGGATCGTTATCCTGTCGGTGAAATCAGCGGCAGCTGAGACACAGGAACAGAGCTGGCGGACTGTCTCTTCCCAGATCGGGTAGTTAAGGGTGGCGGGGTTCAGGTCGCTGTAGGGAGCGTGCACTGTTACGTTCAATGATGTACTGGCAAGGACTCCAGCAATCCTGTCCCTGTGAACGGGATCGTCAAGCCGGAAGTTCCCGTCCGATACGATCTCCCAGCCGGAGAAGCCAGCCTCTTCTATCCCAAAGATCCATTCAGGGTTGTCCCAGACACGGGACGAAGCAGAGAAGTAGGGTAGACCTGTCATGGTCCGGCCTCCAGAACTGATGCGAGGAGCTCACGGGTCGCTTCCCTGAGTTCATCCACGGTGCCTTCGTTCTCGATAGTATGATCTGCCTGAGACAGGGCCTGGCCCAGGCCGAACGAGAGTTCCCTCTCGTCCCTTGAACGGAGAGCGGCAGGGTCCTGGGTGTCGTCAGGCCTTCCCCTCCCGGTGAGGCGATGAAGCCTGGCCTCAAAAGAAGATGAGAGCCCGATAAGGGAGAAGTCAGGGAAATAGGCACGAAATACGGCCACCTCCCGGTCGCTCCGGATGCCGTCGACAAGCACGACCGGCGCCCCGGTTGCCTCGATGGCCGGTATGCAGAGGCGGGCGATGGCGTCCATGCCCTGTTCTGCCCGGATGGTGCGGGCGATCTCCCCGAGAGACT